>JACDJB010000050.1_pt1 | contig 178997 bp, 145 predicted proteins | sample 7454121 | NCBI WGS metagenome assembly JACDJB01 (sample SAMN14253290, study PRJNA609438) | sludge metagenome | isolation source: sludge after 25d culture with pyrite | collected 2018-12-20
GACTGGGGCGAAGTCGTAACAAGGTAGCCGTAGGGGAACCTGCGGCTGGATCACCTCCTTAACGGAGCAGCGAGTACGCCACTACCTCATCCAGGCCTCAAAACCCGGATGCAACCGTGGACGAAAGCGCTCAGTAGTCGCGCCATCAAACGAGACCCCACTCGATTCTCATTCCCGACCCCCGGTCGTCCTCGTGACGACCGGGGGTCGGTGCATTCGCGCTATTCGCGGTCCCACCTCAACGGCTGTCGCGCCTCCCGGGCCGGACACGTCGAGCGTTCTCGCCCGCCCCTTCGGTGCCACCCGATCCACATTCGTCCGCAATGCGACATCAATCGCAACCCCCTTCGCCGTTGACGCATGTCCGAGGCACGGTTAGATTCTGGGGCTTCAATCGTAATTCTGGGCCTGTAGCTCAGGTGGTTAGAGCGCACGCCTGATAAGCGTGAGGTCCGAGGTTCAACTCCTCGCAGGCCCATACCACAGCACTCGGCCGCATTGCCATCCAGGGCGATGCGGCCGAACTGCTATCCACCACTTGGCTGACTCCAGTCGCTCCCTTTGCTCCCTGTCGCCTCCCGCCGCGCTCCCCCCATCCCGGCGCCATTCGCCGCTGCGACGACATAAGTTTGGTCCGGACGACCTGCGAGCGTCCGTTCGACGCCGATTCCACGAACCCCGCCTGAGTCTCATCACCTGATGCAGAACGCCACAGCGCCGCTTCCGACCCCACAGCCGGACGGCGGGGTCGACAATGGAAATGCCGCACGTCACCGGTGGCGCGAATGGTTGCGAGCGGGAGTCCTGCCAGCGCTGGTGCTCGTCTTCCTCACCGTCGGCCTGATCTTCCGGTTGACCGCCGGAGATGAGGCTCTCAGCCGATCACGGCTGGTCTGGATGGCCGGTCTCGTCCTGCTCGGCGCACCCGTGGTCTGGCGTACCCTCACCGGTGCCATGCGCGGGCAGTTCGCCGCCGACCTCGTGGCCAGCCTGGCGATCATCGCAGCAGTCCTGCTCGACGACCCCCTGCCGGGTCTCATAGTCGTCCTCATGCAGACCGGGGGCGAGTCGCTGGACGCATATGCCGGCCGACGGGCCTCGGACGCCGTACGCGCGCTGGAGGAGGCGGCGCCGCGTCGCGCACGCCGGGTGGACGACGACCGGCTGACCGACATCACGGTCGAGGAGATCGTGGTCGACGACATTCTGCTCGTGCGCCCCGGCGAACTCGTGCCCTGCGACGCCGAGGTGGTGCAGGGACGATCGCACGTGGATACGTCGCCGCTCACGGGCGAACCGATGCCGCATCTCGCCGAGGCAGGTTCGCTGCTGCTCAGCGGCAGCATCAACGGCGAGAGCCCGCTCACCGTGCGAGCGGTGCGGCCAGCCAGCGAGAGTCAGTACGCGCGTATCGTCCAGCTCGTCCGGTCGGCCCAGGAGAGCAAGTCCCCAGCTCAGCGCCTTGCCGACCGGTACGCCGTCTGGTTCACACCCATAACGCTCGCCGTCTGCGCGATTGCCTACCTCATGTCGGGCGACGCCACGCGCGTGCTCGCCATTCTCGTGGTTGCCACACCCTGTCCCCTCATCCTCGCGACTCCGGTTGCCGTGATAGGGGGAATCAACCGCGCCGCCCGGCGGCTGATCGTGCTCCGCACAGGGACAGCGCTGGAACAGGTGGGCGAGGTCGACACGATCGTCTTCGACAAGACCGGCACGGTCACCCTCGGCACTCCACATCTGAGCGGGGTGTGCTCGCTGGGCGACTTCGATGAGGAACGCCTGCTTCTGCTCGCCGGAGCGGTGGAGCTGGGGTCGGGGCATCTGCTCGCGCGCTCCCTGGTCGAGCACACGCGACAGCTGGGGCTGTCGCTCCCGGCGGCGACGGAGATTCACGAAGCGCCTGGCCAGGGCGTGAGCGGCACCGTGGATGGACGCACGGTGCGGGTGGGAGCACTGAGCTGGCTGGAACGGGTGGCAGGCGTGGATGCTGCCTCCTACGACCCCTGCGTTGGCTCGCGGGCCGAGTTGCGGGCATACATCACCGTGGACGAGGAACCGGCCGGGGTCGTGTCGTTCGCCGATCGTTCCCGTGACGGCATGCCCGAGCTCATGGTTGAACTGCGTGAGCTCGGGATCGGACGGATCATGCTCCTGTCGGGAGACGATCCGCGAAATGTGGCGGCGACGGCGGCCGAACTCGGAATCGCCGAGGCAGAGGGCGCGCTCCTGCCTGAAGACAAGGCGGCTACGGTGAAGGCCCTCGTCGACGGCGGATCGCGGGTCGCGATGGTGGGCGACGGGACGAACGACGCTCCCGCACTGGCCGCGGCCACGGTGGGGATCGCGATGGCCGGACATGGCGGAGGAATCACTGCCGAGGCGGCTGATGTCGTCCTGCTGGTGGACGATCCCCGCAGGATTGCCGACCTGATCCGCATCAGCCGGCGCACGCTGCGCATCGCGCGCGAGAGCATCTGGGTCGGATTGGGACTGAGTGGAAGCGCGATGGTCTTCGCCGCATTCGGTCTCATTCCGCCGGTGATGGGCGCCCTGCTCCAGGAAGTGATCGACGTCGCCGTCATCGTCAACGCGCTGCGGGCGAGCGGTGACGGTCGCCCGCGACGCACGTCGTTGCCGGCGGTGACGGACGCCTGAACGTCCGATTCAACCCCCCGGGGTCTCGGGGTGGTGTCGCGTCCACAACGGGGTATTTGAGAACCCGTTGAAATCGGCTGTGACGGCGAGATCGTCGAGTGGGTCTCCCCTGCCTGTAAGCATTGCGTTGGGACTGGGTGAGGACAATTTCGTCGTTCCCTCTGGGGTACGGTTGAGCGTGCTGGTCGGTCGATCGAGCCTGTCTTGACAGGAAATTGCTCCTCCCTCTGAATTATTCGCGCGCCGACCAGCTCGGCGCGTGGAATACGCCAACCATACATCAGGCGGAGGAAATGTGAGAAGAGTTCTGTCAGGAATGGTCCTGGCTGCCGCGCTCGCCGTGCCACAGTTGCTGCTGGCGCAGACGCGGGAGGTCACCGGTATGGTGACGATAGCCGGGACGGATGTTCCCCTGGGTGACGCCATGGTGTCCGTCGTGGGCACGAATGCCGTCGCGCGCACGGCCCCGAACGGCACGTACCGGATCGTCGCCCCTGATGGCCCGGTCACGCTGAACGCCCGGGCTATCGGTTACAAGCGGGCCACGGTCTCGATCGCGGCCGGTGTCAACTCGGCGAACTTCGCGCTGGAGCGTGACGTCCTCCAACTGGAAGGCGTGGTGGTGACCGGCCAGGCGACGACGGTCGAGCGTCAGAATGCGACGGTCGCCGTCTCCACGGTGAACGCCGAGCAGTTGACCAGAGTCCCGGCGCAGGCGCTGGAGAGCGCGCTGCAGGGCAAGGTGGTGGGCGCGCGCATCAACATGAACAGTGGCGCCCCGGGTGGTGGTGGTCAGATCCAGATCCGCGGCGTGACCACGATCCTCGGGAATGGTGAACCGCTCTATGTCGTGGACGGCGTGATCATCAGCAACGCCCAGATCCAGTCTGGCATGAACTCGGTGACCGGCGCTGGCGGCGGCATCTCAGGCAGCCAGGACAACGCCACGAACCGTCTTGCCGACATCAATCCCAACAACATCGAGAGTGTCGAGATCCTGAAGGGCGCTGCCGCCTCGGCCATCTACGGCTCGCGGGCCACCAATGGCGTCGTCGTCATCACGACCAAGCGGGGCAAGGTTGGCAGGCCCCAGTTCAACCTGACGCAGCGTGTGGGCACGTACGACGCCGTGAATCTGCTCAGCATGCGCCGCTTCCAGTCCAGGGATGAGGCCTACGACGCCCTCGTCGGTCCCATGGGAGCGGCCCGTGCCCGGGCGCTGGTGGACTCGGTGTATGCGCTCAATCCCAACCCGTATCACGACTATCTGGATGAGCTGTACGGCCGGAATCCGCTCTCCTACGAGACCACCGGTACCCTCACCGGCGGTAGCGAGGGCACCAGATACTTCCTCTCCGCGTCCACGAAGAGCGACGGCGGGATCATGGAGAACACGGGCGCGCGGCAGGATGGACTGCGCATGAACCTGGACCAGACGTTGAGCGACAAGTGGTCGGTGAGCGCGGGCGCGAACTTCACCCGCTCGCAGGCCCGCCGTGGCATCTCGAACAACGACAACTCATTCACCAGCCCACTCTACAACTTCGGCTATACCCCTTCGATTCTGGACCTCAGGACCCGTGACGCGGCGGGAAATTTCCCCGAGAACCCGGTCCCTGGGGGCGGCGGAAGCAACGCCTCCAATCCGTTCCAGACCATGGCGTATCTCAAGAACACCGAGGACGTCTTCAGGCAGATCGGGTCGGCGCGGATCAACTTCAGTGCGCTGCAGACGGATCAGCACGACCTCCAGCTCTCGGTGAACGGTGGCGTGGACCGATTCAACCAGACCAACGACGTCTATTCACCCAACCTGTTGCAGTTCGAGCCGGGTGACGGCTTCCCGGGCACCGCTGTTCGAGGTACCGGCAACAGCCTCTACCTGAACGGTTCGCTGAACGCTGTCTACAGCTACTCGCCGCGGAGCCTGCCGCTGACGGCGCGCACCTCGGCCGGCCTGACGCAGGAGATCCAGAACCTGGAGACATTCCGCATCCAGGCGCGCGGGCTCATTCCTGGCATAGAGCTGGTGAACCAGGGCAACATACGCACGGACAACCAGAGGACGCGCATAGTCGACGAGGCTGTCTACCTGCAGGAAGAGATCTCCGGCTTCGATGACCGACTGAACATCAACCTGGGTGTTCGCGCCGACCGCAGCTCGGCGAATGGCGATCAGGAAAAGTACTTCATCTTTCCGAAGGCATCGGCGGCCTACACATTCTTCACCCCCGTCTCCGGCGTGGAGCGCCTGAAATTCCGGGCTGCGGTAGGGCAGTCGGGCAACAGGCCGCAGTACGGCGTCCGCGACATCACCCTGATCAACAATTTCCGGATCGATGGCAATGAGGGGCTGGGCGCGAACGGAACGCTCGGCAACCCGAATGTGGAGCCGGAGCGGATGACGGAGCAGGAATATGGACTGGACGCGACCTTCGTGAACGACAGGCTCGCGCTGGAGGCCACCTACTTCGACCGCAACATCTCCAATCTCTACCTGCAGGCACCGTTGGCCCAGAGCACGGGACTGACGCAGCAGATCTTCAACGGCGGTGAGATGCGGTCGAAGGGGATCGAGCTCGGTCTGACGATGAACCCGATCCGCGATGTTGCCGGGATCAACTGGGTGTCGCGCGTCAACTACTTCACGATCGACCAGAAGGTGACGGAGCTGCCGGTGCCGAACTTCCTGGTCGGGAGTACCGGCTTCGGTACCGCGTTCGGCCGCGTCCGCATTGCCCAGGGTGCCAGCACCACGGCCATCTGGGGCAACGCACCGTTCATGCTCGGTCCCGGTGGCGATACGGTGATGGCGCCGCTCGGGATCTATGTCACGGACCGGAGCAAGGTTCTGTTCCGTCGCGACACGATCATTGGCGACGCGACGCCTGACTTCGAGATGAGCTTCGGGAACGAATTCACCTGGAAGGGCCTGTCGCTCAACATGCTGGCCGAGTGGCGCAAGGGCGGCCAGGTATCCAACCTGACCAACAACCTGTTCGATGAAGGACAGACATCATACGACTTCGACGATGTCGTGCAGGTGAAGATGGGCGATGGCACGACCGTGGAGCGCAAGCTGGGCGCCTACCGTTACGACACCTGGGCGGGCGGCGCCGATGCGCGCGCCTACGTGCAGGACGGTTCGTACGTCAAGCTTCGCGAGGTCACCCTCAGCTACCTGCTTCCCGCCTCGGCGACGGAGGCACTGCGCATCGGTGCCCGCGACCTGCGCTTGAGCGTGAGCGGTCGGAACCTGTTCACCTGGTCCGACTACTGGGGCATGGATCCGGAAGTCAACAACTTCGGAAACCAGAATGTGGGTCGGTTCGTGGACCTCGCGCCATTCCCGCCCAGCCGCAGCGTCTTCATCTCAGTTGACGTGGGGTTCTGAGCCATGCGTGAAACGACGCCCAGTCAACCATCCCCACGCAGTCCCTCCAGCCGCCTGACTGCCTCCATGACCAAGCGAATCACTGTCGGTGCGGCCCTGACAGCAGGCCTCCTGGCTGTCGGCGCCTGCAGCGACCAGCTCACCGTACCCAACTACAACAATCCGACGCCGGGCAGCATCGCTGGCGACCCGATAGGCGGGCTTCAACTGTCAGTGACCGGAATCCTGGGTCAGGACAGGTCGGACTTCATAGGCTGGATAAGCAATGCCGGCATCTTTGGTCGCGAGTCGTACAACTTCTTCCCGACCGATGCGCGCAGTCACACGCATTTCGTATCCCAGAATCCACTCGACCCCGCCGGTTTCGCGAGCGGCGGCGGCGCCTGGACAGGCCGCTACCGCAACCTCCGCAACCTGTTCAACCTTCGTGAGGGAGTGGCGGCGGCTACCGACCGGTTGACGCCTGCGCAGGTGAAGGCGGCTAATGGCTTTGCCGGCACCATGGAAGGGATCGAGTACCTCTACATCGTCCTTCAGCGTCACGACAACGGCGGGCCGGTGGCGATCGAGAGTGACCCCAAGGTGCTCCAGCCGTTCGTGAGCCGCGATTCGATCTACAACGTCGCGGCCTCCCGTCTCGACGAGGCATATGCCGACCTTCAGGCGGGTGGCGCGGCCTTCCCGTTCAATCTCCACTCGGGGTTCAGCGAGAACGGAACCTTCAATACGCCGTCCACCTTCGCCCAGTACAACCGGGCGTTCAAGGCACGTGTCGAGGTCAGCCGCGCCAGTCTGCGTAATCCGGTCTGTGGCGCCAGTGGGATCACCTGTTACCAGAGCGCGCTGGCAGCGCTCGGTGCCAGTTTCCTGGATCCGGCCGGGTCGTTCTACAAGGGTGTCTACCAGGTCTACTCGGCTGAGAGCGGGGACATCCAGAACAGCCTGAATGCGACGGTGAACCCGGATCTCGTGGCTCATCCATCGCTAAAGGTCGATGCGCCGCGCAAGCCCGATGGGTCAGTCGATGACCGTTACGCGGAGAAGATCCGTACCCTCAGTTCACCTCGCTCGGCGACCGGTGCCGGCAACAGCATCTCGACCGACATCGGTTTCAAGATGTACGCGACCGGCTCCGACCCGGTGCCCATAATCCGGAATGAGGAATTGATCCTCATGCGTGCCGAGGCCCTGTATTTCACGGGCGACAAGGCTGGGGCGCTGAGCGACATCAACCTCATTCGCACGAAGTCCGGCGGGCTGGCGCCGCGCGGCGCGTTCACCAGCGACAACGACTTCATCACCGAGCTGCTGTTGCAGCGCCGGATGTCGCTGCTCTGGGAAGGCCATCGCTGGGTGGACCTCCGCCGGTTCGACCGCCTGGCTACGCTCCCGAAGGATCTACCGGGTGACTTCATACAGTACGAGCAGCCGATCCCGCAGGCGGAGTGTGATGCTCGCAAGCGGGCCGAGCCGGCGCTGCAGTGCAAGCCGGAAGCCAAGCCGGGCTTCTGACGGACCATGAAGCAACACGTGGGTGACGGTACATTTCCGTCATGACTCGTGACTGATGACGACAGCCGGCTTCCATCTCGGACGCCGGCTGTCGTTCGTCAGGGTTTTCTCTGTCGAGACAGCAGCAACGACTTCGGGCGTTACACGAAGTGGGCCGCGCGGCTGTTCGGTCGCCTGATCGTACGCCGTCCAGGGAAGGGATGAATGGCGTGGCGTGCGACCTGCAAGTCAGGGCGACAGGCGGATGATCCGCCCAGGGCTGTCCACACAATCGATGAGGAGGAGCATGCGACTCGGAAGAGCACCGGAAACCTCAACCAATCGCCTCTCTGTTGGCGAGGCAGCTGCCAAGGGAGCCCTGGCCGGCCTGGCCGGTGGCCTCGCGCTCGTGGCATCGAGCGAGCTGACCGCGCGCGGCTTGATGCCGGGCGTGGATGAGGCTCCCCGTCGACGGGGGCCGGCGATCAGACGCGGCGCCCGGCGGGCGGTGCGGGGCGGCAGTCGCGCGGCTGGGGTGAAACTCTCTGGTGATCAGCGCGAGGTGGCAGCGATCGCTCTGGAACTTGTGGCAGCGGCGGCAATCGGGGCTGCATTCGGTGTCATCGGTAGCCGCGTGCGGATGCCGGCGGCGGCCTCCGGACCCTTGCTCGGAGGGCTCGTCTACGCGTCCACGTTGGGTGGGATGGTGCCAGCCAGCGGACTCCTGGCGTCCAGGTCGAACCTCACCTGGAGGGATGCCCTCAGGCCAGCCGGGCCGCAAGCGCTCTTTGGTCTGGTCACGGCGCGAACGTTCGAGCTGCTCGCCGATCGCTGAAGTCTGCGCCTGCCCCTTCACTTTCCATCGGCATGCGCGCATCGTGCGCGTGATGCTTCCCTTCCACCATTTCCTCGCCGGGGTGACTCCCGCCCGTGGCGCGCCCGCGTCGCGGCAAGGGCGTGTCAGCCTGCTGGGCATCGTCGTCCTCATCGCCATGGGCGCACAGACGGCGCTTGCGCAGGCGGCGGATCACCAGGCGGCGGCGACGTCCGACTCCACTTCCGGATTGTTTGCAGCGCTCCCCGAGCACACTCCGTTGAACCCGGTCGTCGTGGCCCGGAGTGGGCTCTACGTGCAACCGATACTGCCGCCGGTTGCCGGCTGGACCGTTGGTGTGGTCGCCGAATATGGGAGCATTGTAGAACGGAATCTCAGCTTCCCCGACAGCTACCTGTTCGACGCCGAGCTCTCCCGCCTTCGCATCCAGCTACGACGAGACTTCTCGACGCGCTGGTTCGGTGTGGCCGAGTGGGGGGTTGCCGGCGCCCAGGCTGGTTTCGCCGATCGCTTCTTCGAGGGCTACCACAGGCTGATCCAGTTCACCATGGAGGAGCGTGATACGCGGCCGCGCAACAGCTACGGAGATCGGCTGTTCGTGGGGCGACACGGAATAGCCCGGGTGCGCGGGCCGCACGGCCCCCTTCCGACCGACCTGCGGTTGAGTGTGGGAGTGCGAGCCGGGAATCCGTCCTCATCAGCGCCGGATGCGGTACTGTCGCAGACAATGCTCTCGCTCACCCTGCCAGCGGCGCCGGCGCGCAGCGCCTACGCGCGCGGCGTGGCTACCGTCTCGGTACTACAGACCCTGCGGGTCTCGCCGGCGCCCAGGCTGGCGTTGGAGACGGCGGGTGGCGTGGGCTACAGTCCGCGACACGGCGAACTGTCGGGGATCCAGGGCACCACTTTCGTGATCGGGAGTGGCGCCGGCCGACTCCGGCTCTGGGGAGAGAGCGCCATCTACGCCACCGTCTACGGCCAGCGTGGAATGTACCACGATAGCGGTTTCCCCGAACTCGACCGAGCCGATCTGGGTGTCGACTTTGGTTACCTGTGGCGGACAGCCGGCGGACGTCAGTGGAGGGTGGGCCTCACCGAGGACGTCCGTCGGCGGGATCCCGGCGTCGACCTGGCCCTGACCGTAAGCACGAGCCGCTAGCGCGCTGCCGCTCGTCGACCGGGCCAGGCGCCGCCGGGATTCATCACATGTTGCCTACCATGGCCTCGCCGAATTCGCTCGTCTTGAGCAGCGTGGCGCCGCTCATCAACCGCTCGAAGTCATATGTCACGCGCTTCTCGGCAATCGTCTTCCCGAGCGACGAGATTATCAGGTCAGCGGCCTCGTCCCAGCCCATGAAGCGGAGCATCATCTCGCCGGAGAGGATCACCGAGCCGGGATTGACCTTGTCCTGGCCAGCATACTTGGGAGCCGTGCCATGGGTGGCTTCGAAGATGGCGTGGCCGGTCAGGTAGTTGATGTTCGCGCCTGGCGCGATGCCGATGCCTCCTACCTCTGCGGCCAGCGCGTCGGAGATATAATCGCCATTCAGGTTGAGTGTGGCGATGACATCGTACTCCGCCGGACGGAGCAGGATCTGCTGCAGGAAGGCGTCGGCGATGACGTCCTTCACGACCATGCCGCCGGGCAGCTTGCACCACGGTCCGCCGTCAATGGGCTCGCCGCCGTACTCCTCGCGCGCGACCTCATAGCCCCAGTCCCGGAAGCCGCCTTCGGTGTACTTCATGATGTTGCCCTTGTGCACCAGGGTGACGCTCTTGCGTCCCTGGGCCAGGGCATAGTCGATGGCTGATCGTACCAGGCGCTTGGTGCCTTCGATGGAGACGGGCTTGATGCCGATCGCGCTCGTCCCGGGGAAGCGTATCTTGTCCACTCCCATGCTGTCGCGCAGGAAGGCGATGATCTGCTTCGCCTCTGCCGACTCGGCGGCGAACTCGATGCCGGCGTAGATGTCCTCGGTGTTCTCGCGGAAGATCACCATGTCAACCAGTTGGGGCTCCTTGACTGGCGACGGTACCCCTTCGAACCAGCGCACCGGACGGACGCAGGCGTAGAGATCGAGCTGCTGGCGGAGGGCAACGTTCAGGGAGCGGATACCGCCGCCCACCGGGGTCGTCAGCGGTCCCTTGATGGAGACCAGGTGATGGCTCATGGCCCGGACCGTGTCGTCGGGTAGCCAGCTCCCCTCAGCGTCAAAGGCCTTCTGGCCGGCGAGCACCTCGAACCAGGCGATCCTGCGCTTGCCGCCGTAGGCGCGCTCAACCGCGGCGTCGAGCACACGCCGGGATGCGTGCCAGATATCCGGTCCGGTGCCGTCTCCCTCGATGAAAGGGATCACCGGGTTGTCAGGAACACTCAGCTTGCCATCAACGAAGGTAATGGTCTCGCCCTCGGCGGGCGGCTTGAGGGAGTCGTAGGCTGGGTGACTCGTAGCGGCCATGTCGGTTCGGATCTCGAATAGGGGAGCGGGTGCCCACAGCCGCGCGGTTGGGGCGCCGCGGTGAGCGCGGAGGTGATCATGACGATGAGCGCGAGGCTCCGCGTCGGGTCCGAGCATGAGGAATCTGGGTGGCCGGCCCTGAACGGGCAACTGTGGTCGGCCCGGCCGCATCGAGTGCAATCTACTCCTGACGCCACATCACCGTGCCGCCGTGTGCTGGATCAGGCAACCCGGCGTCGGTGTATGGTGACGACTACCATCGCGGCGGCTCGGGTCGCATACTGAAGTAGGGGACGATTGGCCCATCATGGTCGTCCATCTGCCGAGCCGCCCCCGTCCGCGCGCCCATCGAGGTGCGGGACGTATTGCCGTACCCGTCGCGCCCATGCCATGCCCACTCCAGTCTTCCTCAGTCGCCTGACGGCCAGTGCTGCAGCCTGCCTCCTGGTTGCCGTCATCCCGGCTTCCATCTTGGCACAGGCCGCGCCGCTGAATAGCTCGTCGGACCACGATGTGGCGAGCAGGTTGGCGGCCCCGGGTAGCGTGCTGGGGCGCGGCGTTCGGTCTGACGACGCCCGGGCGGACGACGTGCCGGTAGTGGCGCGGGAGTTCCGGGGCGTCTGGGTGGCGTCGGTGGCCAACATCGACTGGCCGTCGAAGCCCGGTCTGACCACCCAGCAGCAGAAGCTGGAACTGCTGGAGATCCTGGACAGGGCGACAGCACTCCGCCTGAACGCCGTCATCTTCCAGGTGAGGCCGGCGGCAGATGCCCTCTATGACTCGCCATTCGAGCCATGGTCGGAGTATCTGAGCGGACGGATGGGTCAGCCGCCGTCGCCGTACTATGACCCGCTCGAGTTTGCCGTCACCGAGGCGCACCGTCGGGGCTTGGAATTGCACGCCTGGTTCAACCCCTACCGGGCACGGAACGAGGGCGCCCGCACCCCGGCGTCACCCACCCATATCAGCCGTACCCATCCGGAGCTGGTGAAACGCTACGGAGGTTTTCTCTGGATGGATCCCGGTGAGCCGGCGGTGCAGCAGCAGTCGCTGGACGTGATCCTGGACGTCGTGAGGCGGTATGACGTGGATGGCGTGCATATCGACGACTACTTCTATCCGTACCGGGTTCCCGGGAAGAATGGTCGCGGCTACGTGCAGTTTCCCGATGATGCGAGCTGGGCGCGCTATCAGCGAGCTGGCGGCAAGCTGGCACGGGACGACTGGCGCCGTGACAATGTGGATCGTTTCATCGAGCGGCTCTACTCTGCCGTGAAGGAGGAGAAGCCGTGGGTGAAGTTCGGCATAAGCCCCTTCGGCATCTGGCGCCCGGGCAGCCCTGAATCGGTGCGTGGCCTGGACGCGTACACGGAACTGTATGCCGATTCGCGAAAGTGGATCCGTAACGGCTGGCTGGATTACCTCGCACCGCAACTCTACTGGCCAGTGGGCGCCGTACGACAGAGCTATCCCGAGCTCCTGCGCTGGTGGGTGGAGCAGAACGTGCACGCGCGCCATATCTGGCCCGGCAACTTCACCAGCAGGGTGGGCGACCGCCGGCAGCCGGCCTGGACGCCGGCCGAACTGCTGCGCCAGGTGACGCTGACCAGGTCCCAGCCGGGCGCCGGCGGCAACATCCACTTCAGCATGAAGGCCCTGCTGACCGATGCCGGCCGCATCGTCGGACCGTTGCGCGACGAAGCGTACGCAGAGCCGGCGCTGGTACCGGCATCGCCGTGGCTGGAACGCCGGCCGGCGCCGCGCACCGATGCTCGGGTCATCGGTATCGCCGCTGGCACCGTACACCTGACGCTTGGCAGCGACGAGATCCAGCGAGTGAGAACCTGGATCGTGCGTGCCCAGTACGGCAGCCGCTGGCAGGTGATGCTCGTTCCGGGTGTCCAGCGGGACTATTACGTGGAGAACGATCGAGCCGACGGCCGCCTTCCTGATCGCATCCTCGTCAGTGCGGTCGATCGTGCCGGAGTGGAAGGTCCTCGATTGCCGGTGACAACGGTGGTCCGTGCCGCCGGCAACTGAGTCTCACTGACCTCGACGTCCGGTCAACGGGGAATCCCGTCCGGCGGAGTGGGACGGGTGTGGCCGGTGTCACCAGATACTCCCATCCCGATCCTGGACGGCACGGCCGATCCCGGGCAGGCAGGCCCGCGCTTCCAGCCGCCCGCCGTCGTCAATCCTTCAGCTCAGCTCTGTGGTGTCTGCGCCGAACCCATCACCACGGGGCCGGCCTTCGCGCGTGCGGCAGCACCCGCGCGCGATGGAACGCGCTGCCCGGCCGGGCTGCTGCTGCCGCGCCAGGTCCCGATGGCGACGCTGAGGGCAGCGAGGAAGAGCAGGCCGCCGGTGAGTGCGGCCTTGAGCGACGTGAAGTCGAACGCGCGCTTCGCCTGCGGATTGACGCTCGCCCTCAACTGGAGGAAATCGAGCGCGAAGAAGGGGAGCCCGATCAACATGAGCAGCGCGATCACACCGCCCAGGATTGCCAGTACGCGCGCCACCTTGCGCTGCTCCAGCATCACTGCGGCCACCGAAGCGAGTGCGATTCCCACTATCGGCGAGAAGAGCACACTGTTGAAGAGCAGCCCCAGCGCGCCGAAACGCCATTGCGCCGCACCCAGACGGTAGGGGTAGGATACGAGCATGAACTCCATGAGCGACGGAATGATGAATGTCGCCGCGACCACGTAGAGCGCGAGAATCAGCGCGCGTGGCAAGGAGAGCGGCGAGGACGGTGAGGAAGAAGCGAGCATGCAGGCCTCGGGAATGGTGAGGGTGGGAGGGTGCGTTCAGGCAGGCAGAAACTCGAAGAGCGTCGGGATCAGGCCGGCAGCGGATTGTTCCGCAAGCCTGTCGGCCTCCTCCAGTGAGCGGGCGGGCGTTACCGGTATGACGATTCTCACCAGCGCCTCGTCGGTCCGGCGGCGAATCGCCGCGTCACGCAACAGGTCCCACTTGACCTTGTACTCGTTGGCGGCGACCCGTCCGCGGCCCTGGTACCAGTAGTACACCAGCGCCTGATTGCCCTGATTGACGATCAGGTAGCGGTTGACCTCAACGTCGCCGCCGGGCAGCGAGAGAACACGCCGCCCCGACGCCATGGGCTCCCATCCCGCGCCAGGCAGGCAGTTCTTGGGCGAATGAACGGTCTTTCCCTGCCGTTGACTGTCGTAGAAGCCGACGTACAGGCCGTATACTTCCGCCGAATCTTCCAGGAAGACGCGGTTCACGTAGGAGGTCATGCCGGCCACGGCCACCTGATCGTCAGGAACCGGAAAATCCTTGTGGGTGAAGCCCGGAACCGGGTCGGGAAGCTCGGTGAGGGGCTTCTGCAGCTCCAGTGTCTGTTGTGCCTGCACGGAGAGCATCATCAGGCAGCCAAGGCCGAGCACAGCGGCCGGCGCAAAGCGCATTCGGTCAAGCATTCGCAACCCTCCTGCGAGCGATATATCCTTCAATGTGGGCGACAATCCAGGCCACGCCGCCGAGCAGGATGAAGGCGACGAGGAACATCAGCCAGCCTTCGGTAGTGTGCATGAACCCGGCACCAAGCTCCGGGCTCACGAAGTAGACGAGGAAGCCCGTCAGGAAGACGCGGATCCCGTTGATGAGAATGGCGATGGGAATTGCTGCCAACACCAGCAGCAACCTGCCGGAGGCTGATGCCAGCGTCATGCCGCCCAGAAGCACGCCGAGCGAGAGGAGCGCGGTGAGCGACCGCAGGCCACTGCATGCTTCGGCCACGAAGAGCTGGTGTCCCCCCGGAAGCATGATCACGTTGCCGTTCAACCGGACCGGGATCTCACGCCACGACAGCAGGGCCGCACCCATCTCCGAGGCCCTGAACTGTAGCGGCAGCGCCAGGGTGCTGATGACCAGTTCGGGAAGCGGTACGGAGAGCCAGAGCACGATGAATGGTAGCCACCACGCGATCAACTGCCTGAAGCCGTAGGCAAAGACCGTGAAGCCGGCGAGGGCCATCACCATCGACAGCTTCATCGTGTACAGCTCGGCGGCAAGGCCGGACATGTAGCGGACGAGGACGGCGCCGAAAATGATGAGAAGTCCCAGCTTCACATTCGGCGTCGCGTTCGTCCTCACGCCCGCGCGCCACACCAGCCAGACTGCCAGCGGTGCCAGAAGAAGGCCATGCCCGGCTTCCGGATTGTTCCACCAATCCCAGGCGAGCAGCCGCATCGGGCGGCTGAAGAGGGCCACGAAAAGGGCCGCGGCGAGCAGCGACGGGACGACATTGGCGCGAAGATCGGTGAAGATTCGCTGACGGTCGCCCGGCGTCGTGGTCGGCTTGCCGGAACCAGCGTGCGCCGGCTGGATCTGATCCACCGGTTCGTCATCCACCAGAGGCGGGCTGAGCGGAAGTGAGCTGTCTACAGTCGAATCCATCACGCAAGCGGCATCAGGATGTCAGGCACCGGCTCGGCAGAGGGCCGATCCAGAGGGAAGAATGGAGCACCACGACGATAACCGCCAGTCTGGACCGCGGCCGGAACCGCTCCCGAATCCAATGCGTGGGTGTCGAGCGGTGCATCGTGTGACGGAATTGTTGCGTGGCCGCGACGCCACGCACTGTGTCAATTCCACATCAGGACTGTATCGGGTCGCGGAGGTAACGTTTGCGATGGTCTGCCAATCTGTCACCATCCACTGGTCGGGCAGGCGCCCAAGTCGATGTACATGAACCACATAGTCATCACGGAAAGGGGATGCGGCAGGGTCGCCGTGGTGCATGAACCTGCCCTCCCGGCGGCTCCATGCCCGTATGTTCCTACCATGTGCCAGAAGCGGACCGTTCGGTGATCTTTCACCCACCGCGCGTTGCAATTGGCTGAGCCTGGATCGGGCAGGGGCCCAGGCAGGGGCTGGTTGGCTTGCGCTCGAGCGGCCGCCCGGGTGATTCTTGCCTCACGTAGCCGGCGCGGTGCCGGTGCGTGATTCCATCTTGCAGGTGAGGGCGAACGAGGATGACGCAGCCGATCTGGGAGCCCGATAGCGGGCGAATCGCGAGGGCCCGCCTCTCGGAATTTCTGGACCGTCTGCGGAGCGGCCAGCTCGCCGCCCGGTCGCCGTCCGCGCGCACGCTGGTCGACGTCGCTGCTCTCTATCAATGGTCGGTGGATCACCCGGAGTCGTTCTGGCCGGCGGTGTGGGAGTTCTGTGGCATTCTCGCCGAGGGAGTCGTACCGCCGCAGGCCGTGGATCTGGACGTGGTTCACGGCCTGGAACGCATGGCGCCGCCGGACGTGGAGCACGGGCCGAGGTGGTTCAGGGAAGCCCGGCTGAACTTTGCCGAGAATCTGCTGCGCCACACGGACGACGATCCGGCGTTGGTGGCCTGGAACGAACACGGCCGGAAGCTGGGCCTCACCCACGCCGAGCTCCGTACGGAAGTCGCCAGGTGCACGGCAGCGCTCCGGGCATCCGGCGTGGAGGTCGGTGACCGGGTGGCCGGCTACCTCCCCAATATCCCCGAGACCGTCGTGGCCATGCTCGCCACGGCGTCGCTGGGCGCGATCTGGTCATCCTGCTCTCCGGACTTCGGAGTTCAGGGCGTGCTCGACCGGTTCGGCCAGATCGAACCGAAGGTACTACTCGTTGCCGACGGCTATCACTATGGCGGAAGGGTGATCGATTGTCGCGACAGGGTGCCAGCGATAAGAGTCGGCCTGCCGAGCGTGACGCGGGTCGTCATGGTCCCGTACGCCGGACTCGACGTCTCTGGCAGTCCCGAGGATGTGACACCATGGGGTGAATGGCTGGCTATGGCGCCCGAGGAGCAGTTGTCGTTCGTCCGGATGCCGTTTGACCATCCGCTGTACATCATGTACTCGTCGGGTACGACGGGACTGCCAAAGTGCATGGTGCATGGTGCTGGTGGCACGCTGTTGCAGCATCTCAAGGAGCTGGTTCTACACACCGATCTCGGCCCGGACGATGTCATCTTCTACTACACCACGTGCGGCTGGATGATGTGGAACTGGCTTGTCAGCGCACTCGCCGTGGGCGCCACGGTCGTGCTCTACGACGGTTCACCAATGGCCCACGACGGCACCCGACTCTGGGAACTGGCAGCCGCCGAGCGCGTTTCGGTCTTTGGCACCAGCGCGAAGTTCCTCGCCCTCTGCCAGAAGTCGGGTATCGCGCCCGCGCGGGGCCACGATCTGTCCGCGTTGCGCACCATCCTGTCCACCGGCAGTCCGCTCTCGCCGCAGAGCTACGACTACGTGTATGACGATGTGAAGCCCGATGTCTGCCTCAGCAGCATCAGCGGCGGCACGGACATCATCTCCTGCTTCGCGCTGGGAAACCCGACGGGCGCGGTCTATCGTGGTGAACTGCAGATGCGTGGACTGGGCATGGCGGTGGCCGTGCTGGATGAAGCCGGGCGTGCCGTGCTGGGCCAGGCGGGCGAGCTGGTCTGCACGCGTCCCTTCCCGAGCATGCCCGTGTGCTTCTGGGGAGACAGCGACGGCGCTCGCTACCGGGCCGCCTACTTCGACCGCACACCGGGTGTCTGGCAGCATGGTGACTGGGCGACGCTCACGGAACGGGGAGGGCTCGTGATCCATGGCCGCAGCGATGCCACGCTCAATCCTGGCGGCGTGCGCATGGGAACGGCGGACATCTACCGCCAGGTCGAGTCCCTGTCGGAGGTGGTGGAAAGCCTGGTTGTCGGGCAGGACGTGGATGACGGGACGGACGTGCGAATCGTCCTCTTCGTGAGACTGGCTCCCGGGACGCGACTCGATGACCGGCTCCGCGAGCGCATCCGAAGCCGTGTGCGTGAGGGCGCCAGCCCACACCACGTACCAAGAGTGATCGTGTCGGTGGATGACATCCCGCGTACGGTGAGCGGCAAGATCTCGGAACTGGCCGTCCGCAACGTGATCCACGGACGCCCTGTCCTGAACATGGAAGCGCTGGCCAATCCGGAGTCGCTGGGACAGTTCGCCAACCTTCCGGAGTTGCGGCAGGGCTGACGAGCCCGGTGCTTCATGCACGTCGCACCCCGGCAGGCTCCGGGCAGGCCGTCAGCGCCCGGTATGGCTGGCAGGTAGCCGGCGCCCTGCTCGCCGGTGAGCGGGAAAGTCGACCCCCCCTCGCCCATCCGGTGCCAACATTGCATCATTAGAGTATGCGATGCGCGAGGGATCTGCGCGCAGCAGGAAAGCCGCGGAGCGGCGCGCTGGGAACACCACGGCAACCGACTCCGCCACCGAGAGACGGATACGGCCGGCCGCCGAGGCGGGCCGATCACCCAGCGAAGGAGTTGCTGATGGCCACGCAGACCATGCCGACCGCAGCCGGATCGACGGATACGTTCCCGATCAACGGCACCGACTACATCGAGTTCTTCGTTGGCAACGCCAAGCAGGCGGCGCACTATTATCGCTCCGCCTTCGGCTTCCAGTTGGTGGGCTACCGAGGGCCGGAGACCGGAGTGCGCGATCGCGCCAGCTACCTGCTGCAACAGGACAGGATTCGCTTCGTCCTCACCACGGCGATCCGTCCGGACCTGAGCGATGATGCGAGGCTGATCTCCGACCACGTGGCGCGTCACGGTGACGGAGTGCGCGACCTGGCCCTGTGGGTGGACGACGCCCGCGACGCGTTCGAGAAGGCCGTGGAGAGGGGTGCCGTACCGGTACACGAGCCGAAGGTGCTCAGCGACGACGACGGCGAGGTCGTCATAGCCGCCATCCGCACCTACGGCGAGACCATCCATTCACTCGTCGAGCGCCGCAACTACGGCGGGCTGTTCATGCCGGGCTTCCGGAAGGTCGAGCCACGTTACAACCCGGGACGGGTGGGGCTTCGATACGTGGATCACTGTGTCGGGAACGTCGAACTGGGCCGGATGAACACCTGGGTGGACTTCTACGCCACCGTGATGGGTTTCCGCAACCTGCTCACCTTCGACGACACCGACATCAGCACGGAATATTCGTCGCTCATGTCGAAAGTGATGGCGAACGGCAACGACCGCATCAAGTTCCCGATCAACGAGCCGGCAAAGGGAAAGAGAAAGTCGCAGATCGATGAGTACCTGGAGTTCTACGACGGTCCTGGCGTTCAGCACATGGCTCTCGCCACAGACGACATCGTGGCTACCGTGAGCGCGCTCCGCGACCGCGGAGTGGAGTTCCTGGCGCCGCCCACCACCTACTACGAGGAGCTCCAGGGCAGGGTGGGGAAGATCGACGAGCCGGTGGACAGCCTGGCCGAGCTCGGGATACTGGTCGACCGCGATCCGGACGGCTACCTGCTGCAGATCTTCACGAAGCCAGCCCAGGACCGGCCGACCGTGTTCTACGAGATCATCCAGCGGAAGGGGGCGAAGAGTTTCGGCAAGGGAAACTTCAAGGCTCTCTTCGAGGCGATCGAGGCGGAGCAGGCCCTGCGGGGGAACCTCTGATGCCAATGTACCAGGCACGTGGGCAGATACCACGGAAGCGGCACACGGTGTTCCGGCGCCCCGACGGGGGGCTGTATTCCGAGCAGTTGATGGGTCATGAGGGTTTCCACGGGACCTCGGCGCTGCTCTACCACATACATCCGCCCACCACTGTGCGTTCGGTGGCCAGGATACGTGAGACGCCCTACCTGGCCTCGGACGACAGGGCACTCAAGCACCGACACTTCCGGACGTCGCAGGCCCCCACGGGTGGCAGCCCGACGCTGGATCGCGTGCCGCTCCTGTTCAACAACGAGATCGCCATGTTGTACGTGGCGCCAGACGCCGCCGACGAGCACTTCTACCGCAATGCCCAGGGCGACGAGATGGTCTACATTGCCAGCGGCCAGGGTACCCTGGAGACCCAGTTCGGCGATCTGCCGTACCGCGAGGGCGACTATGTCGTGATCCATCGCGGCATCATGCACCGCTGGCGGATGGACCTCACGGTTCCACACAGGATGCTGGTCATGGAGAGTCGCGGCCATGTGCGATTCCCCAGGCGCTACCTGAATCCGTTCGGCCAGATCGTGGAGGGAGCGCCCTACTCCGAGCGCGATATCCATGCGCCCACGGAACTGAAGACCCACGACCAGATGGGTGATCATGTGATCCTCGTCAAGCAGTACGACGGCCTCAATGAGTACATACTGGATCACCATCCATTCGACGTCGTGGGCTGGGATGGCTACTTCTACCCGTGGACATTCAACATCCACGACTTCGAGCCGATCGTGGGCCGCATTCACCAGCCGCCGCCGGTGCATCAGACCTTCGAGGGCGACGGCTTCGTCATCTGCTCGTTCTGTCCGCGGCCCTACGATTTCGACGAGAACGCCGTTCCGGTTCCCTACAGCCACAGCAACGTGGATTCCGACGAGGTGCTCTTCTACGCGTCGAGCGAGTTCATGAGCCGCAAGGGGATCGAGTTCGGTTCCATCACGCACCACCCGGACGGGATACCGCACGGGCCACACCCTGGCCGCGCCGAAGCGAGCCTTGGCCAGAAGGGAACCGACGAGATCGCGGTCATGGTGGACTCCTTCCGTCCGCTCAAGGTGGCCGCGGCAACGACGGGTTTCGAGGATCCGGACTATCACCTGAGCTGGGTCCGGGCACAGCATGACCTCACCTCGCAGTAGCCCGGTTCGCGCCCGCGAGTAGCCTGACGCGTCCGGCGAGGACGCGGCACAACCCGATCCACAACTCCCCACCAGACGGAACTCCAGTGCCGACGCCCACCTCCCGTATCGCAGACCTGCCGCCATATGCGCTGGCGGCAATCCCGGCGCGCAAGCGCGCACTCCTTGCTCGCGGAGTGGACGTCATAGATCTGGGCGCTGGCGATGCCGATCTCGCACCTCCTGAGGCGGCGGTGGAAGCGCTGATCAGGTCGGCCCGTGAACCCGCGCTGCAGCGTTACGGCTTTGGCCTCGGCTACATGCCCTACCGCGAAGCGATCAGCAATTTCATGGATCGGCGCTTCGGCCTCACCTTCGATCCGCTGCGCGAGGTGGTGCCGCTGATTGGCTCCAAGGAGGGGATAGCTCACGTCGCGCTGGCATACCTTGGTGCCGGTGACATAGCCGTGGTGCCGGAACCAGGCTACGTGGTCTACGCCGGCGGCACGGTGCTCGCCGGCGCGGAGTCCTTTCGCTACCCGCTGTTGCCTCGCACGAATTTTCTGGTGGAGCTGGATGAACTGCCGGCGGATGTGCTTGCCCGTACCCGACTCGTCTACCTCAACTATCCCAACAATCCCACCGCTGCCATCGCGCCGCGCGATTACCTGAAGCGCACGGTGGATATCTGCCGCGCCAACGACATCCTGCTGGTCTTCGACAATGCTTACTCGGAGTTGGCATTCGATGGTTACACACCGCCGAGCATCTTCGAGTTGGATGGTGCGGACGAGGTGGCAATCGAGTTCCACTCGCTGTCCAAGACGTACAACATGACCGGCTGGCGGTGCGGCTGGGCCGTGGCCCGTCCCTCCATTGCCGGTACGCTGGCAAGGGTGAAGACCTTCGTCGACACCGGTCACTACATGGGCATCCAGGCCGCCGGCGCAGCCGCCCTGGATGCCTGGGCTGACTTCGTGCCGTCCAACGTCGCCGTCTTCAGGGAGCGTCGCGATGCTGCAGTGACGGCTTTCCGTGCCGCCGGCTTCACCGTGGACGTGCCGCAGGCCACCATGTATCTCTGGATTCCGCTCCCCGACGGAATCTCCAGCAACGCGTTCGCCGAGAAGCTGCTCGAGGAGGAGGGGCTGGTCGTGCTGCCGGGCGCCAGTTTCGGCGAGGCCGCCGAGGGATTCTTCCGGATCTCCTTCATCGTCGGCCCGGATCGTCTGGCTGAGGCGGCCGTACGCGCCGGGCGGGTACTGGCTTCATTCGGCGCGGTGGTCTGACCACGCAGGGCGGCGGGCAGGGTCGACGGCGGGCAGGGTCGACGGCGGGCAGGGTCGACGGCGGGCAGGGTCGACGGCGGGCAGGGTCGACGGCGGGCAGGTTGACGGCGCGCAGGTCGGCGACGGGCAGGTCGGCGACGGGCAGGTTGGATGCTGGCGACCGTCGCATGCGATGGAGGGCGACAGCGGGTCGGTTCGGGGGCAGGTAGCTGCTCGCTTCCTCGGCCTTGCACCCACCCCATCGCGCCCGCCTGCCACGCAGGCCCCGACACGCCCACCCTGCCACGCCCACCCTGCCACGCCCACCCCGTCACGCTCGCCCCATCGCGCCCGCCCTGTCACCCTCGACTTGCCGTGCTCGCCCTACCGCGCGGCCGGCGTGACCACCGGAGGCTCGTAACCTGGCTGGCGGTGCGACGGCCGCGGCGACGCGGGGGTCGTGACCGTCGCCGGCCGCACGGCGAGCGCCGATGCGGTCAGGAGCACCAGCGTCAGCCATACCACATCTGCCATCAGCAGGTGCACCAACTGCATCCAGATGGGTGCCATCAGCACCACGTTCAGCGTTCCGATGCCCAGTTGCAGGAAGAAGAGCAGGATCACCAGGCTGGCCAGCCGCCGCGTCGTGGCATCAGGGCGATGCAGGCGCACCACGCCGGCTACCGCCAGCAGGTAGAAGCCAAGGCCGATAGCCAGAAGCGGATGGAGCACCCGCAGCCTTATGAGAAAGTGTGCCGTCGCCGAGAAGTCCTGCCGCACGCCGGTGGCCAGTGACGCGACGGGGAATAGCGTGTCGCCCAGCGCGGTGATGGCACCGGCCACGCCCACCACCAGCGTTCCAATCACGGCGATCAGGAGCAACGCAGCGACCGCGCCTCCCTCAACCAGGGAAGCCCTGGGCCGGCCGGAGCCCCACCAAGCGGTCAGGGCGATGAAGGCAAGCAGGAAGAAGGTATTCACGAGATGTATTCCGAGTACCACCGCGCGAGCCACGGAACTGTTGTCGGCGACGAGCCCGAGCAGTACCAGCCCGGCACCCACCAGCGCCTCACTGATCATGAAGCCCATCGCTACCCCGGCACCCAGGCGGGCGGGATGTCCCCGGGGGAAGCGGCGCCAGGCCCACACCACCAGCCCGACCACCAGAAGGAGTGCGATCCCGCTGGTGATCCGATGGGTGAACTCGATGAGGGTGGCTGTGTGGGCCCCACGCGGCACGACCTGTCCGTTGCACAGCGGCCAGTGGCTGCCGCAACCCGCTCCGGAGCCGGACGCGCGAACGAACGCACCCCAGGCCACAACGACCAGGTTGTAGGCAAGGGTGGCCCAGGCAAAAGCGACAAATCGGTTCGATCGCATGGTGCAGGAATGCGGAAGAGCGTGGCGGGTGGCGCGCTGCCCACGAGCGTGACACATCCGCAATGTAACCAGCCAGGCGCGGGGTGCGGTGGCAGCGCATCACGCATAGATTGGCGGTGTGCGAACTCCGCCATTCTTCTACCGCGAGACGTCCGGCATCCGTATTACCGTGCGCCCCACCTACGTGGGCGAACAGTCGGTACCGGACGCCGGTCGCTTCGTCTTCGCCTACGCCGTCCGCATCGAGAACGTGGGTGACTCCTCGGCGCAGTTGCTCACCCGACGGTGGCAGATACACGACTCGATCGGAGAGGAACTGGAGGTCGCCGGTGACGGAGTGATCGGCCAGCAGCCAACGCTGCATCCAGGCACCATCCATGAATACAGCAGCTTCTGCATCCTGAAGGGGCCGTCCGGATTCATGGAAGGCTCCTACCATTTCCTCCGCGACGACGGCACCGGTTTCGACGCCATCGTCCCGCGATTCGAATTCACCACGGACGTCGCGGACGACTGAGCACTCCCGCTGGCACCCGGCGGTCGTGCCGGTCGGGATCAGCGCCGGCTGTCGTCCGTTCCGGCGGCCTCGGTGGACTGCCCGAGCGCTGCGCGGACTCTCGCCATCAGCCGGCTAACCGCCGCACGATCGGCGGAAACCGAGATCACTCCTCCCAGCGCTCCCGCTGCAGTCGCGCCGCCAGCTACCGCGATGCCGAGGCTCCGTCGTGGGTAGACCGTTACGGGCACCCGATCCGTGTAAGGGTGTCCAAAAGGGTCGACGAAGGTGCGCTCCTCCATCCGCGTCTCCTTCTGTACGGCCAGCACGACACCCGCCGCGGCGACGGCAGCCACGAGTGCCCCTACCCATGGCCGGCCGCTGTATATCTGGCTGCCGCCGGGTATGATGCCCCACCCGAACGCCGCCGCACGCGAACGTTGGCCCCGTTCCAGGACGGCCACGGCATCACTCACTTCCCGGCCTGCAGCCTCTGGCGTGAGCCTGGCAAACTGACGCAGGTCCGCAGTGGCCTCACCGGGTCGGCCGAGGGCGAGTCTCACGAGTGCGCGGTCGTAGTAGGCAATGGCGAAAGCGGGCGCCCGGGCCAACGCCTCGTCGAAGGCTCGCTCGGCGCCAGGCAGGGCCCCCGCCGCGGCGTCCACTACTCCGCGCTGGAACCGGCCCAGCGCGGGCTCCGGCGGGAGCAGGCCGCGATCCACGGCCAGTGCTTCCACCCGCTCGGAGGCTTCGGTGATCTGCGGCTGATCGCTGCTCGTCACGCGTAGCCGGCAATAGGCGGCCGTTGCCAGTTCGGCGTCACCGAGATCTTCAGCCACCCGCGCCAGGCGGAATGCCCACTCGGGCGACGACGGGTCGAGTGCAGCCGCCTGGCGGAGCTGGTCGCGTGCCCGTTCCGGCTCTCCCGCGAGTGTGGCGACAGCCGCCAGCTCGGCCAGTGCGGCAGCCGAGTCTCGTGACGCGCTGGTCGCCCGTGCCCCGGCTGGCCGACCTGGAAGGGTGCCCGCCGAGGCGCAGAGATCGGCCGCGTCGGTCGTTGCGCCGACGAGGCGGGGAAAGGGAACCACCGACTGGGCGGCCAACATCGCGGGCGCGGCCAGAGAGAGCAGTGCTGCCACGGGCAGCCAACGGAGCGAATGGGCTACTTGTGCACGGCTGGCCCCGGTCACTGATCCACCGCCATCGCCCGGAACGTCACTGAGCCGGCGCCCAGCGTGAAAGCGGATGCGGACTGCGCTCCTTCGTCGTCCTTGAGCCGCCATCTGGCCTCGCTGGTTCCGTCGGCCCTGGTCGTGGCCAGTGTGGGAGTGATCGACCCGTCCGACGTTGTCCACACCACGAAGACACCCGGCACCGGTATGTCAGCGGAGTCCAGGACGAGGACGACAAGCGGTTCACGAAGGCGTTTGCCACCCTCGCCTCGTTGTCCGTCCCCACTCACGATGAGTATCTGACTGGGGGGACCGGGCATCGGCGGCTCGGCAGCCTTCTTCACGGTAACGCTGGCCGAGCCGGCCTTGTCCCCGGCGACCGCCCGTATCGTCACCGTGCCGACGGCGATGGCCTGCACCTTCCCGTCGGTCGAAACCGTGGCCACGCCATTGTCGGAACTGCTCCAGGTGAACGTCGCTCCTGGAACAGTATGGCCGTCGCCGTCGATCGCCGTGGCAACGAGTTGTGCCGATTCTCCTACCTCGATCTCAAGCGTCGCCGGCGTGACATCAACGCTGTCGACCGACGGAGGAGGTGCAGCGTTGACGGTGACCGTGGCCGTGTCGGACTTGCCCTGACTCGTCGCGATTATCCGCGCCGAGCCGGCCCCGCGCGCCGTCACGAGGCCCGATGGCGAGACCTCCGCCACAGCATCGTTGTCACTCGTCCAGTCGAAACCGGCATCCGGAATGACCGAGCCCAGAGCGTCCCTGGCGATCGCCGAGAGCTGTGACGTCGCGCCGATATCGAGGTTGAGCGTGTTGGGAGTGACCTCCACTGACTGCACGCCGGGCGGGCTCACCACCACCTTGCCAACCGCGGCGACACCGTCGCTGGTAACGATTATGTCTGCTGTACCATTGCCCACTGCCTTCACCAGCCCTGTCTGCGTGACCGTAGCCACGGCCTCGTTGTCGCTCTCCCAGTGAGGCACGGCACCACTGACTATCACGTTGTCCCTGTCCCGGGCGACGGCGACGAACTGTCCCGAGTCGCCAATGCCGAGGGAGAACGAGATCGGTGAGAGCGTGATGGTGGCAACGGGTAGTCTGGTCACCGTGACGGGAACGGCTGCTTCGATACCTTCGCTTCTTGCCGTCACCACTGCGGTTCCCACCCCCATCGCGGTCACCCGGCCGGTTGTGTCCACCACGGTCGCCACGCCGGTGGCGTTGCTGCTCCACCTGACCACCGCGTCAGGCAGTACCGCGCCCATGTCGTCCCGCGCCGTGGCGACAAGAGTTCGTGAATCTCCCGGCAACAGGTCCAGCGATGCCGGAGTGACCGTGAGCGTCTTCACCGGCCGTCGGGTAACGGTGACAGTCGCCGTCCCGGACTTTCCTTCGCTGGTGGCCTTGATCGTCGTCGATCCCACCGTGAGCGCCCTGACGATCCCTGCGTCCGGGTCGACGGTGGCCACCGTGATGTCACTGCTGGTCCAGTTGACAACGGCCTCCGGGACCGGGGCGCCAACCGCGTTCAGGAGGATGGCGGTGAGAGTGTCCGACTCGCCGACACGGAGAGAGAGCGAGGTCGGCTGGACGGTCACCGAGTTCACCAGAGCCCGGCTGACGACGACGCTCGCCTGCGCCCGGACGGTGTCCGTCGGGGTCGTCGTGAAAGCCGTGATCGTTGCGCTGCCGATACCTACCGCGGTCACGACGCCGGTGGATGACACGATGGCGACCCCGGAAGCGCTGGTCCCCCACTTGATGACGGCATCGGCGACCTCGACCCCGCTGGCATCGCGGGCTATCGCCACCAGTTGCTCGCCAGGCGAGTACATGGTCAGGGCGAGGGTGCTCGGCGTGAGGTCTATCCGTGCAACCGCGGGCCGGGTGACGGTTACCGAGATGGCGGCCGACACGCCCTCGCTGGTGGCCGTGATGGCCGCCGCGCCCGGAGCGATCGCCTTGACCTTGCCGGTGACCGAATCCACGGTTGCCACGCCTGGGGTGGTGCTTCGCCAGTAGACCGATACATCCGGTAGTACGTTGTTCTGGGCGTCGCGAGCGGTGGCGACCAGCGTGCGCGTCTCACCGGTGGTGAGGGTGAGGGATGTCGGGGTGATGGTCAGCGACGCGACCATCGGCGGGCTGACCGTCACGCTGGCTGTCGCCGAAATCCCCTCGCTGGTGGCCTTGATGACGGCATTTCCCACGGAAATCGCGGTCACGACACCCGTCTGGGAGACCGAGGCCACCGCCGCGTTGCTGGTGCTCCAGGCGATGCTCGCTTCGGGCACGGGCGCCCCGGCGGCGTTGCGCGCCGTGGCGGTGAGGGTGGCGGTGGCGCCCTTCCGGAGGGCGAGACTGGTTGGCGAGAGCGTCACCGACGTTACCGGCGCGCGAGTCACGGTGACCCTGGTCTGAGCCGATACACCGCCAGCCGATACCGTGATCGTCGCGCTGCCGGCGGCCAGGGCACGTACCTCGCCGGTGGAGGAGACGACGACCTTCGCCTGCGCGCTGCTCGTCCAGGTGAAGTTGACGTCGACGATGGGGTCGCCGCGAACGTCCCGCGCCGTCGCCGTGAGCTGCCTGGCATCGCCGACCGTCATCGCCAGTGTGGCAGGCACCAGGGTGATGGCCGCAACGGGAGCGCGTACGACCGTAATGCCGGCGCTGGCCGACAATCCTTCACTGGTGGCCGTGACGACGGCCGAGCCCAGGCCAGCAGCGGTGACCAGCCCGCCGGCCGCGGCATAGGCAACATTCAGATCGCTGGACTTCCAGGCCACCGGCCGGCCTGTTATCACCTGGCCACTGGCGTCGCGCAGCACCGCCACCAGGTTCACGGTCTCGCCCAGGACGAGTGTCGCCGTCGCCGGCGTGATCGTGAGCTGGGAAGCCGTGGGAGGCGGCACGATGATGACTGCGGTCGCCGAGGCGCCCCCGGAGCTTGCAGTGATCACTGCGCGTCCCGGGGAGACTCCCACCACCGTGCCATCGCCGGTGACGCTGGCTATCGTCTCGGCGTTGCTACTGAAGGTCACCGGCCGGCCGGGGAGCACTGCACCATTCCGGTCGCGGGTGATGGCGACCAGTCTGCTCGTGGCTCCAATGGCTACCGTGGCCGAGTCGGGGATCAACTCCATCGTCGCCACGGCTGCTGCCTGGACGAAGATGTCGACCGTCGCGCTCACTCCCTCCACCGTGGCGGTCAGGCGCGCCGAACCCGCCGCCAGCGCCACAGCCCTGAGTCCGGAGATCACAGCGACCACGGTCGGCGTAGCACTGGTGAGAGTGACAGCACGACCGGTAAGCACGACATCGTTGGCGTCGTAGGCGGTCACACGTACGGTAGTGGTGTCACCTGCCATCATGCTCCTGACACCGGGGACGACCTCCACCCGTGCCACTTTCGGAGGTACTACCGTGACCGTCGTCTGGGCCGAGCGCCCCTGAGCACTGGCGGCAATCAGCGCCGTCCCGATGGCTCGCGCAGTGACGACACCGCTCTCGCTCACGCTGGCAATGCTCGCGTCGGCGCTGGACCAGAAGACCGTACCAGGCTGCGCGGCGACACCGTCCAGGCTGGCCACCAGCGATATCGTTTCCGAAACGCTGAGCTCCGGGTTGGCGGGCGAGATGCTGATGGATGTAGTAGTCGGGCCCACGGCACCGTCGCCGTCGCAGCTCGACATGACCAGCGCGGCCACGGCCAACAGAGACCCCAGCAGGAACATCCTGGACGGAGCTGACATGTCCCGGAGAGGTCGCGAGACTATGGAGCGGATATGCGACATGGTCAGTTGGCCATCAAGGTGGAAGAGCGGCAGCGGCGGGGCGGAGACGATTCTGACGCGTCCCGTCGCCAAGCTGACCGTACAGGTTGTAACCCCAGCAGAGAACGTCGCCGTCCCCGGTTCGACCGCAGCTATGAGCGCCGCTGGCCTCCAGTTCCGCGAACCGGGTTGGGCCGGCAACGCGCACCGGTCTGTCACGATCGATCGTGGTGCCGTCGCCGAGTTGTCCGTATCGGTTCTGACCCCAGCATGAGGCGATGCCCTCGGCGCTCAGGGCACAGTTGTGCATGCTTCCGGCCACCAGGCTGCGGAAGGGTCCGCTGATGTCGACCTGACGCGGTGTCGAGGCGTCCGCGCGGGATCCGATACCGAGTTGGCCAGCGTCGTTGCTTCCCCAGCAGTAGAGTTGCCCCGTCGTCGTGAGGCCACAGCTATGGGCACGTCCGGCGGTCACGGTCCGGAAACGCAGGGAGCTGTTGATCGGGGTGGGTACGTTGCGGTTCTCGGTTGTCCCGTCACCGAGTTGGCCGGAGCTGTTGTCGCCCCAGCAGAGGGCGAGGCCGTCGGTGGTGATGGCGCAGTCATGCCGCCAGCCGGCGGCGACCGCGGAGAAGCGCAGTTGGCCGGCGACCGTGACCGGTGTCGCGCGATCCCGGTTGTCGCCGGCTCCGAGCTGTCCCGCGTCATTGGCTCCCCAGCACTCGATCTCGCCGTTTCGGGTGAGCGCGCAACTGTGAGCTGCTCCCAGGGCGAGGGCCACCTGGTCGTCGGAGCCGGGTACGGGGCGGGCGTCGCGGTGCGTCGTCCGGGTGCCATCGCCAAGCTGCCCGCGGTCGTTGGCTCCCCAGCAGACGGTACGACCCTCGGTGGTCCGTCCACAACTGTGCGTGACGCCGGCGGCGATCTCCCTGAACCGCGTGTCGCCGGCCGGGCCCAACTGCCCCTTGTCGTCGGCGCCCCAGCAGCGCAGCCGTCCGTCTTCCAGTATGGCGCAGCTATGCAGACCGCCGAGACCCAGGCTCACGGCAGCGGACCTTCCGCTCGCCATGATGGGGTCGGTTGACGGCGAAGCCGTTCGTGGAGGGCTCGTCGGCTCTGCCGCCGGCGGATTGCGGACAGCGGCAGCAGCAGGCGGCGCTGCCACAGGCTGCCTGGGGGGAGCCGTCGCCACCGCGCCGCGATCGACAGCCGGTGGTCGCGCGCCGGAGGGTGGTGGTGCCGTGGCGCCACGTCGTGCGGCGGCTGGCGTCGGGGTGACAGAGCGGGGCGTTGCCGCCATGCCTGCCGGACTGCCACCGGAGGCCGTTGTGGATGCCCCGGCGCCGGGCTCAGTGAGGGGCGGCGTGCCCCCCGCCAGCGGTGATGAGTCAGGGTCGATGAACGACGAATCGACCGCGACGATCCCGGGCCCGTCGGCCGCCGCCTCGGTAGCTGGAGGGGGGCGCACGGCGAAAGTTGCAGGCACGTCTCCACCGGCCTCCGCCACAGTGGCAACAGTCGGGTCGCCAAGGGTGAGGAAGCGTCCGACGCCGAGAGCTGTCCCGACCACGAGGAGCGCGGCGACGATTGCCAACGGTCGTCGCCAGCGACCGCGCGCCTCCGGCTGGAATTCCTCGACGTCGAGATCGTCGTCGCCGTCGGAATCGTCGACGGCGTGGACAGCGAGCGACGGATGCGGTTCTGCAGCCGGCGCGCGCATCGCGGGTGGTGGCGACGCGGACGGGGTGATCCCGGGTGGCGCGAATGAGGAGGGGTCGGTGCCGCGGTCGGCGCGGTTCAGCCGCATGGTCGGCTGCTCGGACGCCGGCTTGCCCAGCCCTCCGCGCAGAGAGACCTGCGGGTCATGGGGTGGCGCTGGTGCGCCGAACAGCGACGCGCGTCGGCTGCCGTGTGGTCCGCCAAGCCAACGGCGTGGGGCAGGCCGGTTCAGCTCCTCCAGAAAGCGGTGCATGTCCGGCCAACGTTGTGCCGGATCGGTGTGCAGCGCGCCAGCTATTGCCGCTGATACCGCCGGCGGAATGTCATCGCGCAGGCTCTCCAGCTCCACCAGTTGCCCCTGCTTGCGAAAGGAGAGCACGGCGAACAGCGAGTCGCCCTCCCACGGCGCGCGTCCGGCCAGCATCTCCCAGACCACCAGTCCGAGGCCGTAAACATCCGCGGCGGGGGTGGGCTGACCGCCGTCGATGAGTTCCGGGGCCATGTAGCCGGGAGTGCCTATGGCCATACCGGCGACCGTCAGACGGAGATCGCCGCGCAGTGGCGTCGCTGCACCGAAGTCGGCGAGCAGGGCCCGCTGCACACCCAGTTCGATGTGGATGTTCTCCGGCTTCACGTCTCGATGCACGATGCCGTGGGCATGGGCCGCCGCCAGGGCATTCCCGACGTCGTTGGCAACGGCTATCGCCCGGGCCAGCGGCAGTGCGCCACGCCGCTGCAACTCCGTGCGCAGGGTGTGTCCCTGCACGTAGCGCATGATCAGGGCGAGACTGCCATGTCGCAGCCGGCGAATCCCGAGCAGGGCGACCACGTTGGGGTGATCGAGTCGTGCCACCAGCCTTGCTTCCCGCTCCAGCCGCGCCACCAACTCGTCATCGCCTACGTAGGGCGCACGGATCACCTTGATGGCCACCACCCGATCGATCATGCGATCGCGCGCGCGATAGACCACAGCCGTACCGCCGCGACCGAGCTCGCCTTCGATCTCATAATCCGCGGCGAGCTCCTGCAGCTCCAGCGGCGTCTCGCCCGGCGCGGGCTCTGTTGGTTGGTGCGACTGGGGTGGTGTCATGCTGTCGACACCCTTGTCTGGCTACTGATGGACGTGAGGATCACGGCGTTCAGCTGCGGAACCGCAACACCAGGTCGCCCATCTCCACCATGTCCCCCTCGGCCAGCGGGACACTCTCACCTTCCCGTAGCTCCACGCCATTGACGCGGACGGGATTCGTCTCTGAGAGGTTGGCGATCGACCAGGTGCCGTTCTCGTACAGCAGGGTGGCGTGCCGCCGGCTCACTGTTGGCGCGGCGAGCTGGATGTGCTCGTGCAATGGTCCCTCGCCCCGTCCCACCGTGAAGCGCTGCTCACCTGTGGTGTCCAGGGCGATGAATCGTATGTCATCGCGCAGTGCATTGCGATCTTCCGGAACGAGCCGCCCTGGTAACATGCGCAGCGTTCCAAGCGCCGCAAGGTTGTCAGCGGAAGGGCGCGTTCTTGGCACACGACGCCGGTTGAGGGCCAGCATGTTGTTCTCGCCCGCCGAAGCGGGTGCGGCAACGGAAGAGCCGACCACACTGGCCAGCGTCGTCACCTCGGTCGTCGAGTTCTCCTGGATCAACTGCGGCCGGGTCGCGCTGTCGTCCGCCGGCGGCGACGGCGGCACGTAGGGAGCGCGCACGATCGGCGCGGCGCTGCCCTCGGGTGGCAGGAAGACCATTGGCGGCGCGGACAGATGGCGGCTGCGGGAATGACGCTCGCGTCTGAGCAGCCACACCAGCAGCAGTGCAGCGGCCAGCACGAGCACGACCGTCACACCGATGAGAATTGCCATAAGGTGTCGTGGCGCCGGAGCGCGTCAGCGGGGTGGCGGAGCGCGCCGCACGGCCTGGCCGCGGCGCGGGAAGAACGACGCCGACGGACTACCCGTTGCTTGTAGCGGGCAAACCAGGCCCGCCCCGCGGGGCGTGGCCGGCCGACGTCATCCTTGTACTAGACGCAACGTGAGTGCCGCCACGACCAGAAGCAGGGCCTGCTTCGTGATGGGGATCACTCCTCGCATGTTACATCGACGTGCCCTCGATCGTCAGGGCTCCCCCGCGCCTCGGGTTGCGCGGTGCCCGTCGAGCACCGATGATAGGGCGTTCGGGGCAGGGCCGCAACGTGGCAGGTGGCACCGACCTCGTCAGGAAGTTCCCGCTCCAACCCCAGTACGAGGACTCCGCATGACGCACGTTCCCGTCGAGCCCGCTCCGAGCAGTGCATCGTTCGTCGAGGATTTCATTGACATCTTCTACACGCCGTCCAGCGTCTTCGAGCGGCGCCGGGGCGCGAGCCCATGGCCTGCACTGCTCGTGATTACCGGCCTCTTCGCCATCCTGTCATACGTGAATTTCAAGCTGCTCGGCCCGGCCATCGACGCCGAGATCGCCAGCAACATCAGAAAGATCGTGGAGGCAAACCCGCAGATGACGGCCGAGGCCGCTGCCGGTACCGCGGGCTTCATTCGCATGACCATGCTGGCTGGCGCGGTTGTCCTGGTTCCGCTCGGCACCCTCATCCTCGGCCTGGTACTCTGGCTCGTGGCCAAGCTGTTCGAGGCCCAGGCAGCGCTGTCAGCTGCCTTCTTCATCGCCACCATGAGCTGGATGCCGCGAGTGCTCGAGTCGGTGCTGAGCGCACTCCAGGGTCTCTTCCTGGACCCCACGGCCATGACATCGATGGCCGCAGTCAGCCTCTCACCGGCCCGGTTCGTCGACGTGGCTACCACGTCGCCAGTGCTCGTTCTGCTGCTTCAGCGTCTCAATCCGTTCGTCATCTGGTCGTACATCATCATCGCCATCGGGATAGCGGTGATGGGGCGCATCCCCCGGAGCAAGGGAGCGCTCACGAGCCTGATCCTGTGGATCCTGGCGACGGTTCCGGCGCTGCTCGGTGTGCTCAGGCAGCCTGGCAGCTAGACCGGTCGCGCCCACCACGCGAAGACGTTCTCCCCGCACACGACCTCGCTGGACAGCCAGGCCGCTAGCCGTGAATCGCGGCCACCGTAGTGGCAGGCTCGTTCAGGTCGCCGGCCCGCGCGCGAGCCCAGCCCACGGCTTCCATGTACTGCTCGGCCAGGACGCCAGGTGCGATGCCGAGCTGTTCGCCGAGCGTATTCACGACATCCCACTGCCCGTTCTCGTAGGCCTCCACGAGCGCCAGCACGGCGCCGAAGAAGCCCGCCCGGTGGAGCAGGGCGTCAGCTACCTCCTCGTCCACCTCCAGGCGCGCCACTATCTCACCCATCGGACTCCCCATGATGAGGTCGAGAAGGGAGAAGACGCCCACAAGGAAGAGCGGACCGCCCGCTGGGCGCATGCCCAGCGGCACCGCCAGCAGTTCGCACAGCCGTCCGCGAAGCAGCGAGGTGTAGGTGAGTTCGGCCTGCACACCGCCCTCGGTTACCGACGAGAGGAGCAGAAGCGTGACCCAGCGGTATAGCGCCTCGCGTCCCATCAGCCGCACTGCGTGCCCGATCGACCAGACGCCGCGCCCTCCCAGCGCCGCCGAATTGACCATTCGCAGGAGCTTGTAGGACAGGGACACGTCACGACGGAAGCTCTCCTCCACCACCGATTCGTGAACCTGCGGGTCGCGAAGTTCCTTCAACAGCTTGAACGTCTGCACGTGCTGGATGGGCAGGTCGTGGCGCGCGAGCACCTCCGGTTGGGTGAAGCGATAACCCTGGAACAGCTCGAAGCCCAGCCGCAGGCAGGCATCGCGCACCGCCCGGTTCTCCGCGTGCTCGGCCAGCAGCCTCACGCCGTACGGGCGAACCTGTGCCGCCAGGCGGGTGAGTGATGCCGGTCCGTGGTCGCGCAGGTCCACCTTTATCATGCGAATGTGCGGTAGCAGGCTCGCCGACTGTTCGGAGAACCGGAAGCGGTCCAGCACCACATCGTAACCAGCGAGCGAGAGATCGCGACAGGCCACGCGCACGGCGTCGTCGGCCACCGCGTCGGAACGCAGCTCGAGCGCGAGACGTCGCGGATCCAGAAGCTGGATGGTCGGGCTGCTGAGCAGTGACGGCGAGACCTTGAGGTGCGCCCTGCGGCCATCCGTGAGTTGCTCCACGTCGCCGCCGAGCGCGGTATCCACCAGCAACTGATCGGTCGCCTCGTCACCCCCACTGCCACCGGCGTGCAGGAGTGCGTAGGCGACTATCCGCTCATGGCGGTCAAAGATCGGCTGGCGAGATAGGAGAAAGCTCATGAGCGCGTGGGCGCGGGGCAGCGAATCACCATCGGCGAGCGGCGGCAGACGCTACCGGGCTGCCGGCGGCGTTCGGACATGTTGTCCTTCCTGGCGGCCTGCTTCCATATAGACGCCATGGCCAGCCTCTCGTCACGCGGCGGCCAGCGAGGCCGCCGACCAGACCTCTCGTCACGCGGCGGCCAGCGAGGCCGCCGACCGGGCTCATCGTCACGCCGTAGTCAGCGAGTTCGCCGGCCAGTCCTGTCGTCATCTCGTCCGTCACCTTGCCGGGCCAGACGCTGAACAGGACGCCGTGGACCTGCTACTATGCAAGCCTGTCCTCTCGCCGTTCCATACGGCGTCGCCGCCACACCAATCCGTTCCGATGCTGTCGCAGAAGCTCCTCCACAGGCTGAGCCAGGAGCTCGGTCTCACGCCGCACCAGGTCTCCAGCACCCTTGCGCTGTTCGACGAGGGCAACACGCTCCCCTTCATCGCCCGCTACCGCAAGGAGGCGAGCGGGGGACTGGATGAGGTGCAGTTGCGCGACGTGCGCGACCGCGCACTCTACCTCCAGGAACTCGACGATCGTCGAGCCGCCATCCTCAAGTCGATCGAGGAGCAGGGCAAGCTGGACGACATGCTGCGCTCCCGCATCGCTGCTGCCGACACCAAGCAGGAGCTGGAGGACCTCTACCTCCCGTTCAAGCCGAAGCGTCGCACGCGCGCCATGATAGCCCTGGTGCGGGGTCTGGGTCCGCTGGCCGAACTTCTCTGGAGCGGCGTGGCGACGGACGCCGATGCCCGGACGGAAGCGGCGGCGTTCGCCGAAGCGAGCGATCAGGTGGAGGATGAGTCGGCGGCCCTGCAAGGTGCGCGAGACATCCTTGCCGAGCGCGTTGCCGAGGACGCCGGGGTGCGCGGCTTCGTGCGCGATCGTACCCGCGCGAAGGGCACCATCCGCTCCGCGGCCGCCGCGGGCAAGGCAGATGAAGTATCCAAGTTCCAGGATTACTACGACTTCCGTGCGCCGCTGGCGGACATGCCGTCGCATCGGGTGCTGGCCATCCGGCGAGGAGAAGCCGACGGCTACCTGGTGTGGAGCATCGAGGCTCCGGTGGATGAGCTGCACGCCGGGCTGCAGCAGCGCGTGGTGGCTGGCAGGGCCGCGACAGGCCAGCTCACGCTCGTCGTTCAGGACGCCTACAAGCGCCTCATCTCGCCCTCCATCGAAGTCGAATTGCGGCTGGAGCTGAAGACACGCGCCGACGAGGAGGCGATCCTCATCTTCGGCCGGAATCTGGAGCAGTTGCTGCTTGCCGCTCCCGCCGGCAGCCAGGTGGTCATCGGCCTGGACCCCGGTTTCCGCACCGGAGTAAAGGTCGCGGCCGTCTCGCGTACCGGTGCAGTCATCACCACTGATGCATGGTTCCTTCATCAGCCGGAGCGCTTCGCCGAGAGCTGTCTGCGTCTTCTCGCCCGCACCGAAGCCCGACTCGTGGCGATCGGCAACGGCACGGCTTCGCGAGAGACAGAGACGCTGGTGCGGGAGACTCTCGCCACGCTGCCGCCCGATGCCGCACGTCCGCAGGTGGTGGTGGTCAACGAGGCTGGCGCTTCCGTCTATTCCGCCAGCGATGTAGCTCGCCAGGAGTTACCCGACATGGACGTGTCGTTGCGCGGCGCTGTCTCGATCGCGCGCCGGTTGCAGGATCCGCTCGCCGAGCTGGTCAAGATCGACCCCAAGTCCATCGGGGTCGGCCAGTACCAGCACGACGTAAACCAGTCGCGTCTCAGGACACGGCTGGACGACACCGTCCAGAGCTGCGTCAACCGCGTCGGCGTGGAGGTCAATACGGCATCGGTGTCCCTGCTCTCGTATGTGGCCGGCATCGGTCCCACGCTGGCGCAGAATCTCGTGCGGCTCCGCGACGAGCGCGGCGGCCTCCGTTCGCGGCGCGAACTCATGGATGTCCCCCGGCTGGGAGCCAGGGCATTCGAACAGTGTGCCGGCTTTCTCCGCGTGCAGGACGCCGAGCACCCGCTGGACTCCAGCGCGGTACATCCGGAGCGCTACGCCGTCGTCGAACGCATCGCTGCCGACATGGGCGTGCCGCTGGATATGCTCGTCGGCAACGACAGCCTCCTGGACCGGGTGGAGATCGGCCGCTACGTGTCCGAAGACCTGGGCCTGCCGACGTTGCGTGACATCGTGGCCGAGCTCCGCAAGCCGGGGCGCGATCCGCGGGCCAGCTTCGAAGTGCCGGCGTTCCGCGACGACATCACACAGCCGAAGGACCTGAACCCAGGCATGGTGTTGGAGGGAGTGGTGACGAACATCGTCGCCTTCGGCGCCTTCGTCGACGTTGGCGTCCACCAGGACGGCCTTGTCCACGTCTCCCAACTCGCCGACCGCTATGTGTCCGACCCCAATCAGGTGGTGCAGGTGGGTCAGCGCGTGAAGGTGACCGTGCTCGCCGTCGACCTGGAGCGGAACCGGATTGCGCTATCCATGAAGACGCAGCCGCAGGTGGGCGGTGGACGGACGCCGACTGTGCGCGGCGATGCGGGCGCGCGCAAGGATGGAGGGAAGGGGAGGGGCGTCGGCGCGTCCCGGACGCCTGCCGCGCCCGCGCCCACACCGCGCATTCCTCGCTCCGGCGAGATCAGCCCGAACGGTATGCGCTTCAAGTGAGCCGACGCCGTGAGTCGCTGGGTGGTCGATGATTGCCGGGCGGGGAGCGAATCCGGGAGATTCGCTCCCCGCCCGGCAATCGGTGCTGAACGCTGACGGTGGCTCAGGCCTCTCGCAATGTCGCCAGCGGCGGCTCATTCAGTACGTCGCGCCCGCCAACCAGTCCGATGGAGACGGCGAGGGCGATCATCACCGCGCCTATCGCCACCACCGGCCAGTAGACGGGGGCGAACGGGGAATGGAAGACCCATCTCATCACGCCCCACGCGCCGCCAAAGGCCAGCAGTACACCGGTAAGGCTGCCGAGAACTCCGAGCAGGGCATACTCGGCGAGCAGAATGCGCCGGATCTGCCTGCGGGTGGCCCCGAGCGTCTTGAGGAGGACGCCGTCGCGCAGTCGCTCGCGTTGCGTGGCCGCCACGGCGCTCATCAGAACCGGGATCGCCATGGCCAGGCTGAACAGCGCCAGGAACTGTACCGCCGCGCGCACCTTGCCCACCACCTCGGCGATGGTCTCGCGCACCAGCGACAGGTCTATGCTGGCCACGTTCGGGAAGAGCCGTACCGCTTGCTGCTGCACCCGGGCGGCCAGCGAGTCGCCCTCGGCGTGAGCCAGGATCACGTACTGCAGCGGAGCCCCGGCAAGAGCGCGCGGCTCGAAGACGGCGAAGAAGTTCGGCTCGAACTGTGCCCAGTTTACCCGCCGCAGGCTGGTGACGCGGGTTTCGACGTCGATGCCCTGAACGTTCCAGGTCACGGTGTCGCCCAACACCACACCCAGGTCGCGGGCGACATCCTCCTCGAGCGAGAGCTGAGGTACTCCCTCGCCCTTCCCGGCCCCCGGATCGCCAAACCATCGACCCGACACCAGCTCTTCGGTCGGGACCATTCCGTCGCGGAATGTGGAGCGGTACTCACGACGCAATGCCCAGCCGGCGCGCGCCGTGTCGGCAGTGAGCGTGGCCACCTTCACGCCATTTATGGCCGCGATGCGCATGGTGATGATCGGCGCGGTGAGCATCACCTCGGCGCCGCTCGAGCGCATCATGGAGTCCAGTGGCGACAACTGGTCGTCCTGGACGTCGAAGAAGAGGACGTTGGCGCGCGACTGCGCGGCGGTCGACTCGAACTTGGCGAGCAGGTTCTGCTGAACCAGATAGAGCGTGGTGATGAGGAAGGCGCCGAATCCGAGCGCGAGCACGACCGATCGCGTCTGGTTGCCGGGACGCGACAGGTTGGCGACACCCTGCCGCAGGACGTACGGCCAGTGCGTGCGCAGCACGGCGCGGGCAACCCGCGAGAGGAGCGCCGCAGCAAACCAGAGGCAGAGGAGCACGAACGCCACCGCGCCGGCCATCCCGGCGCCGGCGGCGAGACTGCCAGCGCGGCTCCAGGCGATGCCCAGTACGGTGAGGACTATCAGCGTGTCGACCGTTAGCCGGCGCCAGTCGTGCCAGACCGGGCGCAGGACAGACGGGTCGGCCGTCCGGCGGAGCGCCTGCAGCGGCGAGATGGTGCGCAGAGCGAGCAATGGGCGCAGCGCGAAGACGAGCGCCACCCACAGGCCGATCCCCAGCCCCATGAAGATCGCCGTCGGCTCCAGCCGCACGCTCACGTTCACCGGCAGTACGTCCATCATGACGTGCGGCAGGGCGAACTGCACCGCCACTCCCAGCGCCGCGCCCACGGCCGCGCCGGCGAGCCCCATCAGTGCTGCCTGGGTAGCGTAGATGGCGAGCACCTGGCCACTGGTCGCACCAATGCAGCGGAGCACGGCCACCGTGTCGATCTTGCGGGCCACGAAGGCGTGGACCCCGCTCGCCACGCCGATGCCACCCAGCAGCAGGGCGACCAGACCCACCAGGCCCAGGAAGTCTCCCAGGTCGTCGACGGCATCGGTGAGACTGAGCTCGCTCTGGGTCACCGTGCGGATCCGCACGCCGCTCCCTTCCAGGCGGGCGCGCATTGGCCTGGCCGCGTCGTCCGGCGACACACCCTCGGGGAGCCTGGCCACCACCTCATATTCAGCCCGGCTGCCGAGGACGATGAGCTGCGTCTCGGCCACGTAGCGGTCGGCGATGAAGATGCGCGGTGCGATCGCCGAGGCTATGCCCGGGTCGCCGGGCACGCTGCGGAGCACGCCGGTGATGCGGAAACGGGCCTGGCCGAGCGTGAGCGTGTCGCCGACCTGCCCGTCCAGGGAGAGCAGGAGTGACGGATCCACGAGGACATTCGCGCCCTCGCGCAGGCTCTGCCACTGGCCCGCCGGATCGGTGATGATGTTGCCGTAGAACGGATAGTCATCGCTCACCGCGCGGACCTGGGCGAGCCGCGTACGTTCCGTGCGTGGCACGACCGCCATGGACGCGAAGGAAGTCACCCGGGCGATCGGCACGCCGTTCGCCTGGAGCGAATCCAGCAGGGAGTCGGCGCGGGCCGGGAAGGCCTGACGGGCGCTGAAGGCGATGTCGCCGCCGAGCAGCGCCCGTGACTGTTCGCGAATGGATCGCGTGACGTTGCCGGCGAAGGAGTCTATGGCGACGAGGGCAGCGACTCCGATGGCGATCGACGACATGTACAGGAAGAGCCGTCGCCGGGCAGTCCGACTCTCCCGCCAGGCCAGCCGGCCAAGGCCGCGATAGCGTGCTATCACAGCTCCTGCTCCAGGGCGACCTGTCGTACGGGCAACGGCTCATCGCTGAATGGCACGCCGTTGCCGGTGGAGGCGATCCCCGCGGGGGCCGCCCCCATGCTGCCAGCGCGGTCGGCCACTATCCAGCCGTCCTGCATGCGCAGCACGCGGTCGGCGCGCTCGGCCAGCGAGATGTCATGGGTGACCAGAACCACCGTGGCTCCATCCTCGCGGTTGAGCGCCTCCAGAAGCTCCACGATCCGTTCACCCGTCGCGCCGTCCAGGTTGCCCGTGGGCTCGTCGGCGAACAGGATGCGCGGGCGGTTGCTGAAGGCGCGAGCGATGGCCACCCGCTGCTGTTCGCCGCCCGAGAGCTGCGTGGGATAGTGGTCCAAACGTCCGCCAAGTCCCACGCGCTCCAACAGCTCGCGCGCACGCGCTGCTGCGCCCCGCTCGCCGCGGAGTTCCAGCGGCACCTGGACATTCTCTTCTGCCGTGAGCGTCGGTATGAGCTGGAAGCTCTGGAAGACGAAGCCTACCTTCTCACCGCGCAGGCGAGCGCGGGCGTCCTCATCCAGTTGGGTGAGAGCGACTCCGTCGAGGATCACCTCGCCGGCACTTGGTGTATCCAGCCCGGCCAGCAATCCGAGCAGCGTCGTCTTGCCGCTACCGGACGGTCCGACAATGGCGACGAAGCTGCCCTGCGGAATCTCGAAGGAGACGCCGTGGAGCACGGTGAGTGGCCGTGAGCCACTCAGATATTCCTTGGTAAGGTCACGAGCGACGAGCATGCGAACGGAGATCGGGGAGGCGGGCGGGAGACGGGAGCGTCGTCCTGCTGTCAGGAGAGCGGCGGAGGCGCTGCTGCTGGTATTTCCACTACTGCTAACACTATTGCTGGGCGGATGTGCCGGCGCGTCGGACGACGAGGGTTCGGACAGCCCGGTTGGGGCAGACACCGTTTCCGTCGACGCCCCCGGAGTGGCGTCGACGGCAGGTGGTGCACCGTCGACCCTGGCCGGGACGGTATCGTCGGCAGTCGGTAAGGATAGCGCACGGGGCATCGTGACGAGTTCCGGCGGAGCGAGAGTCCTGATCGCCGGCACCAGCCTGACCGCCGGACTTGGGCTCGACCCTGACGACGCCTACCCTGCAATCCTGCAACAGCTTGCCGATTCGGCTGGCCTGCCTGCCCACATCGTCAATGGTGGGTCGAGCGGGGAAACGTCAGCCGGCCTCGTGCGCCGCATGGACTGGCTGCTGGCGGAGCCGCCGGCGGTGGTGGTGATCGAGACCGGGGCGAACGACGGCCTGCGTGGGGTGGATCCGGCGGCGACGAAGGAGAACCTGAGGCAGATCGTCGCGACGGTCCGGAAGCGGGCGCCGGCGGCGCGTGTGCTGCTCGTACAGATGGAGGCGCCACCCAACCTTGGGGAGGCGTACACGTCGCGCTTCCGGGCGATGTACGCGGATGTGGCGCGTGAGACCGGCTCGACGCTCGTCCCGTTCCTTCTGGACGGTGTGGCGGGTGTGCCGTCGCTGAACCAGGCCGATGGAATCCATCCCAACGAGGCCGGGGCGCAGGTGGTGGCGCGGACCGTCTGGCGTTCGCTGGCGCCGGTCATCCGGGAGGTTGACCGGACTGCCGGAATTCGCTAAGTTTCGGGGCTGTCGTCGTTTAGGGACGGCAAACCATTCAATCCGGGACATCGATTCATGGCAATGCCGGCAACGCAGATCAGACGTGGGATGGTGCTCGTCATGGACGGGGATCCGTGCCGCGTCATCGAGTTCCGCCACCATACTCCGGGCAACCTCCGGGCAATGGTCCAGGCGAAGCTCAGGAACCTTCGCTCCGGGAACAACTTCGAGCATCGTTTTCGCGCCGCCGACTCGATCGAGCGGGCGCACATGGAGACGCACGATCTGGAGTTCCTGTACAAGGGCGGGGATACCTACCACTTCATGAATTCGGAGAATTACGAGCAGCTCGAGATGGACGACGAGATGCTCGGTGACAACGCGCAGTGGATGATGCCCGGGATGCGGATCCTTGCCGAGTACTACGATGGCAAGCCGATCGGCATCCAGCTTCCGACCTCACTGGTCCTGACGATCACCGATACCGCGCCGGTGATGAAGTCGGCGACGAAGAGTTCGTCGAACAAGCCGGCGACGCTGGAGAACGGCGTGGTGGTGAACGTGCCGGAGTTCGTGAATGCGGGCGAGCGGATCCGGGTGAATCCGCAGACTGGCGAGTATACGGAGCGCGTCAAGGACTGAACGAGGATCGGGTAGGCGGAGCGGGGCGGGTCTGTGGTGGGAAGGGAGAGGGTGGACTGCCCGCCTTCGGCTTGATTCCTGCCTCCTGCGCGGTTAGAATTCCGGCCTTCCCGCCTGCAGGGTCGGGAAGGTGCATTGGAGCGTTGGCACTGGCCCGGGGTTGGGCGGCGGCGCTCTCATGGTGGCTGTAGCTCAATTGGTTAGAGCACCGGACTGTGGCTCCGGGGGTTGCGGGTTCAATTCCCGTCAGTCACCCTGCCCGATCAGCACACTGCCCGAGCGATCGTGGCCTGGCAGAGGCGCGCTGCGGTCATCACGCGGTCGGAAGTCGGTGGACGGATGGGTGTTCTAGGTCCGTAGCTCAACTGGTAGAGCACTGGTCTCCAAAACCAGCGGTTGGGGGTTCAAGTCCCTCCGGGCCTGTCGGAAGATGTGTTGATATTGCAGGGTTCAGGGTAGTGAATTGAGGAAAGGGGCGCAGGTAGTACCGTTCGGTGTCGAGTCTGGTTAGACTTACGGTCTTGCCCGAAAACATGGCGGTATCGTCTAGAGGCCTAGGACACAGCCCTCTCAAGGCTGGAACACGGGTTCGAATCCCGTTACCGCTATTGCCCCGCCACTGACGGCGGGTGGCTGCGCCAACGTGGACGGCCCCATCGTCTATCGGTCAGGACGCCACCCTTTCAAGGTGGAGAGACGGGTTCGATTCCCGTTGGGGCTATGGGTGGTGAGTGACGATCGGCCGGCGCGATGAGTAAGTGGTCCGAGCTCGGCAGGAATGGGGTTTGTTATTGGAGATTGGGACTGTAGCTCAGCTGGTTAGAGTGCCGGACTGTCACTCCGGAGGTCGCGGGTTCGAGCCCCGTCAGTCCCGCTGGTGAATGATGGCATTGCGAGTGGTAGTGGTTGCGGTATGATGGGAAGTCTGCAGACAGGAATGCCCTGGTGGTGAAATTGGTAGACACGCCATCTTGAGGGGGTGGTGCCGAAAGGCATAGCGGTTCGAGTCCGCTCCAGGGCACTAGGCAACGGCGATCCTCTCGCCGCCGAACCACGCCACCGTAGCTCAGTGGTAGAGCACCCGATTCGTAATCGGGCGGTCGTCAGTTCAATCCTGACCGGTGGCTCTCTTATGGAGCAGTCATAGCAGCGTGAAACAGCCCGGCCGCCCCTTATATAGAAGGGCGGCCGGGTGCGTTTTCCGGGCACTGTTCCGCCCTGGAGGGTGGAGTGGGGACGTTGACGGCGGGGAGCCCGGGCGGTAGAATGTGAGGCCACTTATCGCGCTGTTGGCGCGAGGTATGGGCGTATTTCGCGGGCGTAATTCAGTTGGTAGAATGCCAGCTTCCCAAGCTGGACGTCGCCGGTTCGAGTCCGGTCGCCCGCTCTTGTAACTGGTTGTCAGAAAGTGATTTGTAGAAGCGGGCCTCTGAAGAGAGGCCCGCTTTTTCGCGCCGCAGGGCGATGGGAGCGCTCGGCGTCTGTGGCACATATCGGCTTCTCACGGTCTCAGACCTCCGTCGCTGATCGAGCCGCGCCGCAAGCTACCAGCCGATCACCACTCCTTCAGTGATCGAGACATCTGGCTGACTCGCTGCTCCTGCGCATTGTCGATCTAACGCGCGATGGCGGTGTTCCTCGCGCTCTGAAGCGAACGCTCTCCGCAGGTACTGCGCTGAGTCGCACCGGCTCGGCGGCCGGGCGACTCCGTCCTGGCATGCCGGCCCCGGCGGTTCCCAGCGCTAGACGTCAGGTTGCTGTACTCGAACCCGGTGCCCGGGCCCCGGTCCAGGGGGAATCGGTCCATTAGCGAGAGGTAGTGGCTACCGAGCAGCCCCTCCCAGCGAACGGAGTCCGTCGCTTCGTACCCGTATCCGGCCCGCATTCGGAGCATGTACCGGATCGTGATCGCCCCTTTCCGCGGCTCCCGGACCGCGGCCGCCCGCTCGGGAAAGAACTCCAGCATCGGCGCGTCGGTGCCTCGAAGGCAGCCACGCTCGAGCGCGATGCCGACCAGCGCGGATGTGACGCTCTTGGTCACCGACTGCACGAGCGTGGGTCGATCGACGGTGCCCTCGGAGGCGCAGCAGCTCGACGACGGAGTCTGCTGGGCCTCCGCGGGCACCGCGGCCAGCGCGAGACCGAGCGCGGCGAAGCGGACCACAGCCATGGGAGCCGAGGAGACGAACGGACGGCGCATGTTCCCTCCTTCTGGATCGGGCGGAGTGGCGGGCGCGGTCAAGGACTTCGTGCCGGGTGCCCGCGCGGACGGGGCGGCCGTCCCCGTGTTGATGGCCGCCAGCGGCCGTTCACCCGCGCGTGTCGACCGGGCCTCCTCCAGCGCGGGCGCGACGGCCGCTCCCTCGCGGAACTGCGCCGCTTGCCTGTTAACGGGTGATCGTCCCCGCATCACGCGATGCGCAGCGTCTCGACGACGATGAAGGCGGCGAGGAGGCCCGCGGCCATCAAGGTGCCGACGGCATGGACGCGCGGGCTCCGCACGATGGCGAGCGAGACGAGGAGCGTCGTCGCCGCGAGATTCAGCAGCGCCGCCTGGACGTCGCTCACCACCAGCGCGCGCAGCGCCTCCAGCAGGGTGGCCGTCGCGATGGCGCCGAAGAAGAGCCGGTGGATCGCGAAATAGTGCGCCCGGAGATCGAAGCCCTCCTTCCTCTCCTGGACCGGCAGCACGAGCGCCGCGGCCAGGTAGTAGAGCACGGGGACGAGCAGGATGAGCAGGAAGGAGAAGAAGTTCCACTCCATCCGGTCGCGGAAGCCGAAGGCGGCCCACCACCACTGCACCAGCGCGACGAAGACGATGCCGCTCCACGTGAGGGAGAGCCAGTGGAACCGCACCCGGTCGCGGGCATGCGCCAGGCGCTGCAGGCCCGCGAGGAGCTCGGTGACGCCGAGCCCCAGCACGATCGAGATCAGGACCGCGAGGTACTCGAACGGGGTCATCGGCCCGCCGGCGCCGCGGCAGCCGAGCCGTGCGCAAGCGCCGACGGCGTCCGGCAGCCAACGATGGCCGGCGCCTCCCCGACCAACGCGTCGTCCTCGAGCGCGTGCACCATGAAGAGCGCGAAGTCCACGCGGCGCGTGCGATTGCTCGCCAGGACGGGGTCACCGACGTGCCGGCTCCAGACCGGCAGCCCCTCGCTCTCCCCCTCCTCCAGGTCGCTGCCGCGAACGACGGTCCAGCGGGTGTCGCTCGTGAACACCCGCCGGCACGCCTCCACCTGATCGTCCAAGTCGGCGAAGCGGAACAGTCGCGCGATCGGACCGAACAGCGCCACGGTCAGCCGCAGCCGCCAGGCATAGAGGTCCCTGCCGTCGCGCGTGATGTGCCAGCCGGACGAGAAGACGAGGCGGGCGCCCGGCCGCGCGAGGTCCAGCACCGCCTGCGCCGTTCCGGTCGCGTACTGCTGGACGCCCCACGGCACCAGTACGGTGAGCACGCCGTCGCAGCCGGCCACCGCCTTCCCGATCACGACGCGGTCGGTGGTCGCGCCGGGGACGATGGTGATGCGGCCCGCGAACTCGGCGAGCTTCTGCACGCTCTGCGCTCGGCAGACGCCGACCACCTCGTGGCCGCGGTCGAGGGCGTGCCGGACCATGTACCGGCCGAGCTTCCCCGAGGCGCCGACGATGCAGACCTTCATTGCACACCGCCGCCGCCGGCGCGCTCCTCCGGCACCCGCACGCCTCTGACCACTAGCCAGAGCGCGAACGACAGCTCCGCGACGAACGCAGGGCCGAAGACGAGCAGCGCGAAGGTCGACTCCACCGCGGCGTAGTCGGAGAGGAGCGTCCGCGCGAAGCTGTCCGCCAGGTAGCCGGCCGCCGCCAGCAGGAGCAGCACGCCGAGCAGGCGCGGGACGTAGCGGGAGCGGAGGACGAGAAAGCCGAGGACGAGGCAGTAGGCGCCGAAGAACACCAGACCGACGGCGTACCCGTACGCGTGCGCCTCCAGGTACATCAGCGCGAGCGCCTGCTGCTGTGCCATCCCGAGCGAGGAGAGGCCGCTGCCCAGGAGCAGCAGCGGGATGTAGCTGTTGAGCAGGTTCGCGCCGACGATCGCGGCATGGACGAGCCGGAAGAACGCCGCGAGCAGCGCGAGATTGCGGCTCACGCTCCGGAACACCACGTACAACGCCAGCGCGACGCCGACGTCGCACAGCAGCATGACGAACTCGCTGGCGAGCGCGGTTCGGAAGAGCGGCTCGGCGGCCGTGACGTTGCTCGCGGTCGCGGCGGCGTCGCCCGGCACGATCAAGCGGCCGCGAACGAAGAACTCGGCGTAGATCCCGCTGACGATGATCAGGAGGTAGCCGGCGCCTGCCTGGCGTGCGTACGCCTCGGGGGGCGCGTCGCCGGTCCGGCGCGTGGGGAAGGGCTCCGCGACGACGGGCGCGGCAGGAGCTGGCTCGGACGGCGAGTGTGGGATGTCTGGTCGACGGGTCTCTGCGGGGGTCACCTACCGATGGGCGAGAGGAACAGGGTAGTGGCGTGGTCCACCCTCGCAGGGTGAACGGAAGCCGGACCGGAGTCAAGAAAACATCTGATTCTGCCAACATGAGCAGGGAACGACCTCGACATCCTCACACTGACGCGTGGCTCGCAGGCCGCTCATGAGGGCAGGGCTCGTGCGGCAGGACCTCGAGACGGATACGACGAGCGACGGCAGCGAATGACCTCGATGGGCATCGAGACGGCGCATCGGACACTTCGGCGATGTCGGGAATCGCTGGCGAGGAGCCGCCTACCGACACCCGACGGCTGAGGAGGTCATCATGAGGCAGTGGATCAGGCGGATCGACACAGTGGTATACGATCTCGCGCAGTAGCGACTGTCCCGCGCGCGAGATGACGGCCGTCAGGACCGCTCCCGCCGCTCGTCCTGCACGTTCGCCAGCAGCAGCATGGCGGCGGCCGCGGTGATGACCGTCAGCCTACCCCACACGGGCAGCTCGCCCCGCGCCTCGGCCAGACCGCGGTGGAGCGCGACCGCCGAGGTGATCGCGAGCACGAGCAGGTAGAGGGCGCCCTGGATGCTCGCGACGGTGGCGGGGCAACTCCGTGCGAACTACCGAGCCGAGGCTACCGAGCAGCTCACGATCACGTCGAGCTGCTGCACGACACGCGGCCGCCGGCGTGTGTAGCGTGCAGCGTCGCGCCGCGTCACTTGTAGATAGTGGGTCTGGGGGCGTACAGATCAGTCGCAGTCGCCGACCTGAGAGCCCTTAGCGCCTGTGGCACATTGGGGCACATTATCGCTCGATGCTGCGCTCACGCGTGAGCGCAGGTGCTCACAGGCTGGCAGCTAAGCGCTTGATCTGAGCGCAGATGCGCACGAGTCGTGAGCGCCGGACGTGCTTCCCAAGCTGGACGTCGCCGGTTCGAGTCCGGTCGCCCGCTCTCACTGAAATGGTCGCTTCAGAAATCGGGATAGGGTTGGCCGGTGATCCCGGCTAACCCTATCCCGATTCGCCACCAAACTGGTCGTCGCCCCACCGAGCCGGATCACACTCACCTGTGCAGGGTGCGGTTGCGCCACTGGTGATGTTTGTGTCTGCTGGATCCGCCGGCCACAGAATGTTGTGGACTCAGGAAGGTGCCGGTGACCACGGCATGACGGCGCGCCTCGCAAGGCGCAGGTCATCGAAGCGCATACAGCACGCGCGCGACATGGCCGCTCTCGAGGTCGCGGAAGGTCGTGCGGGTGTCGCGACGGTGCGGCACGTCACGCTCTCCGCCCAGCCACTCCACCCCGTCAGCTCCGCGGCTCCACCTGCACGTTGTACTCCGCCATCTCCACGATCAGGCCGTCGCGGACGACGTACTTCTGTGCCCACTCGTTCCGGAACTCCTCTCCCGTCTCGATGACCGTGCCGGCCTCGCTGCCGAAGATCACGACCGTCTCCCCGTCAACGATGAACTCGTCAGCGTTGAACTCGGTGATCGCCCGGCGCTTGAGGATCCCCTCGAAGAAGCGCCGTACCTCCGCCCGCCCGACGAAAGTTCCCACGCCCACTTGCGGGTTCGCGCCGTAATATCTCCACTGCGATTCGGGATGGACGGTCTCGACGAGAGCGTCCAGGTCGCCCACACCGAACGCATCGAACATGCGCTGGACGGTGGCCTTCGGTGTGACGGTGCTGCGGTTGGTGTCGCTCATCGTTGTATTCTCCTCAGGTGCGTCCGGGAGTCGGCTCGGGGGACGGCGGGCGGCCATGGGCGCGCCGGCGCCGTGGATATACATCGGAAGGGCCCGGGTGCCGCGCGATCGCGAGCACCCGTCGCTGCAACGTCGCCTGGCTAGGCGGCGAACCAGAGATGGCTGCCGGCAAGCGGACGGCCCTCCGCTCCAGCCTTCCGGAGCGCCGCTTCGGTGTTCTCGGCGTCCAGCTCCAGCACCTCGGCGAACTCCCGCGTGGTGCCCGAGCGGTACTCCTCGATCACTGCCTCCACACTGACCTCACGCGCCGGGGGCAGCTCGCCAAGCGCTATCTCGAGCGCCCGCTCGAGGCGGAAGAAGGGCTGTGCGCCACGCATGACCCACGGCTGCTCGGTCGCCGGTCCGTTGACGATCAGTGTCGGGAAGCCACGGATGCCGAGTGTGCGCTTCTGCTCCAGGTCGGCCGCGAACGCAGCCTCGCTCGCCGGGTCGTTCAGTGCCCTCTGGAACTGTGCCTGGTCGAGCCCGATGTCCACGGCGCACGAAACGAGCACCTCCGGCCGGGCGATATTGCGCGCCTCGAGAAAGAGCGCCTGCCTCATCCGGCGCAGGTAGTCCTCCTCGCGATCAGGGGCGAGAGCCCGCACCGCATGGGCCGCGACCGAGGGCGGGGAGGACGAGCTGAGTGGATCATTGAGCCAGACTGAAGGGTCGATGGGCTGGCCGTAGCGTTCGGCAACTTCCATCCAGTGCGGCGGAATGTCGGCCGGCTGGCGGATGCCGCCGCTGTCCTGGAATCCATCCCACCCTGGGAGTAGCCCGCCATAGAGATGAGTCACGCCGACATTGCTGGCGTAGAGGTACAGGAAGCGCCGGAGGGCGGGTTCCATCGCCCAGCAGTGCGAGCAGATCGGGTCGGTCGCCAACAACAGCTGCGCGCTGGCGGTCGCGGTGCTGCCGGTCGCGTTCACGGCGATCGGTGACGTCTCGGAAACGGTCATTAAATTGCCTCGATGTTGGAAGTTGCGAAGTGCTAAGAGAAACGCACGGTCTCGCCGTGGTCAGCTTTCAAGCGAGAGAATCAACCGGTCTGCCGCCCTCGAGCCTCCGGAGAGGGGACCGGGACGGTGGCCACCGTCCGCCCGATGGTGCGCAGGAGGGACAGGGCCGCCTCCTTGACTGCGGGGTCGACACCGGCCAGCGCTCGCGAGATGGCGGCCGTGTGCTCCGGGAAGACCCGCTGCATCAGCGCCTCCCCCTCGGCAGTGAGCGCGACTTGCTTCGTGCGGCGGTCGGCCGGATACTCGCGCCGTTCAACCAGCCCCCGTGTTTCGAGCCGCGCCGTGAGAAAGCTGATGCCACCGCTCGTGACGAGCACGCGGTGCTGGAGCTCACCCAGTAGCATGGGCCCCTTGTGGAACAGGGTGTCGAGCACGCCGAACTCCCCCGGCGTCAGTCCGTGTTGCTCGATGTCCGCGAAGGCATGCGCGCGGACGGCGTCGTAGGCCTTGGCAAGGACCGTCCAGAGCTTCAGGTCCAGCTCGGCGATCCGCCGATCAGGGAAAGTGAGTTCTCCAAGCACTTTGAGAATATGGCGACCCGTTCGACTCAGGTCAAGTCTCGCCGTGCGCTCTTCACCTATCCCTTCGCCTGGATCCGGGATACTCTGGGTGTAGCCTTTCCCGCAGCCTGGACTGCCCGCCGTCGTCGAGCTCCGTCGCCAGGCGGCGGTGCCGTGACGATGGCGGTGAGACGCGCGCCCGCTCGTCGTCTGACGTCGAGCGCGCGCCGTTGGTGTGGATCCTGCTGCTCCGGCCGTGCGCCCCGCCGCGAGCAACTCCTCACTTCTGCGCTCCGGATCCCCCTCCACGAGGCACACGCAGACCGTGAGACAACAACAGCGTCGGGTCCAGGCGCCGCTCGGCGCCCGCGGCACTCTCTGGCTATCGCTCTACGCGCTGCTCGTTCTGGCACCCCTGGCGGTTGCGGTGGTGAGCGACCCGTACCCCAACGCTAGACCGTGGCTGGTCGAGGCGAGCGTGGCCCTGGGCTTCATTGCCACGCCGGTCATCCTCGCGCAGTTCGCGCTCGTCTCTCGGCAGGGCACGATCTCCCGCCTCTTCGGCAACGACGCGCTCCTGCAGTTCCATCGCGGCATGGGCTTCACAGCGCTGGCCTTCGCCGTCGGCCACCCACTCTTCCTCAACCTGCAGGGGCTGCCACTCTCCACCTGGAGCCCATTCTCTGGCGGCGCGGTCACCCGCAGCGGAGCGCTGGCGACCCTGGCGCTCGTGATCCTCGTCGCGACGACGGTGTTGCGCCGTCGATTGCGGCTGTCGTACGAGGGGTGGCGCTCGGTGCACGTCGGGCTGGCGGTGGTGATCGTGGCCGCCCTCGCCGCGCACGTCGTCGTGGTTGGTGGATACGGAGCGACGACTGCCGGCCGGGTCCTGCTCGTCGCGTACGTCGCGGCATTCGGAGCGCTGCTCGCCATCTACAGGGTGATCCGGCCGATGGCGATGCGCAGGAAGCCATGGGAAGTGGCCGAGAACGTCGACATCGGCGGCGCGACGCGGCTCCTCCGCGTTCGACCGGTCGGGCACCCGGGGTTCGATTTCGTGGCTGGGCAGTTCGCGTGGCTCGTCACCGGCCGCTCCCCGTTCTCGCGGGAGCAGCACCCTCTCTCCTTCGCCTCGTCCGCCGAGCGGCCATCGGACGGGGCGATCGAGCTCGCGGTGAAGGCGCTCGGTGACTGGTCCGGAGACGTGGTGCCGGCGCTCACGCAGAAGGAGCGCGTCTGGGTGGATGGCCCCTTCGGCGCCTTCTCGCACGAGCGCGTGGACGCCGATGGCTTCGTCATGATCGCCGGCGGCATCGGAGTCACGCCCATGCGTTCGATGCTGCTCACCCTTCGCGACCGCGGCGACCGGAGGCCCGTCCTTCTCGTGCACGCAGCACGCGATACGGACGGCCTCCTGTTCCGGCGGGAGCTCGAATCGCTCCGCGGCACGCTCGGCCTCGAGATCGTCCAGGTGCTCGAGTCGGCGCCGGCCGATTGGAGCGGCGAACGCGGCGTCGTGACACGGGACCTCCTGCTGCGCTACCTGCCAGCGGAGCCCACCCGGTACCACTACTTCGTCTGTGGACCGCGCCCGATGATGGACTCAGTCGAGCGAATCCTCGTTGAGACCGGTGTGTCCCGGCCCCGCGTGCACAGCGAGCGGTTCGACATAGTCTGACCCTGGAATCCCACCATGCGATACGTCTCCGCGCAGCGTGCCTCGATCGTCCTCACCGTCGTCTTCGTGCTGGCCGCGGGCGCATTCGTCTGGCTCGTCGGCCCCCGCTCGTCGCCCGCGGGGGAAGGGGCGGCGCAGTCCCGGCATCCCGGCGCGGCGCCGTACGCAGAGTATTGCGCGTCGTGCCACACCGTGGAGAGCCTCCGGCCAGGCATCGTGGGCGCCGACTCCGTGCGGCTGCGCGAGCTGCACGAGTTCCTCGGCCGCCACGGAAACGCGTCCGATGCCGAAGACCGGCTCATCCTGGAGTATCTGCGTTACCCGGCCGCCGGGCAGTAGCGCCCGGCCAGCCGCGCGGTAAGTGCGACCCGAACGTCCGTGTCAGCTCCTGTCGGACGTGCGCGTCGGGCATCCGGGACGTCAGGTGCGCCCAGGCGAGCGTGGCCGAGCCGATGAGCTCAGGCCCGACCTCGGTGTACAGCGGGCCTTGGTGCGGCGCGCTGCCGATTAGTCTGCGAGACGCTGATCGACCGCGTGAAGGTGCGAGTCGATCGGAGCGCGGTGCGGCCATCGAAATGTGGTCGCCGTCGACTTCCTGGCGGATCGAAGCTCCAGCGCTGGAGCAACAGTTCTGCTGCTGGCTCCATCCTGGTTCCACCGGTTCCGTCATCCGATCCGGACTGGTCGGGCCAGAGCCGTGGTATCCTGATCGTAAACCGGTCAACTGCGGTTTCTTGGTGGAGCAGGGCACCGTGGACCGTGTGGCACGTTCTCACATCCGGTCTTTGCCGATCGCTGGTCGCGGGTCGCCGGTCGCGCTACCAGCGCCGTCGCTCCCCGCCGATACGGGACGTCCGGTCCGTACGGTCCGATCGCCCGACTGGCGTAATACCAGCTGCAGCGGCTGATCACTGCCTCACCCCCTGAATCGCTTCCAGGTGACGATGCGTCTCCCTGAGTTCCTCGAGGCGGTTCGTCTCCTTGAGTTCCTCGAGGCGATTCTTCTCCCTGGATTCCTCGACACGGAGTTCTTCCATGCGGAGGATACGGGCGCTAGAGATGCCGCTCGAAGTGAGAGAAACTCCGCCGCTGAGGCCGAGTAGCACCAGGATGCTGGGATCGATATCGGGGAAAGCCCCTTGCTGGATCGTGATGACGAAGATGCTCAGCGAAATCACGAAGGTGAAGATCAGGAACTGGAACTTCGCCAGACTTGCCGTTCCGGATTCAGCTCCGGCTTCGCGAAGGAGGTCGCTGAGCTTGATCTTGCCTCGCAGGATCTCCCAGAGGACGGCGAGCCCGAGAAGGCCTATGATGGCCACCAGGGTCCACGCCGTGACGACGGCAATGAAGTCGCCCACCGAACCGAGCGTCGGAACCGTTAGGTTCTGTGCGGAGAGCGCGAGCACGGCAGCGAGCGCAATCATGGATGGGGGGGCTGGACGGTTGGAATGCTTCTGACAAGGAACTGGCGAGCTGCGCGCCCGACGGCGCTCTGCCCCGTGATGTAAGCGGCGCTTGCGCCGCCGAAGAGATAGAGGATGGTATCCGGCACCCCGAGCGGAGCGCCGGTGCTCGCGACCATGTTGCTGATCAGATCCAGCGCGGTGATCATAGTGGACAGCAGGAGGGATACGGCACTCGGTGGGGCTGCCCCGCCAAGCGGCGCCCCCTCGCCCCGGGCAAAGCCGATGGCGACGCCGTAGACCACCGCGGCAGCGAGACCGAAGATGACGACGTACGCCGCGACGTGGGCGGCGGCGGTGACGGCAGCAAGGCCGGGTAGGTCGTCAGACATCGGTCCCCGGGCCTGCCTGGCCGGCTATGCCGACGCGCCGGTGAACCTCGGCCTCACGGAATTGCTTGTTCATCTGCGCCTCGTAGCCCAGGGCGGTCATCAGGGAGCGGACCCTGCCAGTGCTGTAGACATCCACGAACCTCCAGAGCGCGTCGAGGTATTCTCTGGACTTCCACACGTCTGTTGCATCTTCGGAGGGTGTCGCCAGGATCTCGAGCCAGTACTGCAGGTGCGGCCGGATGTCCTCCGCCCGGGCCAGCCGCTGCTCGATGACGAGGTGGAACCGCTCCAGCCCGTCGAAGAAGTCACTGAAGTGGTCCCGGGCGAGCATCTGCTGCACGGTGAACTGGTCGCCCCGCACGGGCACTCGGAGCGCAGGCGGGGGCGCATCCGCACCGCCGGACGCGAAGATGCTCTCTCCCTGCGGTCCGAGCCGGTAACGACACCACGCGTCTCGCCTGGGTTCGCCATGAACGCAATACGCTAGTGCAGGTAGAAAGACATTGCGCATCACATCGGCTGACTCAAACGGCGCCATCTTACACCCTACGTCTGCCGCTCGGCAAGGGTCATTATGCGCTCGCGCGCGCCTCTCGCGCTGCACTGGAGAGTCCAACTCGACGCCTTCCGGCGCTTCCAGGACAGCTGCGCTGGAAGCTGAGAGCAGATGTCCGAGGCTCCTCGGCGAGCGAAGGTAAGGGGAAGGGGTATCTCCAGTCAGGCGCCACCCCTCCCCACCCCTTCGCTCAGCCCTGCACCGCTGCGGGGTCCATCCAGAACACCCCCCATCCGTGACCGTCCAGATCGTAGAAACCCCAGTCGTACATGAAGCCGTGGTCCTGCGGCTCGTGCGCGGGCGTGCCGCCAAGCCCGACGGCCTGATTCACCATCGCGTCCACTGCCTCGCGGCTGTCCACGCCAAGCGTGAACAACGCGCCAGTCGCCTGGCGCGGATCGGCGAGGGGCCGTTTGCTGAAGCTTAGGAACTTCTCGTGCGTGAGGAACATGAAGTACGCGTCCTCGCCCACGAGCATGGCGGTGCCGCTGGCGTCCGTGAACTGCTCGTTGAACGTGAAGCCGAGTTCCTCGAAGAATTTGATGGAGCGCTGGACGTCGGCGACGGGGATGTTCACGAACAGCTTGCGCGGAGTTGCCGGCTTGCGGCCGGGCTTCCTGATCGTTGGCGAGGGGGCCTGCGTGGTGGACATGGCGTTATCTCCTGAGTGAGGACGTCGCGGTGCCTTCACATGTTCTGACGGGGCGACCTCCGGAAACTCATCGGTCGCGCCGAGATGGTTCTCTGCGCGGCTGGAGTAGCGGTCGTAGCGGGATCTCTTACGCCGTGGGCTTCCAGTCTGGCGGTCGCGCTGCGCGCCAGTTCGCCGGCTCCGACTTCCGCAGGCTAGCGCCGGTCGGAGCTTGGAGCCGATGGACTCCAGTAGCTGCAGTGAGTGTTCAGTGGAAGTTGATGTCCCGGTAGCTCTCGAAGATTGACAGTGTCTTCGGGCACGGCGCGTAGGAGCTCAGGGCCTTGTCCGCGCCGCGTCGAGCGCGATCTGCGCCCGCGCGAGGAGCGCCGAGTCCTCGCTCGACAGCTGGCCGCCGTCGTGCGCCACGGCCATGAGTCTCTGACCTTCCTCAAACGACGCGTCCGCACGTTGGCGGTGCGCGGAGCGCACTTCCGGCTCCGCTCGCGATCGGGCGGCTAGCCTGGCGTGAACCGAACTGGCGAATAGCAGCCCGCGAGCGAGGTCGTGGCGGACGGGAAGGTTGCCTGGCTGCGACTGGAGAAGCTGGCGCGAGATGGCCGCACTCGCTTCGAGTTGTGCGAGCGAAGCCGTCAGCGCCCCACGCGCCGCCAGTGCCTTGTGTACCGACTGATGCCCTAGCGCCAGATCCCGCAGGCTCTGGCTGTTTCCCGGATTTGCCGCGCGGAGCGACTCGTATATCGCCAGGCTCCGCCTGCACCGCTCCAGCGCCCCGGTGGCGTCTCCGCCTGTGAGCTGCGCCTCGCACATCAGCTGGTGCGCAACCGCCAGGTCCCGCAGCGCGTCGACGCTGGCGGGACGCTCGCGCACGAGCCCCTCGCGGACGGCAATCGCCTGGCCGAACTGCGCCTTCGCCTCTGCGTGACGCCCAGCCTGGTCCAGCATTGACCCGAGCCGCTCGTGCACCAGAGCGAGCAGCCGCCGGGTCGCCCAGTCGCCCAGGCTGTCGCGTGGAAGGACGTCCAGCAGCGCGAGCGCCTCGCGATACTCCGCCGTGGCCGCCGCGGCGTCGGAGAGACTCGGCAAGTTGGGACTGCCGAGAACGTCGCCGAGCTTGATGTGGCTCATCGCCACGGCGCGCTGCGGGGCCACGCTTGCCGAGCTGTCAACAGCCAGGAGCTGCCACTGTTCCAGCGCCGATCGAGCATGTTCGAGCGCCTCGGGCATGTCGCCGAGCCAGGCCTCGGCGTCGCTCAGCTTCTCGTGCGCCAGTGCAAGCGTGCGGCGTGCCGCGCGATCAGTGGAGTCCGCGGCGACCAGTTCCTCCCCGATCGACAGCGCTCTCGCAAAGCTCGCGCGGGCAGCGGCCAGGTCGCCCAGATTCGCGCCGCTCGGGTTCCCCTGCACGAGGCCGAGCTTCACGTATGCCGTCGCGATCTCCCGCTGGAGCGCGCGGTCGTCGCCCGCTTGCTGGTCCAGCCGCTGGAGGTGCTCGAGCGCTCGCGTCACCAGGGTGATCCTCGCTGGGAGCGCACCGGGGAGGTCGACGATCACGTCGTGAATTTCGGATACAAGAGTTCCGGCGAGGGAGCGCATGTCGCGGAAGCGCTGCTCGGCGAGCGCGCGCTCAGTCTCCGCGCGCCGCGCCTGAGCCACGGTGGCGATCACGCCCGCAGCGAGCGTGATCGCGACGAGCGCCGTCGCTGCAACGCTGGTGCCGTGCCGCTGGACGAACTTCCGTGAGCGGTACCAGACCGAATCCCCGCGCGCCCGCACCGGCAGTCCGGCAAGGTGCCGATCGATGTCCTCGCGTAGCGCCTGCACTGAGCCGTAGCGACGCTCGGGCTCCTTCCTGAGCGCCCGCAGCACGATCGTGTCCAGATCCCCGGCGAGCCGCCGGCTCAGCCTTGGCGGTCGCGTCAGCCGTGCGCCGCCGATCGTGTGTGAGCAGCGTCGCTATGCCGAAATCCAGAAGCTTCACCATGCCGTCGCTGGTTACCAGGATGTTTGACGGCTTCAGATCGCGGTGGACGACGAGGTGCCGGTGCGCGTACTGCACGGCGTCGCAGATCTGTCCGAAGAGGACCAGGCGCTGTTCCACGGTGAGCCCACGCTCGTTGCAATACCGGTCGATCGGATCGCCCTCGACGTATTCCATCACCAGGAATGGGAGGCCCGAGTCCATCACCCCCGCGTCCAGCAGATGGGCGATGTTGGCGTGTTCGAGCCGGGCCAGCACGCGTTGCTCGAGACGGAAGCGACGCAGTTGCTCAGCCGATGCCAGGCGGCCATGGCGCACCAGCTTGATGGCCACGATCTTCTCCAGGTCATCGCGCGTCGCTTCGAAGACGACGCCCATGCCACCCTCCCCGATCTGGCGAGCGAGAGTGTACGGGCCTACGCGCTGACCCACTGCATACGACTCGACGTCGTCCATCCGGCCCAACGGCGGAAAGAGCGCTTCAGTACGGACACTGTCGAATGCGTCCAGCAGCGACTGAACCTCGTGGCGCAATGGCTGGTCGTCGCGACAGGCGTCGTCCAGAAAGGCAGCTCTCGCAGGGGCGGCAAGCTCCGCCACCATGTCGAAAACCTCGAACACCCGGCCGTGCATATCGGTCTCCTCCGTCACCGAGCCTTCGACGATCAGACGCCGGCCTGTAATGCCAGTCCGAGCCATGCCTTCGCGAAGCTCCACCGCCGGCGGACCGTGGCCACGGACATGTCGAGTGCCATTGCCGTCTCGGAAAGCGTCAGGCCGCCAAAGTAGAGGCATTCGACCACACGCCTGGCCTCGGCGTTCACATCGCTGAGATGAGCCAGCGCGTCATCGAGGATCTCCAGCCGTTCGGCCTGGCTATCGGATAGCAGATCGGCAACCTCGGCGAGAGGGACAGCCACGCCTCCTCCGCCGCGCTTGGCCGCATTCCGGGCACGCGCATGGTCCACGAGGATCGAGCGCATGGTCCTGGCCGACACGGCAAAGAAGTGCGCGCGGTTCTGCAGCCTGACGCCGTCCTGATCCACGAGCTTGAGATATGCCTCGTTGACGAGCGCCACCGAATCGAGCGTGTGGCCGGGCCGCTCGCGGGCGAGATGCCTCCTGGCGAGCCGGCGCAACTCGTCATAGACAAGCGGGAAGAGCACATCCAGCGCGGCGCGGTCGCCGCCGCGCAACGCGTCGAGGAGGCTGGTGACGTCGTGCTGCGAGGGCGCTGTCATGGCCGCGCCAACTATAGGGTGCGCCCGCCTTGGCGCGCAAGAGTAGTTCGGCGAGCGGGCTGGACAGAGGCCAATGTCGGCGCGACGAATGTGAGCACATATCGCCGGGATTCTCGCATGGATGATCGAACCCATAGCCGGAGAGTATCCCATGAGACAGTTCACGACAGGCTACACCCGATGGCGCGCAGTCGCCCTCACCCTGGTCGCCACGAGCGCATTCACCGGCGTCCTGGCCGGCTGCCGCACAGCCTCAGGAGCGGACCGCTCTGCCGCTCGCACCCACTACGGCGATCCAGTAACGGTTGGACGCGGGACGATTCGCTCGTATGTGACCGAACAGGCCGGCATGCCCGTGGAACTGGGGGTCGCCTTCAGCGAAGGCGCGTTGGAAGGGCTTCCAACCACCGGCGTCGGCCACCACGGCGGCGGTAGCCCGATCCACCAATACCTGCTCGGCTTCCCGAATGGCAACGTGGCACCGTTCCGCTTCGTGGAGGTGAACTGGAACCCGATGGGTCACGAGCCCCCAGGTGTCTATCAGGACGTGCCACATTTCGACTTCCACTTCTATACCATCAGCAGGGAGGAGCGCGATCAGATCGTGCCCAGCGATCCCGAGTATGAGGCGAGAGCGAACGCGCTGCCCACGGGCGACTACGTGCCCCCCTTCGCCATGCAGCTCGGCCCTCCGGGCACCACGCCGGCCCAGGTCGCCGTACCGATGATGGGAGTGCACTGGGTAGACGTGCGGTCTCCCGAGTTGCAGGGCCTGCTCGGCAAGCCGGAGGCTTACAAGCCGTTCACGCGGACCTTCCTTTATGGCTCGTGGAATGGTCGATTCCACTTCCTGGAGCCGATGATCACACGCGCGCACATGCTAGCGAAGAGGGCGTCGACCGATGCCGCGGTGCGCGACGAGGTGATCCCGATCTCCGTTCCGGCTCGCTACCAGACACCGGGCTACTACCCGACCACCTACCGCATATCGTGGGACGAAGCGGCGCATGAGTACCGGGTGGCGCTCAGCGGTCTCACGCGGCGCGAATGACGGCGGTGGATCTCCGTTCCCGGTGGTGGCGCGGACCCTGGACGTCAGGAAGCCGCCTCGACATGCGTCGGGGCGGCTTCTCCAATAGTGCGCGCCCAGCATGGGCCTTGCATGAACAGGACTCTTCCCGTGGTGAGTCGCTCCCGATGAGCGGTGCTGCGTCGGCCTGCAACCGAAGGTCGTACGCGCTACCGAGGGGATCCGGGAAGAGACCCTGGCGTGGTACGTCGGCTTGTCGAGCAAGGGGAGTTCGTATACATCAAGGCTCGATTCCCGAAGCTCGGCTGGAGCCGCCCGATGAACGCACCCACCACCGTGGAGAATGAACACATGAATCGAATTGCCAGGCGGGCCTCCGTCCTCGTCGGCGCTGTCGCGCTGGTCATCGGCATCGTTCCCCGCGCGTTGCACGCGCAGCAACCACCAATGCCCCGGCCCGCGGTAGGCAATCCACTCGGGCTGCCGGTCACCCCGGCTGCGAACCAGGACTTCGAGCCGATCTCGTCGAACGTGAAGGTGTTCGGTGCGATCTACTCGGCGGAGAGTTGCTCCTACGACGCGGGTCGCGGCGTCATCGTCGTGCCCAATCGCGGTGTTCCACAGAACGTGCAGGCCAACGACGCGTTCGTGTCGTTCATCAACCACGATGGGTCGGTGCACACGGCCCGATGGATAGGCGTCCAGAGCCCGGCGGATCGCGCCAGGTCGACGCCGGCGCTGGTGCTGAATGAGCCATACGGGAGCGACATCAGCCACGGAATGCTGTACGTCGCCGATCGCGATGGCGGTACTTCCCAATCCGATCCGAGCGTTGCCGTCATACGCCGGTTCGACATGGAGACCGGCTCGCCGGCGGGACAGACGTCTCTCCCGGGCGTCGACTGGATCAACGACATCGCGGTCGCCGAAGACGGGACGGTCTACGCCACGCGGACTGGAAGCTTTGGTGACGCGCCGGACGCGACGACCTGGCAACTCTGGAAGATCGCTCCGGACGGCACCGTGTCTCCGTTCGTGCAGGGTGCACCTCTCTTCCAGCCCAACGGCGTCGCCCTCGATCCGCAGGGCAACATCGTCGTCGTCAACATCGGCGACGACGCCGTCCTGACATTCTCGCCCTCCGGAAAGCTCCTGAAGACGGAGCACGCAGCCCAGGCGGGGAATGACGGGTTGGTCATCATGCCGGACGGGACGAAGTACGTGAGCAGCGTTCGCTACGGCGGCATCTCGCGTATCCCTCCTGGCGGATCGGCCGAGCTCATCGCGCGCAACATCCCGAGCGCCGCCTCCATGTGTTACGACGCCGGCGCCAATCAGCTCGTGATCCCGATGAACGCGAACAACGGGCTGGCCTTCGTACCGCTGGGCAGGTGATGCGCGTGACGCGCGGCCACCGCTCTCCATCCACCAGATGTCGAGGCCAGTTCACGTCGGCCCGATCCCGCACTTGAGAACGGCAGGAATTCCTGCTGCGGCGTGGTGCTGGCGGCAAGAATCCGTGCCTTCGTGGTGCCACTGGGGCGCGCGCTCGGCGTGGACCCGATGAAAGCGTTGAGGGCGACGGGCTGAGGACATCGGTGGCCGTCGCCCGTCTCGATGGCACGGAAGGTGGGAGGAGGGCGGACATGCTGCCTGCTCGACACACAGTGTGGCGTGAGCGCCACGTCAGTCAGCTCCGCAGCACGCCGGTCGGCATGATTCCATGGCAGTGGTGTTCGAGCGGTGCCCTGACACCACCTGGCGGATCCGGGAGTCGGGTATCCTGGGAAACGCTCCAGGCTGCTCACGGCGCAGTGCTTGCAGTAAACATTGGTGTGGCTATTGCCGCTTTTGAATAACCCTCTCGTGAAGGTTTCATGTTCAGCAAATCTGCGTTTCTCCTCACGGCCGCCCTCCTGCTGCCTGCGGCAAGCCAGGCACAGAAGCCCCCCGACAAGGCTCCCGCCAGTTGCGCCGTCAGCACCGATGGTGTATTCAAGGCCGCCATGTTCGATTGGGGAGCCGGCATCAGCTATCTGGACTGTTACGGCCCTGTCAACGGGAATGACACCGGAAGTGGCGACAACTGGAACGAGACCGGCAACATCAACGACAGGTGGGGTGGCTACGGCGTCTTCACCTCGTTGGGTAGCTCCGATGACTCTGGACATGGTCCATTCACGTCCACGGATGGTTCGCCACTGGGCTTCGACTCGCCGATATCGGGTTACTTTGCACTCTCGCTCAAGCAGGCCAATTTCTTCAGCGTTTACCTGTTCTACGCGGCTGATCCCGTCTCCTCCATCAACTGGGACTCCCGTGGAGTGGCCGACAATGGCGGTACCATGGACCCGGACAAGCTCTCCCACGCCGTGCTCTACGCCGGCCCCGGTTCCATCAGCACGGTACCCGAGCCCTCCAGCTATCTGCTGATCGGTTCCGGGCTCGCGGGTCTTCTCGGTATCGCTGGCTGGCGCCGCAGGGCCTGACGTCCGGATCGACATACCCGACGCCTACGGGCGCAGGATCAGGGAGCCGCCTCGACATGCGTCGGGGCGGCTCCTTGTCCATGCGTGTCTGCCATGGCCATTGCTGGAGGTGTGGGTCCTCCGGGCAGTTGTTCGGGGCGAGCCGGGCGACCGCACGCCGCCGACCACGATCGAAGCGCCAAGCCCGCGCGCTGGCCGGCGTTGCCTCTCGACGATTATCCAGTCGCGGCCATTCTCTTGCAACTCTGTCAACCTGACCTCGAACAGCGGCTCGACCGACGGCCAGCCATCCAGTCGCCGATTCTTCGCGCTGCTGGTACCATACGGATACAGCTGTTCATCCGTCTCTCCCCGACCGAAGAGTTGAAGATGCGTGACACGAAGTCAGACGATCCGACGCCGGTTGTGACCCAGGATGGCGGCGGCGCTCACCAGGACGGGCACGAGAGGCACGGCGGGGGTAACAGCCACGATGATCATTCAGGCCACGCAGGTCATTCAGGCCACGATGATCACGACGCCCACGACGCCCACGCCGGCCACAGCGTAGCCATGTTCCGCGACAGGTTCTGGCTGTCGCTCCTCCTCACGCTCCCAACCCTCGTCTGGGGCCACATGCTCCAGCGGGCGCTCGGCTACACCGCGCCCAGCTTCCCCGGCTCTTCCTGGATCCCGGCGGTGTTCGGCACCGCCGTCTTCCTGTATGGCGGAATACCCTTCCTCCAGGGCGCCGTCCACGAGATCCGCGACCGCCTGCCAGGCATGATGACGCTGATCGCGCTCGCCATCAACGTCGCCTTCCTGTTCAGCGCTGCGGTCGTGCTCGGCTTTCCGGGCATGCCGTTGTGGGAAGAACTGGCAACGCTCGTCACGGTCATGTTGCTCGGCCACTGGATCGAGATGCGTTCCATCTCGCAGGCCCAGGGCGCGCTGGGCGAACTGGCCAAGCTGCTGCCGAATACCGCGGTACGGGTGACGGGCGAGGGCGCGACCGAGCGAGTCGAGGACGTCGCGCTGTCCGACCTCAGGGAGGGCGACATCGTCCTCGTGCGCCCCGGCGCCGGAGTACCGGCCGACGGCGTCGTGCGGTCGGGGAGGAGCGACGTGAACGAGGCGCTCATTACCGGCGAGTCGGCGGCTGTCCAGAAGGCGGAGGGCGCGAAGGTCATCGCGGGCACGGTGAACGGGACCGGTTCCCTGCGCGTCGAGGTAACCGGTACCGGAGACAGGACGACGCTAGCCGGGATCATGCGCCTGGTGGAACAGGCTCAACATTCCCGATCGCGCGCCCAGGCTCTCGCCGACAGGGCGGCCGCCTGGCTCACCTGGATCGCTCTCGGATCAGGCATCCTGACCTTTGTCGCATGGCTCCTGGCCGGTGCCACGGCGGCCGACGCCGTCACCAGGTTGGTCACGGTGCTCGTCATTGCCTGTCCCCATGCGCTCGGACTGGCAATACCGCTCGTGTTGGCGATATCGACGACCCTCGGCGCCCGATCGGGTCTCCTTGTTCGTGATCGCCGTGGCCTGGAAGACGCGCGCAACCTCACGACCGTCGTCTTCGACAAGACCGGCACGCTTACGCTTGGCGAGCACCGCGTGGTTGGGATGCGCACGCTGGGTGACCTTCCCGACGATGACGCGCTACGCCTCGCTGCTTCCGTCGAGCGCGACGCCGAGCATCCGGTAGCCCGGGCGATCGTGCAGAGCGCGGCCGATCGGGGACTGGAAGTGCCGGCTTCGGCGGACTTCGAGGCGATGAGTGGCCGGGGCGTCCGGGCCTCGGTCGATGGTCGAGCATTGGCTGCCGGCGGACCGAACCTTCTGTCGAGTCTTGGCGTGACGCCAGCGCCGGAACTCATCGAGTTCGCCGAGCAGTCGGCGTCGCGCGGGCAGGGAGTGGTCTACCTCATCGCCCTCTCCGACGGCGAGAGCGATGGCGACGAAGCCCAGGCGCTGGCGGCGTTCGCGGTCGCCGATGCTGTGCGCCCGGAATCTGCCGAGGCAGTAAGGTTGCTGCATTCGGCCGGGATCGAGGTCGTCATGATGACCGGCGACTCGCATGCGGTCGCGGAGGCGGTGGCGAGTGAGCTCGGCATCGACTCGGTACTGGCCGAGGTGCTGCCGGAAGACAAGGCAGCCCACATAGAGAGGTTGCAACAGCAGGGTAAGCAGGTCGCGATGGTGGGCGACGGTGTGAACGATGCACCGGCGCTCGTGACCGCGAACGTTGGCGTGGCGATTGGCGCGGGAACCGACGTGGCCGTGGAAGCCGGGGACATCGTGCTGGTGCGTAGCGACCCGCGCGACGTGTCACGCATCGTCAACCTGTCGCGGGCCACTTACCGCAAGATGGTGCAGAACCTCTGGTGGGCGGCCGGATACAACATCTTCGCGATCCCGCTCGCGGCTGGTGTGCTCGCGCCGTGGGGCGTGCTCCTCTCGCCGGCGGCCGGCGCGGTGCTGATGTCGCTGAGTACGGTGATCGTGGCCCTCAACGCACAGTTGCTGCGGCGCACGCCACTCTAGCCGTGGAGGCACTGCGACTCGAACTTCCAGGGCCATGCCCGGGACTGCTGCTTTACGCCCCGTGAAACGGGTGATATCTTTCAATTCTCACCCCATCCACACGAATCTGCCCATGCCCCCTGATCGTCCCGGTAGTCCGACCGGTCGACCGAGCCCGCGTCTGCAGGACACCGTGCGCCTGTCAGCCGATGGGTTGGCCAAGGTGATGGGTGACCTGGAAGCGCGAGTGCTGCAGACCGTCTGGGAGTTCGGCAAGCCAGTCTCGGCGCGGACGGTCTACGAGCGGGTCATGGAGTCGCACCCGGTGGCTCCTCTCACTGTGATCACGGTGCTCAACAAGCTCGTGACGAAGGGATTCCTGACCCGGAAGCGGCAGGACGGGCTGCTGCACTATCGGGCGGTGATGGAAGAGGAGGAGTTGCGTGCGCTGGCGTCCCGACGCGTCGTGGAGGGTATCCTGTCCTTCGGGCCGGATGCCGTTGCCGCATCGATGGTGGACGTACTCGCCGAGCAGGATCCGGAGCGCCTGGCCGAACTGGGCCGGCTGGTTCGACGCCGCCTTCGCGCTCAGCGGAACGAGCGGCAATCGGACGATGACGCGTAGGGAACGAGGGCGCGGATGAGTAGGACGGCCGAACCGGAACACGGTCCGGAGGCGCTCGTGACGCGAGAGGAACGTCGCCGCCGTACGGTGCTCGTTGGTTTCGCCGCGCTCATCGTGCTGGGCATGAGCCCGATCTTCGGCCATCACCTGGCGGTCAGCATGGATATGCTGCTGGCGGGACGGGATCATCTGGGCGCGCTCTGCCTCATCGCCCTGCATCATCTTCTGGCGCCCGTCCACTACCTATTCCACGTCCTCGTGATCGCGGGGCTGGCGTACGCCATCTGGGACCGGGCGCGGGCCTGGTTGGCCGTTCGACGCGCCCTTGCACCGCTCGCCTCGGAATGCCCCCGACCGGGTGACACGTTCTGGGAAGCGGCGCATGCGGCTTCACTCGACCCGCAGCGTATCCGCGTCGTATCGGGTCTGCCAAACCCGGCGTTCACCGTCGGTTGGCGTCGTCCGATGGTGTACGTGGCCTCGGAACTGGTGGAATGGTTGTCGCCGGAGGAGATATCGGCGGTGCTGGCGCACGAGCGCGCGCATCTCGTGCGCCGTGATCCCCTCCGCCTGTCGGTGCTGCGCTTTCTCGGGCACATGCTCTTCTGGTTGCCGGCCCTCCAGCGACTGGCGTCCGATACCGCCGATGACGCCGAGATAATCGCCGACGACGCGGCCGCTGCCGGCCAGCCACTCGTGCTGGCGTCGGCCATCCTGGCTCTCGCCAACTGGCACACGCCGCCCGCGCTTGCCGGTGCGTCCATCGGTTTCTTCAGAGCCGACCTGCTGGATCGTCGTATCCGGCGCCTGGCGGGCGAGGCTCCGCCGGTCGCGAGCCACGTCACGAGGCGCTCGATCCTCGGGGCCGCGCTGGCCCTCGGACTCGTCTGGACGTCGGGCGTCATGATGGCCCATCCCATGCCCGGCGAGCGACCAGGCAGCGTCGCCCACTGCATCCACGGCGACGAGTGGGCGCTGTCTCATCTTTTCTGCCTCGGGTCGCCATTCGGCGTGCTGCGACTGGATTGCCCGCATGTGGGTCGATGAGGTCGGCCTCGTGGCGGCGCTGCTCCATCTGGTCCTGTCGGCGTTTCCCCGATTGCCTGGCCCGTCGACGGCTGCTACGTTTTAGCTAGCATACAATGACGTCGTCGCGGCTGCATCACTCGCCCGATCCAGCCCGCTTCTCCGCCAGCCTGTTCCGGCCAGATCCCCGTCCATGATCGTTCTCCGGCGATTCACCGCACTCATTCTTGCAGTCCTCCTCCTCCTCCAGGGAACCTGGCAGAGCGGGGGAGCGGAGTGCCTGTCCGGGCATTCCACTGGGATGGAGAACGGGGCATCGGGGAAGATGGCTGGAATGGCCATGCCCGAGCATGCTCACGGCACCCCGACGTCCGCGCCGGCCCAGGGTCGGATGGCGATCAATGCGTCCATCACGCACGCGGCGCACGCGACGGGCAGCGACCTGCCGGGCACCGTGAACGGCGAGCATCGATCACTACCGTCGCCGCCTGATTGCCCCGCTTCCCGCATGCCGGTCGGTTGCGCTTCCATGATCGCCTGCGCCACGACCGCCGTGATATTCGCCGCGGTGACTCCGCATCTGGGCGCTGAGCGCCATGAAGACGGGCGCGGCCTACCGGAGCCGCCTACGAGCCTCCACTCGCTCGTCGTCGCGCCCGACGTACCCCCTCCTCGGGCGTAGCTGCATCCCCGCGATCGATTGGCGCTCCTCCGCGACCTGCACCGGGCCGGAGAAGCATGATGCAGCACAACGCGGGCGCACTGTCAACTTCTTCCCACGGTAGCGACGCGATCAGCCTGACGACTGATCGCTGTCCCCCTGATCGGTCACGGTAGATCCGTCCCGACAGATCCGTTCGCGGAAGTAGCTGGTCGCGCCACAAACCCGAGACGACCCCGTGAAGCTCAGTCCCTTCCGCTGGCATCCCCGGCGCATGGGCGCACTCGTCCACACCGCCGTTCTGGTCGCTGTCACAGCGTTCGCCGGAGCGAGCATGTCCGGACGCGCTGAAGCGCAACCTCCGACGACGCAGGTGAAGGCCGACGGCGACTCCACCCCCCGATACGCGTCCCGGCTCGTACTCGGAGCCCTGTACGAACAGCTCGCCAGTTCCAGTCCCCGTCTCGCGGCGGTGCAGGCTGTGGCACGGGCGACCGAGGCACGCGTGTCCGGCGCCAGGCGTCCTGCTGACCCGCAGCTTCAGCTCGGATTCATGAATCGCGCACTGCCGTCGCTGGAGTCGATGGATCCGCTCGGTATGACGCAACTGCAGCTCATGCAGATGGTTCCCGTGGCTGGCAAGCTTGCTCTCGCCGGCCGCATCGCCGAGGCAAAGGCTGGCGCTGCCCGCAGTCGGGCGGTCGACGTCCGTTGGGAGCTTCGTGCGCAGGTCGCGTCGGCCTTCTACGACCTCTATCGGACGGAGCAGTCGCTGGAAGTGGCGAATGCAACGCGCCGTCTTCTCCAGGACATCGCGATGACGGCCCAGACGATGTACGCCGTCGGCGAAGGTCGTCAGCCGGACGTGCTCCGCGCACAGGTCGAGATCGCCCGAATGACCGGCGACATCACCCGGATGCGGACGATGATGACGGCAATCGACGCGCGGCTGGCTGGCTTGCTCGACCGTGTTCCGGAGCCGGAGCCGTCATCGCCGGCGCTCCCCGCATTCCCTGCCGAACTGCCATCGCTGGATTCGCTCATGCTCATGGCCAGGGCGAACCGGCCGATCGTCCAGGCCGGACGCGAGGAGCTGCGCGGCGCCGAGGCGGCGGCGACGCTCGCCCGTCGCGAACTGTGGCCGGACATAGAGGTTGGCGTGCAGTACGGGTGGCGAAACGGGGGCCCCGGCATGGGCATGGAACAGATGGGCAGCCTGATGCTCGGCGCGAGCATCCCGGTCTTCGCCCGGAGCCGGCAGATGCAGATGCGCGAGGAGGCCGTCGCGATGCGAACCATGGCGGCGGCAGAGCTCGCGGCCATGCAGGCCGAGACGGCGGGACGGGTCGCGGCATCCTACGCGGATTGGCGACGCGCGCGCGACCTCGAGGATCTCTACCGGAGCACGGTGCTGCCGCAGGCGAGGGCTACCGTCACCTCGTCGCTGGCCGCGTACAGGGTCGGCGACGTGAACTTCATGACGGTGCTCGACAACCAGATGACGCTCAACGACTACGAGCAGGAGTTGATCGCGCTCGTCGCCGAGCAAGGCAAGGCGCTGGCCGAACTGGAGATGCTGATCGGCCAGCAACTGTTCGACCCAAACCGATTGGCTGCGCCTGCGGCCGGGAGCGAGCCATGAGCCAGCGGATGAACGACGTCAGGACCGATGTACCGAGCACGGAGTCACCATTCGGGACTGGCCGGTCGAGCGGTTCGCGTCGTGTGATCGGCACCGTGATCTTCGTCGTGGTGCTGCTGGCGGCGGTCTCCGCCGTCTACCTGCTCACGCGAGGGGGCGGTGGCGCGGAGGCTGACATGGCCGGACACAATCACGGAGCGGCCCCCGCTGCGGACAGCGCGATGCCGGTGATGCTGACGGCGGAGAGCGCGCGCCGGATCGGTGTGACGTACGCTCCGGTGCTACTCGGTCCGCTCGAGACGGAGATCCGGACGGTCGCCCAGGTCACGTTTGACGAGACGCGCATGAAGACCATCTCGCCCAAGATCGACGGCTGGGTGGAGGATCTCTACGTCAACTACACCGGCCAGCCGGTGCAGCCGGGGCAGCCGCTACTCTCCATCTATTCGCCCATGCTGGTGTCGGCGCAGCAGGAACTGCTCCTCGCGCGCCGGCTGACGACCGACGTCGCGGACGGCACGCCGGAGGCGCGTAGTGGCGCCGCCGAACTGCGCGAGTCGGCGCGGCGGCGCCTGGCGTTGTGGGACATCCCGGAGAACGAGATCGATCGCATCGAACAGACGGGTGAGGTGCGGAAGACGCTCGTGCTTCGCTCTCCGGTAGGCGGCGTCGTCATCGAGAAGAACGTGCTGGCCGGCCAGCGCATGATGGCCGGAGATGCGCTCTATCAGGTGGCTGACCTGAGCAAGGTGTGGCTGGAGGGTGAGGTGTTCGAGCGTGACCTGGCGAGCGTCCGGCTGGGGCAGCAGGTCACGGCCGAGTTCGAATCCCTTCCTGGTCAACATCGAACGGGTCGCATCACCCTGATCTACCCGACGCTGAATCCGGAGACCCGGACAGCCCGGGTGCGTGTGGAGCTGGCGAACCCGCAGTTCGTGCTCAAGCCCGGCATGTACGCGACCATCCGCGTGACTGGCACCGGCCCAGGCACGGGCCCGGAGTCCGTGCTGAGCGTACCCCGCTCGGCGGTCCTCTCCACCGGCGCACGGAACCTGGTGTTCGTGAAGCGTCATGACGGCGTGCTGGAGCCACGCGACGTCGTGCCCGGCCTCACCACTGCCGATCGGATGCAGATACTCCAGGGACTGACCGTCGGCGACACGGTGGTCGCGTCAGCCACCTTCCTCATCGATGCGGAGTCGAACCTTGGCTCGGCGCTGGGCGGAATGGCGAACATGCCGGGGATGGACATGGGCGCTCCGGTGCCGGCGGTCGCCCCGGGAGACAAGCGCGCGCTCGACGGCACGACCCGGACGGAGCCCATGCCCGACATGCCGGGCATGGATCACTCGCAGCATCGGGAGTAGATAGCCATGCTGATTCGCATCATTGAATGGGCCGTCGGCAACAAGCTGATCGTCGCCCTGTTCACAGTCGCAGCCATCTTCGGCGGCATCTGGGCGGTCCAACATACGCCGCTCGAGGCGCTGCCAGATCTCTCTGACGTGCAGGTCATCGTCCAGGCCGACTACGGCGAGCAGGCACCACAGATAGTCGAGGATCAGGTCACCTATCCCATTGCCGCCGAGATGCTCAAGGTCCCGGGCGCGACCACCGTGCGCGGCTACTCCTTCTTCGGCGTCTCGTTCGTCTACGTCATCTTTGACGATGACACGGACCTCTACTGGGCTCGCAGTCGCGTGCTCGAGTACCTGAGCGGAATTCAGGGGAAGCTGCCAGCGGGCGTGTCACCTACACTCGGTCCCGACGCTACCGGGCTCGGCTGGGTGTATCAGTACGCGCTGGAGGACACGACGGGCCGGATGAATCTGGCCGAACTGCGAAGCGTCCAGGACTGGTATCTGCGCTACGCGCTGACGGCGGTGCCCGGAGTATCGGAGGTGGCGTCCGTTGGCGGGTTCGAGAAGCAGTACCAGGTGGACCTCGACCCGGCAAAGCTCCTCGCCTACGGCATCCCGGTGACACGCGTGATGAGCGCGATCCAGAGCGCCAATGCCGACGTTGGGGCAATGGTCATGGAGCTCTCCGAGCGCGAGTACATGGTGCGTGGGCTCGGCTACCTGAAAGGCATCGGCGACATCGAGAACGTGGTGGTGAGCACCACGGCCGCGGGAACACCGATCCGGGTCGCCGAGCTGGGGCAGGTGAGCGTGGGGCCGGCAGTGCGGCGTGGCGTGGCGGATCTGGATGGACGTGGCGACGCCGTCGGCGGAATCGTCGTCATGCGCTTCGGCGAGAACGCCCTGACCACCATCGAGCGCATAAAGGAGAAGCTGGTCGAAGTGGAGCAGGGACTGCCACCAGGTGTGGTGGTGGTTCCGGTCTACGACAGGAGTTCGTTGATCGAGAGCGCGATCGACAACCTGCGCGTGAAGTTGATCGAGGAGGCGCTCATCGTCGCCCTCGTCTGCATCATCTTCCTCCTCCACGCCCGGTCGGCGCTCGTCGCCATCCTCACGCTGCCCATCGGGATCCTGATCGCCTTCATCGCCATGCGATGGGTGGGAGTCGGGGCGGACATAATGTCGCTCGGCGGCATCGCGATCGCCATCGGCGCCATGATCGACGCGGCGATCGTGATGATCGAGAACATGCACAAGCACCTTGAACGGGCGGTGGAGGCAAGGGAAGCGAGCATGGGAATAGCCTCGACCGGACGCTCGTTCAATACGAACGTGCTCACGTCGCGAGAACGCTGGCGCGTGGTGGTCGATTCGTCGCGGGAGGTGGGGCCAGCCCTCTTCTTCTCGCTCCTCATCATCACGGTGTCCTTCCTGCCGGTGTTCACGTTGGTGGGGCAGGAGGGACGGCTATTCAGGCCGCTGGCCTTCACCAAGACGTTCTCCATGGCCGCAGCGAGCCTGCTGTCGGTGACACTCGTCCCGGTGGCGATGGGGATGTTCATCCGTGGCCGGATGTACCGGGAGCGCGCCAACCCCCTCAACCGGGCACTCATCCGCGGCTATCGCCCCATGATCGTCGCGGTGCTCAGGCATCGCTGGCCGGTGATCGGACTGGCTGCCGTCGTGCTCATCCTCACCTGGGTGCCATCGACGAAGATCGGTAGCGAGTTCCTGCCGCCGATCGAGGAAGGGACGATCCTCTACATGCCGACGACGTTGCCAGGTGTGAGCGTCGCCCGGGCGCGCGAGACGATGCGTATGCAGGATGAGATCCTGATGACGTTCCCGGAGGTGGAGCACGTATGGGGGAAGGCCGGTCGCGCCAACACGGCCACCGACCCGGCTGGCCTGGACATGTTCGAGACGACGATCACCCTCAAGCCGCAGTCCGAGTGGAGGCCAGGGCTGACGTACGACGGCCTTGTGGCGCAGATGGACTCTGCCCTGCAGATACCGGGTGTGAGCAACTCCTGGACGATGCCCATCCGTGGCCGCATCGACATGCTCGCGACAGGCATCCGGACCCCCGTGGGCGTCAAGATCTTCGGCCCGGATCTGGGTGAGCTCGAGCGGCTGGGCAAGGAGGTGGAACGCGCGGTTGAGATGGTGCCGGGAACCCGGAGTGCGTTTGCCGAACGTGCTGTGAGTGGTTACTACGTGGACATAGACATCGATCGGGAGGCGGCAGCCCGCTATGGGCTGAACGTTGGCGACGTGCAGGCTGTGATCACGACCGCGATTGGCGGTATGACCATCACGCAGACAGTGGAGGGTCGTGAGCGCTACGGTGTCCGACTGCGCTACCCGCTGGAGCTACGGGACAGCCCGGAGCGACTGGAGTCCGTCCTGATCCCCGTCAACACGACGGTGGGTGACGCTGCAGGGTCCGGCGCGCCCATGGCGATGGCGAACGGGGGCGCACCAGGGGTTGGCACCGCCACCGGACGTACGGCGCAGGTACCGCTCGGACAGGTGGCGAAGATAGACCTGGTGGCTGGCCCCATGGTCGTGAGAACCGAGAACGCCCAGCCGACCGCGTGGGTGTACATCGACGTGGCCGGACGCGACATCGGTAGCTATGTGACAGAGGCGCGGGAAGCCGTGGAGCAGATGGTCACGCTGCCTTCCGGCTATACCCTCGCGTGGAGCGGGCAGTACGAGTACATGTTGCGCGCGCAGGAAACGATGAAGGTTGTCATACCGGCCACACTGGCGATCATCTTCCTGCTCCTCTACTTCAATTTCCGGAGCGTGGGCGAGACTCTGATCGTCATGCTGTCGCTGCCCTTCGCTCTCGTCGGCGGCATCTGGCTGATCTGGATACTGGGCTATAACTGGTCGGTCGCGGTGGCGATCGGTTTCATCGCGCTGGCCGGGGTGGCCGCCGAGACCGGAGTCATCATGCTCATCTATCTCGACCATGCCTGGAAGGAACGGCAGGTCGACGGCCGGAGACCGACGTTGCACGATCTGTACGACGCGGTGATGGAGGGCGCCGTGGATCGGGTACGGCCGAAGCTGATGACGGTGACGGCGATCATGGCGGGCCTGTTGCCGATCCTGTGGGGCACGGGGACGGGGTCGAGTGTGATGAAGCGCATAGCCGCACCGATGGTGGGCGGGATGGTGAGCAGCACGGTGCTCACGCTGCTCGTCATTCCCGCCATCTACTCGCTCTGGAGGGAATGGCAGTTGCATCGAATGGAGGTTGCCGAGCGGGACGCGGCCGAGCGCCGGAATCCGATCGCGGTCGCTCCGGCACTCAGCTCGAGTCGCACGCCGTGATCGAGGTAGGTGGTCGATAGCGAACCGTCGTGGCAGGCAGACTGGAGGAGTCTCACCACCTCCCCGGCTGTGTGTACGCCAGGCGGGAGGTGGAGTCGGTTCCGGATACCGCCCAGAATGTGTTCGTGACTTCCGAGCGCAGATGTCGCGCTGCGATCGAGCCTGATGTCGGCTCCATCGGATCCATGGCAGGACAGGGCATTCTCTGGCACGTGATTTGACGTAGCATAAAGCAGTGTGCCTGGAACTGCAGCGAGGTAGCAGATCCGGCAAACGTTGCTCGATGCTCGGCGTCCGATGCCGCTCCGTCGTCTGCCTCGCTGTCACCCATCATTCGCCGCGGATCGATATGTCTTACAAGCGCTTCTTCGGAATGATCCTCACCTCGACGGTGATCATGTTCGGACTGATGTACTCAACCGCGTACCGGTTCTCCGACGTATGGTGGAGCCAGACGCGGTTCTGGATGGCAGTATTCATGGGTGCGGCGATGGCCATCGTCATGTTGGCGTGGATGCTCAACATGTACCGGGACAGGCGCACCAACATCATCATCCTCGGCAGCGCCGTCGTCCTCTTCGCGGCCGGCCTCCTTCTCGCGCGAAGCCAGAGGACGGTGAACGATGTGTCGTGGATGAAGGCGATGATTCCACACCACTCGATCGCGATCCTGACGAGTGAGCGAGCGCGCATCTCGGATCCGCGCGTTCGGCGGCTGGCTGACGAGATCATCCTTGCCCAGAAGCGCGAGATTGTCGAGATGGAGGCGCTGATCGCGGACCTGCAGCGGTCGGACTACGATGGTGGAGTGCTGGAGCCGTCGGTCACGCCGGTCGTGGGAGGTTCAATGGAGGCGACCGGTCCGGTGCCTGGCGCCCCGGCTCTATCGCTGGCCGAGCAGCCGTTTGTGGGCGACGTCCTCATGCTCCGGGATGTGAAGGTGGTCTCCGACGCCTGGGTCGTCGTGCACCCGGCCGCCGGCGTCGGAGGCGGGCCCGATGTATCGCGAGTGCTCGGCCGCTCTTTCGTCCAGCACGGTACGACTGGAAGTGTACCGGTGACGCTCGATCTCCAGGGAGTGAGTGCGGGCGACACCCTGTACGTGATGCTCCACGACGACACGGACGAGGTCGGCCGCTTCGAATTCGGCGGAGCCGGTACTGCTGACCAGCCGCTGATGGCGAACGGAGCACCGGTGGTTCAGACTGTCGTCGTGCCGTAGAGGCACCCGGAAAGGAGGGGCGGTGCTCCGGTGGAAAGGATGGATGGAGATGGCCCGCCGCTACCCTGGCGGCCGCTGGGTGCTTTTCGTGCTGCTCCTTCTTGCCATGCCGACGAAAGCCTCGGCCCACGGCAAACTCAGGAGCTCGGTGCCGGCGGCCGACGCGCAGCTCACGGCGGTGCCACGTCTGATCCGACTGGACTTCACCGAAGTGCCACAGTTGGCGGTGTCGTCCATCAGGCTCGTCGGGCCGGACGGCACTGACGTGGTGCTTGGACCCATCCGCGCGGCATCGGACTCGCCGCAGTCACTCCTCACCGACATCAGCGGATCGCTCGCCGCGGGAATCCACACCGTGGTCTGGCGCATGGTCGGTGCTGACGGGCATCCCGTAACTGGACGGTTCGCCTTCACCATCGAACCGGGATCCGCCACTACAGGCACGCCGCCGCCGGATTCGCCCGGTGCAGCGATGGCGGCGGAGAGAGAGCAGTCACCACCCCAGGTGGCGTACGACGACACTGAGATGGCACCCGAGGGCGGTCCCTTCGACGCCGAATCGCCTGCCTACGTCTTCGTACGCTGGCTTCAGTTCACTGCTCTACTGGTCGTCCTCGGTACAGTCGTCTTCCAGACATTCGTGCTGGGCCTGCTCAGTCGGAAGTCTCAGGTGGATGCATCCATGAGCGCCCTGACAAGGAATCAGGCTGCCTTGGCCGGTACCGTAGCGGCAAGCGTCGTCGGTCTGTCCGCGATCCTCCGTCTCGGCGCGCAGTCGTACGCCATCTACGGTAGTCCGGATGCCTGGCAGCCAGCCTTCCTCGGGGCCCTGCTAGGCCGTACGCTCTGGGGCTGGGGCTGGCTTGTTCAGGTCGTCGCCGTGCTCCTCGTGCTCGTCGGCTTCCGCGAGATCCGGCGAGGGAAGGGAAGTGCCTTGGCGGTCGTCGGGGCTTTCGTTCTGGCCTTCACTCCGGCGTTGGCCGGGCATGCGGCTGCCGCCCCAAAACTCACCGCCCTCGCCATTGTTGCCGACGGCATGCACGTCATTGGCGCCGGCGGATGGTTGGGCAGTCTCCTCATCATGGTCACCATCGGAATCGCGGCGGCGCTTCGCCTTCCTGCTGCGGACCGTGGGAGAGCAGTGGCCGACCTGGTAAACGCGTTCTCGCCGACCGCGCTTGTCTTCGCCGGCATTGCCGTGGCGACAGGCGTGTTCGCCGCCTGGATACACCTCGGTACAGTCCCGGCTCTCTGGCAGACGCGCTACGGCCTCACGCTCCTGCTCAAGCTCGGGGTTCTCTCCCTTGTGATCGGCGCCGGAGCCTACAACTGGCTACGAGTGAAGCCAGGCCTGGGCGATGCTGATGGAGCTCGGCGCATTCGCCGATCAGCGGCGGCGGAGTTGATGATCGGTGTGCTGGTGCTGGCGGTGACAGCCGTGCTCGTAGCCACGCCCACGCCACTCGACATGAGTGGCATGGGGAATTCAGCTGATCGCCGGAATCACCGGCCGCTGAAGCGACCCGCCAACCCGGTGGGCGTCCCTGTGCCTGCTCTCAGGCGCTCAGTTTCTGCGCGCAGCACAGCTCTCGCGATCAGTACCAGAGTCGTAACCCCACCACCAGAGATCGATCGCTTACCTCCTCGCCCGCGGCACGTGCCAGATCGGCCGTGCCGGCAAAGCTTCTTCTCCAGGAGAAGCCGACGTACGGCGCGATCTCGCGTCGGAACTCGTAGCGCAGCCTGAGCCCCAGGTCGACGTCGTTCAGGCCGGAACCGATACCGAACTCTGGCACCTCCTGCGCCCCCAGCATTGTCTCCAGGCGTGGCTGGAGCACCAGGCGCTGGGTGAGCAGCAGATCGTACGATGCCTTGAGGCTGGCGGAGACGTCTCCGTGCTGACTCACGAAGAGCGTCGGCTCCACCTCGAACCAGCCCGGTGCCAGTCCCTGAACGCCCACGGCCAGTGAGGCGCGCGTCCTGCTCGTGCCGCCGCCATACCGAGTGTCCAGCTTGACTCCCAACTGGCCGTCCCACCACGGCGTCAGGAGCCGGCCGTAGAGCAGTTGGAGTTCGGTACTGCCATTGCCCGAGCGAGTGCCGTGCTCCCCCTCAGCCTTGGCCCAGATGCGGTTGGACGCGCCACCAGTCCACCCCAACAGGTCGTAGCGTGCGGCACGATCGGCCCCGCCAGGTACGAACTCCAACAGTTCGGCGAGGATGAACGTCTCACGTCCCCACTCCATCGAGTGGTCGACCGGGTCCATGCCCGTGTCCTGAGCCTGAATGGGTCGCGCCAGCAGCAGTTGAAACGTCAATAGAGCCAGGAGCACGCCGACAGCACTGGCAGAACGGAGACCGCGCGCACCACACAGACGCGGCTGCTGAGCGTGGTCAACCCTCATGGCGATGTCCCTTCATACCGTCGTGCTCTCCCCTGGAGGACACCTCCACCACCCGGAACATCCCCGCGTCCATGTGATAGAGAACATGGCAATGGAACGCCCATTTTCCCGGGGCATCCGCGGTGATCAGCAGCGAGATGTGCTCGGCGGGCTTCACGTTCACCGTGTGCACGCGCGGAATCAGCTCTCCGTGGCCATTCTCGAGTTCCATCCACATGCCGTGAAGGTGCATGGGGTGATTCATCATGGTGTCGTTGACCATCGTCAGCCGCAGCCGTTCACCGTGGTTGAAGTGGATCGGCTCGCTCTTCTCGAATGGGACGCCGTCGATCGACCACATGAAGCGCTCCATGTTGCCGGTCAGGTGAAGCTCTATCTCTCGCTCTGGTGCGCCGAAATCAGCGCGAGGATGCAGGGCGCGTAGATCGGTGTACAACAACACCCGCCATCCATCGTGGCCCAACCCGATACCTGGCTCGGCAAGTCGACTCTGCACCATCTCCGGAACCGCGGCATTTCCAGGTCCGTGCGTGCTGGCCTCGTGCGTGAGCACCTCCGGCAGGGTGCCCGGCGCCCGCAGTCCGCTGGTGCGAATGGCGCCTGCGACAGCAAGTCGGGGAGGTGTATCCTGCATCTGCATGCCCGCCATGGCGCTCATGTCATGCCCTTCGTGCCCGGTTGGGGCGCTCTTCGTGCTGTCGGGCGCCGCAGCCGAGGCGGCCATGCTCGTTGGCGATTGACCCGCTGGGGGCATTCCCATGCCGGCCATGTTGTCGTGATCCATCCCGCCCATGTCATGAGCGCCGCCCATGTCGCCATGGTCCATGCCCATGTCGGCCATGGTGAGGATCGGTCGCTCACGCCGCGCCGGAATCGCGGCCGACATCCCCTCCCGTGGGGCGAGCGTTCCCGCCGCGTAACCGCTGCGGTCCATCGACTCGGCGAACAGTGTGTACGCAGCGTCCGCCTCCGGCTCGATGATGACGTCGTAAGTCTCGGCGATCGCGATGCGTATCTCGTCTGTCTCCACCGGCTGCACGTACTGCCCGCTGGCCTGTACTACCGTCATGGGTAGGCCGGGGATACGCACGTCGAAATAGGTGGCTGCCGACGCATTGATGAACCTGAGCAGCACCCGCTCGCCCGGGCGGAAGAGGCCGGTCCAGTTCGCCTCCGGCGCCAATCCGTTCATCAGGAAGGTGTAGGTGGATCCCGTGACGTCGTGAATGTCGGTCGGGTTCATCCTCATCCCGGCCCACATCAGCCGGTCGCGGACGGTGGGCATGAAGCCGTCCCTACCCACATCCTTGAAGAAGTCGAACACCGTGCGCTTCTGGTAGTTGTAGTAGTCGGGCTGCTTCTTCAGCCTGGACAGCACCTTGTACGGGTTCTCGAAAGTCCAGTCGGAGAGGACGACGACGTACTCCCGGTCGAACTTGTAGGGGTAGCCCTCGATGCCATCGGCCGGATCGACCACCAGTGGTCCGAAATGACCCAACTGCTCCTGCAGCCCCGAGTGGCTGTGATACCAGTAGGTGCCGTTCTGCAGGACGGGAAAGCGATACTCGAATGTCTCGCCCGGCCGGATACCGGGAAAACTCAACCCGGGAACGCCGTCCATCTCGGGTGGCAGCAGGATGCCGTGCCAGTGGATGGACGTGTCTTCCTTCAGCCTGTTCGTGACCCGCAGGATCGCGTCCTCTCCCTCACGCAGCCGGAGGAGCGGCCCTGGCACGGTGCCGTTGACGGTGGTTGCGGTAGTCCGCCGGCCGGCGACAGTGAACGCAGTCTCGGCAATGGTCAGGTCGTAGACGGCCGCGCCATTCACCATCCGCGGCCGGAGTTCCTCGGCCGAAGAGGCACCGATCGGACGCCTGCTGGAATCAGCCCAGGCGTAGCTGGGTAGCAGCGCCTCGGCGCCAGCGAGCAGGCCGAGTGCGCCGGTGGAATGAATAAAGCGGCGACGGGTGAGATCCGCTGCTGCGGCTGCGGTGAGTCGTTGGCTCAGAACATCCTTCATGAAATGATCGGTGATTTGATGTCCATGTGACGCGCGACATGCACGCCTGCTGCCGGGGCCGCCTATTTCCCTGGGCCCCGTGCGGGTGCTGCGCGATACAATTCCTTCTGCGATCAGTGCGGTAGTGGATCTCGTCCCTTTCACGCTTCATAAAATACACCCGCAGCCTAGTCAGGCGACACCGGCCAGGCAAGGACGGTCCGGCCATGGGAGCCGCGTGGGGTGAGCGGCTGTCAAGAATCCCCGTACCGCACGCACGGCTCCCTCGTCGCCTGCCATCTCATCGGCCGGTTGGGAGAGCCGAAGGAGGTCGCCGCCCCTCGTTGCCGCGTGGCTCAGGCCGTTCGAGCCATCGTTCGTCGCAGGAGCCTGCTTCACCATCCATTACCGCTCTCGATCCCTGCAGGTGCAGTTCTTGCTGTTCTCAATACTTTACGGAACATAAAAGATCTTCACGACCGAGGTGAACATGTTGAGCATGACCATGCTCGCGCAGCGCGACTGGCATCCGATGTCTGGAGGTCACTGGGGGTGGGGCATGTCGGGCATGTGGCTGTTCTGGATTCTCGTGCTCGCCGCACTCATCGCGATCCCATGGCTGATCTTGCGACAGCGGAACAACACGGCTGGTGATGACGCCGAGGAGATACTGCGGAAGCGATATGCCCGCGGCGAGATCGACCGCACGACTTACGATCAGATGCTCGGCGATCTGCGGAAGGATGCACCGCTGAGATAGCGGCCGTGGAGCGGCTGCGGAGAACATTTCCCTGACCACGAGAGGCTTACGATGAAACGTTCCACATCGATGTTCCTGGCGGTGTCGCTGCTCGCCGTTGCTGGTTATTCCACCCAGCGCGCGGGGGAGGCCCGGGCGGCGGAGCCAGTAGCCCAGGCCGACATCCAGAGGGGCATGCAACAGATGGACACGGCGCAGATAATGGAGATGCAATCACGCATGATGGCGGACTCCGTCATCATGCGGCGCATGATGGGCGACTCGGCGATGCGCGCGATCATGCAGGAGATGAGGGGTGGCGAGATGCCGATGACCCCCGGTGGGATGGGCCGGATGGGCGGCATGGGCCGGATGGATCCAGGAGCCCGGCAGCAGATGATGACCCGCATGCGGGCAAGGATGGATTCGATGACGCCCGAGCGGCGGCAGGGAATGATGATGCGAATGCGGAACGCGCAATCACGCATGATGGCGGACCCGGAGGTCCGGGCACGCATGATGGCAGATCCCGACATGCAGCGGATGATGCAGCAGAGGATGCGCCGTGGAATGCCGGACACTTCACTCTCCGTCAAACGCTAGGACAGCATGGCGCTCCTGCGCCCGTTGCTCAGCTTGATCCAGGCGTATTTCTGCCAGCGCGAGAACCACGCCTGGTCTTGATTGCGCCCACGGGCTGAGCTCGAGGTCGACACGCAGAGGCGAATGAAGACGACGCCCGGTTCGGGCTGTCGATGTACTCGCCGTTATTGCAGGCCAGGTCGGGGCATCTTGACCATACGGTGCCGCCCGCGGTCCGGGATTCTGTGAAGCGGGTTCGTGCGGTAGCTCAACGCTCGCACGACGCGCCGGTGGTACACGCCTTCTGGAGCTTCAGCGTATAGACGGTGAGAGGCGAGCTTCCCTGGAGCGCTATCAGCAACTCATCGCCCTGTCGCTGGACGATCCAGCGCTCTTCCCGCACAGGGTTCACAACGTGCACCTGCGCTTCACTTGTCGTGTACGTGCCATTGTACGGGTTCACGAACTGCCCGATGTGGAGTTCCTGCGAGTACGTGCCATCCGGGCGTAGAACGAGTGTACCCTGGACACTCATCGCCCCGTCAGAGCCCGGTCCGAACCGCATCTGCTGATAGCGCCAGACGCCAACAAGGTCGACGGCGGGGGTCGGCGCGACTGGCTGCTGAACTCCAGGCTTCGGTGCTTCAGGCTTCGGTGCTTCAGGCTTCGGGGCTGCCGGCTTCGGGGTCCCCGGCTTCGGTGCTTCAGGCTTCGGGGCTGCCGGCTTGGGGGTTTCAGGCTTCGGGCTCTCAGGCTTCGGGGCTTCCGGCTTCGGGGCTTCCGGCTTCGGGGCTCCCGGCTTCGGGGCTCCGGGATCTGGCGCCGCGGCTGGGGCGGGCTCGGGGCGCGTCGACGTCGTCGGCGACGTGCTCGCGGTGGTGCGCCACTCCAGGCCGAGCGGATTGCTCCTGATGGTGGGTGACGTCGCTGGCGGCACGGCGCCCGCCGACGAGCCGGTCGTCTGCCATTCCACGCCGAGCGGGTTGCCGCCGCTCGTCGCGGAGCTCGAGCCGGTCACGGGCGGCGGTGCGCTGGAGGACGACCCGCCCGTCTGCCACTCCACTCCAAGTGGATTGACCGGGCTATCCGGGGCACCAGGACGCGGCGATGTGGTGGGCGATGTCGGGCTCGTGGGCGTCGACGCCACAGATCCGCCTCGCCGTTCGCCGGTCGCGAGGATGCCGCCCGATGCGTGGAGCATCCGGACGGATTTCCCCTCCGTCTCGTATGTAATCACATAGGATCCGGTCTCGTCGGTGAGGAGCCAGTAGCGCAGGTGATCCATCGCGAAGTATGGCCGTATTTCCCTCAGCCGGCCGCGACTCGGGCCCCAGGTGTACCGGCCATCGCTCGCGATGAGGAGCAGGCCACGTCCTGTTCCCGGTGTGTAGCGCTGATATACGCTCCGGCCATCGGTCACATGGTCGACAGTCCCCGAGATCCACAGGTTCCACGCCCCGATCACACGTGCGTCGAGCGCCTGCGGGTTGCGGACGACGGTGTACTCGGGGCCCTCGGACCAGCGCTGCTGCGCGCCCGCCGGCGCTGACACCAACGCGATCACGGCCAGGGTCAGGATGCCGGGAATCAAGACAGGCAGGCGCGACATGGGACTCCTCGCGGACGTGGATGGAGGTCTGGCCAGATCGCATACCCTACCCACCGGACACACGGGCGGCGGACGGGGTCGGAGCGCGGCAGGTGCGCGGCCAGTTGGTCGTACCAGGACATGCGTGCGATCGTGTCCCCGACGACGACGGCCGTCGAGCACGGGTCACGACCCCGTGAGCCGGGGTGTGCGTGACGGGCGGCCCGACGCCATCCACGGACGAGACAGCGGCATTCGAACGAAGGCCCGCTGGAGGGTACCGGCGGACGACGCGCCGTGGCCGTTGACGAGCTCGCACCGGGCATTTCACGCGAGGGAAGCGACTCGACGAGCGCGCCGTTATGGAGGATCGAAGTTCCGGAACACCTCACGCGAACCGAGCGGCTGCTGTTACAGCTTTCGCTCTGGATCGTTGAGACGGAGAGCCGCCGCGACCACATCGTCGCTCCCCGAGCACCCAGCAGGCTCCCCCGACGCTCCTCGCTCTCCGGGTGACGCACTCCTTGCATCGCCAACACGGCGGAGGATGGTCATGCGAGCGAGAGAGTGTCACGACCCACACCCTATCCCACTCATCATGCCCGATTCAACCCTCCCGCACGCTCCTCTTTCCCGCTCCGATCACAGCCGTTGGCCGCATGCACGGGAAAGGGTCGCCATCCTTGCCGTCGCCCTCGCATCCACCTCAGCCTTCGGGAACGTGGCCCGCGCGCAGGTCGCAGTGGCGGCTCAGGCAGCGGCAGGAGTGGGTGAGTGCGCAGCGCAGGGGCTGGCCCAGGATGCTTGCGGGTATGCATCCGATATCTTCGTCCTGACAGCGCCTCAGATGATCGGTGCGCTCGGAGGCGGAGCCCACCTGCTGGCGCTCCCGGGCGGGAAGAAGTCCAGGTTCTCGCTGGGCCTGCGTGCGAGTGTGGTGGACGGACTCGTCCCGAACATATCCGAGCGTTCCATGGAGTTGGGACCGGGGTCACTGGCGCCGGTGACGACTTCGCGACAGGTGGTCGGTGCTCCGGTCGTGGATGTCGGAATGTCGGTATATACCGGCCGACAGCTCGAGGTCGGGTCGCTCGGTCAGGGCCGGATGGGAGCGATCCACATCCTGTCCAGTTTCAGCTATCTCCCGGATGTGGAGATGGGCGACTTCACGCTGTCGATGCCCGACCGGAACTGGCGGGCCACGTGGGGTGCGCGAGTCGGGCTACTGGAGGGTGTGTCCCGGCTGCCGGATATCTCCGCCACGTACCTGCAGCGCGGGCTGCCAACGATGGACATGAGCCTGATGGTGGATGAGGATTCGATCTCGCTCGGTCAGATGCGGGGAACCTCCACGGGTTGGCGTGTGATCGCCAGCAAGAGTGTGTCCGTACTGGGACTCGCGGTGGGGATGGGACGGGACCAGGCTGCATACTCCGCTCGAATCAGCACGGCACTCAACGATCCCGATAACGCCGGCTGGATCCGTAGCTCCCCTCTCGAAGTCAGGAGATCCACTTCGCGCTCGTCTCTGTTCGGCAGCGCCGTCCTGTCGCTCGGTCCCATCGGCCTCACCACGGAGGTAGGTCGTGTGGGACGCATCGGTATCGCGACGACCAATCCGATTGTCGGCGTACAGCCAGGTGAGGCTCAGACGTACGGCTCGGCGGGGCTGCGGGTAAAGTTCTAGCTGAGGGCGAGCTGCATCGAACGCGAGCCAGGTCGACAGGATGGCGAGTCGGGTCTGGCTCGGATGACGGCTCGCCCGGGCAGGCGCCATTGCCCGGAACGATACGGCCGACCGTATGAAGGGGGCAGGATGACAGGGAACTGGCGTCACGAGCCTGGCGTGAAACTGCAGGCGTGGACAGCTCGTATTGACATGGGTGTGGAGGCCAGCAGTTCTTCGCTGAAGGAACGGCGATCCCCGATTGAGCTGCCTGATTCCGCGCACCCAGCCACGCATGTACTCCACCTGCCTCTTCTGCAACCAGTCGCTCGGTACCAACACGGCGCTCGGCTCCTTTCCGGTGGGCCGCCGGCTCGCCTTTGACTCATCCAGGGGGCGCCTGTGGGTTGTCTGCCGGAAGTGCGAGCGGTGGAACCTCACGCCGCTCGATGAGCGCTGGGAGGCGGTGGAGGAAGCCGAGCGACTGTACCGCGACACCAGAAAGCGCGTCGCGACAGCCCAGATCGGGCTCGCCCGGCTAGCCGATGGTACCGACCTCGTCCGCATAGGTGAGCCGCTCCGGCCCGAGTTCGCGGCCTGGCGTTACGGCGATCAGTTCGGTCGACGGCGCACTCGTCAGTTCCTGTTCGCGGGCGCGGGGCTGGCCGGTATCGGAGCTGTTCTCGTGGGTGGCGCCACCTTTGGAGTCTCCGTCGCAAGTTTCGGGTGGTTGGCTTCCCGGATGGGTCAACAGGTGATCCAGGGCAGCGACGAGAAGATCGTGGCGCGGATCAGAACCGCGGCGGGTGACGTGCTCGCCGTACGTCGACGACACCTGGCCGAGAGTACGCTCGAGCACGCCAGCGATGGCGCGTTGGCGATCGATCTCCGTTACAGGAACGGTCGGTCGCGCTTCGAGGGCCCGGAGGCACTGCGCATCGCATCGCTGGTCATCCCGACCGTGAATCGGTTTGGTGGCTCACGAAGCACGGTCGCGGCTGCTGTGGGTGAGATAGAGCAGGTGGGCGGACCCGAACAGTACGTGGCGCGCCTCGCCCGACGAGGCGCCGGGATGACGGCTGTACGTGGCAAGCCGCACCGGTTCGGGCACCGGGGGCGAGTCGGGAAGACCGGCCTTTACGGGCTGCCCGCGGTGGATCGCCTCGCCCTGGAGATGTCGCTGCATGAGGATGCCGAACGCCGCGCCATTGCCGGCGATCTGGAGGCACTCACGCATGCCTGGCACGACGCTGAGGAGATCGCCGCCATTGCCGACGACATGTTCCTCCCGGCCGGCGTGCGGAGCGCGTTCGAACGGATGCGTCAGTCGTAGTGTCTCCCAGTGCGGTCCTTCCAGGTGCCGGCCGCTTCACTCCTGCGAACTCCGGTGGCTGTGAGCCGGGAACGCTGCACCCGACGCGCCATGCGAGCCGATCACCTTCCTGGCATGTCGCCGAGCTGCGGCGCATCGAGCAGCGCCGCGAACCGTCGCAGAGCCGCTCCGTAGTTCTCACCGGCCACATTCAGGAGGTCGTTGTGTCCGGCTCCCTCCACCCAGTATGACTGCTTTGGTTCAGGTGCCAGCGCGAAGAGCTTCGCACCATGTGAGGGAGCTATGATCTGGTCAGCCGTGCCGTGGATGATCAGGACAGGCGCCCGGACGCGAGGAATCAGTCGACTGTTCGGGAACCGGTCGAAGGGGAGCAGCGGCACCCTGGTCAGCACCCGGTAAGCGCTCGTGAAGGCGCTCTCGAGGATCACACCCCCAACCGGGTAGCGAGTGGCGAGCTCGAGAGCGGGTCCCGAGCCGACCGAGCGCCCGTAGACGAGCAATCGGTCGGGGTGTACGCCCAACGAGTCGACGGCGTATCGGTAGACGGCTTCGGCGTCTTCGACAGACTTCCGCACCGTCGCCTTGCCACCCGTGCTCTGCCCGTAGCCTCGGTAATCGTAGGCAATGACTCCAAAACCCAGGTCGTGCAGATATCCGAACAGCGGGGCCAGGTGGCCGATGTCCTCGGCGTTACCGTGACTGTAGAGGATCGTGTAGCGCGCGGCGGCGTTCGGGAGGTGGAGGAGCGCCACCGATTCGCCTGCGTTTACCGGCACATGCTGGATCGGAAGGTCCGCCGTCGTGTATGATGCTGGCGGTGGTTGGAAGAGAACGCTCTCCGCCAGCATGTACGCTCCGAGCGCGACCGCGACGTAGCTGACGAGCAGGAATATGATCATGTGGGCGACTCCATCCCCACTGCTTCGACCTCGCATCTCGTCTCAACGTGGCGTCTTCGGGATCTCATCGAACTCATGAAGAATGTCTCTGGCGGTCAGGACGAAGCGGTCCGTGGCAGAAACCACGACCGTGCAGCCATTCTGGCTTCGTACCTTCCCGGCATCCATGAGGCCGGTGCTCATGATGTCGGCGGCATGGACGGCAAGCCTGTCGACGACGCGCCCGAGTGACCTGATCGCCATTCTCTTCCCTGATGAAATGTTGACCGCGCGGTGCTGATCAAGCTCAGCTCGATTGCGAGTGGCCACACTGGCGCATTGCTCGCCACCGTCACCGGCCGCACTTAACGGACCACCACTGGATGATGGGGGTATGGCGGGGTCGACCTGCTGAGGGACCACTCCTGAATCGGAGCAGGCGTCCTTGCCTGGACCTACCTGAAGAACACAAGGCCGAAGATGACCCGATCCATCCCTTTGTTACTGTTCATGGCGACAGCATTCGCATCCGCCAGGTCGGGAGCGGCTTCGCCGGTCGCCATGTCGCCGGGCGGATGGCAGTCGTGTGACGGCGCTCGACTCGTTGCAGACCCTGAGAGACCGCGGCAGGGTGCGTTGTTCCGCGTCGCTGTGCGCGGGGTACCATCGGGCGCCGAGCTGCACGGTAAGGTAGCCGGCGAGCCGTTGCATTTCGAGCGGTCTGCGGCCGGCGCCGAGGCGCTTGCTGCTGCTCCCATCGATGCCAGCTCTCCGTTGCGCATCGTGGTCACCTGCCTGGTGGCCGGACGCACGGACTCGCTCGCGATGTCGACGCCACTCGCGGTCGCCAACTACCCACTGGAACGACTCAGCGTCGCTCCGCGCTTCTCGGCGCCGCCCGACTCCGCTCTGGCGGCCCGCACACGACGCGAATCGGCGCTGGCGGCCGAGGTGTCCCGCGGTTCGCACCAGACCCCGCGGCTCTGGACCGAGCCCTTTCGTCGACCGCGCGAAGCCAGGGTGACGAGCGTCTTCGGCAGTGGGCGGGAGTTCAACGGGAAAGTCACATCCAGGCACATGGGCACTGACTACGCCGGTGCTGTCGGTGCTCCCGTGCATGCCGCCAACCGGGGTGTCGTACGACTGGTGGATTCCTTCTTCCTGGGCGGGAATGTCGTCTACATCGACCACGGGGCGGGCATGGTCACCGCATATCTGCACCTGAGCGCGCAGGACGTGGCAGTAGGGGATACGGTGCAGCGGGGTGACGTGATCGGGAAGGTGGGTGCGACTGGCAGGGTGACCGGCCCCCACCTGCACTGGATCACGCGTTATGGCAACGTGACAGTCGACCCGGCGTCGCTACTCAGGATGACGGCGAGCGACCAGCGCTGACGAGTCCCGCGACATCGCCGGGACCGGCACACACGGAACTGCCCGTGCGTGCCGATGTTCGATGTGGCCGTCGGACTGCCCGTACGCTGTCGGGCATCTGCCTGGCCTCGCAAGGTGAGACTCAGCGGCCGTGCGCGGGCACCAACTCGACCGTTCCCGTGTCTCGCCTCGCATGGCGACAGGCGACGCCTCCGCCTGGCATCAACATCCCCGTCAGGAGGAGATGCGCGGGTGGGAGAGGTTACGGAATCCCTATGCGGCGATCGAGCGCTTCCTCCAGATCAACATGCCGAGCATGCCGATGCCCACCAGCACCAGGGTACTCGGCTCCGGAACCGTCGACATGGTCACGCCGGCGAACTGGTTCACGAGCATGGTCTTCCCGTCCGTCAATTTCATGCCGTAGGTCACGGTACCCGGTGCGAAATAGTCGCCGTCGCCCCAGAGTACCGCGGTATAGCCGCCATCCACCGTGAACGCCATACCGTAGACATCGAGGAGGGAGCCGATGTTGGTGAAGTCGGCGCAGACTACCGGTGATCCTGCAGGATAGTAAAGATTGCTGTACGACATGCTCAGGTCCGGGTCACCGGAGGGAGCGTCATACCAACTCTCACTGGCCGGGACAAGCGGGTCGAAGATGGGTCCGCGTTCCCCGGTCGGGTTGATGGGAACGAGGCCCGTGATGGCCGCGCCGAAGATGTTGTTCTCGGCGCTGGTGAATGTGCCGGTGATGCCGGTGATCTTGTAGGCGCCCTCCGGGTCCTGCCGACAAGGGTTGTTTCCCACAGTGCCACAGTCAGGATTCGGATCTGGTGGCGAGACATTCAACACCGTGGTCAGGATTCCGCTACCGCTGAATCCGTTCCCGGCGAAGGTGAACCGGATCCCGTCGGCGTGCGCGGGTTGCGCTGCGAGTGCCAACGCCGCGATCACTGCACCGATCGCGGAAATACTCCGTACCGATTTCATTGTCGAGCTCCGAGTTGAGGTTCACAACTCACTACCGTGTTCTGTTCGGGCTCGCATAACTCGCGCCGGCTCCTGCCACCGGCATGGCTGTTGAACGGGTGAAAGGTTGGCCCATCGCCCGACCGATCCATGGTCGGTTCCGAGGCGCCGAGCACGGGGTGGCATGATGCGCATCAGACTCGGCGTCCATGTCGCAGCCGAAGCGACGAGATTTTCGATTTCTGGACAACCGTCCGTCGGGTTGAGTACAGCGAGCGTCGACACTCAAACTTCCGGGCAGCAGGGTTCGATGCGCTGCCGTCCGGGCGGCGACAGGCTGCCTTCGAGACTAACAGCAGTGGCTGGTACGCCCGGTTGCAGCAGCGCCTGCCAGCCAGCCTGGCGGCGGACCGGCGGCTGTCCGCCCAGGGCTGGAGAGCCCTGGGGGGATGCGCTCCGCCTTCCCCTGATCGATCATTCGCTATGCACATACTCGTAGTCGAGGACGATACGGCGCTGGCCAGGCTGCTGGCCACCGGATTTGCCGAACAGGGTCATCGGGTAGCGTTGGCCGGTGATTACGAGGACGGACTGCTCCGGGCCGTCCTCGGCAGCTTCGACGTGATGGTGCTGGATGTCATGCTTCCCGGCGGGAACGGGTTCGATCTCTGCCGGGAATTGCGTCGGCGTGGCATAGCGACGCCCATACTGATGCTCACGGCGCGAGACACCGTCGATGACCGGGTGACCGGGCTGGACGTGGGCGCCGACGACTACCTCACCAAACCGTTCGCCTTCCGTGAACTGGTGGCGAGGGTCAGGGCGCTCGCCCGCCGTCAGCCGACCCCGATCCCGGAGGTCATCCAGGTGGCCGATCTCGAGGTCGACCTCGCATCGCATCGCGTCTCCCGTGCCGGAGTGTCGGTCGAACTGACGGCCAAGGAATTCGCGCTGCTCGAGTTCTTCATCCGTCACCTGGACACCGTCGTGGACCGGGGAGCCATCACCGCTCACGTCTGGGACGAGAACCACGATCCGTTCACGAACGTGCTGGAAGTTCTCGTCCGTCGACTCCGAGTGAAGATCGATGAGGGTCACCAGCCGAGGCTGATCCACACCATTCGTGGTGCCGGGTATCGGTTCGGTGTCTGATCCAGCCCTGCGGCCGGCGGTCGCGTCTCGGGATAGCGCACTTGACCGCCTGCGACTGCGGTTGACTGCGTGGTACGTCGGCACTTTCGCGGCCATTCTGCTACTGCTCGGGACAGGGCTCTTTCTTACTGTTCGTGGCCAGCTCTCGCGACAACTGGACGATGCGCTGCGCGCCGCCACGACGGAGCTCGAGCGCGCGGCGCGGATCCGGCAGCTCGAGGCCGACTCTGCCCATGGTCAGGTTGTGGACGCGGTGGACGAGTTGCGCATCCCCGATCGCACACTCTACCTGCTCGACGCGGAAGGCTCGCCAATCAGACCAGTCTCGGCGCCCGATTGGGTCAGGTCGGCGGCGCGAGATGCGGCGGGACTGGGTGCAGCGGATGTCGAGCGCGACCTGGGGTCTGGTCGAACAGTGCGACTTCATGCGGAGCGGTTCACCCTTCCCGAGGGCCCACCCCTGGTCGCCGTTGCGGTGGCCGACAGAGTGGAGCTGGAGCACCGTTACGCCGCGCTCATCGCCGCATTCACGGCTGCGGCCGGCGTGGCGGTGATCCTCGTGGCGGGAGGAGGTTGGTTGCTGGTCCGCAAGTCGACCGAGCCGGTCGAGAAGACCATCGTCCAGATGCGGCGGTTCATGGCAGACGCCGCTCACGAGCTGCGAACACCCATAGCCGTGTTGCGTGGGCGGGCAGAGATATCCCTCCAGCGACCCCGGGAGGCAGCCGCCTATATCGAAGCCCTACAGGGGATCGAGGAGGAGAGTGGTCGGCTGGGGCGGATAGTGGACGACCTGTTCACCCTCGCTCGTGCGGATGCCGGCGAGCGTCGAATCCAGCACGCGCGTGTCTACCTGGATGACGTGACAGCGGATGCAGTCGGCGCCGCCCGTGCTCTCGCCGCGGGTCGTGGAGTGAAGATGACGATGACGGAGTACGAGGAAGCTGTCGTGAACGGTGACGCGGCACTACTGCGACAGCTCCTCATGATCCTGCTCGACAACGCGATCAAGTATACGCCGCCGGGCGGTGAGGTACGTGTACGTGTGGCAGCCTCGATCAGCGGGGCAGTCCTGAGCGTCGAGGACACCGGGGTTGGCATGGATGCGGCTCAACTCCCGCACGTCTTCGAGCGATTCTGGCGCGGTGATCCGGCTCGTACGAGGCTGGGCCGGGACGCGCATCTCACGGAAGGCGCTGGATTGGGGCTGCCGATCGCTCGCTGGATCGCCGATGCCCACGGCGCCGCCATACACATCGAGTCCCCTCCCGGTCGCGGGCTGTGCGTGACGGTGCGCTTCCCGGCAGCGCCGCCTGTCAACCGAACCTGAGGGCTCCGATGCAGGGAGCACCACAGGCCAGGGACTGAAGTCTGACGGATGTCATCCTGGTGACAGCTCCCGGACATAACTTCGCGTCTGTCCCCAACATGGAGATGGATGCGCCTGGCTGTTGGAATCACCTGCTTCATGCTCTGCGCTGGCGCACCCTGCCTCCCGGGTAGAGCGTTGGCCCAGCAACCAGTACCACTGCGGCCCGTGGATCGCGCCAGTGCTGTGCAGGCGGCTCTGGCTCATGCCGCCAGCCTGGCAGTCGCCGGCGCTGACACGGCGATGGCGTTCGCGCAATTCATGACGGCGCAGGTGCGCCAGAATCCGACGCTCAGCGCCAGCTATACTCAGTCTGCTCCCCAATACCATGCCTCGGCCGACCTGCCCCTGGACCTCACGGGAGTCAGGAGTGCCCGGCTGAGCGCCACGCGTGCGGGGCGACAGACGGCCTGGTTCCGATTCGCGTCCGCGAGAGTGGCTGCGGCACTACGTGCGGACACCGCCTACACCCTGGCGCTCGCCAGGCGCGAACGGTCGCGTCTGTCCAGTGCCACGGCGATGGCGGCAGACAGTCTCCGCGTCATCGCCGGTTTGCGTCGCGATGCCGGCGATGTGAGCGACCTGGATGTGGATCTGGCCGAGCTGAACGCCGGCGCCGAGGCAAATGTCGCAGCCACGGACTCACTCTCCTACGTCACTGCCGTGCTGGAACTTCAGGCGGCGATGGGGCTCGGTGTCGATTCCGTGCTGGTGTCACCTGTCGGATCGCTGGACGCACCCAGCCTGGAAGAGCTGGGCGTCGAGCGCGCCCGGAGCGACATACATGTCACCATGGCCGCCATTGATACGGGCCGGCCGTTGGCAGTCGCCGCCGCGCATGCATCTGTGGACGCAGCGACGTTCTCGGTGCTGGCGGAGAGGCGGAGCGTCTGGGGACAGCCCAGTATCTCGGCTGGCTTCGAGAGCGGTGACCCGAGCGGCAGCGAGAAGGGACTTCTCGCCACTATTGGCATGGCGCTCCCCCTGCCAGTGCTGGACCGCAATCGAGGTCCGATCGCGCAGGCCGAGGCAGCGCGTGGGAGAGCGAGCGCTGAACTGGAGTTGGCGGCACGGGAGAACCGGATCGGCGTCGCCCTGGCCCGCCGGTCTCTCGTTCTCGCGCTGGAACGGGTCACCCGCGACGAGCAACTCGTCCTGATCGCGAACAGGGTCGCCGCCCGGTCCGTCACGGCGTATCGTGAGGGCGCGTCGGCGCTACCTGCCGTACTCCAGGCGCAACGCGATGCGCGCGACGTGCTCGCCAACTACGTCGGCGATCTGGCCGGAGCATGGGTCGCGGCCGCGAGCCTGAGAGCATTGACGATCACGGAATACTCTCCAGAGCTCCCCACCAGATGAGAACGTGCCTGGACTACCATTCCCGCGGCGCTGTTTTTCGCCCGCTACTACTTGCCGCAGTGCTGGCCGGGTGTGCTGTCGGCGGCGCCAAGTCCACGGCGGACGAGGCTGTTCCGGCGGTGGTTGGCGCACGGACGGTCGTGGTCAGTGCGCGACCGTTCGTGGAGACGATCACTGCGATCGGCACGATTCAGCCTCGCGTTGGCCATGTGGCAGTGCTCAGCTCATCGGTACAGGGACGGGTGGCGCGCGTGCTCGTCTCGGCCGGGGATCGCGTGTCCCCGGGTCAATCACTCATCGAGTTGGACAGTGCGGTTCTGGCCGCGAGCGCCCGTAGCGCGGAAGCAACCGTCACTGCGGCGACGCTTAATGAAGAGCGGTCCCGCAAACTGGTTCAGGAAGGGATCTTGCCACGGCGGGACGCGGAACAGGCGACTGCGGAATTGGCGCGGGCCCGCGCCGAACTCATCACGGCGCGACGCCAGGCGGAGCTTGCAACGGTGCGCGCCCCTATTGCCGGCGCGGTCACGCGGATTGCCACCACCATCGGTGCCACTGTCGACGTCGCGCAGCCACTGATCGAGATCGCCGACCCGTCCATCGTGGACATCGTCCTCAGCACGACGGCGCACGACGCGGCGCGCATTCGACCCGGAGCGTCTGTCTCTCTCCGGAGTGGTGACGGCCCCCCGGGCGAGCCACTCGGCATTGGCCAGGTGATGGACGTGGGAGCGGCCATCGACACCGCCACTCGTACGGTGCCGGTGAGGATCCACGCACAGTCGACACAACGCCCCCTGCGCATCGGAGAGGCGGTGCTCGGAGATATCGAGCTGGTGAGGCGCAGCGATGCGATCGTCGTACCCGATATCGCACTCGTGCCCGACGGTGATGGCTTCAAGGTGTTCGTGGTGGACCGTCACGGTAACGCCGTGGCGCGAGTGGTCGAGGTCGGCGCGCGCAGCGATTCCACCGTGGAGATCCTGAGCGGGCTCACCGCCGGCCTCAGGGTCGTTACGACTGGTGCCTACGGGGTTACCGAGGGCGCCCGCGTGGTGCCGTTGCCGTGACCACGCGCGACGGGACCCTGTTCCGTCTGCTCCTGGCCCAGCGGCGCTTCGTCTATCTGGCCGTGATCTTCTTCGCGGCGGCTGGCATCTGGACGGGCTTCCTGCTTCCCAGTGCCATCTATCCCGAGCTCGCCTTCTCTCGCATCACGATCGTTACCGAAGGGTCGGCCCTGGGTGCGCGCCAGTTGCTGTTCAGTGTCACGCGTCCACTGGAAGAGGCGGTAGGGGTGGTGCCGGGTGTCACGCGCGTGCAGTCGCGAACCATTCGCGGCGGCTCGGAAATCAACGTGACCTTCAGTGAGCGCACTGACATGCAATACGCCCTGCAGCAGGTGCAGGCGCGTGTGAACCAGGTGCAGCCAGGGCTGCCCGCTGGAACGGTGGTACAGGTCGAGCTGCTCACTCCCTCACTCTTTCCCATCCTCTCCTACAACCTCGAGGGTGGTGATGCGGCAACACTCTACGACATCGCCCAGTACCAGATCCGTCCGCTGCTCTCGCGCGTGCCGGGCGTGGGCCGAGTGGATGTGCAGGCGAGCGACCGGCGGGAGATGGAAGTGGTCGCCGACCCTGGTCGGCTGGCGGAGCAGGGAATGACCTACGACGACCTGGCCGCGGCAATCCGACAGGCGACGACGGTCACGGCCGTCGGGCGGATACCTGTCAACTACAGGCAGTACCTGATCGTCTCGACCACCGAGGCGCACTCGGTGCAGGATATCGGCGGCCTCCTGGTCGGGCGTGGTTTGCATGTTCGCGACCTGGCGACGGTGCTACCAGGCACCGAGGACCATGTGAGGGTGATTGCCGGCGACGGCCGGCCGGCGGCGCTGTTGAACATTACGCGGCAGGTTGGCGGTAACACCGTAGCGATAGCCGACAGCGTCGCGGTGATCGCCGGCATGCTACGCCAGACGCTCCCTCCGGGGGTCATCCTGAAGCCAGTATATGACCAGGCGGCCCTCGTGCGAGACGCCGCAGCGAGTGTGCGCGACGCCATGCTCATCGGAGCTGCGCTCGCCGTGATGGTGCTGTTGCTCTTCCTGCAACATGGGCGGATAACGGCGATCAGCGCATCCGCCATTCCGCTCACGATGGCGATCACGGTCTTCATCATGGGTCGCCTGGGGCAGACGTTCAACCTGATGACACTCGGGGCGATGGCCGTCGCGATCGGTCTGGTCATAGACGATGCTGTCGTCGTCACGGAGAATATCGTCCGGCACCTTCGTCTCACCCCTGGCGATCGTTCGGGCGCGATCAGCGACGCTGTTCAGGAACTGATCTGGCCCGTCACCACGTCCACGATCACCACCGTCGTCGTCTTCGCCCCGCTCCGGCTGCTTTCCGGAGTGGAGGGACAGTTCTTCCGCGCGCTCTCGGTCACGCTGACGATCGCGGTGCTCGTCTCGCTCGTGCTCGCCCTGAGCATCATCCCGCTCCTCAGCGAGCAATTTCTCACCGGCGACATGGTGCCGGTGGGAGAGACCTGGGGACAGGGCATTCTCGCCCGCGTGGGACGGGGTCTCGACGCGTTGTCCGACAGCTACGAGCGGTCACTGGGCGCGGTACTGCGACACGGCCGGTGGATGAGCGCGATCGCGCCGCTTCTCGTGGTTGCTGGCGTGATCGGCTTCCACTCCGTGGGCACCGGGTTCCTGCCGGAGATGGATGAGGGGGCGTTCGTGCTCGACTACGTGAGTCCGGGTGGCACGGCGCTCGTCGAGACCGACCGTCAGCTTCATCTGGTCGAGGAGCTCCTGGCCGCCACGCCGGAAGTGGCCGCGACGTCACGCCGTACGGGCGCCGAGATGGGTCTGTTTGCCACGACGCAGAATGCCGGTGACATCGTGGTGCGGCTCGCCGCACCAGGCGAACGTAGCCGGACGAGCTCGCAGGTCATCGACGATGTCCGCGTGAAGCTGAGCGCCATCGTGCCGCGACTGCGGCTGGAGTTCGTCCAGATCCTCTCGGATGTCGTCAACGACCTTGCAGGCGCCTCCGCACCGGTGGAGGTCAGGCTCTTCGGACCTGACCTCGACTCGCTGGAGGCTTACGGTGCGAAGCTGGCAGGGGCTCTCCAGCCCGTGGCCGGACTGGCCGACATCTACGATGGAGTGAGTGAGCCGAGTGCCGAGATGGAGATGGACATCAACAGCGTTCAGGCCAGTCTGGTTGGCCTCACGCCGGATGTCGTCAGTGCGCAGGTGCGCGGCGCCCTGCTCGGCGCGGAGGCCGGCGAGGTCCGGCTTCAGGACAGGGTGGTTGGCATACGTGTGCGGGCTCCCGACTCGGTGCGTTTCGATGAGCGACGCCTGGGTCAGATCCCGATCATCACGCCCGGTAGCGCCGTTGCCGCGCCGCTCTCCGCCGTCGCCGGCTTCCGACCCACGGAATCGCGGGCCGAGTTGCGGCGCGAGAACCAGCAGCAGATGATCGATGTGACGGCGGACATGTCGGGCCGCTCGCTCGGCGAGGTCATGCGGGATGTGAAGTCAGTGATCGCGCGGACGCCTCCACCAGCGGGCGTGCGGGCGGAGCTTGGCGGCCAGTACGCGGGACAGCAGGCAGCCTTCCGTGCGCTCATGCTCGTTCTCGCCATCGCCGGGCTGAGCGTCGTGGCAGTGATGGTGGTCCAGTTTCAATCTCTCGTCGAGCCGCTGGTCATCCTGCTGGCAGCGCCGCTCTCCTTTGTTGGTTCCATGTTTCTGCTCGCGGTGACCGGCACGCCGCTGAACGTGTCGAGCTTCATGGGCCTGATCCTGCTCGTCGGACTGGTGGTCAAGAACGGCATCATCCTGCTCGACTTCACGCACCTTCGCATGCGCACGGACGGGTTGGTGCTGGAGGACGCCCTTCGCGCAGCGGCCCGGATCAGGTTGCGCCCGATCCTCATGACAACGCTCTGCACGGTGTTCGGACTGCTTCCGCTGGCCCTGGGCCTGGGTGCGGGAAGCGAACTACAGCGTCCGCTCGCACTCGCTGTAATTGGTGGCCTGGTCCTGTCCACGCCGATCACGCTCTATCTGGTGCCGGCACTGATCACCGGGGTCCGCGGGCGAGCCGCGACTCTCGAGGTGCGTCCTGCAGCGCGCGACTGAGGTCGCCGTCGCGTCCCGCCGGCGGCCCCGATGATCATTCCATCGGAGCCCCCCCATCCACCACACGGGAAGTTCGACTTCGATGCGCGCTGCTGTCAGGGCAGCCAGGAAGTATGCTCCGTGGCCGGTGTTCGCGGCCTGGTGGGCGGCAACTCCGCCGGCTCGCCCAGAGCGATCGTGGCGACGAGACGTTGATCGGCGGGTACGCCGATGGCTGCCCGGCATTCATCGGAGGCCAGGATTGCGCCCGTCCTGATGTGGGTACCCAGACCAAGCTCCAGTGCTGAGAGCGTGAGATTCTGGATCGCCATCATCACCGCGGCGTAATCCTCCTCCCTGATCTCCGGATCATCGTGCAGCGTGGTCGCAACGGCGATCATTGACGGCCGGGCGCGGTGCTCCTCTCCCACCGATTCACGCAGCTTCCGGATCGCGTCCGGATCGGTGAGCTTGCGCGCCTTGCGATCGCCGAGGACGACGCCGTAGGAATATCGCGCTTCCGGTCCCATGACGTAGAAGCGCCACGGCTCGGTAAGACGGTGGTTGGGTGCGAGGGCGGCAGCGGCAAGGACGTTCTCGATGTCCTCGCGCGTCACCGGACGATCGGTGAACTTCCTGATCGACCGGCGGTTCGTGATGGCGTCAGAGATGTGCATCCATCCAATCTAGATCATCAGCGCACCAGTTGCGCGTCCGGCCCACCTTCTGCGTGAGGGTCGGTTGGTCCGACTGCACTCTCGAGGAAGACTCCCCCGGCAGAACCGCTCCACGCCCTGGCCGGGCATCGGGAGCGCGTCAACGTGCCGCACCGGATGGTTCGGGCATGGATCAGCCGGGCAATAACGAGGATGCCGTCAACGGAGCGCGACCAGCACCCGCAGGCCGCCAGTTCGCTCAACGTGAGCGACTCGTGAGCGTTCACCAACGCTTCCAGAGCCAGGTACCTGGCCGACGACAGTCCAGCCTCGTCGAGGGCGCCCTCGAGTCGCTCCTGTATGCTGCGCGGTCTCGAACAGCGTGAAGAGCGAGTCGCCGTCCGGCTCGTATTATTGTTGACACAATGGTACGTCATGCTGCTGGTTGACGTCCTCGAACCAACACCCCTCAGGGGTGTCCTGCGGGCTCGTGCAGCGGTTCGTGCTCTATCTGGATCGTGCAGTGGTCGACTCCGAACTCGTGCTTCATTCGCTCGTGGACCTCGCGCAGGATATCCCGGTCGGGTCGCGTGCCGGTCGTCTTCAGGTGAGCTGACAGCTTCACCATCCCGGTTGTGATGGACCAGATGTGGACGTCGTGAACATCAGCGACTCCATCAACCGTGGCGATCCCGGCGCGAACGGTGTCCGCATCCAGGCCGGAGGGGGCGCTCTCCATGAGTACCGAGACCGTCTCACTTATCAGGTGCCACGACGAGTAGATGACGAGCAGGCCGATAAGCACGGACACGGCAGGGTCGGCCCACCGCCAGCCCAACGCCCAGACAAGAAAGCCACCCAGGATCGCGCCGACGCTGCCCAGTGCATCGGTGAGCATGTGCAACCAGGCGCCTCGCACATTGAGGCTGTCCTCGCGTCCGGCATCGAGAAGCCAGAGGCCGGCGAGATTCACCACCAGGCCGCCGGTGGCAATGCCCATGACCAGCGCGCCCTGCACCGGCGGCGGATCGGAGAAGCGACGCCAGGCCTCGATGAACACGAGAACAGCGACGACGACGAGGGTGACTCCGTTGACGAGGGCAGCGAGTATCTCCGCCCGGTGATATCCGTACGTTCGCCTGGGCGTCGGAGGGCGGTCGGCGATCCAGAGGGCGAAGAGCGAGAGCCCCAGCGCTGCGGCGTCGGAGAGCATGTGCCCGGCGTCGGCCAGCAGCGCCAGGGAATTGGCCACGAGCCCGCCGATCACCTCGGCGATCATGTACACCACCACGAGGGCCAGGGCGATCGTGAGTCGCTTCCTGTTCGTCGCGCGGCGAGCCATGCCACCGTGGTCGTGCCTGCCACGCGGATGGCCGTGCGCCGACGACTCTCCGTTCGACGATCGCATCATCGTGCCCTGTAGGTCTTCATGAAACTCCTGCGTCTCACGTTCCGGGAGGCCCGACGTACCCATCTGCTACTCGCCAGGTGCTCGAATCGTCGGCGACGCACTGGGGCGCCGGTCGGCCGCCGCGAACTAACGTACGGTGAGGCGCCGCTCACGGTCGTCGCGCTTCCCGAGGAACTCGCCGATCGCGGCGAGCGACTCGATGTGGTCGCAACAGATCTTGAACGCAGCCAGCATCGGGACGGCGATGAAGGCGCCAGGGATTCCCCATATCCAGTACCAGAACGCGAGGCCGACAAAGATCGCCACCGGGTTCAGGGCTAGCCGGTCGCCCATCAGGAGGGGGCTGAGGAAGTTGCCCTGGATGATGTTGATGAGGAGGAAGCTGGCCGGTACGAGGAGCGCATGGCCAATGCCATCGAAGGTGGTGAGGGCGGCTATGGTCAGGATGATCGTCATTGTCAGCGCCCCCAGGTACGGAATGAACTCGAGCAGCACGACGAGTGCGCCCCACAGTGCAGGATTCGGCATGCCCAGCAGGTGCATCACCACGCCGACGATTATCCCTTCGCCCAGGTTGACGGATGCGGCAGTCAGCAGGTAGGTGGATATCGAGGCTTCGATCTTTCGGGCAATCTCCACGGCTTTCTTCTTCCCGCCCAGGTTCGGGAGCACCTTGATGAGCTTCTGGAGGAACAGGTCGCCAGCGGCAAGGAGGAAGTAGAGCAGGACCAGCACCTGCAGCACGCCCACCAGCGAACGCTGGGTGGTGCCGAATATCCGGGACGTCATGCTCGGGCCCTGGACAACCACCGTGGCCGGCTTCCGCTCACCCTCGAGTGCTGTCGCGTCCGAAGCTGCGTGAGCCACCTGCTCGGCGGTCTTCGACGCCTGCCGGATCGGGCTGACGAGTCGCTGGAGCCGTCGTTCCGCCTTGGCCATCGTCTGTGGCGCGTCGGTAATCCAGTCACGCACGGACCCCGAGAGGCCGAAGACTCCCGACGCGAGGATCCCGACCATGGCGAGGACAATGATGCCGGCGCTCACGGGCGGTGGGATGTGTATCCGGGACATGGCACGGACGATCGGGCTGAGCAGGAAGTCGAGCAGTAGTGCGAAGACGATGGGAATGAGGAAGTCACGGGCGAAGTAGAGCGAGTAGAGCAACGCCAGTACGGCGAGTACGGTCACCCCGGTGGATCGGCCCAGGGGGCTCTGGATGACTTCGCGTGTGGCGTCGAGATCGGGCTCGGGCTCACCGGTCGCGATGGGCGTAGCACTCGCTGACGGGTCGACATCAGGCGTGAGGATCGACGTCGAGTCGGTGTGGCGATCGCCGCCGGCGGTCGCGGAGTCGCTGTCGGTCTCGGAACGGTTGCCATCTGCCATCGGATGCGTCTGTCCGGGGATGAGAGGTGGGTGCTGGGCGTGCGGCGACCCATCGGCCGCGCCGAGCCGCGCTCCGGCAGTCGATAGCGCGACTGAAGGAGGGCGACGCCGCAGCGAGAAGGGCAAGCCATGTGCCCTGGGTCGAGCCCGCCACCAGGTACTTGACAGCCTGGCTGTCCGATATTAGCTATCCAGTTAGTTTAAGTGGATAGTTAACATGACCGACCTGACAATGCAGAAACCTTCCGAACCGATCGACGACCAGACAGAGACGCGCATCCTGCGCGCCGCTCGCGCCGTCTTCGTGCGACGCGGTACGGCCGGAGCACGGATGCAGGAGATCGCCCACGAGGCGGGCGTGAACCAGGCGCTGCTCCACTACTACTTCCGCACCAAGGAACGCCTGGCCGATGCCGTCTTTCGCAACATCGCGGGTCGCATCGCGCCGACGATTGCCGTCCTCCTCGCCTCCGATGCCACACTCGAGCAGAAGGTCGAGCGATTCGTCCACCTCTATATCGACAACGTGCGCGAACACCCGTTCCTTCCCGCCTACGTGATCGCCGAACTGCACCACCACCCGGAGCGGCTGAAGTCGCTCGTGGCCTCGGCGCGAGTGGACCAGGACGGCGACCTCGTGGCTGCCTCGATCACGCCGCTGGCGCGACAGGTGCTGGCCAAGCTGGGCTCCCAGCTCGATGAACGAGCGGCGAATGGCACCATGAGGCAGGTCTCCCCCGAGCAGTTCCTCGTCGACCTCGTCGCGCTCTGTGTCATCCCCTTCGTCGTTCAACCGGTCCTGGAGTCTGTCCTGGGCATGGACGGCGACGCCTTCCAACTCTTTCTGGATGAGCGTCGGAAACGACTTCCCGCCTTCATCCTGGACGCACTCCGGCCATGAAATCAAAGGTACCCATCCTTCTCTCGGTCATCGGGGCCGTGGCCCTCGCGGACGCTGGAACGAACAGCGCGGCGGCGCAGCAGCCCGGCTCCTCTGTCGACACGCTGCATCTCGGCGCCCTTCAGACCGAGGCCGTGACCCGCGATCCGCGACGGCAGCAGTTGACGCTCCTCGAGTCGCAGTCCCGCCTCCGCCTGCGCAGTATCGCGGATGAACGGCTGCCGGATCTGACTCTCGGTGCCCAGGCGCAGTACCAGTCGGATGTCGCGACGATCCCGTTCGAGCTTCCTGGCACTTCCGTAGCCACGCCACCCCTGGACAGCTACGACGCTCGCCTCAATCTGCGGCAGCCGCTCCTCGATCCTACTCGCCGTCACCGCGTCGAGGTGGAGCGGGCGCGACTTGCCGAATCGCAGGCGGGCGTGCGCACCTCCCTCTTCAAGCTTCGCGAGCAGGTGACCGAGAGCTATTTCGCCGTGCTCCTCCTGGATGCACAACGCGCCGAATTGGAGGCCGGGATAGCCGACCTCGAGGCTCGATTGGTGACCGCGCGAGACAGGGTGCGCCTGGGAAGCGCGCTGCCCAGCGACGCCGCCACGCTGGAGGCCGAGCTGCTCCGGCGCCGACAGTCGATCGATGAGATCGACGCCAATCGTGCAGCCTCGCTCGCCGTTCTGGGCGAGCTCACGGGGCGTAGCCTGACGGGCGATGACGTGCTGGCCTTGCCCGATATCGGGGACGACGTGGCGCGTGTGCGGACGGAGCTGGGAGAGCTCCGCGAGCGGCCGGAGTACGACCGTTTCGCGCGGAGTCACGAGTTGCTGGAGCGGCAGAAGCTGTCGATCGTCGCCCAGGAGCGTCCACGCCTCTCGGCATTTGGACGCGCCGGTTACGGTCGCCCGGGTCTCAATCCGTTGGGGCGTGACTTCGACAGCTACTGGCTGGCCGGGCTGCAGGTGGAATGGTCACCCTGGAACTGGGGAAGGAGTGATCGTCAGCGCGAGGAGATCGCGCTCCAGCAACGGGTGCTGGAAACCGAGGAGGCGGCCTTCAGAAAGAGCTTGCTCCGAGGCACCGAGGCGGACCTGGCGGCCATGGATCGACTGGTGGCCAGCTCACAGTCCGATGACCAGATAGTAGCGCTACATGAGGACATTCTCCGCGAGACGACCTTTCGTTTCACCGAAGGGGTGATCGGATCGGCGGAATACGTGGATCGGCAGACGGACCTGCTGACAGCGCGGCTGACCCGCGCCACTCATCGCGTGGAGCTTGCACGAGCTCGCGCACACTTCCTGACCTTTGTCGGAGTCGAGGTTCGCTGATGCGCAACTTCTCAATGTCGCACGGCGGCCGGGTCGCCGTCCTCGTGGCACTCCCGGTTGCCTTCATGGGCTGTGACAACGGGGTGGAACCCGATGCTTACGGCAACTTCGAGGCGACTGAAGTGGTGGTGTCGGCACAGACCACCGGACAGCTCGAGCGGTTCATCCCGGTCGAGGGGATGCGGCTGGAGACGGGTGCCCTGGTGGCTGTCGTCGACACTACACAACTCGCCCTGGAGCGGGCACAATTGATCGCACAGCGCTCAGCGACAGACGCCCGGCGCACCGAGGTGGCCAGGCAGATCGAGGTGCTCGAGGTGCAGCGCGATATTGCCAGGAGGGCCTTTGATCGGACGACCAGGCTGTTTGAGCAGAAGGCGGCCACGGCGCAGCAACTCGACCAGGCGGAGCGGGAGTTCCGTACTCTCGTGGCCCAGATACAGGCAGCCCGTGCACAACTGACATCTGTGGGAATGGATGTCGCGTCCAACGACGCACGAGTGAATCAGGTGAGTGACCGGATCTCGCTCAGTACCGTCGCCAACCCGACGTCGGGGACGATATTGACGACTTACGTGCGGGTGGGTGAGGTGGTGCAGCCCGGCCGGCCGCTCTACCGCATCGCCAGCCTGGACACGTTGGTGTTCCGTGCCTATCTGACTGGTGGCCAGATGGATGGCGTCCGTATAGGCCAGAGGGTAGCGGTGAATGTGGATCGTGGCGAAGGCGGCCTACGGACGATCCCTGGCGTGGTGAGCTGGATCTCGGAGACTGCCGAGTTCACGCCCACACCCGTGCAGACACGTGACGAGCGCGCGGACCTCGTCTATGCGGTGAAGATCCTGGTGCCGAACGAGGATGGCCGGTTGCGCATAGGAATGCCGGGTGACGTGACGCTGGGCGGCCTGGCGCAGCCCGGTCGGGACAGCGGCGGCGAGGCGGCGCCCGAAGCGCCGGAAGGCCGTTGAGCATCGAATCGCCCGCCATGGGATCGCCCTCGACGGCCCCGTCATCGGTGGACTCGCCGCTGATCGTGGACGGTCTCGGCAAGCGTTTCGGCGACGTGCAGGCTCTCGACGATGTGTCGATCGAGGTGCAGCCTGCCGAGTTGTTCGGGCTCGTCGGCCCCGACGGCGGTGGAAAGACAACGCTCTTCCGCATCCTCACGACGCTCCTCATCCCCGACTCGGGCTCGGCGACCGTGCTGGGTCTGGACGTGGTGCGCGACATGTGGGAGATACGCGCACGAGTGGGCTACATGCCCGGCCAGTTCTCTCTCTATCCCGACCTGAGCGTGGAGGAGAACCTCGGCTTCTTTGCATCGGTCTTCGGAACGAGCATCGAGGAGGGCCGATCCATCATCGCGCCCATCTACGAGCAGATCGAACCGTTCCGCGATCGTCGCGCCGGCGCCCTGTCGGGTGGGATGAAGCAGAAGCTCGCCCTCTCCTGCGCGCTCGTTCATCGCCCCGACATACTCTTCCTGGACGAACCCACGACCGGGGTGGATGCCGTGTCGCGTCGGGAGTTCTGGGACCTCCTGCACAGCCTCAAGGAGTCGGGACTCACGATCGTCGTCTCCACTCCCTACATGGATGAGGCTGATCGGTGTGACAGGGTAGCGCTCATGCAACACGGCCGGATCCTCGCCACCGACAGGCCGGCGGCGATCGGCGCGCTCTTCCCGCACCCGCTCTTCGGCGTTCGCGGTCACGACCGCGTGGCACTCATCAGGACGCTCAGGGAGGCCCCGCACTCGGCATCTGTCTTCCCGTTCGGTGAGGAGCTGCACTACAGCGACACGCGGACCGACATGGATCCCTCCCAGATCGCCTCCGAAGTACGCCAGTTGCTCCATGCGAAGGGGATGGAGGACGCCGAGGTCCGGTCGATCGAGCCCGGGATCGAGGACACGTTCATGTCGCTCATGGGAACTGCGTCATCGACGGTGCCGGCGTGAGCAACGCGATCGAGGTCCAGGAGCTGACCAGGAAGTTCGGCAGCTTCACCGCCGTCAACGCGATCACGTTCACGGTCGGTTCCGGAGAGGTATTCGGCTTTCTCGGCGCCAACGGCGCTGGCAAGACGACCGCCATACGGATGTTAACGGGCCTGCTGGCTCCCACATCGGGAGAGGCGCAGGTGGCCGGCTTCGATGTGTTCACGCAGGCCGAGGAAGTGAAGCGAAAGATCGGCTACATGAGCCAGCGATTCTCCCTCTACGGCGATCTCACCGTGCGAGAGAACATCGCGCTCTACGGAGGGATCTACGGCCTGGACGATGGCGAGATTCGCGAGCGAAGCGAGGCCATGCTCGGGCACCTTGGGCTCCGGGACTCCCGCGATGACCTGGTCGCGTCGCTACCACTGGGCTGGAAGCAGAAGCTGGCGTTCTCCGTCGCGCTCGTCCACCAGCCAGCGGTGGTCTTCCTCGACGAACCGACGGGAGGAGTGGATCCGGTGACGCGGCGCCAGTTCTGGGAGATGATCTATGCCGCTGCCGCCGATGGTACCACCGTCTTCGTGACCACTCACTACATGGACGAGGCGGAGTACTGTGATCGCGTGTCGATCATGGTGGACGGGCGCATTGGAGCAATGGGTACGCCGGCCGAGCTCAAGGCGGAGTTCAAGGTCGGGACACTGGACGAGTTGTTCGTACGGCTGGCCCGGCCGGCTGGTAACGCGACTGTTGCCGGAGGTGGAGGATGATGCGCCCGGGTGCAATGCGCGCGTTCATGGTCAAGGAGATCAGGCACATCCTTCGTGACCGGCAGACGTTGACCATACTCCTGCTCCTGCCATTGGCGATGGTGGTGTTGTTCGGCTACGCGCTACGCAGTGATGTGAAGGATGTGCGGATCGCCTTCGTCGATCCCATGCCCGATGATGCCACGGGCGCCATTCGCAACCGCTTCGCCGGTAGCGCCCGTTTCCAGGTCGTGGATGTCGTGCCTACGGTTGCTGCTGTCGAGCCGCTGTTCCGTCGTGGAGCGGCCGACGTGGCGCTGGTCTTCGAACCCGATCTCGCGGGTCGACTCTCCCGCGGCAGCCCCGCACAGTTGCTCCTCATCGGGGACGTGTCGGATCCGAATACCGGGACCACGATCCAGGCCTATGCCAGCGCTATCCTGGCCGACTACCAGCGCGACCTGTCCACTGCCCGCTCCGGCATGCGGATCGAGATGCGCACGCGAATGCGCTACAACCCGACGCTGGAGAGCGTGAACCTGTTCGTTCCGGGCCTCATAGCCCTCGTGTTGACGCTCGTTTCGGCGCTCATGACCGCGATCTCTCTCTCGAAGGAGAAGGAACGCGGCACACTCGAGGTGCTCCTCGTATCGCCGTTGCGTCCGTGGCAGATCATCCTGGGCAAGGTGCTTCCGTACCTCCTGCTGGCCTTCGTGAACGTCGTGACCGCACTGCTCGCTGCCTGGGCCGTGTTCCAGGTGCCGTTTCGTGGTAGCCTGGCCCTGCTTCTGGTCGCGAGCATGCTCTACTCCATGGTGAGCCTGGCTCTGGGCGTGCTGGTGGCGGCAATCACAACCTCGCAGCGGGCGGCGATGATCGGGGCCATGGCGGGCACGATGCTTCCCAATGAGCTCCTGTCGGGCATGATCTTCCCGATCGCCAGCCTGCCGGACTGGCTGCAGTGGGTGACGATCGTCATTCCCGCTCGCTGGTACATCGTCATCTCGCGCGGGATCATGCTCAAGGGCGCCGGTATCGAACATCTCTGGTCGGAGATGTTGGTGCTCGTGGCCATGCTCGCGGGCTTCCTGCTGCTCGCCGTGCGTAGCTTCAGCTCGAGGCTCGACTGACCATGCGTACACTCCGCTTCCTGATCCACAAGGAGTTCCTGCAGATCTTCCGCGACCGCATGCTGCTGGGAATGCTCTTCATAATGCCGCTCGCTCAACTCCTGCTGCTCGCGAACGCGGCTACGTTCGAGGTGCGCAGTGCACGGATGTATGTCGTGGATCAGGATGGATCCCCGGCGTCGCGTGGAGTAGTGGATCGACTCACCGCCTCCGGACGCTTCATCAACTCGGCGTCGTCGGCTTCCATCGCACTGGCCAACGAAGCGATGCTCGGGGGCGCTACGGATGTCATCCTGGTGGTACCTCGTCACTTCGAACGGGATCTGGTGCGTGACCAGCATGCGCCGGTTCAGTTCATCGTCAACGCCGAGGACGGGGGCGCCGCCGGGGTCATGCAGTCGTATGCATCCCGGATTCTCGCCGGCTATGCCGCGGAACTGAGTATCAAGGAGCTACCGGGAAACATGATGATCACTGGCGCTCCCGATGTGCCGGTCGCCGGTCGCGCGACGATCGACGTACGGCGGCGTGGCTGGTACAATCCTGACCTCGATTACGCCGACTACATGGTGCCCGGCATCCTCGTCATAGTCGTCACCGTGGTCGGCACCTTGCTGACGGCGATGAACATCGTGCGAGAGAAGGAGGCTGGCACCCTCGATCAATTGAACGTCACACCCATCAAGCGTTCCACCTTCATCGCCGCGAAGCTGATCCCGCTGTGGAGCCTGGCCCTGCTCGACTTCGCGCTTGGTCTGCTCCTCGCCTACTTCGTATTGGGCGTCCCGATCCGGGGCAGCCTCCTCGTCGTCTTCCTTGGCGGTGCCATCTACCTCGTGGGCGCGCTGGGGATCGGGCTGTGGATCTCGAGCATATCGGAGACACAACAGCAAGCAATGTTCGTGAGCTTCTCGATTCTGATGACGTACCTGCTCATGAGTGGCCTCTTCACTCCCTTGCGGGCGATGCCGGAATGGGCGCAGTGGCTGGCTGAAGCGAACCCCCTGGCTCATTTCACGAACCTCATGCGTGCTGTCTTGCTGAAGGGGGCCGGGCTGCGTGACCTGATGCACCAGTTCGTCATGCTGACGGTGATCGGGCTGGTCGTACTCACCCTTGCCGTACGGCAATACAGCAAGCGAACCGAGTGACGGTGGCGAACGGGCGTGACCCTGTCGGCCATTGCGCGGAGCGGTCATCCAGGGCTCCAGCCCCGATAGCGAGCCCATGGAATGCCGGAACGCCCCGCACCTGATGGTGCGGGGCGTTCCGGCAACATGCCCTGCGCTGACCGTTACCTGCCCGTGACCACTCCGCAGGCAATGCGCGCCCCTGCATCACCTGCCGGGTCGGTTCGATAATCGTCGGGCCCGGCGTGGATGACCACCGCCGCGCCGTCGTCGTCCAGCAGCGCATTCTCGCCTCGCAGCGTGCCTCCGGGCGTCCTCGCCATGATCGAGACGCTGCTATCGGACGCGACCATGATGTTGGGCATGTCGGCGAAGTGGGGACCTTCGGGGTTATCGGTGCCGTGCTGCCGTCCGGTGGGATTCCAGTGTCCTCCCGCCGACGTGAATGGAGCCTCGCACTGACCGGTCGTGTGCAGATGGATGGCGTGTTCTCCCGGCGGTAGTCCAGACAGCCTCCCGGCCACCTGGATCCCCCCGGAAACGTCGGTGAGCGTCAGCGTACCCAGCTCGCGCCCGTTCGCGGTCATCAACGTCGCCGTAGCCGTGTCGGCTGCGGGCATTGGCGCCGGCGTTGCTGATGACGGCGACGCACTGTCGGCTGGCGGAGCCGCGTCGTCGCGAGTGCCGGAGCAGGCGGTGAGGGACAGGCCAACGACAACTGCCGCGATTGCGGTGCGCATGAGCGATCCTCTGAGTACTGGTGCGAGTGACTGGAGTTCCCGGACAGATAGTGAATATGCAGGATGGGATGGTCAACTGTCGTGGCGACGGGTCTCCCAGCCCTTCTTCGCAGCTCGGCTGCGTTCTTCGTGGCTCTCGCTGCTACCGCCCTTCCTGCCGCCGCGGCGAGAAGCCTCGTGGTTCTCCGGCTTGCCTCGCCCGGAGCCTGACTTCTTTCCACCGTGGCTCTCGCTGTTTACCGTGGCCCAGGCCCGACGCTCCGCCTCGTCGGTAGAGACGCCTCGCTTCTCGTAGCCCTCCTCGATGTGCCTGGCTTTACGCTTCTGCTTGTCGGTGTACGAGGACTTGTCGCCGCGTGGCATGATGTCACCCTCCGTGATCTGCTGGTTCAGGCTGGTGTCGGTGACGTGCAAAATGTGCACAGTGCGTGCCGGTCAGGAGCTGGCATCCACTTATTGGCTCGGCGCGTCGGGGTACGGCTCGGCGCAAGAACTTCCCAGCACCCATCGGAGGGTGCATTCTTAGCCTGTGACCACACCATCCAGAGCTGACGATGCGCCCACGACCTCGCGGCAGCGGAACGTTCGCGACCGCCAGCGCCGACGGACCACCAACCTGTCGGCACCGCCGGCAACCGGCTCTCCGACGGCCATCTGGATATCCCGTCGGACGCGCAACATCCTGCTCGCCGCCGGTCTTGTCGGACTCGTACTGCTCCTGGCCGTGGCACCGGTGCTCCTCACGCTGTCCCTCGGCGGAGCGGCACTTGCCCTGGTACTCTCCTTTCCGGTGCGACTGCTCTCGCGGGTCATTCCGCGGGGGCTGGCGTTGGCCGTATCGCTGCTCGTCATGGCCGGCGTGGTGGTGCTTGCCTTCGTGGTCGTGGTGCCGATCCTGCTCACCCAGTTGGCCGCCCTCTCCGACGCCGTACCAGGCATTGCTGCAGAGCTTGGCGATCAGGTCCCGCCATTGCTGAGCTGGTTGGCTGATCGTGGCCTGCTGCCGTCGGCACCGGATCAATTTGCCGAGACGGTTCGCCAGAAGTCGCTGACTGCGGTACAGGGCTTTGCCGGACGGTTGCTGGGTGGTCTGGGCCAGCTTCTCGCTGGCGCGGTGAGCACGGTCATAGCATTGTTCGGGATCATTTTCGTGGCCGTGTACCTCATCGCCGATGCTCGGCGGGTACGGGCGACAGTGCTCTGGCTGGCGCCGCATCGCTACCGGCGCGACGCGCGCGACCTGTGGAATGCCTTCGGCTACACATTGTCGCGCTATCTGGGTGGCCTGGCACTCTCCCTGGCGATACAGGGCGTGCTATCCGCGGTCGCGCTCTATTTTCTCGGCGTGCCGTACGCTCTTCTGCTCGGCGCCTGGGTGTCGGTGACGGCGCTCGTTCCCTTCCTGGGGGCATGGATCGGCGCCGTGCCGGCCGTGCTGCTCGGCCTCAGTGTGTCACCCACCACTGCTCTCCTCACCGCGGTTCTCTTCCTGCTCATCCAGCAGCTCGAGGGCAACGTCCTGACGCCGCGTATCCAGGGTCAGGCAGTGCGAGTGCATCCGGTGCTCGTCTTTCTCGCGGTGATTGCCGGCGGAGAACTGTTCGGTATTGGTGGAGTCATTTTCGCCGTGCCTGCGGTCGCCGTGCTGCGCGTGCTGTTCGACTTCTTCCGGGCCCGGCTGCGCATCGTGGATGAGCGGGTCATCGTGGTGCAGCCGTGTGGTTGAGGTCGCCATCCGCGTCCGCGTCCACGGTGACCTCCAACGGCAACTTGCGGGTCTCCAGCGGCGGCGCCGCCGGCAGACCCGTCACCTGCAGTATCTCGGCTTCGTCCAGCGTCTCGCGAGCCAGCAGCGCCTCCGCCAACGCGTCCAGTTCGGTACGGTACTGGCGCAGGAGCCGGGTCGCCTCGACGTGGCTCTCATGGATGATCTGCTGCACCTCGCTGTCGATTATCCGTGCGGTTTCCTCGCTGAACGAGCCGCGCGCGCCGAAGTTGTCGCCTCGTGACAGGTAGGGGTTCTCACGCGGAGCCAGTTGCACCATCCCCAGGCGCTCGCTCATCCCCCAGCGTGTGACCATGTTGCGAGCGAGATTGCTGGCCTGCTCGATGTCATTCTCGGCACCGGTGGTCCTGGTGCCGTAGACCACCTCCTCGGCCGCACGCCCGCCCAGCATGCCCACGATGCGTGAGCGCAGGTACTCTTCCGGATAGTTGTAACGGTCCCTGTCAGGTCGCTGGTAGGTCACGCCGAGCGCCTGTCCACGGGGCACGATGGTGACGCGATGGACAGGATCGGCGCCCGGCACGACCAGGCCCAGGATCGCATGTCCGCCTTCGTGATAGGCGATTCGCTCACGGTCCTGTGCGCTCAGGAGCAATGGCCGCTCCGGCCCCAGCACGATCTTCTCGAGCGCATCGAGGAAATCCTTCTCGCGGACATCGTCCTGCTCGCGCCGTGCGGCGAGTAGTGCGGCCTCATTCACGAGGTTGCGCAGGTCGGCTCCCGACAGGCCCGGTGTGGCGGAAGCGATCGACCCAAGGCTGACGTCCGGCGCCAGCGGCACACGTCGCGTATGAACTTCCAGGATTGCCTTGCGGCCAGTGCGGTCGGGGAGGTTCACGACGACCCGGCGATCGAACCGGCCGGGGCGGAGTAGCGCCTTGTCGAGCACATCCGGCTGGTTCGTGGCGGCCAGCACTATGATTCCCTCACGGCTCGAGAAGCCATCCATCTCGGTCAGGAGTTGGTTGAGTGTCTGCTCCTGCTCGCTGGACCCGCCAAGCGCCACCTGGCCCCGGGCGCGCCCGATGGAGTCCAGCTCGTCGATGAAGATGATGGCCGGCGCATGCTCGCGGGCCTGCTTGAAGAGGTCGCGCACGCGGGCCGCTCCAACACCGACGATCATCTCGATGAACTCGGACGCGCTCATGGAGAAGAAGGGAACCCCTGCCTCGCCCGCGACAGCGCGGGCGAGGAGCGTCTTTCCGGTGCCGGGCGCACCGACGAGGAGCACGCCCTTCGGCGCGGTGCCGCCGAGTCGGGTGTACTTCGCCGGATCGCGCAGGAAGTCGACTATCTCCACGAGCTCGTTCTCCGCTTCGTCAATGCCCGCGACGTCGTCAAAACTGACCCTGCCCTCCTGCTCCTGGTCGAACCTGCGGGCGACGCTCTTCCCCATCTTGCCGGTGAGGGCCCCGCCCAGCCCCCCACCCAGTCCGCCGCCCTGCTTGGCCACTCGTCGGTAGATCCAGACGTAGAAGACGATGAGCAGGATGGCGGGACCAAAGCCGAAGAGCAGGGAGAAGATCGATGGGCCGCCCTGATCGATCGGCTCGGCGCTGATCTCCACTCCGTTGGCGATGAGCAGCGCTTCCAGGCCCGGATCCACGAATGCCGGAAGAGTTGTCGCGAAATTGGTGACCGAGCGCGATTCCTTGCCGCTGGCCTTGTCGGACGGCGGAGGATAGGTGACGGGCGATACGAAGCGTCCGGTGAGGCTCTCGCCGCGGCTGTAGATCTTCTCCACATTCCGCTTGACCACTTCCTGCTTGAACAGGGTGTACGGTACCTTGACCGCCGCATCCGGGTCGGGGAAGAGGAAGCGCATCAAGAGGAAATTGGCCGCCAGCACGAGCAGGAACAGCGGCCACGTACGTCGCGGCGGCATCGCCGGCGGCGTGGGCGGTGGCGTCCCGGGCCGGTCGGGCCCGCCGTGTGCAGAGTTACCCGGTCTATCGCCCGATGGTGACGGTCGATCAGCTATACGCGAATCAGGCAATTGCGATCTCGGCATGCACCTTTGCTCCGTCCAGGGTCGGAAGACATTCAAGTTACCCGGCGGGAGCCGGAGGGCGCCATTGATGACTGAACGGACACCGGACGGGTTGGGGGAAGTCTACAGGCTTGACGTCGACGAAGTCATCGCTGAGGTGCGGAGCGACGTCGAGAAGGGACTCGATCCTGACGAGGCCCGGTCACGCCTCGCGCAGGACGGCATGAACGAGCTGACCAGCACCGCCCGGGTGCCGGGCTGGCGCCGGTTCCTGGCCCAGTTCCAGGAAACGCTCGTCCTCCTCCTCCTCCTCGCGACGGTCATATCCACGGGCCTCTGGCTGTACGAGCGCGACACCACGCTCCCGTTCGAAGCTGTCGCGATACTAGCAGTGGTGATTCTCAATGCCGTGATGGGCTATGTGCAGGAATCACGCGCGGAGGCGGCAGTCGCCGCGCTGCAGGAGATGTCGGCCGACGAGGCCGACGTCATTCGTGGCGGCAAGCGCCTGCGGATCGCCGCCGCGGAACTCGTTCGTGGCGACATCATCCTCGTGGAGGAAGGGGATACGGTTCCCGCGGATGCCCGCATCATCAGCTCCTCGGCCCTGCAGGTCGCCGAAGCCGCCCTCACCGGTGAGAGTGTGCCGGTGTCAAAGGAGGAGGCGACGATAACGGGATCCGTCGCACTCGGTGACCGGCTCAACATGGTCTTCAGCGGTACCGCTGTCACCTACGGACATGGCGTGGGAGTGGTCACGGCGACCGGGATGCGGACGGAGATGGGCAAGATTGCCGGCCTGCTCGACGCGACACCGGAGGCCCAGACCCCCCTCCAGAAGGAGCTCGACCGCGTTGGCAAGCTGCTCGGCACAGTGGTCATCGTCATCGCCATCGTGATGATCGGGACGATCATCATGGTCGAGCAGATCCGCGACCCCGCGGGACTCGTCGCCGTGCTGATCCTGGGTGTCGCCCTGGCCGTCGCCGCAGTGCCTGAAGGATTGCCGGCAGTGGTGACCGCCGTCCTCTCGCTCGGTGTCCAGCGAATGGCCGGTCGCAATGCCATTGTTCGACACCTGGCAGCGGTCGAGACGCTCGGCTCGGCGACTGTCATCGCCTCGGACAAGACGGGAACCCTCACCCGGAACGAGATGACGGTGAGGGTGCTGGTGACGGCAAGCGGTAGCGTGGCCTTCGAAGGCTCGGGCTACGCGCCGGGTGGGGGCGTGAGTCGCAGCGATGGCGGTGAAATCGACGAGCAGTTGCAGTCAGAGATGAAACGGGCGATGGCCGCCGCCGAACTGTCCAACAACGCGAGTGTGATGCAGCAGAGCGGCGAGTGGCTGGTGCAGGGTGATCCGACCGAGGGCGCGCTCGTCGTTGCCGCGCGCAAGGCCGGGTTCGAGGATGCCGAACTGAGGTTGCAGCTTCCGCGCGTGGGAGAGATTCCGTTCTCCTCCGAGCGGAAGCGTATGACCACCCTGCATCGTGACCGCGAGCAACCCGACTCCGTGGTCATACTGGTCAAGGGTGCTCCCGACGTCCTCATGCCCCTCTGCACCAGGGAAGTTCTGGGCGACGGCGTCCGGGAACTCACCGACGAGAGGCGCGTCGCCATAGCAGGCGTGAACGAGTCGCTTGCCCTGGAGGGGTTGCGCACACTCGGCCTGGCCATGCGCGTCGTACCATCTGACTCGCTGGGTGACGAGCCGGCCGATGAATCGATGCTGGTGGAGCGAGACCTCGCTTTCGCTGGGCTGATCGGGATGATCGATCCGCCGCGAACGGAGGCATTGGAGGCGGTGACCCGTGCCCGCCAGGCTGGTATACGTACAATGATGATCACCGGAGATCATCCGCTCACGGCGACCGTCATAGCCCGCGAGCTGGGGATAGCGGGGAAGGGAAGGGCCGTCACGGGCGCCGAGCTCGAGAACATGGCGCCCGGCGAACTGGATCTGCTGGTCAGGGAGACGTCGGTCTACGCGCGCGTGAATCCCGAGCACAAGTTGCGGATCGTCGACGCCCTCCAGCGTGGTGGCGAGATCGTGGCAATGACGGGCGACGGGGTGAATGACGCCCCCGCGCTCAAGTCAGCCGACATTGGCGTCGCCATGGGTATCACCGGAACGGATGTCAGCAAGCAGGCCGCCGACGTCATCCTCGCCGATGACAACTTCGCGACGATCGTGGTCGCGGTGGAGGAAGGGCGGGCGATCTTCGACAACATCCGGAAGTTCCTGCGCTTCCTCCTCTCGTCCAACATCGGGGAGGTGTTGACGATGTTCTTCGGGGTGTTGCTCGCGGATGAGATCGGGCTGCGGCCGACAGGGAGTGGCCTGGCACTCCCACTCCTCGCCACGCAGATACTCTGGATCAATCTCGTGACCGATGGAGCGCCGGCGTTCGCGCTGGGGCTGGATCCGGCGGAGGACGGCCTGATGGACAGGCCGCCACGTCCACCGGGCGAGCGCGTGATCACCGGCCGCATGTGGCGCGGGATCATCTTCGTGGGCGTGATCATGGCTGTCGGCACGCTCTATGTGCTCGACCTCTCCCTGCCGGGGGGGTTCGTCGACGGGAGCGGCGACCTGCCCCATGCCCAGACCATGGCGTTCACGACGATCGTTCTCTTCCAGCTCTTCAACACGATCAATTCCCGCTCCGACGAGCAGAGTGCCTTTGCCCATCTGTTCACCAACAGGTTGCTCTGGGGCGCGATCGCTCTATCTGTGGCGCTGCAGTTCCTGGTCGTCTATCTGCCCCCCATCCAGAGAGGGTTCGGCACGGTCGCGCTCACCGGGGGGGATTGGCTTCTCTGCCTGGGGGTAGCCAGTTCCGTTGTCTGGCTGCGAGAGCTGAACAAGCTCATCACGCGCGCCATGGATCGCCGCTGACGTTGTCGTCCGGTGGTATGTCAGCCCGGTACGACTGTCGAACGAGCCCTGCCAGCGGCTCGCAGTTGCGCGGGCGTTACAGTTCGCTCCACGAGCGCGAGGATCCCGTCGACCAGAAGTGCCAGCGCCGCCGCCGGTAGCGCCCCGGAGAGGATCATCCGGCTGTCCGCCAGGGCGAGGCCGGCCACGATCGGCTCCCCGAGACCACCGGCGCCAATGAAAGCAGCGAGTGTCGCGGCGCCGACGGTGATGACGGCGGCCGTGCGTACGCCGGCCATTATTACCGGGGCGGCCAGCGGGAGGCGTACGAGCAGCAACTCCTGAAGCGGGGTAGTACCCAGTGTTCGAGCCGCCTCCACGGCCGCCGGGTCGGCGTCCCGGACGCCCGTGTAGGTGCTGCGGGCAATGGGATAGAGCGCGTAGAGCCAGAGGGCGACGAGGGCGGGTGTGACGCCGATCCCGAGAAGCGGGATCATGAAGGCGAGCATGGCTATGCTCGGGATGGTCTGGACCACGCCCAGCGCACCGATAGTGGGCTCGGCGACACGGCGAGCGCGCTCGAGAACGAGGGCGAGGGGCAGCGCGACAATGATCGCCGCACCCAGCGCGAGGCCCACCAGTAACAGGTGCCTGAGTGCCAGTCTGCCAAGGATGGCGCGCCGCTCCCACAGGTAGCGTGCGAAGCCGCTGTCCTGGCTCCCGGTCGTACGTCCGGACGGTGGCGCAACGTCCACCAGACCGAGCTCCCTGAGTGCAGCGGCGGCCACGGTACGCACATCATCGCCGTCAACCTCCAGGCGGCGGTTCAGCGTGCGCATGTGCACCACATCCAGGCGATCGCTGAGGAGGGTGAGGGCGGCTATCGCGTCGGGCCGCTCGCGGGCCAGGCGCGCACTGGTCACCGCCGAAGCTTCGTATGGCGGGAAGAAGCTTCGATCGTCGTCGAGGGTCACGAGGTCGTAGCGAGCCAGCAGGCCATCGGTGGAGTAACCATCGATCACGTCCACCGCTCCTGCGGCGAGGGCCTGATACTTCACCGCCGGCGCCAGTGGGCGGACATTGCCAAGACGCAATCCGTAACGCTGCACGAGCCCGGGGAGCCCGTCGGCACGCCCGATGAAGTCGGCCGTGAAGCCAGCGCGAAGTTGCGGCGCTTCCCGTGCCAGATCCGTCAACGAGCGCAGCCCGAGGCGCTCGGCGGTTTCCCGTCTGACGGCGATTGCATAACCGTTCTGGAAGCCCAGCGGCGGTAGCCAGCGTACCTGCCAACGCCGGCTCGACTCCTCGGCCACCCTGCCATAAACGGCTCGCGCATCCCGACGCAGGGAGTCGGTGAGTGAGTCCTGCAGTATCACGAGCAATCCGGTACCGGTGTACTCCGGGTAGACATCCACCTGATCCTGCCGCAGGGCGCCGAAGGCGATCTCCGTGGCGCCAAGGCCGGGCCGGCGCGTGACTGCCACCCCACGCGACTCCAGCAACTGGGCGAACATCTCGGCCAGCAGGTACGACTCGCCAAACGGTTTGGAGGCCACGACCACCGGCCGGAGCTGGTCCGGCGCTGCAGGGCTCCCGGTGTCACGCTGCGCGTATGCCGGTGCGGCAGCCGTGGACCATGTGAGGATGGCGAGCAACCACGTCGTCCAGCACGCGTGGCTGCGGGTTCTGCGGGACCGACATCGGTACGTCGGCCGGTGAGTCCGCCAGTACGCGCTCCTGCTGGCTGTCATGCGCGACGCAGCGGTGACGATGCCGCGAGTGCCTGCTCGAATAGTGATGCGACATATTCGTTGTCCGGCGACGAGATCAATTCGTCCGCCGTTCCCTGTTGCTCGATCCTCCCTTCACGCATGACGGCCATGGAATCCGCCAGTCGAGCTGCCTCGGCAAGGTCGTGGGTGACGAGTAGTGCAGTGACTGGCAATTCCGTGCGGAGTCTGGCGAAGGCAGATTGGAGCTCGGCCCGGGTTATCGCATCCACCGCACCGAACGGTTCGTCGAGCAGGATCACGCCCGGACGTGCGGCGAGGGCGCGAGCAAGAGCGACCCGCTGCCGCTGGCCGCCGGACAGCTCGTGCGGGAAGCGTCGACCAAAACGTGACACCGGCATCCCCACCAGTTCCAGCGCCGTCGCCGCTTCCGTCTCCGGGTCGTCCATCCCGAGTAGCGTGGGGACGAGCGCGACGTTGCGGAGAATGCGCCAGTGCGGCAGCAGGCCGCCGCTCTGCGGCACGTACCCGGTCCGGCGGCGGAGTTGGATCGCCGATCCCTCGCGCACGTCCACGCCTCCAACGGTGATCGTCCCCGAATCCGGCTCCACCATGCGATTGAAACAACGCAGCAATGTCGTCTTTCCCGAACCGCTCTCTCCCACGAGCGCCAGCGCGGCGCCCGCCGGCACGGCGATGCTGACACCGTCGAGCGCTCTGATGTCGCCGTAGCGACGGGTGACATCGGTGGCGGTGAGTGCACTCGCTCCAGGATGCGCGTCGACGTCCATTGGAGGGCGGGGAACAGGCGGAGATGTTGAGCGCCGCGAGGGCATCGTCCGGCCGGAGGCGCCAACAGTCGCAGGCCATTACGGCACCGGTGGAAGGTCGCGGGGATGTCAAATGGTAGCGAACTGACCGCCAGGGGGCTACGTTGGTGGGCGCATGACCGTCCATTTCCTGAACGCCCCAGCAACTGATAACGATGCTGACTTCCGCGACTCTCCGACCGCTGCTGCTCGCCCTCGTGATCACCGCTCCACTGGCCGCTCAGGGCCGGCCGGGGAGTGTTACCGGACAGGGCCGCACTCCCGCTCAACAGGCCGCTGCAGCTCCTGGGGCGGCGACACAGAGCCGGCAGGCATCCGGTGGATCGGAGGGCGAGCGTGTACGCATAGTCGCCGATACCTCCGTCAGCTCCACTCACGTGGTGACCATCAAGGGGCGCCAGGTGCCCTACCGGGTGACTCTGGGCACGCAGCCTTCGTTCGATGCCGATAACAAGGCGGTCGCGTCGCTCTTCTACACCTTCTACGAGCGTACCGACGTCAAGGACAGGAGCACCCGGCCGCTGGTGATCTCCTTCAACGGCGGGCCGGGCTCGGCATCGGTGTGGATGCATATCGCCTACACCGGACCCAAGCTCCTGCGCATCGACGACGAGGGCTATCCCGTCCAGCCTTACGGTGTCCAGGATAACCCGCACTCGATCCTGGACGTCGCCGACATCGTCTATGTGGACCCGGTCAACACTGGCTTCTCGCGCATCATCGGAGATGCCAAGCGGGAGCAATTCTTCGGCGTGAACGAGGACATCGCCTATCTGGCCAGGTGGCTGGACATGTTCGTCTCGCGCGCCGAGCGGTGGACATCGCCCAAGTACCTCATCGGCGAGAGCTACGGCACGACGCGCGTGGCCGGGCTCGCGGGCAGGCTGCAGGGCTCCCACTGGATGTACCTCAACGGAGTCATCCTGGTCTCGCCGACGGGGCTGGGCCTGGAACGCGGAGGACCGGTGGGTGACGCGCTCAAGTTGCCCTACTACGCCGCCACAGCCTGGTACCACAGGAAGCTGCCCGCCGACCTTCAGGCGAGAGACCTGGATGCGGTGCTGCCCGAGGTGGAGGCGTTCACGATGAACGAACTCCTGCCCGCGCTGGCCAGGGGAGGCTCGCTACCGGCTGCTGAACGTCAGGCGCTGGCGGCTCGTTACGCCCGCTATTCCGGGTTGAACGAGAAGGCGGTGCTCCAGTACAACATGGCCGTGCCGACATCGTTCTACTGGAAGGAACTGCTCCGCGATGAGGGACTCACCGTCGGCCGCCTCGACTCGCGCTACCGCGGCCTCGATCGCACAGACGCCGGAACCTCGCCCGACTTCGATCCCGCCCTCACCTCCTGGAACCACGCCTTCGCGCCGGCCATCAACTACTACCTGCGTCAGGAACTCGGCTTCAAGACCGACCTGCAGTACTGGCTGTTCGGGCCGGTGAACCCGTGGAACCGCCAGGGTGAGCGCACCGGGCAGCAGCTCCAGCAAGCCATGGCCGAAAATCCCTATCTGCACGTGTTCAACCAGTCGGGCTACTACGACGGAGGCACCCCGTACTTCGACGCCAAGTACAACCTGTGGGCAATGGATCCATCGGGCCGTTTCCAGGACCGCATGCACTTCAAGGGCTACAGATCCGGCCACATGATGTACCTGCGGGCCGAGGACCTGGCGACGTCGAATGAGGACATTCGGAACTTCATCAGCCAGACAATGCCCCGGCCAGGGCAGCCAGCCAGGCGCTAGCGCACCTCGGCTGACGCACGTCACGCTGGCATCCTATTCGGACGCCAGCGTGACGCCTGCCAGCCCGGCGACGTCCCTGCCAGACGGACGCTGGTATACCTCCAACCCGAACTGGTCTATCATTGCCAGGATGTGGTCGAAGATGTCCGCCTGGATGCCCTCGTAGTACGCCCACCTGGTATCGTTGGTGAAGACGTAGATCTCGATCGGCAGTCCCTCGGGTGTCGGCGCCAGTTGGCGAACGAGAAAGGTGAGCTCCTGGTGGATCGACGGGTGCCCACGCAGGTAGGCCGAGATGTACGCGCGCAGGGTACCGATGTTTGTGAGGCGGCGCGATGTGAGGATCGCGGACGGGTCGGCCGCATAGCGGGCGTTGTGTTCGGCAAGCTCCTCGACCTTGGAAGCGATGTAGTCACTGAGCAACGGGAAACGTCCGAACCGTTCGATCTCCTCGTCGGTCAGGAACCGTATCGATGTCGTGTTGACGTGGATGGCGCGCTTGATGCGCCGGCCGCCGCCCTCGAACACCGCTCGCCAGTTCTTGAAGCTGTTATCGAGGAACTTGTGGGTCGGGACAACGGTGATCGTCCTGTCCCAGTTCTTGATCTTGACGGCGGTGAGGGCGATGTCCACAACGTCCCCATCGGCGCCAAACTGCGGCATCTCGATCCAGTCGCCAACCCTCACGAGGTCGTTGTTGGTCAGTTGCACACTCGCCACGAGCGACAGCAGCGTGTCGCGGAAGATGAGCAGGATGATCGCCATCGCCGCTCCCAGTCCGCTCACCAGGTACCATGGCGATTGCTCTGCCAGGGTGGCGACGACAAAGATGAAGGCGATTATGTAGATGAAGATCTTCGTGAGCTGGACGTAGCTCTTGATCGGTCGCCGTTCCGAGGTCGCGGAGCGGAGGTAGAAGGTGTGGGCGGCGCTCAGCAGCGAGTCCAGGGTGAGTGCAATGACCAGTATCAGGCCCGCGCTCACCGCCCGGTGCAGAAGTTCCACCAGAAACGGAGGAAGCCCGGGGACCCATTCCACACCCACCTGCAGGGCGAGCAGTGAGATGACCCCCGACGCCCTGTGCGGTACCCTGTGCTCGAAGAGCACCTCATCCCAGTCACCGGGGCTCCGCTTCACCAGGACATGTACCGCTGCCAGCAGGTACCGGCGAGCCACCACGTGCAACACGAGCACGAGAAGCGCCAGCACGGCGATTCCAACCAGCGTCTGTACCCAGACTGGTTGGAGAAAGGCAGGAAGGGAGGTTTGCTCGAAGAACTGATTCATTACGGATTATAGTCCTTCAAAAAGATCGTGGATGACCGAGCGGCGCTGCGGCTCGCCGGTAGCCAGGGCGAAATCCTCCGTGTCGCCCATCGCGAGTTTCTCGAAGCTCTCGCGCAGGGATAGCTGGGTCCGATGCGCGGCGAAGGCCTTGCGTTTGGTCTCATGCCACGGGCGCGCGTCAATCCGCGCGCTCAACGGCACGGCGTGCGGCACGCCATCTCCAGGCGCTGGGGCCTCCCATGACACGTAGTACAGGCGTCTCGCCGAGTGAATCGTGAGCGCGCCCCTATCCAACTGCTCGGGCCACTCGCTCGGTGAGCCGGCGAGATGGAAGGCCGCCGTGGCCAGCCTGGATATCACCCTGTGGTCGCGGTGGGCGTTCGGCCCACCCTCCGGCCCGAAGGTCACCACGACCTGGGGACGGTGCACGCGCAGGAAATGCACGATGTCACCCAGAAGCGATTCCGCGTCCGCCTGCGGTAGTTCCCCGTCGGGGAGGCCGGCCGACTGGATGGACCGGACGCCAAGGATCGCCGCCGCCTCGTGCAATTCGGCGCGACGGAGCCGGCCGAGATCCGCGCGTGAAGCGACCGGCAAGCCCGAGCTTCGCCCGGCGTCACCGTCTGTCGCGCAGAACAGGCTGCAGTCCACGCCATCGCGGGAATAGTGGGTGAGTGTGGCCGCGGACGAGAACGTCTCGTCGTCCGGATGTGCGAAGATGCAGGCCAGCGAGCGCCGCTCCCTGTCCCGGATGTCAACTGGCACGGTGATGTCCAATGTCATAAGCTCTCTTCTTCCTCTCGAGTCTGCTCCTGTCGATATCCAACCTGTTCCGGGCAACTTTCCAAACCGATGTCAATCCGACCGATGAGCCTGTTGCGGATCACGTTCATCGCCGCCAGCTCCGCCGTCGCGCTCGCCTGCGAGCCACGGCCGGCTGTGCCGATCGCGGTCAGTGACGCCGCCGCTGGTACCACGCTCGATACCATCAGGATGGATGGTTCCGCCGGGGTGAGGCCGTTGGTGGAGGCGCTGGCGCGTGGATACGCTCTCCAGCGACCAGATATCACAATACTCATCGGCGACGGACTCGGCGCGAAGGCACGCGTGACTGCCGTTGCCGAGAGCCGTATCGATATCGCCATGGCCAGCCATGGCGTGGACATGGAAGAGTTGCGCGCACGCGGCTTGACGGCCGTGGAGATCGCGCGCGTTGCAGTTGTCTTCGGACTACACGAAGATGCTGCCCCGGTGACAGTGACGGAGCAGCAGCTATGCGATCTTTACGGCGGCCGCATTGCGAACTGGCGAGAACTGGGAGGTGCTGACGTGCCAGTGTTGCTTCTGGCGCGGCCGGAGGGCGAGGTGGACGCGGACGTGGTAGCTGCCGGCATTGGCTGTTTCCCGCCGGTTGCGCAGATGAGGGGGGCGCGAGTACTGCAACGGCCCGACGAGATGGCCGAGGCACTCTCCACCACGTCGGGTGCGGTGGGAATGACGTCGTTGCCGTTCGTGCAACGGAGTGGCGGCACCTTCCGTGTGCTGGCGATCGATGGAGTGGAGCCTACGCCGGCCAATGTGCGCGATGGCACTCATGCCCTCACTCGGCAGTCGTTCCTTGTCGTCAGCGAGGAGCCGTCGCCTGCGGTTGCGAGCTTCCTGGGCTTCGTGACCGGTGCGGCCGGCGCCGGAATCATGGAGGCCCAGGGGGCAGTGCCACTGCGCTGAGCCAACTTCGTTGCCGTTCTTCTGCCGATTCTCCGGTGCACCCGTTCCTCTTCCGGGTTTGCAGTCGGCCAAGGAATCTGCTGTCCGCCCGCCACAATCCGGCTGCCTCGCTGTCCAGAATGCGGGACTGACGATAGCCTTAATGAGTGTGCGTCAATGCCTGGGCATGCATGAGTCAGACACAACGCAGGCCGGACCGGTCCGCAAGGTGCCGACCAAGGTGGTCTGGCAGGGCCCCGCCAGGCGACTCATTCTTCCCGTCGTATTCTGAAATTTCACGGCTGGTTCCTGCCAGCTCGTATCACTGGTGGATAATCCGATGCAGCCATCTCTCGACCACCGCTCGTGGATCGCACCTGCGACCATGCGGCAGCGCAGGTCGACAATGTCCCTCGTGATCGTGGCCACGCTGGCCCTGTCTTCGGCCTGCTCGGCCAATGACACACCGGCCGCCGATGCAGCGCCGCCAACGTCGGTCGCCAATGCGCAATCGGTCGCGGCTCCAGGCGGTGCGCGAATCGTCGTCCAGGGGGTCGACGTCACTGACTACGGCCATGACATCGGGAAGGTGGGTGCGCCGATCGTCATCGTGGAGTTGAGTGACTTCGGATGTGTGTACTGTGCCAAACACGCCCTGGAGACCCTTCCCGCGTTGGAGACCGAATTCGTGGAGACTGGCAAGGTTTTCTACAAGCACATTCCATTCATCATCGGGATGTTCCCCAACAGCGATCGTGCCGCGCGCGCGGCTGAATGTGCCGGCGAACAGGACAGGTTCTGGGCCATGCACGACAGTGTCTTCACCCGTCAGAAGGATTGGAAGAAGGGCAGCGATGCCGACGGACTGTTCAGGTCCATCGCACGCGGGGTCGTGGCTGACGAGGCGAGCTGGTCGTCCTGTTACGACGCCCGTCGCGTCGATCAGCGCACGACAGCCGCCAGCGCACTCGCCGCGCGACTCGGTGTGCGGGCCACGCCGACCTTCTTCATCAACGGTCAGATGGTGGAGGGAGCGCTGCCGCTCGATGTCATGCGGCAGGGCCTGAATGCCATGCTGGCAAACCCGGCAGCCCCCTGACCCGAACTCCCTGGCATTGCCACTGTCCCGATCAGCGCTCGTCCGCCAGGCCAGGCCTGCTCCACTGAGGCTCCTTCTCGTAGCGGTCCTCGTCCTGGTGTCCCAGGCGCGAGCGCTGGCGGTGCAGCCGCAACTGGAGAGCCGTTTCCCTTCTGTCCCGCCGTCCGATGGCTTTGTCGTCGACGTCACCAACCTGCTCGATGCGTCGGCGTTGGACCGGCTGAACGCGAGGATCCTCGCCGTCCAGAAACGCACGGGCGGAGACGTGGGCGTCGTCCTTCTGCGTGACCTGGAAGGGCGCGCACCAGCGGACATGGGAGTCTCGATATACCGGTGGTGGGGTGTGGGACGCGTGGATTCCATAGGGTCGAGCAGACGTGATCTCGGCGCCCTGCTCCTGATCGTTCCCAAGGAAGTCGCGCCATCGGGCCGGGGGGAGTGCTGGATCACCACCGGGCGCGGTGCCGAAGGGGAGTTGCACGACGCCGACGCGGGCGAGATCTGTCGGAAGCTGGTCATCCCACATCTGCGTGAGCTGCGCTATGAGGACGCGGTAGCGGCGGGAATCGACGGCATAGCCGGGTTCTTCGATCAGGCCACGGTGGGCGCGACGCCGCTTTCCGGCTCCGGCAACGGCAAGCGGTCTGGCGGACGTGGCTTTCTCTCCCGGATCCTCTATGGAGGGGCGGGGGTGGGTGGGTTCGCCGGCCTCATCCTGCTCATCCGTCGCTGGCGTCGGCTGCACCCACGGCAGTGTCCGCGCGGTCATGGGAAGATGTTCCGGTTGTCCGAGCAGGACGACGACATGGCGCTCGTGACAGGCCAGCAGGTGGAGGAGGAAGTGGGCAGTGTGGACTACGATGTCTGGGTCTGTCCCGTATGCGATGAACGCCGCGTCATACGCTACAGGCGCTGGTCGCGCTACAGTCGCTGCAAGGAGTGCAACTTCGTGACGATGACGCGTACGGTGCGCGTCGTGACTCCGGCGACGGTAGCCAGCACGGGGGTGGACGAGGTGGAACTGGACTGCAAGCACTGCGGATACCACGACGTTACGCGACGCATCATTCCGAGGGTCGTGCCGGCCAGCTCCGGTTCCGGCTCCAGTGGAGGCGGTGGAGGCGGTGGTGGAGGTGGTAGCTTTGGTGGTAGCGGCAGCACGGGTGGCGGGGGAGGTGGCTCCAGTTACTGACTCCCGGATGGACTGCCGCGCGTTCATCGCGAGGAGAACATGACGTTGTCGTTGTCCATACTGGATCTGGCGCCGGTGGGAGTTGGCTATACGGCAGCCGAGGTGCTGCCACGCACGGTGGAGTTGGCGCGCCTGGGAGAGAGCCTGGGCTACAGACGGTTCTGGCTTGCCGAACATCACGGCATGCCAGGCATCGCGAGTGCCGCGACGGAGCTTCTCATAGGATATGTGGCGGGTGCGACGAGCCGGATCCGTGTCGGCTCTGGAGGGATAATGCTTCCCAATCATGCGCCCCTCCGGATAGCCGAGTCATTCCATACCCTCGAGGCGCTCCATCCTGGCCGTATCGACCTTGGCATAGGGCGTGCGCCCGGCACCGATCCGGCCACGTCGCAGGCGCTGAGACCGTTCGACGCCGAGCAGTTCCCGCAGCAGCTTGCCGAACTGTTCGCTCTCTCCCGCGGCACCTTCCCGGCCGATCATCTCTTCCACCGGGTTCGCGTCATTCCCGAGGGCGTCGACCTCCCGCCGGTGTGGTTACTGGGCTCCAGCGGCGCCAGCGCTCGCCTGGCCGGCCAACTCGGATTGGGCTATTCCTTCGCCAGCCACTTCAGCCAGACGTCGCCGGAGCCCGCCCTGGAGGCCTATCGCGAGGCGTTCCGACCGTCGGCGCAGTTCGCCAGGCCGCATGTGATACTCGGCGTCGCGGTCGTCTGCGCCGGGGACGCCGGCCAGGCTGATTTCCTCGCTTCATCCATGGACCTGTCCTGGGTGCGGTTGCGACGCGGCGAGTTCGGACAGTTGCCGACGCCGGAGGAGGCGACAGCCTACGAGTACTCTCCCGGAGAGAGAGCGCTCGTCGCCAGCCATCGCGCCCTCCAGATCATTGGTGCCCCTGACGACGTGGCACGTGACCTCTCTGACGTCGCAGAGCGGACAGGCGCTGACGAATTGATGATATCCACGATGGTGCACGATCCAGCGGCCCGATATCACTCGTACGAACTCGTCGCCGCCGCACTCGGGATCGGCGGCTCGTAGTACGTCGAGCGTGTGGCGCGCTAGCGAGCGGCTGTGGTGATATCGCGCGGCGTCGCCGACCTTCTGGAATCCAGTTCCAGCGTCGGATGAAGCTGGCCCGCTGCGGTGAGTACCGAACGTATCATCGCCTCCACGTCGGCCATCGATGTCCGGAAACCCAGAACGCAGGCCCGCAGGGAGAACACTCCACGCAAGCGGGTGGACGAGATGAGGTGGCGTCCGGTGGCATTCACGGCCGTGTTCACCCGCTCATTGAACGCGTCCAGTTCTGCCGGGTCGTCCATGTCTGGTGGCCGCACACGGAAGCACACGACTCCCAACTGGGCTGGCGCGAGGAGTTCGAGCGCCGGTTCCTCGCGCACCATGCGCTCGATATGCTCCGCTCGAGCGATTCCATTCTCGATTTCGGTGCGCAGTGCGGCCAGGCCAAAGTACCGCACGTTCAACCAGATCTTGAGCCCCCTTGCCTGACGCGTCAACTGTTCGCCGTAGTCGGCGAAGTTAACCTGCCGGTCGACCGGCGCCACGTCGAGCAGGTAATCGGGCAGGATCTGGAAGGCCTCCCGAAGTCGTGCCGGATCCCGCACCAGCAGGCACCCACACTCTATCGGGACGTACAGCCACTTGTGGGGATCGAGGGCGACGGAATCGCATCGGCCAAGGCCTGCAAGTAGTTCACGCCCACGCGGGGTGAGGGTGGCGAAGCCGCCATATGCGGCGTCCACATGCAACCAGACCTTCTCTGCAGCGCAGAGATCGGCCAGCTCGTCCAGCGGATCCACCGCCCCCGTATTCGTGGTGCCGGCACTGGCGACCACGGCCAGGGGCACCAGCCCGGCAGCACGGTCCGCCGCCATCGCCGCCCGCACGTCGGCCGGGCGCAGCCGGAAAGCCTTGTCGCTGGGAAGCACTCGTACCTGGCCGCGCGGTACGCCGGCGATCCAGGCTGCTCGCACGACCGCGGAATGGGCCTGGTCGGACGTGTAGAGCGTGAGGCGCGCGAGTCGGCTGGCATCCTCGCCGACCACTGCATGCCGGGCTGCCACTATCGCGGTAAGTGTCGCGCTCGAGCCGCCACTGGTGAGTAGCCCACCCGCGCCCTCGGGCATGCCAATCCACTGGCGAAACCAATCCAGCACCGCCAGTTCGATCGCGTTCGGCCCCTCGGCAATGGACCAGACACCGGCGAAGACATTGTAGCCCGTCGCCAGCCAATCGCCGAGTATGGCGGGGAAGGTAGGGCAACTGGGGACGTATCCCATGAAGCCCGGATGCGGCTCACGGGCGGTGCGCGAGAGTACGTCGGTGCGCAGCGTCTCCAGCAGACCGTCGAACTCCATCCCACCCTCGGACGGCGGTTGCGAGAGTTGGTGTCTCACGGTTGCTGGAAGGTCACCGGCAATTACCGGCTGCGAGCTCAGGGTAGCGAGATGCTCGGCTACCAGATCAGCGACCTGGCGGCCGAGCCGCTGCATGGTCGGTTGATCGAGGTCGAGCGGAGAGCGTGTGGACATGGGATACGGAAGTTGTCCATTGTGGTGCCGCCGGGTCAATCCGGGGCAGGCACTTCCGGATGCACAAGTTGCCGCCAGCGGCCCCGTATGCGCTCCCGCCCCTCCACGCACACGCCGCCTGCTCGAGGTGTCAGCGATGTTCCGTAGGGAGCGCAGGATCCGTGACCAGTCACCGTCGCTGACGCCTCGCCGTCCCTGACCGCGCCGTCGCTGACCAGTCACCGTCGCTGACGCCTCGCCGTCCCTGACCGCGCCGTCGCTGACCAGTCACCGTCGCTGACGCCTCGCCGTCCCTGACCGCGCCGTCGCCGTCATCCCCGCGAAAGCGGGGATCCATCGGGCCTTGCGACGAACCAGAGATCCCCGCTTTCGCGGGGATGACGGTGGCTCCGCTTTCGCGGAATGAGCGGTCTTGCTCGGTGAGCATCGGACGTGACGGCCACCGTCACTCGCGATCGCGCATCAGTATCCCGGGTTCTGGGTGAGCAGAGGTGAAACGACCTTCTCGCTGGCCGGAATCGGGTAGAGCGTCTGGTAGACCCGATCGGCAGCCAGGCCGAGCACCGATGCGGCGCGACCGGTGCGCACCAGGTCGGGCCAGCGGTCGCCTTCCATTGCCAGTTCCACCCGGCGCTCGTGCCAGATCGCCTCCAGCACTGCGTCCTGTCCGGTGACATCCGCTCCCAGAATGTGCGGCGCCAGGTCGGCCCGTTCGCGGATCGGATTGTAGGCAGCGACTGCCGCACCGAGTTTACCCTGCCTGGCGAGTGCCTCGGCCCGGATGAGCATCACCTCAGCCAACCTGATGACATGAAGGTCCTCGCCTCCGATCGTCGTCGGGAACTTGGTGCCCTGGAAGTCACCGTCGTCCTCTTCGATACTCCAGTCTCGGCGGATGTCGCCGCTCTCGTAACTGTCACGGAGGTCTTCGGTCGGGGCTACCTCGGACCGGCCGTCCCAGAGATAGTAGTAGCCCATCTCGTTGTACTCCTGTGGCGTGAAGCTCACCCGGAAGATGTCCTCAGGAGTATCCGAGCCATCCGGCGTGAAGAGCGACGAGTAGCTGCCGGCGAGCGAGTAGCCCATGCCGAGCACCTTGTCGGCTGCTGCCTCCGCCCCTGCCCAGTCGCCCTTGTAGAGCAGCACGCGCGCTCGTAGCGCTGCCACGGCTCCCAGCGACGCCTGGCGAGTCTGGGAGTCGTTGGTCATCAACTGTTCGGCCCTGTCCAGGTCGGCGATGATCTGGGTGTAGACCTCGTCCACCGAGGCTCGCGTGAACGCCGCCGCCTCTGCCGCGCTCTTTACGGGTGCGAGCGGCATCGGCACGCCGCCCCAGAACTTCACCAGATTGTGATAATGCAGCGCGCGCAGGAAATGCGCCTCGCCCAGGATCTGGTTTCGCTCTGCATCGGCCAGCCCGGGGACATCGGGTACGCGGGCGAGGACGAGGTTCGTCCGACCGATGGCGGCGTAGATCGACTCCCACAAACCGGTAACGGCAGTATTGTCGGACTGCAACTGGTTGCGATCGACCTGGCCCAGGTACTGGTATGTGCCGACGTGTTCGGCGTTGTCCGCGGACAGATCTCCGAGCACGAGAAGATCTGTACCGTAATAGCTGAGGTCCTGAAGAGCGTCGTAGGCTCCGATCAGGGCGGCGCGGGCACCAGCGCCGTCAATGATCGCCTGGTCCACCGGTACACGGTCGACAGGCTCGGTCTGGAGCGCGGAATCGCAGCCGGTGGCCGTCATGATGGCAAGTGCCGGCAGGAAGAATCTCATTCGCATGATATGTAGCGTCCTCGCGTGAGAGTGGCGGTGACCGGAGAGCATGGTCACCAGCCGGCGCTTATGCCGAAGGTGAAGGTGCGGGCGAGCGGATAGGCGTAGTAGTCGGTGCCCATCACCATGTTCGCGTCCGAACCGGCGCTGTTCACTGCCGGGTTATAGCCGCTGTAGTCGGTCCACGTCTTCAGGTTGCGGCCGGAGATATAGACACGCGCGCTCTCCATGCCGGCCCTCGCCGCCCATCTTGCTGGAAGGCGCAGGCCGAGGGTCACCTCACCCAGACGCACGTAGGAGCCATCCTCGATGAACCGGCTGCTTATGAGGTCGGCTCCCGACGTGCAGTCGTAGCTCATGCGCGGCACATCAGTGATGTCGCCAGGTTTCTGCCATCTGTTCAGGACCAGCGTGGTCAGGTTGTCCCACGTACAGCCGCCGTCGTCGGTGAAGATGCGCATCATGTTGAAGACGTCGTTACCCTGACTGAAGTCGAGGAAGGTGCGCAGTTCGAGGACTCCGAGGCTGAAGGTGTTGGTGAAGCCGCCGAAGTAGTCCGGATGTGGGCTGCCGACCACGGTGCGGTCCGCGGACGTGATGTCGCCGTCGCCATCCACGTCATGTATTATCGCGTCACCAGTGGCCGGGTCGACGCCGTCGAACCTGTACATGTAGAAGACGCCAATCGGTTGACCGACTGTGACCAGGCTGGTCTCACGAGCATTGATCCCGCTCACGAACTGCTGGTCGTGGTAGAGGCTCTCGACCTTGTTGCGGTTGAACGTGACATTGAGGTCGCTCGACCATCTGAAGCCGTTGTCGCTGGCCGGGTTGATGTTGACGGTGTTCAGCCCCAGGTCCACGCCTCGATTCCGGATGGTGCCGATGTTGTCCCAGATGGAGCTGAAGCCGCTCGTCATGGGTATGGGGCGCCGTACCAGCAGGTCCTCGGTTTGCCGGTCGTAGTAGTCAGCCATGATCGTCGCCCGGCCGCCGAACAGTGACAGATCCAGCCCCGTGTCCAGCTCCCGGGTCGTCTCCCAGCGAAGATCCGGGTTGGCAAAGGTGGTAGCGGCAATGCCCGGGGTTCCCGCGTAGGGCGCGCCGGCGGCCAGGCCGAGGGCGGCGAAGTCTCCGATCCCCTCGTTGCCAGTGAGTCCATAGCTGACGCGCAACTTCAACGTCCCCAGCCGCGACAGGCCCTCGGCGAACGATTCGTTGCTCACGTTCCAGCCGATCGATGCTGCCGGGAAGACACCGTACCGGTTGTCCTCACCAAATCGCGACGATCCATCGGAGCGTGCGCTCAGCGAGAACAGGTAGCGGTTGTCGTACGACATGCTCGCGCGCGAGAAGAAGGAGACGAGGTTGTGCTCCGTCGCACTGCCGTCGTAGGAGGTGACGTTGGCAGCATTTCGCACGTACTTCGTGAAGCCACTCGTGAAGCCCTCGCCGCGCACGAAGCTCAGTTCACTGTCATTTCGCTCCGTGCTCGCTCCGGCGACTATGGACAGCGTGGAGCGCTCGGAACGCAGGGCGTCATAGGAAAGAAAGCTCTCCAGGAGGTACTTGTTGGCGCCTGTATGTCCAACCTTGCCGACGCCGCTCGCGCTCTGGGCGTAGGTGCGATCCACGAGCGGCGACTGCCACTGCGATTCGTCCAGGCTGAGGATGTCGGCACCGGCGCGGCCGGTGAGACGCACTCTATCGGTGAAGCTGTACTCGGCCTCGACATTCCCCAGCATGCGTTGCGTGGAGAGCGTCGTGCTGTTCAGCTTTGCCAGTGCTGTCGGATTGGAGTAGCGGAGGCCCTCCTTGCGACCCGCGAACGATCCATCATCCCGGTAGATGGGACGCATGGGCTGCATGCCGATCGCATTGGTGACGATGCCGTCCAGGCTACCGTCGCCCTCGATGCGCTGATTGTTCTCCTTCGACGCCGCGATGGAGGTGCGCAGCGACAGCCGGTCGTTGGCGGCGAAGTCCAGGTTCAGGCGGGCGGAACTGCGGTCGTAGCCGGAACCGATGACGACTCCCTGCTGGTCGAAGTACGAGCCCGAGAGGAAGTACTGCACGCGGTCACCGCCGCCGCTCGCGCTGAGCTGGACGTCGCTGATCGGGGCCTGGCGGAATACGGCCCCCTGCCAGTCGTAGCTTCTGGCGTCGTCCTTGCCCGCGACGAATGGCCAGTCCTCCTCGTCATAATCGTCGTTCTTCGCGCTCTCGTTGTAGAGCTGCACGTACTGCTGGGCGTTGAGCAGCCCGATCGGTGACGGCGCCCGCTGTGTACCCGTGTAGGCGTTGAAGGCGATGCGCGAACTCCCGGACGCGCCGCGCCTGGTGGTGATGAGGACGACGCCGTTGGAGCCCCGCGAGCCGTAGATCGACGCGGCGGCCGCGTCCTTGAGCACATCTATCGTCTCTATGTCATCCGGATTGATGCCGGTGACCGCGGTGACGTCCTGGCCGCCCAGCCCGAGCTGGGAGTAGTTCTCCTGGAGTATCGGGACACCGTCCACGACGTAGAGCGGCTGATTGCCGGCGTTGATGGAAGCCGGACCGCGGACGCGGATGGATATGCCGTTGCCAGGGTTACCGGCGTTCTGGAGCACCTGCACCCCAGGTGCCTTTCCCTGGAGCGCGGCGTCCAGTCCGGCCGACGGCGAGCCGGCGATATCCGCCGCGCTGACAGATGCGATGGCGCTGGTCACGTCCTCGCGTCGGCTGCTGCCATAGCCCACCGATACCACCGCCGAGAGAACGGTGGCTACCGGGCTGAGCGCGAAGTCCGCCCTTGCCGTCGCACCAGGCGCGACGGTCACCTCGCGTTGGCCGGCCGCGAAGCCGAGTCGCTGGACACGTACAATGACATTCCCCGGCGGTACGTTGCGCACCAGGTAGACGCCGTTGGCGTCGGTCATGCCGCCCCGCGTACTGCCTACGAGCGTCACCTGCACGCCGGCCAGTCCGGCGCCGGACACCGAGTCCGTGACGGTACCGCCTACGGACCCGACCGCCTGAGCTCCGGCTGGGCGCGCCAATACTGGCCCGAACGCCAGGGCGCCGGCGAGCGTGGCGGCGCACCAGAATACACGACACATCTGCATGTGAGCAATCTCCGAGATTGGTGAAATCAAGAGCTCGGGCTGCGTCTCGTACTGCGGCGCCGCGGGAGTTCAGGGGTTGGGGAGTTCAGCTTCTCCAGTTGCGGGGTTGAAATGGCTGCCGGCCGGCAGCAGGTGAACGCGAATGTCCGTGGCGCCGAGAACCGGCGCTGTGGGTACAGTGATCGCCGCCTTGCGGGCGTCGTAGATGATGATTGCGCTTGCCCCTTCGACAGCCCATCGGCCATCAGGGTCGACTCTCAATGCCGTTCCCTCGTCGATGCCGACACCGAGCAGCGTGGGACGTTCCAGTACGACGGAGATGAGACGGTTGTGTCGCTCGCGCTTCAGAAAGTGCTGGTCGACGATCGCGTTGTGCAGGAAACCCAGGCCGCGTGCGATCACGATTGTACCCCGAGCTATGCGAGGATACTCGTCGCCGTAGTAGCCGCTGCTGTCCTCACCGGGTCGGAACTGGTCTCCGGTTATCATCGAGTCGCTCATGATGGCCGCACCGGCGGAGGTACCGGCAAGGACAGCTCCTGCCGCGTAGCGCGCCCGCAGCGCCTCCAGCGTGCGGGTGTCCTGGAGCGCGTCCGTCAGGCGGGCCTGGTCGCCGCCGTTGAACCAGACTCCCGTGATACCGTCCAGCAATCGCGCCACCGAGTCGGTCTGCGCCTGTTCGCGTGTCACGTTCATGACGATCACTTCGGCCCCGAGAGCGCGTAGTTGCTCGGCCTTCTCCTCACCTCCGCTGGCAGCTTCTGCGCTGGCCATGGGCATGACCGCAATGCGCGCCTTGCCCGGGCCGCCGGCCAGTTCCACGAAGCGGCTGACGAGCGCCGGCGGTTGAGAGCCACCGCCAACGATCAGCAGCGTGCCCATGGTGGACCCGGTCGGCTGCGGCGTACCCTGCGCTGTGGCCGTCGACTCGTCGGCGCCGCAGGCGAACAGGGTGGCGGCGAGCGCCGCCGCAGCCAGTACCCGACCGGTCGCTCGTGCGACGGCCGGCATGGGTCTGGAGGGAGCGTCGGACCAGCATCTGATCATGGGTGATTCCAGGGTTCAGCAGTGGAGAGCCGCCGTCATTCCGGGAGTGGGGTCCAGGGCTCGATCGATTGCCAAGCTCAAGTCCGGCCTTCTCCGCGTCAAGTATGGCTGCGACCTCCGGCGCACCTCTTGCCGGGCCCGGCAACGGCGAGGTAAGGTCAGCCATGCCCACTCCTCTCCTGGTCATCGCGGCTCTGCTCGGTTCCGCCCTGCTGACGCCCCCTGCCGGGCCGCCCGCCCTCGTGACAGCCGACTCGCTGATTGGGCCTGGTGTCTCGCACGAACTCGCCCGACTCCGTGCCGCCACGCTCTCCGATATCAGTTACGACCTGCGGCTCGACGTGACAGCGCGGGACAGCGCCGTGGGCCATGTGCGTATCGCCTTCACGCGCACCGGCAGCCACGACCTCGTGGTGGACTTTCGCGGACGGTCGCTGGGTACCGTCCGGTTGAACGGCCGCGACCTGTCGGCGAACGAGTTCCAGTACAACGGAGCTCACTTGCTGCTCCCGGCCCGGGCGCTCCGGGACGGCCGGAACGAGCTGGCGATGCCCTTCGTCGCCGCCATCGCTCCAGCCGGCGCGAGTGTCATTCGTTATCACGACACCACCGACGACTCCGACTATCTCTACACCCTGCTCGTTCCCGCCGACGCGAATCAACTCTTCCCCTCCTTCGACCAACCCGACCTGAAGGCGCGCGTCACCCTCTCCCTGACGACGCCGGCGAACTGGACCGCCCTCGCCAACGGGGCACTGGCCAGCGACGACGTGAGCGAACGCGGGCGGACCTTCCGCTTCGCCGAGACACGTCCACTGAGCACCTACCTGGTGGCGTTCGCCGCCGGTCCGTGGGCCACCGTCACCGATACAGTGGCCGGCCGACCGATCACGATGTATGTGCGCCAGTCGCGTGCGGCCGAAGCTGAAGCCGATTCGCTAATCTCCCTCAACGGCCGCGCGCTGGAGTGGATGGAGAGCTATTTCGGCATCGACTATCCGTTCGGGAAGTACGACTTCCTGCTCGCCCCGGCCTTCCCGTTCGGGGGGATGGAGCATCCGGGCGCGGTCTTCTACAACGAGGACCGCTTCATCTTCCGTGAACGTGCAACGCGCCCGCAGCGCATCGGACGCGCGGCGACCATCTATCATGAGGTCGCCCATCAGTGGTTCGGCGACCTCGTAACCATGGAATGGTTCGACGACCTCTGGCTCAAGGAGGGCTTCGCCACCTACATGGCCGCGAAGGCCCAGGACGCCATGGAACCGTCGGCCGACGCGTGGAAGACGTTCTACCTGCGTAACAAGCCGGTGGCCTACGGCGTCGACGCCAGCGCAGGCACGACGCCCGTCTGGCAGGAACTCTCGAATCTGGACCAGGCCAAGAGCAACTACGGCCCCATCGTCTACAACAAGGCGCCGTCGGTGTTGAAGCAGTTGGACTACCTGGTGGGCCCGGAACAATTCCGCGCCGGCGTGCAGCGCTTCCTGCGCGAGCACTCCTACGGCAACGCAACCTGGCGCGACCTTCTGCACGCCATCGCTGACGGCGGTGGCCTGGACGAGTGGGGCAGCCAGTTCATCCTGCGCCCCGGGATGCCGGTGGTGGAGCAGCGGTTGACGCTGGATGGCGACAGGATAGGCCGTCTGACACTCGTGCAGCGGCCGGCGCGCGATCTGAGCGGAGCCGGACCATGGCCGATGAGGGTGGAGCTCCTGCTCGCCTATGCCGACGGCAACGATCGCCGACTACCGGTGGAGATGCGCGGCGACACGACCGACGTGGTGGCTGCGGCCGGCCTGCCCGCACCGGAGTATGTCTTTGCCAATGCTGGCGACTATGGCTACGCGCTCGTCATGCTGGACGACCGTAGCACCGGATGGCTCGAGGAGCACGTGGGCGAGGTGAAGGATGATTTCCTGCGCGCGATGCTCTGGGGTGCCCTGTGGGACGGTGTACGTGAGGCGCGCACCGACCCCGCACGGTTCATCACCGCCGTCCAGCGCGCGCTGCCCGCCGAGCAGGACGAACAGATTGCCGGCGCGCTGATTGGCCGATATGTACGCGCAGCTACGGCCTACCTGCCAGACAGCCAATCGACGGCGCGACGCCCAGCGGTGGAGGCGCTGCTCTGGTCTGGAGCGATCGACACCTTCCGCAGCTACGATGTGAGGAAGGCGCACCTGGATGCCTACATAGACGTCGCGGCGAGCCCGTCGGCTCGCGCCAGGCTGGTGGCGGCACTTGATGCTGACAGCGTGGCCGCTCTGCCTCTGCGCGCACCCACGCGCTGGGCGATCGTTACACGCCTGCTGGAGATCGGCGCGCCGGACGCAGAGCGCATCCTGGCCGCAGAGTCGCAGCGCGACACGACCAGCGACGGCCGGCGTCGGGCGTTCGTCGCCGGCGCCGCACCACTCGATTCAGCGGTCAAGGCTGCGTACTTCGCACGCTACCTGGCCGACAGCACACTGAACGAGGACTGGGCCACATCCAGCCTCGGCGCCTTCAACTCCCGCGAACAGCAGGCGCTGACCCTGCCGTATCTGGAGCCAGCCCTGGATGCCCTGCCATGGATCCAGGAGAACCGCCGGATCTTCTTCCTCGGCTCCTGGCTGGGTGGCTTCCTGGGCGGCCAGACCAGTGAGGCAGCGTTGTCGACCGTCGAGCGCTGGTTGGCGGCGCATCCCGAGCTGGGTGCCGACCTGCGTTCCAAGGTGCTCCAGGCCAGCGACGAGTTGGAGCGAACTGTACGCATCCGCGCGGCAGCCGAACGACGAAGGCCGTGATGTAGTGACGTCGTCCCGATGCCTGGCGTCAGTCAGGTGGAGGATGGTGGAACGCCGCCGCGCTCGAGTCAGCGCGACGGCGTTCTGCCACCTCCGGGTCGTAAGCTGTATCACGAAGCAACGCCGATCGTGGGTTATGCTCACGTGACACCAGCCGCCGTGGTCGATCTTCACTCGTTCTCCCAGAGTACTAATCTTGTTGCAGGACATCAGCATTCCGGCCATCAGCAGTGCCAATTTCGCGGTCAACCTCACCCTGGCCATACTCATGGTGCACGCGCGCGCCACGCGCCGCGTATACCCGGGCTTCAGTGACTGGATGGCTTCGCACGTGGCGCTGGCGGCGGGCATGGTCCTGCTATCCGCGAAGGCCTTCCTGCCTCCATGGATCGCGCTGCTGCTCGGCAACGGCCTGACAATGCTCTCGCAGGTTCTCGTCTACAGCGGCTTCATAAGGTTCTTCGGGCTATCGCACCAAGGGAGCTTCGTGGCGATCCGCTGGTGCGTCTGATCCTGGCTGCCGTTATCGCGGCGATGATCTTCTTCACGACCCGTGCGCTGATCCTCTGGCGCGTCGGCATGGACAATCTGGTTCTGGATACGCAGTTGCTGGCGGCGGCCTTCTACTTCGGTATCGTCTTCTCCATTCTGAGGGTCTTTGGCTTCCTTCAGCTAACGCAGGCGCGCACGGAAGGTGAATTGCAGGCCGCCCAGGCCAGGGCGGAAGAACTGGCCAACACCGACCGCCTGACCGGCGCCTGGAATCGTCGTCGCTTCGAGCATGAAGCCGAGCGCGAGATCTCCAGAGCCACGCGTCACAAGCAGCCGCTGTCACTCATCGCGTTCGACATCGACAACTTCAAGCCGATCAACGACCGATGCGGCCACCAGGCGGGTGATGCGGTACTCACGCAGTTGTGCACGCTTGTCGGCGACCGGATTCGCAGTACCGATGCGTTGATCCGCTGGGGCGGCGACGAATTCGTGATCATGGCGCCGATGACCAGCGCGACCGACGCTCACGCACTGGCCCAGATTCTACGTGCGGAGATCTCAGCTCACGAATTCGAGCCGACTGGCCGGGTCTCTCTGAGCATGGGCGTGGCCGAGCACCTCCCGTCTGAATCGCTGGACGAGTGGCTCGCGCGGGCAGACCGGGGTGTATATGCCGCCAAGGCGCAGGGCCGCGACCAGGTCGTGGTCGAAGGTACCGAACCCATGGAGTTGCTCTTCACGTAGTCAATTGGAACTACTCGCCGGAAGCGCTGCCGCGGTCGGGACGCAGCACGCGTGCGGAGACCGTCGGTCATTTCAGAGCCCCAGCACGAGAGCGAAGACGAGCGGCGCGACGATGGTGGCGTCGGATTCGATGATGAATTTCGGCGTGGTAGCCGACAGCTTGCCCCACGTGATCTTCTCGTTGGGGATGGCGCCCGAGTACGAGCCGTAGCTGGTGGTGGAGTCGCTGATCTGGCAGAAGTAGCTCCACACCGGCACATGCTCGCGCTGCAGGTCCTGGTGCAGCATGGGCACGACGCAAATAGGGAAGTCGCCGGCAATCCCGCCGCCAATCTGGAAGAAACCCACCTTCCGGTTGGCTGACGTCTCCGTGTACCACTCGGCGAGCTGCATCATGTACTCGATGCCCGTGCGCACCGTGTGCACGTTCTTCACCTCGCCGGTGATGCAGTGGCTGGTGAACATGTTGCCGAGCGTGGAGTCCTCCCAGCCCGGAACCCACATGGGCAGGTTGCGCTCGGCGGCGGCGAGTAGCCAGGAGTTCTTGGGGTCGATCTGGTAATGCTCCTCGAGCACGCCGCTCAGGAGCACCCGATACATGAACTCGTGCGGAAAGCGACGCTCGCCAGCCTTGTCGGCGGCGATCCACTCGGCGAGGACCGCCGTCTCCAGCCGCCGCATCGCTTCCATCTCCGGGATGCAGGTGTCGGTGACGCGGTTCATGTGGCGCGCGAGGAGTGCCTCCTCATCGGCCGGCGTGAGGTCGCGGTAGTGAGGCACGCGCTCGTAGAAGTCGTGCGCGACCAGGTTGAAGACGTCCTCCTCCAGATTGGCCCCGGTGCAGGTGATCGCGTGGACCTTGCCGCTTCGGATCATCTCGGCCAGGGAGAGCCCCAGCTCGGCGGTGCTCATCGCGCCGGCCATGGTGAGGAACATGGCGCCGCCCTCGTCCAGGAGCGTGCGCCAGCCATCGGCGGCGTCTACCAGGGCGGCGGCGTTGAAGTGGCGGAAGTGGTGACGGACGAAGGCCGAGACGGGAGAACTGGTGCCCGTGGGAGCGGCGGAAGGTGCGACAGACGTCATGACGCGGTCCTCGGAAAGAAAGAACGGTCAGGCCCGGCGGACAATCACACACCGAGCCAGCGGAGACGCCCTACGGACCACCCGGTGGGCGGACCGCCATCGGAGCGACTGGTGGCTGGTGAGCGAAGCGTAGCCGAAGCCGGGGGCGAGGTCAACGCACGGCGGCCCGCCCGGCCCCGGACTGAGCATTCGTGAGGGTCGGAGGCCCGGAGCCGGTCACCAGAGGCAGGCGTGCGATTGAAACCTTCCGGTCAGCGGCGCGTAGTGTCTGATGTACCGATACAGACGGAGCCCGAAATGCGTATCCTGCTCAAGACCCTCGCCGCAGTGCTGATTGGCCTCGCGGTGATGGTGCCAGTGACAATCCTGCTGCTCGTCATCGGGGTCCCCATAATGGGTGCGCTGGGAGTGCTGGCGCTGCCACTGCTGGCGATCCTCGCCGTGGTGGGCCTGCCGATCCTGATAATCGTGGTCGTGTCGCTCGCCGTGCTGGGGCTTGTGCTGGGACTGGTAGGCGCGGTGGTGGGGATCTTCGCGATGTTGTTCAAGCTGGCGCTGTTCGTGATACTGCCGGTAGCAGCCGTGATCTGGCTGATTCGTTGGGCGGTGCGCGACCGGGACGATTACGCGGGCGCTGGTTGGTGAGGGCACGCAGGCAGAGGTGAATGAGCGAGGCCGGTCTCCGGGTGATGGAGACCGGCCTTTCTGCTGTCTGCGTGGTTGTTGTGGCCGGGCAGTTGTACGGGGCAGGGGGGCGGGTTAGATTCTACGGTCTGTAGTGTGGGAGCGACGGGCGGTGGCTGTGGTGGTGGTACCGGTGTATGTAGACGGGACGTGGCGCAGTCCGGTAGCGCACCTGAATGGGGTTCAGGGGGTCGCCGGTTCGAATCCGGCCGTCCCGATAGCGTAAGACGAAGCCCGGCAAGCATTTAGCTTGACCGGGCTTCTTCGTGCCTGGAGGCCTTCTCGCCAAAAGGAACGCCAAAGGAACGACGCGGCGCGAAGTCGGGGGCGCTCGCCCTGGATTTCGTCCGATGAGCCGGGGAACTCACCCCCGGAACCCCCGGAACATCGCGTTATTCCCGCACATGCCCGAGAATGCACCCCCGGAACCCCCGAGATGGGCCGGAAAGGACTGGGAAGGTCCGTACTATTCGGCTGGCGAGCTGGCGGGGCTGGCCGGCGGCCCTACCCAGCGCCAGCGGGTGAAGCCGGGGTGCGTCGGGTCGGGTGCGCCGACCCATTCCTGGCGCTCCGCCCATACGGTGAAGCCGTCCACGCGCACATCCTGCTCCTGGTCCTGCTCCGGACGCACCGCCTCTTCGTACTGCAGCCGCGCGGTGGCGCGGTACGCCCCGTAGCGCATGGCGTCCAGCGGCGGCAGTCCGGCGCTTCCCGCCCGGCTCAGCTTGAGGGTTGGTACGCGTGCCGGGTGCAGCGCTCCGGCATCGTCGAACATGTCCCCATCCATTCGCCGAGCGACAAGTACGACGACGCACATATCCCCGGGCGGCAGGGACGGCAGCAGTAGCGCCGCCTCGAGCTCACCGCCGCCCCACTCGAGCGGCCCGAGCGGCACGCCCGGGTCACCGGCGGCATCGGCGAAGGCGAACGCATGCGCCCGCACTTCGTCCGGCAGGTCCCGGTCATCCACCAGCCGGGCCACGGCCGCACGATAGCGCCCGACTGCAGCCTCACGTCCCGCCGCCACCGCCTCACGTCCCGCCTCAACAAGACGGGCCAGTAGCTCCGCCGAGTCGGGCAGATAGCGCTCGAGATCGTGTGCGCTCACGCCCCCGGCCGCGAGCTGGCGGCGAACGTGAGCGGCCACGTCCGCCCCGAGCTCGCCCGGCGTCCGGGTCTGCCCGCGGAACATCGGACCCTCGCCAAGCACGAGCCAGTCCAGTGAGATGCCGGCACCGCCGGCGAGGCGGGCGAGGTTCGCCGCGCCCGGTGGCTTGCCGTGCCCCAACCAGTCCGTGAAGCGTGGCGGATCAATCGCGCACGCTCGCGCAAGATGCGCCGCCGTCCCCTGGTAGCTCTGCTGGATGAGCGACCGCAGCCTATCGCCAAGGCCATCAAGGGCCGTCACGGCCTTGTCGACCGCGGTGCGTTCGATCTTGGTGGCCTCGATCGCCGCTGTTCGTTTATCAGAAGTCGCCATGTTCGGAAGATGTCGTTTCTCCCAGTGGAGCGCAATGCCGGGCGTTGCCATCCTTCCCCTGCGCCGGATAGGCCGGCGTCTCGACTTCTGGAGGTTCCGATGGATGACGTTCTTCTGCCCACCCACGAGGCCGCGCGCCGGTTGGGGCTGGCACCGGCCACTCTGGCCAAGTGGCGCTGCCTGCGTTCGGACGGTCCTCCGTTCCGTCGGCTCGGGGTGCGCGTGATGTACTCGAGCGCCGACCTGAACGCGTGGGTGCAGCGGCACGCCAAGCAGGCGAGCACGCGCGACACCACGGCGGAGGCAGGCCGATGACGCCCCGAGTCCCTGACCTGGCTCGGCGCCGCGAGACGGTCCGCCAGGCGTTCCAGCAGGGCGCCGAGGCCGCCCGTGACCCGCGCCACAGCGCCGATTACACGCGCGAGCTGCTCCGCCCGCTGGGGGAGCGATGGGCCGCCGAGGTGGCCAAGCTTTCCGCCGAGATCGGCGCGGCCCGGCGCAGGCTGGAGGCCGAACGCGCGGACATGTTCGCGAAGGTGAACGTGCCGCTCGGCGCCGCCGATGGGCCGGCCGTGGCGGCGATCTACGGGATGGCCGGCGCGCTGGCCGCCCCCGAGCCGCGGGGCGACGTCGCCCGGCGTGCGATAGGTGACGGCGACACCTTCACGCTCAGGGTACTGCTCCAGTCGCCGCCGTCGCTCGATCTTCTCACCCCGGCAGCGCGGCAGGAGGCCGAGGAAGGGCTTCTCCGCGCTGGCGCCGGCGAGCGTTACGACCTGCTGCAGGATGAGCGCCGCGAGTTGGAGCGGCTGGCCGGCACCCTCGAGCGCGACAGCCTGGAGGTCTATTCCGCCCGGCTCGCCGCCGCAGATGGCCTGGGCGATCGGGCGGCGATCGAAGCCGCGAGCGTCGAAGCATTGCTCGCAGCGAACGGGATCGGTGGATGAGTGCGGGCACTGGGCGCGGCCGTGCGCCGGATGAGGAGTGGCCGGTGGCTCACGTCCACCGAACCCGCGTATCGCAGGTGCTGGTGGCAATCCGTCGGTGGGGGTTTCACCGGGCGGTGGACCTGCGACTGCGCGTCCTCAACGACGCCGGCGAGTGGACCGGAACAGTGCGAGGATTCGGCCTCACCACGCGGGGGCAGATCGACGAGCTGGTGGCCGCACTCGCCCAAGCGCGACTCGAGTTGCCGGAGTAAGCAGAATCTCACACGCAAACCGCGCCCGGGCAAACGGGCGCGGTCTGGAACCTTCACAACGAAACGACGCGTGGAGAGAAACCTACGGACCCGCCGCATGGCGGGCAAGAAGAAGCCCGCGACACCGGCGCGGAAGACAGCAGGCCACATGCACCTGCCGCTTCCGCCTGGTCTCGCGCGGCAGGTGCGGCGCCTGCAGGCGATCGCCCGCGGTGGCTGGTGGGCGGATTGGAGCTACCCCACGCCCACCGGCGCGCCATCGTCGGCCACCATCTACGGGCCGCAGCCGCGTGAGGTGCGGCTCGAGGCACAGCGCGCACTGTCCGAGATCTACCGACGGTACGGGGGCACGATCCGCGTAGGTGCGCGGCGAAGCCTCCCTGAGCTGACGCACAACGCGCCCGCACATCTCCGGGCGCGCGCGCTGCTACGCGATTACAGCAGCGGACGGGAGCTATGACCGCCGCATCGTTGGGCACGGATTTCTGCAACGCGATTCGGGCGGCCGGTCTCACGCCACCGCCAGCAGTCACCCCGGATGGGCGGCTGCACCGCTTCCATGTGGACGGCGACCGACGGGGTACCCTGAACGGTTGGTATGTCCTCCACAGCGACCCGCCGGTATCCGGCGCATTCGGAAGCTGGAAGACGGGCGCCACCATCACATGGTCCGGCGCTCGAGTGCGCCCATTGACTGCCGTGGAGCGCGCCACGCTCAGGCGCCGCGCCTCAGCGGCACGTGACGCGGCACGCGCCGAACGGGCGCGTGGCCATGCGGAGGCCGCCGAGCGTGCGCGGGGAATCTGGGCGACAACCCCGCCGGCACCGGCCGATCATCCTTACCTGGTGCGGAAGGGAGTGCCGCCGGGCGTGGCACATGTGCGCGGTGGCGCTCTCGTGCTGCCGGTGGTGGACCTAATGGGGCACGTCTGGTCGCTCCAGTTCATTCAGCCGGACGGCTCCAAGAAGCTGCTCGCCGGCGGCCGGAAGCATGGCCACGTCGTACCGGCCGGCGATGGTATCCTCGCCCGGATGGTTGCCGCGCGTGCGGTGGGTCTGCCGGAGATCCCGAGCAACGCGCGCGTGATCCTGTGTGAAGGCTACGCCACTGCTCAGACACTCGCCGCAATGGAGCCGGGGGCGGAGGTGCTGGCCGCGGTGGACGCTCACAACTTGTTGCCCGTTGCGACGGCTGCCCGGTGCCAGTGGCCGGATGCCGAGATCATCATCGCCGCCGACGCCGACGAGGTGGGGGTAGACCGCGGGCGGGCGGCCGCACTCGCGTGCGGTGGCTTGCTCGCGGTTCCGCGCTTCCCGGCTGGGGTGGCGGGCAGCGATTTCAACGACCTGCACAACGCCACCCTCGCCGGCCGCAGGGGGGCCGCAGCATGACGACGATCCGACTTGACGACGTGGCGATCCTCGAACGGCCCGACCCCTGGCCGACTGCACCCGACCTGCCCGGCCAACCGGACCCGAATCCGCTCCCGCTCGAGGTGCTCCCTACTGCGCTGCGCGAGCACGTCAGATCGGTCGCCCACGCAACCCAGACTCCGCCAGACCTGGCCGCCCTCCTAGCGCTCGCAAGCGTTAGTGCCGCGGTGGGCGGGCGGGTGGATGTGGTGGCTGACGAGCGGCGCGGATGGACGGAACCGCCGGCGCTCTTCATCTGTGGCATCCTGCCACCTGCGAGCCGCAAGTCGCCGGTCTTCTCCGCGATGACCGCTCCGCTTGCCGATCATGAGCGCGAGCGGCGCGAAGCGATCCGTCCCGAATATGAGCGGGCGCAGAACCGCGTTGCGGTGGCGGCAGCTCGCCTGGATGCAGCGAAGACAGCCGCCGCTAAGGGTAAGGGTTCACTCGACGACGTTGACCGCGCCCAGGACGAGCTTTCAGCCGCCACGGCCGGCGCGCCTGTGATGCCGCGCATCTTCCTGAACGACTCGACGCCGGAAGCGCTGGTGCGGCTCCTCGCGCAGCAGGACGGGCGGATGGCGCTCTTTTCGCCGGAGGGCGACCCGTTCAACCTGGTGGACGGCCGGTATTCCGACGGCGCCATCCGCGCGGCGGAGTTGAAGCAGGCATGGAGCGCCGAGCCGCTCACGGTGGACCGCGTGGGACGCGAGGCCGTGCGCATTGAGCGACCGTCGTTGACGGTGGCGATCACAATGCAACCCGGCGTGCTGGAATCTCTTCGGAACGGCCGTGCAATGCGTGGTGAGGGTCTACTTGGCCGCTTCCTATGGGCCGTGCCCGCGCACGGGTTGGGCGGGCGGTTGACGGGCGCCCAAGTGCCAGCGCTCAACCTTCACGCGGCGGGCCGTTACGCCAGTGTGCTGCGCACGCTCCTGGCCGAATCGTACGACTTGGCCGCGCCAGTCCGCCTCACCCTCTCCGCCGCTGCACAGCACGTGCTCTTCCAACTCGAGGCCGAGGTGGAGCACGAGCTGGCGGACGGCGCGCGGCTGGCCGGTATTCGCGACTGGGCGGGGAAGATGGTAGGGCAGGCCGTGCGCCTGGCAGCGCTCCTCCACCTGGCGCACCGCGCCGAGGAAGGGCGTCCCCTCTTCGCGGAGCCTGTCGCCGGATGGGCGATGGAGGCGGGCGCCTCACTGGTCCGGGCGCTGGCAACGCATGCACTGGTGGTACTCGATGGCGTCGGCACCAACCGATCCGGAGTGTTGCTCCGCTACGTCCTGCGCCGTGCGAAAGGACTGCCGGACGGCTCGACGCTCCGCGACCTATGGCAGGCGACACGCGACAAGTCAGGCATTGATGAGATGGCGGACCTGCGCACTCTCGTGGAGGAGCTCGAGGAACGCGCGTGCCTGCGCCTGGTGGACGTCCACCGCGAAGGACCGGGGCGGCCACCGTCGCCACTGCTGGAGCTGCACCCAACGCTTCGGAAGTCCGGCGTACCAGCCCGCGAGGCCGAGGCGCGCCCCGAGATGGACCTGTTACCTGTCGGGGTGGATGAACCGCAGGAGTACACGATATGACGCCGGCCGCCAGCAATGCCGCACGCGGTGTGCTCCGGCCGCTCACCGCGCTCGGCGCACGCATCACAGTGGAGGGCGGACGGCTCCATATCCGCGGTGCAACCGTTCCTCCCCACTTGCTGGACACGCTGCGCGCCCATCGTGGCGCGGTCCTCGAGTACCTGGCCGCACCCCCGACCTATGGTTGCGGCCGGTGCGGGCGGTATGCGTTTGCCGAGGCCGGCGTCACCTGCTACTGGTGCCGCCCGGCGCGCCCTTCCACCGCTTGCCACCACGACCATGAGCGATAGCGTCAACAGTTGCACGGATCTTCCGGCCGTCCTTGATCCCACACCCCTCAATCCCGAGTACTGTCGCGCCATTAAGGACGACGGCACGCAATGTGGGCAGCGAGTCGGCGCCGGGCGGGTATTCTGCGTCTGGCACGATCCCGAACGCGCCGAGGAAGCAGTGGCGGTGCGCGAGGCCGGTCGGGAGCGACACCGGGAACGGCTCGCCGCGCGGGCACGACCATGCGTACCCGGGGAGCCGGCGCCCGAGATCGCGCCCAACCTGGAGGGTCTCGTGCAGGCTGCCGCGTGGGGCGTGCGCGCCCTGATTGCCGGCGACCTGGACGTGAAGCGAGCCGATAGCCTCTTCCGGGGACTCGGCACCCTGCACCGGCTGGTGGAACGGCGCGCGCTCGAGGAAGAGCTGCTGGAGGCGAAGACCGCACTCGATGATCTCCGGCGCGCGACCGAGGTCCGACAGCGAGGACGTGGACGATGACGGATGCCACCGCTCGAGGGATCCGTGCCTTCGCGGCCGAGGTGGGCGAGTTAATCGCCCGCCGTGACGCCCGCCCAGCCGGCGCCGACTTCCGTCGCTACCGCGACGATCCGCACGGCTTCATCCGCAACGTCCTTCGCGTGGACCTGGTGCCGCAACAGATCGCGCTGGTGGCGGACGTGCGCGACAACCCGATGAACGCCGTTGCCGCGGGCGTGGCCATGGGTAAGGACCACGTGGCCGCGTGCCTGGCACTGTGGTGGACGTTCGCGCGCGGCGGACTGGTGCTCCTCTCCTCCGCCACCGAACGGCAGGTGAACGAGATCGGACTGGGCGAGGTGCGCCATCTGTGGAACCGCGCCGAGCTACCCGGCGACTTCTACGCCAGCGGACTACGCATCGGCGGAGACCACGCCCGTAGCGGGATCCTGGGGTTCGTCAGCTCCGCGCACGATAGTGGTAAGTGGACGGGGCACCACAGCGCTGGCGGAGTGCTGGTCATACTGAGTGAGGCGCAGTCCTGCCCCGATGCGGCATATGAAGGCGCGCTCTCCTGCACGGCCGGCGCGGGTGACCGCGTGCTGGCGATCGGTAACCCGTTGTTCGCCACTGGCCGATTCGCCACGCTCGAGCGGGCGAAGCACTGGCGCTTTCACCGTTGGTCGGCGCTCGAGCATCCGAATGTCATCGAAGGCCGAACGGTTGTCCCGGGTGCCGTCACGCGTGAGGCGATCGCCAAGTTTGCCGCCGAGTACGGCGAAGATAGCCCGATCTATCGCGCTCGGGTGTTGGGCCTGTTCCCGCTCGACGACCCGAACGCACAGCTCCTGGTGCGCAGGGAATGGATCGAGGCCGCGATGGAGAGATGGGAGCGAGGTGGGATGCAGGGCGACGACACCGGCGCGTGGACGGCCGCGCTGGACGTCGCACGCATGGGCGCGGATAGCTCCTGCCTGGCGGTGCGGCAGGAGATGACCGTTCGGGAGCTGGTCACGTGGAAGCTCGCCACGACGGACGCGACTGCAGCGCGCACGGTGGCCGAGCTCCGGGCACGAGGCATCCCAACGGGACGGGAACGAGTGTACGACGTGAACGGGTGCCCCGTCCCGCCGGCGCGGATCGTCGTGGACTCGACCGGCGTCGGTGCCGGCGTGTTTGATATGCTCCGCCGGGACCGGCATAACGCCCACGAGTTCGTGGCGGCCGGGCGGGCACGCGAGCCGGACCGGTTCGCCAATCAGCGAGCCGAGGCCGCATGGACGCTCCGCGGCCTGCTCGAGCGCGACCTGATCGCACTCCCGCCGGTAACGGCCCTCTCCGAAGAGCTGGCGGCCCTCCGCTGGCAGGTGGACGGGAACGGCAGGGTGCAACTCGAGGACAAGGCGCTGCTTCGTGGGCGCCTGGGCCGCTCGCCCGACCACGCCGACGCGGTGATGATGGCCTTCAGCAACGTGATAGTGTCAGACCGCCAGGTTTGGGGGCAGGGGCGGTGGACGTTCTGATGCCCTCAAGAGCGCACGACCCGCCCGCGGGGGCTCCTGGCTCGCTCCCGCATGGTACGCCGCACGTGTTGCGCGACTGCAACTTGCTTTGCCGGCAGTTGACAGGCGGTTGCAAGGCCGCCAAGATGGCACCCGCCAGACCCTCACCCCTGTCCCGATCCGCCATGCAGACCGCTCCCACGCCCGGCCGCGTGCGCGCCGTGCCAAGCTTCGTACCGCCGCAAACGGCTACGCTCACGCTCTTTGATACCTGCACGGGCGAGGAGATCGGCACCATATCCTCGAGCGCTGGCGAGATGCGCCCGGCCGCCCTCGAGGCCGCAGCGGTGGCCCTTGCGCGCGGATATCTGCGGGGCATTGAGGTGGCCGAACGCCCGCGGCTGTGTCTTGTGTAGGTGGCCGGGTGAGATTGTGAAGGTTACGGGGGGCGGTTTCTGGGCCAGTGCCTGCAAACGGGCGCATCTCCGGGGGTTACGGGGGGCGGTTTCCCTGGGCCGTCTGAAATATTCAGGCGCCGGCAGTTCGGCGGGTGAAGGGTAGGACGGTGGCCGGTTGGTCGCTGTCGGCGCTCATCATGGCGGCCACCGCGTTAGCCACCTGGTCGGCGGCCGTGCGGAGCGGATGGTCCGCCAGGTGGGCATAGCGCTGTGTGGTGGCGACTTCCCGGTGACCCAACAACGCGCCGATGACGGGCAAGGACAGACCGCCACCGGCGGCGATGCTCGCGTGAGCATGTCGCAGGTCATGGAGCCTCACGTCCGGTAGTTCTGCCGCGTGACGGACCGCTTCCCACAGCCGGCGCACGCTAGTGAGATGGGCGCCAGGCTTGGCGCCGGGGAAGCAGTAGGCAGAACCGGCAATGCGGGGCAGTCCGGCCAGGAGGTTGAGCGCCGGCGCTCCGAGGTGGCGGATGCTACGTCCTGTCTTGGTGGTGGCCAGGGTGGCCGTTCCCCGCTCGAAGTCCACCGCGTCCCATCGGAGCGATGTGGCTTCACCTTCCCGCCAACCGGCCAGCATCAGGAACCGGATGCACGCTACTCCGAACGGGTCCGCCGGAATGGGCTTGCCCGCGTCCTTCGGCCGATGCTTCTGCTTGGCGGGGTCGCCCGGCTTCTTCCGCCGAGATGGGGCGGGCGGGATACCTTCCCGCTCGGCGCGCATCAGGACGGCGCCCACGGCCGCGTATTCGGCCTGAGTCAGGTACCGCTCGCGCGCCTCTTCCCGGTACGGCTCGATGCCAAGGCAGGGATTGGTGCCGGGTGGCCGGTAGCCGTGCTGCTCAGCGAAACGGAACATGGCGCCCAACACCGCGAGCACTCGGTTGGCCATGTACGGCCGATCGGCCATGCTCAGGTGCATTCGGTGGATACGCTGTCCCGACACTTCCGCCACCTTGAGCTTTCCAAGCTTGGGTAGTACGTCGCGCTCGAGCATGCGTTGGTACTCAACCACGGTGCCCATCTTCTTCTTGGCGCGCCGATCGGCGAGGAAGTCCGCCACGACCTGCGCGACGGTGGGCGCCTGGTGCTCGGCGCGGATCGCGTCGTTCTGCGCCCGTCGCTCTGTGGCCGGGTCACGTCCCTCGAGGACCGCTGCGCGGAGCTGCGCGGCATGCTTCCGCGCGTTCTCCACCGATACCCCGCCATGATCGCCGATGGCGAGCCGACGGGATGGGCCGCCGCGTCCTCCGCGTTGATACTTGAAGACGAATGTCTTCCGTCCGGTCGGCCATACGCGAACGCCAAGACCGGGCAGCGCACCGTCCCATATGAAGTAGTCGCTCTCGGCAGGCATGGCGGCATCAACGCGCCTTTTCGTCAGCTTCTGCATGGTGGTACGGACGGGTGGAAGATGGCCCCGAATCCGTCGTTCCTTTTGGTGAAAAGGAACGCCAAAGGAACGCCCGGGATGGATTTCGTGCAGCAACGCCTAGCAGCGGGTAGTAATGTGCAGCAACGGCAACGCCTTGTCAATATTGCACTTACGCGCCTGTTGGCACTGAGATGGGCAATGGACTGGAATGGCTAGAAAAGGCTGATTTTCTGAATGGGGTTCAGGGGGTCGCGGGTTCGAATCCCGCCGTCCCGATTGGATGTGTCAGACGCAAGTCGCACGAAGACATAGACTTGGCAGCGCTCTCCGGCCCCGCAACGTACCCCGTTGGCGGGGCCGGGGTACGTTTGGGGTACGATCCGAACGTACCCCGCGCCCTCCGACACCGCCGCGTGAGGCGGCCAGTTCGTCCCCCGACCGCCCCATCCCGACCCACGATGCCGCACAACGGCGAAAGCTCCTGGTCCGACCTGGTGATCGACGAGCGCGTGACCCCGCCGCCGCTCGACGAGCCGCGGTTCCGCGCCTGGATACAAGGGCGCGCGGTGTTCGTCAGCTCGGTGATGGACCCGCAGATGGAGCCCGACCGCGCCGAGGTGAGGCGGTATCTCGAGTCGGTGGGCGCGACGCCCGTTATGTGGGAGGCGATCACCCCGCTCGACTCCCACCCACAGGATGCCTATCTGGCCGGCGTGGACCGGAGCGACATCTTCGTCCTGCTCGTTGGGTCGCGCTACGGACGAGCTGACGCGAGCGGCTACTCGCCGACGCATAAGGAGGGCAACCGTGCCGCCATCCGCGGCATCCCCCGGCTCCTGTTCGAGAGGGCGGACGTGGCTCAGTCCGACCGCGATGGTCGCCTGAACGACTGGGTCGGCTCCCTCTACAACGAGCTGGCGGGCGCCCGCTACGGCTCGCCCGCTGATCTCGTCGCGCAACTCGACGCGCGGCTCCGCGAGATCGCGGCGGCTGGCGACTCGTACTGGATCAAGCTCGGGTCGCTCGTGCTGCCTGGGGTCGTACGCCGGCGGACGGACGCAAATCGGACGGAGTTCGTCATCACGGCCACGCTGCGCGATCCGGCGGTGCGCCGCGCGGTGGCCACGCTCGGGCAGTGGGGCGCCACTGTGCGGGCGGATCGTCTCACATGGGGGATGGAGACGCATCCGGTTCGTGTCGAGAGGGTCGAGACGCACGCCGTCGGGATGTCGGCGGAGCAGGTCACGATCACCTGCGCGCTCTCAGACAACCGGCAACGCGGCGGGTTCACCATGCCGATGCACATCGGCGGGTCGGGGCGCTCCGTCGGACCGTCGGAGCAGGCACGACTCTGGGCGGAGCGGGCCTTCTTCGAGACGGGGGAGGGCGCTCAGCTCGGGCGCCATCGTGGCGGCGGCTTCGACCTCGTTGACTCGATGACGTCACCCGACGGACCGACGCTCCCGTCGGTCCTCGCCGCGACCCGCGCCCGCGGCTGGCTCGCGGAGGGACTCGTCCGTCTCTACGTCGTCGAGCAACTCGACGCGAAGTACGGCGGCGTCGTGGACCGGCTCGATGTCGGCCCCGCGACGGCAACGGCAGTCCGGCTCGTTGCAGCGCTGCGGGTCGAGCGCGACGGCCCCGCCGTCGTGACCGAAGGCGCGGTGCGGCTCGGACGCACAGTCGGGCGGTAGCCTCCGGCCAACGTTGCCCTCCCGGTGGTCTACGGGTAGGTGAAGGACCGACGAGCGTGCTGCCTGCCCGGCTGTCGGCTGGAACAGCGACGAGGGGCGTGCCGACCGGCACGCCCCTCGTCGTTCCTGTGAGCACAGCATCTCCTCCTCCCCACGTCATCATGGCAGCGTCAGGGCTGCGTCGCCCCACGCGCCGTGCGGCTAGAACAGTGGCAGAAGGTGGACTGCTCGATCAGTAGGCCGGCTCGCTGAGCAGCCGAGCCCAGAGCTCCTCGAGCAGTTCGGGACGCAGCTCACGTGCGCCGAGCAGCATCGCATCGAGTGCGTCGTCGATCCCGATCCGCTCGAGGAACTGCTCGAGGGGTCGGCGGAGGTCGGAGTTCGACGCGACCAGCAGCGGGTGCGGATGCCGCGGGAGACGATCCTGCGCGAATCGGCACCCGATGATCACCGCCATGGCGGGATTCGGGTGTCCCGTGCTGAGCCATCGCGCGAAATGCGCCTGCACGCCGCCAGGTGCGTTCGGTGGCGCACCGATCCATTCCAGAGCCGCGCGGGTCGAGAGGAGGTCCGGCAGCAACTTCGCCCCGATGTGGACGAGCACTCGCTGACCCGCGAGCGCGTTGGTGCGGACGTCAGGATCGATCTCGCCGGTGGCGCGCGCGATCTCGCTCACGAACGGCATGACGTGGGGCTCGGCGGGATCCGCGAGCTTCAGGTGCTGCATGTCGAAGACACGCGCGAGCACGCCCGCGAGCAGCGGACGAACGAGCGAGCCAGGATCGGCCTCCTTGAGGTCATACGTCCGGAGGAGCCGGACGTACTCATGGAGCGACTCGTCCAAGGTCTGCTCGTCGGCGTCGTGCATGTCGGGGGTGTAGGTCGTGGGCATCTGAACGGGGATGAAGGGAGTGGGTGGGGCGGTGCGGCGTGGCGACTCGAGGCCTGGCGCCGCAGGGAGCGTAGGGCGGGCGTCGACCGCGCGCCGACCCTACGACGGGTCGACGTCGGTCGGGTCGTCCGAATCGCCCGAGGTGGATTCGTCACACGCGTGCTCGGCGCATCGCGCGCTCTCGATGCTGAGTTCTCGGATTCGCCGGCGTGCGGCGGTCGCCTTCTTGGCCGTCGCGACTCGCTCCTTCTTCTGGTAGACACGTCCACGGGTGTCTAGAGGGGTATGGCCGAAGAGAGCCCGGAGTGCTCGCTCGTCGGTCTCCACGTCCTCTGCGATGTCCGTCGCGATGCGACGCATCCCGTAGAGGCCCCGCCCCTGCACGTGGGGGACACCAGCGAGGTCCTCGAGGTCGCGCCAGAGGTCATTCAGCGTGCGGTCGTTCATGGACACGCGTGCGTCCGTGCGTGCCTTCCCTTTCACAAGGCGTCCGCCGGGGAACAGCCAGTAGTCGCTGACCGCTCCCCGCTGGTACAGAGCCTCCAGCTCGCTCAGGTGACCCGACCCGAGCACCTGATCGACGTGGGCACGCTGTTCCGAGTCGAAGTCGATGACGACGCCGGGCTTGGTGCCGGCACCGCGTACGCGGAGCTGGCCGAGCCCGAGTGCGCCGGCGCCCTCGGCGATGTTCATGTCCGACCGCTTGCAGCGACCGACGACGGGTCCGAGCCTGGCCTCGCCGGCGAGCCCCACGGCGAAGCCGAGACGCGGGTCCGCTCTGGGGAGCGCCAGATGCAGGCGGCCGAGCTCCTCCAAGCTGTACCGGGGCTGTTCCTCCTCGTCACGCGGGGACTCGCCGGTGATCTGCAGCCAGTCGGCCAGGAACGACTTCTTCCAGTTCAGCGGAGGCCGGATCGCGCCCGACTTCACATGACCGCCGTCGTTCAGCCAGCGCGCGACGCGCACGAGGGCGATGACCGTGCGCTCGGTGGCGACGCGGCCGCCGGCCGGCCGCGCCGGCCCGGCGTACTCGCTGCCAGCGGCGAGCGCCTCACGCCGGGCCACGTCGATGACCTCGAGCTCATGCTTGTACCGGTACGCGAGCTCGCGCCACAGGTCCCGGAAGTGCTGCGGGGTCAGGTCGTCGAATCCCAGTGCGGGGTCGAGAACCGTGAGCACGCGCGCGAGCGCCGCACGGGTGTCGCGCGTGTGGCCGTTCTCGACCGCGAACACCCCGGTGCGGATCGTCATCGCCTTCTTGATCCCGTCGTCCAGCGACAGAGGCGCGAGCGCACCCTCGGCCTGCTGGCCCGACGGCCTCGTGGGAGCGGTAGTCCGCGGCTGCGTCGCGGGTTCGGCGCTCTGCGTGCCAGTATCGCCGCTGGGGGGCAGGGCGGCAGCGGCTCGCTCGACACGGAGCGCCTTCTGCTTGGCTTCGGCGAGCTTGATCACCTCGGCCATGCGTGCCTTGACGCGCCCGCCCTTCTTGTCCCGGATCCGGATGCCGGTGGCCATCTTCTCATAGGTGCCGGTCTTCGGGTTGGTCCAGCGCAGGTAGACGACTCCGCCCTTGTCGGCACGTTCCCACGCGGTGACGATGTCGCCGCGCCGCTCGCCGACCTTCTCGGTCCACGGCGCGGCCTCGTCGGTGTGCTTCGGGCCACTGGCCGCGCCCGAGGAGGCGCGGCCCTGCGGCTTCTGGGAGGTGCGCTCGGTCACGCGGCCTCCGGCAGGGAACGGGCGTTGACCAGGTACCGCCCGCCGACCTTACGGTGGGTGAGCTTCCCCTTTCGGCAACGGTAGGTGATCGCGCTCGCCGTGACGCCCTCGCGTCGCGCGAACTCGTCGGCGCTGATCCAGAGCTCGGAGGAGGCGCCCTCGGTGATCGCGTTCACGAGGCGCAGGCGGATGTCGCTGATGGCCGCGCAGGCGTCCGAGTTGGGGGAGAGGCGCTTCAGGGTCGCGAGCTCGCCCGTGATCTTCTCGAGCAGCTCCTTGACGGGCGTGATGTCGATGACGCTCGCGGTCGGGGCCTCGGTCCTGGTGAGGGCGAGGTTGGCGGGGGAGGTGGGGGCGGGCATGGGTAGGCTGGGGATCGCAGGTTCAGCGCGGCGGCCCGACATTCGGCGGGCGCGCCGTCCTTCATGGCGAGTGTGCGGGAGCAGCCCCTCGCTGCCCACTTCCGAGGTCCGAGCCTCAGCCGCGCGGTATCGGGCGACCGCGACCGAGGGGGCCGTGTGGGGGATCGAGGGGGAAGCTGCCGTCGTGTTCGCCATGCCCCGAGCGTGCACACGCTTCCCACGCCGGGCCGAAACAGGTCGCCACCCGCCGTGAAGGACGTCGAGGGCTCGAGCCCGAATGCCCGGCGGAGGAATCAAATGAGACGCGCGCGTATACGGCTCAGCGCGCTCGCGTGCAGAGACGGGATTCGAGAGAGCACCTCCGGCCACCGCTATTGCGCTCTGGCAAACCGAGCCACACATTGGAAGGTGTTCCTTCGCATCAGAAGGAACACCTTCCAGTCCTCCATGCGCCCTGCTTCTTCCAGCGCCACCCTCCAGCCCCTCGACCACCTGCTCGGCACGCCCGCGCTGGTACGTGTCGCGCGCGTGCTCACGAGCCACGGGCAGGGGCTCGCAGTCCCAGACCTCGCTCGGCGCGCTCGGCTGGCGCTCCCCAGCACCCGCGAGGCGGTCCGGCGGCTCGCCGAGGCAGGCTTCGTGGATGTGATCGGCGCCGGGCGAAGCAGCATCTACGCGGTCCGGTCCGAGCACCCGATGGCCGCCCCGGTCGCGGCCCTGTTCGCGTCGGAGCGGGCGCAGGCGGACGCCCTGCTCGACGCCCTGCGCGCGGCGGCCGCGAGCCAGCGCCCAGCGCCGGTCGCGCTCTGGCTCTACGGCTCGGTCGCTCGGGGCGAGGACCGGCCGACGAGCGACATCGACCTGGCGCTCCTGGTAGCCGGAGACGACGCGACCGGGCCGACGGAGACGTTCCGTGACGCCGCCGCAACCGCGGCCCCGGCGCACGCGTCACGGATCTCGGTCATCGGCATGACCGTCGCCGACGCCGCGCGCCTCGCGCGCGAGGGCGCGGCGATCTGGGAGGAGCTCGCACGGGAGGCGGTGGTCCTGACCGGGGATGCCCCCGCCGCGGTGCTGGAGCTGGCCGGGATGCCTGCGGAGTCGCGGGCGTGACGCCACGGGGAACCTGGCGTCCCGTCCATGACCGAGGGGAGTGGACCGGGCGCCGCGACGCCGGTCGCGCCCACCTCAAGGCCGCTCGGAACGCCCTCACGGTGGCCGATGCTGGTGACGACGGCCGGCTCATCGTGCAGGGGGCGATCCTCGCCGTGATCGCGTTTGGTGACGCGCTGACCATCAAAGCCGCCGGCGTGCGGAACGCGGACGACCATGCGCGGCTGGTCGAGACGCTTCGCTTCGCCCTCGGTCAGCGAATCCCACAGCAGGAGCTGACGCGGGTCACCCGGCTGCTCCGGCTCAAGGACGACTCCGCGTACGGGCATCGCCCCCTCGCCCTCACCGACGCGCAGGCGGCGCTCGACAGGGCAGACGCCTTCGCGGAATGGGCCGAGACAGAGCTCCTGCGCCTATGAACCTACGATGACCGACAGCCCCAGAGCGTAGCTTCCTTCCCTCTCCGCCCATGTGCCTTTCCCGAACCTGACCAGGACGCTCGAATGCCCACGCTCAACTGGATTGGCAAGAAGGCCGTCCTGAATCACCATCGCGAGGTTCCCTTTCACCGCCTCGTGCCGGACTCGCAGCACTCGGCCGGAAATGCCGATGCCGAAAACCTCCTCGTGCGAGGTGACAACCTACTCGCTCTCAAGGCGCTCCTGCCCACGTACGCAGGGCGCGTGAAGTGCATCTACATCGACCCGCCATATAAACCGGCGTCGACGAGCGCGGCGATGATGGAAAGCGGACCGGCTGGGTGTACAACGACAATGTCGATAGCCCAGAGATCCGAGAGTGGCTGCAGCGAGTCGTTGGTGACGAGCTCCAGGATTTGACGCGCCACGACAAGTGGCTGTGCATGATGTATCCCCGCATCTCGCTCCTGCGGGAGTTCTTGCGCGACGACGGCGTAATCTTCGTGAGCATCGACGACATCGAGGTCGGGAGCCTGCGCCTCTTGCTCGACGAGATCTTTGGCACGGCCAACCGGGTTGGGACCATCGTTTGGAAGAATGCGACCGACAACAACCCGACGAACATCGCCGTCGAGCACGAGTACGTGCTCTGCTATGCCCGCGACCGACGTAAGCTCGCGCCAGAATGGAAGGCCGAGACGCTCGCGGTCAAGGAGCGCCTATTGGAGCTCGGTCAGGAGTTCATCGACCGATATCCGAATCAGAACGAGCGGCAGGCGGCATACACCAGTTGGTTTCGCCAGAACCGAACGCAGCTCTGGCCGTTCGACCGATACAAGTACATCGACGACGGCGGCATCTATACAGGTTCGCAGAGCGTCCACAACCCTGGTAGGGAGGGCTATCGGTACGATGTACTGCACCCCGAGACAGGCAGGCCGTGTCAGCAGCCAATGATGGGATACCGCTTCCCCGAGGAAACGATGAATCGGCTGCTCGCGGAGGATCGGGTGCTGTTCGGAGAGGACGAGACCAAGATCGTCGAGCTCAAGGTGTACGTGAAGGACTACCGTGCGAAGCTCTCGAGCCTCTTCGAGCTTGACGGCCGGGTAGGAACCAATGAGCTGAAAGAGATCTTCCCTGAGAACAACCGTCCCTTTGACTTCCCCAAGCCCACTGAGCTGATCGCCGAGTTGCTCAGCTTTACCACGTCGAAGGACGACATCATTCTGGACTCGTTTGCCGGGTCTGGCACCACAGGGCATGCGGTACTTCGTCTGAATCGTGCTGACGCGCAGAACCGGCGCTTCATATTGATCGAGATGAATCCGAAGATCGCCGTCGAGATCACGGCCGAGCGTCTTCGCCGTGTGATCACCGGCTACTCGAAGCGCAACGGGCAGCGCGTCGAGGGATTGGGCAGTGGATTCCGCTACTGCGATCTCGGCGAGCCGATCTTCGATGACACAGGGGTGGTTCGAGAGAATGTGAAGTTCGAGGAGTTGGCGCGACACGTGTACTTTTCGGAGACCGGTCGGCCTCTGCAGGGCCCCCACGACGGGGCCTGTCCGCTGCTCGGCGTGAACGAAGGCGTCGCGATCTACCTCCTTTATAACGGCATTCTTGGTGACCGGCGCCCGGACGGGGGGAACGTGGTGACGGCTTCCGTTCTCGCTACACTTCCGCCTCACAACGGACCCAAGGTGATCTATGCCGAAGGTTGCCGTATCGGTGCCGCTCGCCTCGAGCGTGAGAGCATCAGCTTCAAGCAGACCCCGTACGATCTGAGGATTGGCTGATGGCGCTCACCCTACGCGGCTATCAGGCGCGCACGCTGTCCGCGCTTGAGGCGTACTTCGACGCGGCAGCGAATGACGGTGCGAACTTCGCGTTCTATCGCTTCACCGACCGCGCGTACCGGCGGGTCCCGCAGCTCCCGGATCTTCCCTACATCTGCCTTCGCGTCCCTACCGGCGGCGGCAAGACGATCATGGCGGCGCACGCCGTAGGAATCGCCGCCAAGCGTTGGGTACAGCATGATCGCGTGACCTGCCTCTGGCTCGTGCCGTCCAATGCGATCCGGGAGCAGACCCTGGCCAGACTGAGGGACCCGTCCGATCCGTACCGGCAGGCGCTCGCAGGACGCTTCACGGGACCCGTGACCGTTATGGACCTCGCGGAGGCGCTCCACGTGCAGCGTGGAACCCTCGACGGCGAGACTGTGGTAATCGTCGCGACTCTCGCGGCCCTGCGTGTCAACGACACCGAGGGGCGGAAGATCTACGAGGCGAACGGCGCGCTGGAGCACCATTGCGACGGGCTGGCGCCCGAGCTTCTGGCGAACCTCGAGCGACGTGAGGGGGACGGTCCACCGGTCGAGTCGCTCGCGAATGTCCTGCGCCTCAGGCGACCGGTCGTCATCATGGACGAGGCCCATAACGCGCGTACGCCGCTCTCATTCGATACCCTCGCCCGATTTGCACCGAGCTGCGTGATCGAGTTCACCGCGACCCCAGCCACCCGGCATGCGCCGGAGGCGGGCTACATCGCATCCAATGTCCTCGCGCACGTCTCGGCCGCCGAGCTCAAGGCCGAGGAGATGATCAAGCTCCCGGTGAAGCTATGGACGCACGGGGCGTGGACCAATGCGGTGACCGAGGCGCTAGCGAAGCAACGGGAGCTCGAGGGAATCGCTGCTCGAGAGCAGGCAGCGACCGGGGAGCGCATCCGCCCCATCGTCCTGTTCCAGGCGCAGGCGCGTCGCGAGGGAACGGAGACCATCACGCCCGAGGTCCTGAAGCGGGCGCTCGTGGACGACTACCAAGTTCCCGCCGAGCACATCGCCATCGAGACCGGCAGCACGCGCGAGCTCGAGGGCATAGACCTGGCTGATCCGACCTGCCCGATCCGCTATGTCATTACCGTGCAGGCGCTGCGTGAAGGATGGGACTGCCCGACCGCCTACATCCTCTGCTCCGTCGCCGAGCAGGCGTCGGCCCGCGCTGTCGAGCAGCTTCTCGGGCGCGTCCTCCGTATGCCACGCGCCCGGCGCAAGCGCGAGGCGGCGCTCAATGAGGCATACGCCTACGTCGTATCCCACTCGTTCGTCTCGGCGGCACAGGGGCTGAAGGACGCGCTGGTGGAAGCGGGGTTCGAGCGCCTCGAGACGGAGCAGATGATCGAGGAGGGCAGGGGCGCCGGCGCGCAGCCGTCGCTGTTCTATGCGACCCCGACCTCGCCCGTGGCCCGCGTCGTCTCGGAGCCACCCGCACCGGAACGGCTTGCCACACTCGAGTCGGGACTGCGCGACCTCGTGCGGATCACGAGCGACGGGGCTGCCGGCACGCGGGTGGAGGTGACGGGGCCGCTCAGCGACGAGGCTGCGGAGCAGCTCGCGCGGTGCTTCGGATCTGCTGAGGCGCAGGCCGCCGTACGGGCCCTCGGTCGCGACTCGCGAGGCGACGGGACTGCAGGGGCGACGCCACGGGCCGGCGGAGCGGCCGGCCCGGCCAACGGACAGGCGATGCTGGGCGGACCGCTGCTCGTGCCGCAGCTCGCCGTCCGTGGCGAGCAGGGGGCCCTCGGGCTCTTCGAGGAGACTCACTTCCTCGACACGCCCTGGCGCCTCGCCGCGTGCGACACGACGCTCACGGACGCGGAGTTCCCGCTCAGGGCACGTGCCGGGCAGGCCGGGGAGGTCGACGTCACGACCGGGGGCAGGCTCGAGATCAGCTTCCGCGACGCGGTGTCCAACCAGCTCACGCTCGTCGAAGGCGAGCCTGGCTGGACGGTCTCCTCCCTCGCTGTCTGGCTGGACGCCCATATCCCGCACCCTGACATCACGCCGTCGGACGCGCGGCTGTTCATCCATAGCGCCCTCTCCGCGCTCATCGAGCGCACGGGTGTGTCAGTGGACCAGCTCGCGCGCGAGAAGTTCAGGCTGCGGAAGGCCATCGAGGTGAAGGTCGCCGCGCACCGGGCCTCTCAGCGGCGGACCGCCTACCAGCACGCGCTCTTCGAGGGTGGCGCCGGCGCGGTCGTGGTGGAGCCGGAGCTTGCGCTTCGCTTCGACGATGCCTCGCGATACGCGCCGAACTGGCTGTATGAGGGGCCGTTCCGGTTCCAGAAGCACCTGTTCCCGCTCGTCGGCGAGCTGCCAGAAAGTGGCGAGGAGCATGACTGCGCCGCGTACTTGGATCAGCATCCGCTGGTCGCACGCTGGGTGCGGAACATCGCCAACCGGCCGAGCATGTCGTTCTGGCTGCAGACGGCGACGGATAGGTTCTACCCGGACTTCGTCGGCGAGCTCACTGATGGGCGGGTGTTCGCCGTGGAGTACAAGGGCGACCATCTCTGGTCGAACGACGACAGCCGGGAGAAGCGCGCGGTCGGTGACCTGTGGGCATCGGCGAGCGGCGGGCGGTGCGTGTTCGTGATGCCCAACGGGCCGGACTGGTCGGCCATCGATGCCGCCTTCCGCGCGCGCGCCGCGACCACGGCCGCCGTCTAGATCCCGGCCAGCGCCGCCGGCCATGCCGGCTGGCGGCGCTGTGGCCGCCTCACCTCACGCGCGCCCATGGATCCTCGCTTCGCTGCCGTTGTCGAGTCCCTCGATCCATCGTTTCGCCGGCTTCTCGCGATGTCGCCGGTGTCATATGCGACGTTGCCACGAACGATGCCTACGTCGGGCATCTACCTGTTCTCCGAGGGAGAACGGCACCTCTACGTGGGGCGTAGCCGCAAGATCCGAAGGCGTCTCGGCAACCACTGTCGACGCGGGGCAACCCACCACATGGCCACTTTCGCCTTCAGGCTTGCACGTGAGGCGACGGGGCGGCTGAAGGCATCGTACAAGCCACAGGGCTCAAGAGCGGCCCTCCTCGAGGAAGGCGAGTTCCGCGAGGCGTTCGATGCGGCGAAGGCGCGCGTCCGTGCGATGGACATCCGATTCGTCGCTGAGGAGGACTCCCTTCGTCAGACGATCCTCGAAGTCTACGTGGCGGCGGCACTCGGGACACCCTACAACGACTTCGACACGCACTGACCCGCGGCAGCGCGATGTGCAGGGACCGCGGCTTCCGGCGCGCTGGTCCGTCTGGCGCTCGCCGCGTGCGCGCAACCTGGAAAGGTACGGGCAAGGTGCTCCTGGCGCACGAGCGCATCCCGCCGACCGCCCGGAGTGGGGCGCATGTGGCACATCCGGCGGGGTCGCCGTACCCTGGATGCAGGTTGGGGGCGTTGTCTCCGACCGTCGACCGCCGGATTACGCAGCGGTCGACCCCTCGCCGGAGCGCGCGAGCTGGTCCAGTTGCACCTGTATCAGCACCGCGCACTCGCGCGCCCGGCGGGTCACCCGTGGCGGCGTGTCGTGCTGCAGCACGACACGCCGTGCGCGGAGGTAGGACGGCCGCCCCATCCCGGTGTGCGGCCGACGACTGCCTCACGCAATCGGAGCCCAGAGCATGTCGGACCCGTTGACCTTCGCGCCCCAGTACCGCATCGCGACCCAGGGTCGCATCACCATCATCACCTGCGCCGGCTGGGACGGTGTCGTGGAGTCGATCCCGCGCGAACAGATCGCCGCGTACCTCTCCGCCCATCATGCCGACCGCGTCGGCGCCTACGTCCTTCTCGGCGATGACGAACAGCCGTTCACGTACATCGGGAGCGGAGTCCTTCCCGCACGGCTCACGCGACATCTTGCCGACCCGAGCAAGGGCCGGTTCGGCCGCGCCATCATCTTCTACGCCCCGAGCGGCTGGCTGACCAACAGCCGCGCGGCCTACCTCGAGGCCAACCTCTATCGAGCCGTCTGCGCCGTGGGGCAGGTGCGCGTGCTGAACGGCGTCACGCCTGCGGCGCCCCGGCTGGACGGCATCGGCGACGTGACCGCCATGAGGTTCTGGCAGCGCATCGCGGTCGACGCGCTCAGGTTCCTCGACGCGGGCATTCTCGTCGAGCGGCTGCCACGCGTCTATGCGCCGCTGCACCCCGCCACGTGCGGATGTAGCTCGCAGGAGGAGGTTTTCAGGCTCGCCTCCACGTACGGGGCTTTCCTCGTGGTTCGAGGGGACGAGCACCTCATCCGGGCCGGGTCGTTGGGGCGCCTGCAGGAGGGGGGGCGCTGGGCCGAGGATCGCGGTACAGGATGGGCCCGTCGCGAGGAGCTGCTCGATGCGGGCACGCTGCGCCGCCTGGACGACGGCGAGCACGTGGTGGCGGTCTGCGATATCCCGGTCACGTCACCGTCGGCCGCCTCCTGTATCCTGACCACGCAGGAAACGTCCGGGCAGACAGCGTGGCGGCATGTGCGGACGGGGCAGACCTACTCCGAGTTCTTCGCCACGCGGGCGGCGGGGCTGGACGGCGGCCAGTCCGACGCTGCCTGAGGTGACGGGGGGGCACGGCGCCGGCGCCGTGCCCCTCCCGTCACCTCAGGCCTCCCCTTTCAGCGGTGGGGCGACGACGGGTGGCGCACCGTCTGTCGGCGGAGCAGGCGCTCGGCCCGCGCGCTGTTACCACACGCGATCTCGCCGCCCAGCATCTGGGCCAGACGCTCCTCGCGGAGCGCCTCCGCACGTGCCGCATCGCAGTGGAGGCCAAAGGGCGCCTCACGGAAGTCCAGCCGCATCGCCCACTCACGACGCGCGACGGGATCCGCGGGACGATACCGCCGGCGCGCGGTGCGCGTGGACACCCCGAGGAGGCGCGCGAAATCGGAGAACCAGAGTCGGCCGGGGGGCGGGGGCGGGCGGCGGCGGGACATGAGCGGTGGCGTGGAGGGTCGTGAGGCGAAGGGTGACCGCCCTTGGCGGTGGCGGGCCGGCGGGAGCACCGGCTGGCCCCAGAGTACCGCGGTCCGCGCGCCCACGGCCACATCGTCCGATGCCAGTGCCGTCCCGGTGTCGCCTCCCGCGCCCCGTGCGACCGGCTACGCTGCCCGCCGCCGCCGCATCCGCACAGGGTGATGCGTGGGCGCGCGAGCATCACGAAGGTGCGAAGGTAGCGGGATCGGCTCCCTTGCCCAGTCGATTGGCTCGAGCAGGTAGGCTCGGTCGAGCCACTGATCGAACGCGCGAGGGTCCTCCCACGTCCGCGCGGCTTCACGCATCCTGTCCCGCATGACGGCGCTCACCTCCTGGTACTCCGAGATGATCGTCTCGATGAGGTCCGTCGTCGCGTCGGTCGCGATCTGGCGTCCCGTGAAGCGGGTCGTACTCCCGTCGGCATTCCGACGCACCGGACCATCCTCGCCCCGGACGCCGCACCAGTAGGTTCCCCAGAGGAGCCGCGCCACGTGCGCCGCGAACAGACTGCGCCACGGACCCTTCCCGCACTCCTCGTACGGTGGGATGTCGCGCCGGCAGAGCATCTCCGTGCACACGAAGTGCAGGCCCCGGCCGAACAGGTCCGACACGCGGCTCTTGGAGTACCCGCCGACCTTGTTGCGACGGCCAGTGTTGGCCGGGGACACGAAGAGGGCGTAGCGGCCCGTCGCGATGTCGGCCGCCAGATCGTAATCGGCCGGTGCCAGTCCGCGCGCGACGAGGCGTTCACGTCGCGAGCCCATCACGTAGTCGAGAAGCAACCCGAAGTCGATCATCGCCGGCGCCCACGTCCACATGCGGTCGTCCTTGTGCGGCACCTTGAGCGCGGCGGCGGGGTTGTCTCGTCCGGTGCCCGTGAAGAGCGTCTTCACCTCCCGGATGCGGAGGGGCACGCCATCGGGCGCGAAATCCACCGCCATCCGAATCTCGCCTTCGGTACCGAGACGCGCATTTGCCCAGTTCTTCTCCCGAAGCGGGTCGGCAGTGATCACGGCGAGCACGATGTACTGCTCGAGCCGCTCCTCGTACTCGCGACGGGCGCGCCGCACGGCGGGGTGCGCCGCCGTCTGGTGCCCCTTTCCGGCGGCCTGGGCTTCGAGTTCGCGCCACCGCCGCTCGAGGCCGCGGACGTGGTTGGCGAACCGGGGCAGGCCGACGGCGACGAGCTGCGGCAGCGTGATGGTCGCGATGAGAAGCGCCTTCGCCTTCGTACCGATGATGCCGGCGCCGCGGTTGACGTGCTTGATGTGCGCCTCGAAGCGATGGAACTGGGCCTCGATCACGGTCCACCTCTCCGGAGCGTACTCCGTGAACGTCGGCCGGAAGACGTTGTCCACCCAGTAGTAGAGTGCCACGACGTCCTTGTGCAGGACCGGCGGGTAGAAGTCGCGCTCGGCCTTGAGTGGAGACCGTTCACGCACCTGGGGCGCGATCTCGTCGATCAGCTTCCAGATGAGGGGTATCCGTCGGCGCGCCTGCCGGCCGAGCCCGAGCGCCGCAGCCGCCGCGCCGCCGACGGCCGGGCCGTCATCCGCGCTCGGGTCGGGCACGATGGACTCGAAGAGCACGGTGGGTGGCTCGTTCAGCGCCGCCGTATCGCCGGCGCGAATCAGGGCCGCCACGGTGCGGTCGATGGCCGAGAGCAGCTTCTGGCGCGTGTCCGGGCGCGCGGCACGCACGGTCTCCCACTCACGGAAGGCGGCGGCGAACTGCGGGGCCACATAGTCGAGGATCTCGATGGTCGTCAGCTCGCGCGCGCGGCGGCCGTCGGGACGCAAGCCGACCATGCGATCCACCTCGGGCATGTGGCGGAGGTTGCGTGCCGCCGGATGCGGGTTCTCCGCGTAGTGCACCAGGACGAGGTGCGGGGCGGCCGCAGCGAGATGCCGCGTCGCGCGTCGGTACGCCCCGATGGCATTCTTCACCGACGCGCTGGAACAACCGGCGTCGAGCAGCCAACGTTCGAGCACGGGCCGCGGCGGGAGCTGCGCCGGGCCGTCCACGCCGTAGCGGAACGCGGCGCGCGCGATACGTGCTACGTCCGTCCGTCCCTGCCGTCGGCTCTTCACGCTGAGTCCGGCCATCTCGTCGACGGCAGTGAGCACGGGCGCCCACGCCGGCGGCAGCAGGTCGAAGCCGCCACGCGAGCGGCCATGCGCGTACTCCTTCGGGAGTGCCAGCCGACGCCAGCGGCGTACGAGGGTGCGGGCGTTCCCCGGGCGGACGTGCCCGCGGGCGCGCGCCCACGCCTCCGCGTACGCCTCGAGGTGCGGGATGTAGGGGAGGACGTCCAACCCATCGGAGATGCGGTCGAGCGCGTCGCGGTGACTGATAGCGAGCCGCTCCGAGACGCCTGTCGCGACCGCGTTGGTCACGGTGGAGTTCATGGCCTCCGCCGTCGATGCGGCGAGGCAGGCGGGGCGGTCCTCGTAGGGACGGGTGAGAGCGTGAACGCGGTCCAGCAGATCGGCGAGGCGCATGGGGCGGGGAGTTGGAGTGTCGGGTGTCGAGTGGGGACACCTCGAGCATACCCGCACACGTGAGCCGCGCGCCGAGACCACCTATGCACGGGCTGCGGAAACACGCGGCCAGGTGCTGACAAGGGCGGTCCACGCGGCCTCCTTACGCTAGTCGGCGGCTACGGTGGTCGGCGAATCCTCGACGACTTCGCACGTAAGGAATGACGGACGGCCCGTGCCAGGTGCGGACATCCGTGGCAACTGGTTGCCATGCAGCGCGTTGCGGCACGTCCCGTTAGGCGGTCAGTTCCGCGCGCTCGTGCCGTCGTTGCATAGAACTCGGAGTCTGCACCAGCCGAGTCATCGAGGCCCGGCGCCGCGTTCCCACTCGATCAGCGTGTCCGGGCATCTTGGTCCGCCTGCAGAGCGGCTGTCGGCTCGGGATCACCGCCGCGTGGCGTGAGCCGGGAATGGCGCGCGACCGCAAGCGTCCTGCAGGCTCCAGTGAGAGGCACTGCGACAGTGGTCTTCTGTGTCTGCGGTTTGGGATCTCGCGCCTCTCCTCTCACCCCGTCACCCGGAGTTCCGATGCGATGGGACACGACGCAGCGTCACGACGATGGAGTGCCGATCACGCCCGAGGTGGCGATCCTGTTGGTCAAACGCGGCCTGTGCGACACGACCGACATCGAGTGGCTGCGAACGGCGGGCGCGCACTACCACGCGGCCACCTGCAGTTTCACGCGCGCGGGCGTCCCAGCGGACGGCACGCGGCCATCTCGGCCGACGGGAGGCGGCGGTGAGGCGGGCGCGCACGCTTGAGGAGCTTCGGGCGCAGGCCACGGTCGTTCTGCGGGATACGCTCCGTGACGTGCGAGACGGGCTGGTGCCGGTCGAACGAGCGGAGGAGGCGCTGCTGCGGCTGCTCGACGCGTACGTCGTTCGTCACGACGAGGTCACGCGGGTGGCGGGCATCCGAGGCGGCCCCGACGTACCTCGACCTGCCGCCATCGCTGAGGCCGAGCGCGCCGTCACGGCGGCCCGCCGACAGCTCTTGGCCGCCGGCGACGACCCCGAGGCGGAGGCCCGCGCTCGGGCGCTTCTGGCGGCGGCGGAGCACCGGCGCGGACTCGTATGGCGGCGATTGGCGATCCGGAGACCGACGCTCGCAGCGTCATGGGCACGCTGGGCGCTGTCCGGAGTATTCCCCGGGAATACTCAGCGACTCGCTGAACTACCTCAGTCCTCGGTCTGCCGTTGGGGGCTCCGAGATGTACGACCGACCGCTAGAGTAGGGAAGGGCGTGGCGTCGATCACGGTGACCTGCATTCGTCGTTGCGTCGAAGATGCGTTGCTGGTCGTCGGTGTCGGGCCGAGCCGACGGTAGGGGGATTCGGCCCCGAGGCGATCAGCCGTGCCGGCCCCGACGAGCGGCACCCCCGCCGGCATCCACTCGCTCGCCTCAGGAGACGCGCAGACCGTGCGACTACCTCCCACCCCGTCCTCCGCCTGGCTGGCGACTCTCCGCTCCGCGATGCGTGGGAATCTCAACCGTGCCACTGAGTCCGGGGGGCCGGATGCGACTCGCCCTGTACCCAGCCTCGCCGAGGCGCGCGCGCGCCTCGCCGGCTTCAGGACGTCCGTGGAGTCAATGGACGAGCGCGAGTGGGAGGAGTACCTGGTGCGGGCCGCGGCCGCCGAAGCGGCCGCCCATGAGCCACCTCCGGCCGGTGGCCGGGATCGCGTGGAGGTCGTGCGGACCGCCCTCCGCGAGGGGCGCCTCGATCCGACCACCGTCGCCGAGGCGACGGGCGTGCCCGCGCACGTCATCGGGATCTGGGCGGTCGCACGGCGCGATCTCGTTCACGACTCGTGGCGGATTCGGCTCGAGGAGTGGGCGACCACCGCCGGCTCGCCATCGACTCCACGTGAGGATGCGCCGTGAGCACCCCGAGGGTGGTCCCCTGCACGAGTTGCGGCGCGCCGGCGGTCGTTACCGATGCGCCGCTCCTCGTGCGAGACCGCTCGACAGGCGAGGAGCACTGGGTGAACGCCGAGATCGGCTACTGCGCGTGCGGCGCCGCGACGCTGGCCGGCCTCCCCCCCGGTGTGGTGCCGGTGCCGGGTGACGGGGCACCACCCGGCGAGGCGGAGGCCGAGGAGGGGCGGACGTGGCTCGAGATGCTGCGCTCCGCGCTCCGTACGAGACCGGGCGACCGCGGGACGCGTCTCGCAGTGGCGCGGGCGTGGCACGCGCTTCCCCCGGGCGGCCGACTGGACGCAGCCTGGGCTCTCACGCGCGAGGAGCGTGCCTGGGTTGCCCTCGCGTGTGACGAGCTGCTCGGCCTGCGATAACGCGATGACTGAAACCCACCCAGATGACTAGCCGTCCGTCAATGACCGACACCACCGACGCCGCCGACACCACCCGCTGGTGGGCGCGGCTCCGGGCTGCCCACGCGGAGCTCACCGCGATCCGGCTTGGCCTTCGCGCTCAGGGGGTGATCGACCCCACGACCGAGAACTGGACGCGACTCGGCGTGGCCGCGGAACTCGTGGAGTCGGCCACTCTCAGCCTCGCGCTGTCCCCCTACAACACGACCCCCACTCCGGAGGAGGCTCGCCCCGGCAGACGTGCTGCCGCGACGGGGGCGAGCCGAGGCCACCCCGCCCGCGAGGAGTCGACCAGCCAAACGCCGGCCACCCCGGCGCCGGTCGTGAGCGGCGTGCCACCCGAGGAGTGGCCGTCGCCAGACGAGTCTCGCGGCCGCGAGATCGAGCTCGGTCACCAGATCGCCGCCCGCCTCGACGCCGGTGACGCCGGAGGGTTGCGCGCGTTCGTGCTCGCGCTCGATGAGGCGCTGGCTCGAGTCAGCATCCCCGACGGGCGGGTCGCCCTCCTCGAGGCGCTCGCGGCCGCCGTCGAGGCGCTCGCGGCCGATCTCCGGCGGGAGCGCGCCGAGCGCGAGGCGCCTGAGGCGGACCCTGACACGCGCCCCGGAAGGGCGTCGGGGGTTGAGCCATGACGGCCCCACGGCAGCACGGCGAGCCTGCGGAGCCGACTGATCACCGCCCTTGGCTGGACGAGCTCCGTGACGCAGCCGCCCACGTCCGGAGCATCCGTGATCGCCTCAGGACGATCCGGGAGATCGACCCCGAGGCGGAGGAGTGGGGGCGTCTGAGCGTCGCCGAGGAGCTGGTGACCTCGAGCTCCAGCTCGCTCGCGGAGCTATCGCCTCCCGAGGCGTCGATGATCGCTGCCTGGGAGAGGGCCACGCGGGAGGAAGCCACCTCGAATAGGGGGACAGTGGACATCGTGACGACTCCGGCCGACGAGCGCGCCGCGCTTCTCGACGATCTGCTCCCCCGGATCGATGAGGCCCTCGACGAGGCGCTCGCCGGTCTGAGCGACGCGGAGCTTCGCGCCCTCGCATCGCACCCGGACCCCGTGGCCGCCCTGGTTCTCGTCGCGGGGCTCGCCAGCCGCGCGGAGTCGCCTGGTTCCCTCGATGCAGCCGCTGGCGCGGAGGCTCCGCCGTCAGCCGCGGCTCTACCGGAGGCGTAGAGCCGCGGCCGCCAGTCGCGGCAGTTGCAGTTCCGCCCGCAGTCGTCGTACCTCGCTGAGCAGCGCGCGCTGCTGGTCAGGATGCAGAGTGTGGCCGGCGGCGAGCTGGTGCACGAGGACGCGTCGGCGCTCGCGCCCTGGATCGCGAAGCGCTGGCCCGCACATCGTCAGCGCTGCCGATCTACAGGCCGCGGCGCTGGCGGTCGCGCTGATTGGCCGCGAGGCCACCTCCGCCTTCCTGAGGAGCCCCGAGGTGGTGGCCCTGCCCTACGACTTGGCCGAGCGGGTGGGCCGGATGCATCGGCGGGTGCGGGCGGGAATGCTGCTTTCAGTCGCTGCACCCTGACTTGGCCGCGGCCAGAGACGGACGGCGGCCAACCGGCTGGCATCGTCCCGCGCCCCCACGGGCACCGCGGACATAGCAGTGTCAGCCGTCCGCCGTATCTTTGGAGTGTGATCTACCACGTCCTTCCCGACGCCTACCGCGCCGAGCAGGCTGAGCGCGTCGCGCGCTCGCTGCAGCGCGTGCTGGAGCGCGACGCCCCGTCGGCCCCCGGTCGCGTCGTGCCCGATGACGATTCGCTGGTGATCGGCACCTGCCGAGCACTCTGGCTCGCCGTGCTCTTCCTCGACATCAGCAGCTTCTCGTCGCGTCCATCGGCGAACCACGCGGAGCAGCAGGCGATGCTCGGCGTGCTCAACGTGTTCTTCTCCGAGATGGTGCGGGTCGCCGCTGACTATGGCGGCACCGTCGAGAAGAACACGGGCGACGGACTGATGGCGTATTTTCAGGACGACGGCGGTGGAGCGACCGCGGCGCAGAAGGCCGTTGCCGCGGCGATGACCATGATGAGCGTCAACGCGACCGCGATAGCCCCCGCCGTGAGCGTGTTCGGTGCGTCACCGCTCGAGTTTCGAGTCGGGATCGACTACGGCCCGGTGACCATCGCTCGCCTCGGCGTCGCCCGGCAGTTCAACGCGAACGTCGCCATCGGATCGACTGCCAACATCGCCAACAAGATGCTCGCCGAGGCGCAACCCGGCGACATCCTCATCGGCGAGAGCGTCCTACAGCGCCTACCCGACGATTGGCAGCGGTTCGCGCAGAGCCACGGCCCGAGCGGCTTCGTCTACGTCGCCACCGGTTCCGACTACCTGCTGTACCGATTCACTGGACGGTGGGGCTGATGGCCGGTGGGCGAGGGAGACGCCGTCCACCGAGAGACCACGCCCGGCCTCGCGACCCACGGCCTCAGGTCGGGCCCGACGCGGACGGCACGGGCGCCCGCGATCCGGCCCGCCGAGACCAGGCGGGCAGTGATTCGCCGGAGGCGTCCCGAACAGCGGTCCCCGTACGGGCTGCGAGCGGCACGCCAACCAGCCAGCGGCCGCGCCGACACGGACAGTCGGACGACCGGGTGGCGGTCGACGAACTCGCCCGACACACGCACCAGTACCTTCGCGATTACATCACGCACGCCGAGGGGAAGGCCGGCGTCGTCGCAACAGCATCCGTCGGCGCGCTCGCGTTCCTGGAAGCGAAGGGGGCGCTCGAGTTCAGCGTGATGCGCTGGGGTCACGTGGGCGACTGGGCCGGACTGTTGGCGGCCATTGCCTTCGCCGCGGCCGGGATGCTGGCACTCGCCGTTGTGTGGCCCCGCCTCGGCGTCCGCAAGGGCAGCGGGTCGAAGGACGACCAGACGACCAAGAGGATGGCCGGCGACCCGGGTGTGATCTTCTGGGACGAGATCCGCACCGACGCGACGCCCGACGCATACGCCACGCGGGTGAGCAAGCTCTCCTCGGAAGGCGCGCAGCGCGAGTTGACCGAGCATAGCTGGGTGCTCGCCGGCATCAACCAGTCGAAGTACCGCTTCGTGAACTACGCGCTGCGGACACTCGTGGGGGCGGTCGCGCTGCTCTGCACGCACCTCTTCCTGCGAGAGGACAAGCCCGCCGCGAGCACGTCGCCGGCACCGACAGTGGCGCCAGCGGCTATGCCTATGCCTATGCCTATGCCGGCGCCGGTGCCGCCTCCACCCACGGCGCCGGCTGGCGCGCCCGCTCCGGCGCGTACGCCGGCAGCCTCCTCTCCCCCCGCGACCGCGCCGACGGCTGGCACTGCGACGCCGCTGCCCTCGCCGCTCCCGCCCCCTGGCAAGTCGCAGCCCACCCCACCGGCCGCGCCGCAGCCTCCCTGAGGTCGGCGCGGCCGCCCGCTTCGACCACCTGTCCGCCGCGCCACTGCCGCCCGAGCGTACCGACGCCCGGTGGGGCGCCGACGCATCCGCCCTCCCTCGGACACATCACCGCACTCGCCATGCCCTCAAGACGACAGCAGGTGCAGGAGCTCTTCGCGAAGGATGCCACCCTCCTCCGGGATATGGCGGAGGGGCGTATCACCGCGCGCGTCGCGCCGTACATGCACGAGGAGCCGCTCGCGAAGTCGCTCGAGGTCGCTTCGCGGACCGCCATAACGCCGCTCGGCTCGCTCCAGGCGCTGATCCGCCCGGTCTTCACGAAGCAAGGTGTGAAGCCCCCAACGTTCGGCCCTCATCCGGACTACGTCCACCTTCTGAGCACGGCCAACACGGAGCACGGTGCGATCACGACGCTCTTCCTCGACGTCGCGAACTCGACGCGACTCGGGCTCGTGTATCCGCTCGATGTGGTCTACCGCCTCAAGAACGCCGTGCTCTGCACCGCCATCGAGATCGTCAACGCCTTCGACGGCCATGTCCACAGACTGATGGGGGACGCAGCGCTGGCATTCTTCGGGGACAAGAGTCGCCGCCCCGAGGATGGCGCCATCGACGCCCTGAACTGCGCTGCCACGCTGCGCTACTACATCGAGGCCGTGGTCGTGCCGGCACTCGAAGGGGCCGGCGGCCCAGAGGATGGACTGGGGATTCGCATCGGTCTCGACCACGGGCCGCACGACAAGGTGCTCTGGAGCGCATACGGCTATCCCGGCAACGAAGAGGTCACGGCGACCTCGTTCCACGTGGACGTCGCGTCGAAGCTCCAGCACGCGGCCGGCCGCAACCGGATCATGATCGGCCAGAGCCTGCGCGAGCTGCTCGACTTCCCTGAGGATCTGCTGCGCGTCAAGACGGAGACCGTGGGCGGCGAGGAGCAGGCGGTCCTGTTCGTCCGACCCAACTACACGCTCGGCGATGGATCGAAGCTGAACTACCGGCAGCACCTCCTTCGCTGGGAGCCCTACCTCGCGACGACGGGCGTAGCGGGCTTTGATCCCGAGCGCTTCGAGCCGAACGCCGCGAATCCGGCGGAGTGCGACGTGGCGGTCACCGTGCACCCCCACGAGCACGGACCAGCAGAGGCGATGTACGGGCCGGCATCGCGCATGGTCAGCAGGGGGAAGTGGCTGCATTTCGAGTTGAGTGCGATCCCGCAGTTGCAGGGCGCCGAGGTCACCTTCGTCATCGAGAACCACGGAGCTGAGGCCGAGGCCGCGGCCAATCTGGGCAACGCGACCTCCCCGCACCGAAGAACACTCCAGCCAGGTACCACCACGGCGTCCTGCTGGGCCAAGGCGACCTACCGGGGCTTCCACTACATGACGATCACGGTCACGGGAGCACGGGGCGCCAGTTCCGGACCCCGGTTCCGCCGCCGCATCGGGGTGTACGTCGAGTAATCCACCTGCCCCGGCGATCCGAGCCAGGGCACAGCTAGGAGGAGCCAGCCCGGCCCGCGCGCCCGGCTGGAGCGACCGCGCGTTTGGCGAGCTGTGGTGGCGCAAAAGTCTTGTCCCACTTGTCTCATAAGTCTTGACCCACCCCCATCGGGGTATCCGAGCGCTCGGTGGTTCGACGTCGTCCGGGAATGTCATCTGTTGGGTGGACCGGTGCGCTTCGGGCGATCAAGACGAAGGCTCGTCCCAGCAGGGTACACTCCCAGCACGACTTGCAGATGCGTGAACAGGATTGCATCTTTGTGCAATAAGTTGCATACATCTGCAAGGCGGTCCAGCCCCTCAGACTTCCTCGCCAATCCATGTCTCGCCTCGCTCGGCGCTACGGCGCCCTTGCCCAACCCTTGGACGAGTTGTTGGGAGCGCCCGCTCGCGTACGGGTACTGCGAGCGCTCGACCGGATGCCGGGACCATTGACGGCCGCCGCCGTCGCCAAGGAGGCGGGAGTGGCGCACAACGCCGCCCAGCAGGCGCTCACCCGCCTCGCGGAGGCTGGACTCGTGGACGAAGCGGTGACGGGTCGGCAACGCCTCTACCGGCTCGAGGACCAGCATCCGTTCGCCGCGGGGCTTCGTGCGCTGTTCGCCGCTGAGCGAGAGCGTCGTCAGGCGATTCGGATCGCAGCGGAGAGTTGGGCCGCTCGACAGTCCGCCGCCCTACGTGCTGTCTGGCTCTTCGGGAGTGTCGCTCGGCGAGAGGACACGTTCGAGAGCGACATCGACCTTGCCGTAATCGCCGATGGACGAGATGATGCGCGGCACCTCGCCGACGCCCTCTTCGACGAGCTCGCGTCCATGGCCGCCCGACAACGCCTCTCGCCGAACGTGATCGCGTACGATGTTGCCGAGGTCCTCGCCCTGCCGGACACCGACCCCGACATGTGGACGAACCTGCATCGCGATGCGGTATCGCTGCACGGGCCGGTGCCGGCCGCGCTATACCGCGAGCTGGAACGGCGCGTCCGCCGGCAGCCCGAACTCGCCCTTCGTGCGGATGCCCTGCGCGCGGGTCGTGCGTAGCGCACGGCAGCGCAAGGCTGGAGTCGCTTGCCCCGTCCGCCTCCCACCGTGTCACTCGCCACCAGAACGCCGCCCTCCGCGTCATGACCCCGACCCGTGCGACCGCGACCAAGGCGAAGGACCCCTGGCAGGCGTTCCGCGCCAATGCGCGAACTGCCCTGCAGGATGCCGAGAACAAGCTCGCGCTTCTCGAGGCGGGCGCGAACGCCAAGGGCGTCGCCGCCGACGCCGTGCTGGCCGCCATTGCCTATGGCGACGCCATTACCGTCCAGCGCCTGAACCAGCACAACGCGCAGGACCACGGCACCTTGCCGAAGCTGGTGGCCCGTGCGCTCGGGAAGGACGTGGCATCGGACCAGGTCACGCGACTCGGGCGCATCCTGCGCGAGAAGAGCCGGGCGCACTACGGCGGCGGGACGTGGACCTGCGACGAGGCAGAGAGATACCTAGAGCAGGTCCGCCGCTTCGCCGTCTACGCTGAGCAGGTGCTCGCCGAGCGAGAGTGAGGCACGCGTGGGCGGCGAGCGCCGCCACGCCCCTTGCGCGGGAATACGCCTGCTCTCGTACGCCGGAAGCAGGCGCATTCGGAAGCGACGAGACCCCTGCCATGCCGGCAGGGGTCTCGTCGCGATCAGGGTACCCAGGAGGGGTATGGGACAAGACTTTTGAGCCACGCCGGGCGGCACTTCTGCGCCACCACAGCGAGCCCCCGACCGAGACGTCCGTGGCAACGGGCAGGGGCACAAGCGGTCTCAGGGGCCCCGCCACCACGGCCGCCGCAGACCCCGACGCCCATCCGCATGACGTAGCCGCGCTAGTGGCCCCCGGTCCGCCAGGCTCATCAGGAGCAAGGCGCGCCCCATCCCGAAAACACCCCGAAGCTGTGGCGGACCGGGCGGAACCCTGATAGCCGCCGCCGGGGCGAGGGGGCCCCGGTACTCTGGGCCAGGGAGCGCCCGACTCCCGACCCGAACCTGACCCCCCCGAGCGTCCCATGGACCTGACGAACCCTTGACCTTGCCCGCACCTTCCCGAGTCTCGCCATTCGCATTCTGGAGGGGGCGTCGGACACCTTTTGCGCCCGCGGGACGTGGCCTCCGAGGCTGGATGGCGGCGCGTTCTGCGCGGTGGCTGCGGTATGCTCGCGACATGCCGCCCCACGTCCCGTCGTCGCCCGCCGAGGGAACGTCGCGCATTCTCCGCTCACCGTGCTCGCTCGCCCACCAGCAGACCGCCCTCGAGGCGGCTCATCGCATCATGGCTGGACGCCGGACTCCCCGGCGTGATCAGGCGGAGCACCCAAGCCACGGCACGTGGGTCCGGTACCCCGTCGGCGGTGATGCCGAAGAGGTGGGCGGCGGTGCCTTCGGCCACGCTGGTGAGCCCTCCGTGCACCGCGCGGTGTAGCAGGTCCGCGACGGCACCGCGTATCCGAACGAGTCGGTCCCAGACCGGGGCAGGAAACGTCGCGATGCGCTGCTTGGTGATCGGGCGTCGCTGCGCGTCCGGCTCTTGGTACCGCGCAGCATCATCCGTGGATGCGGCGGCTGCATCGAGGGGGCTCGCGTCTGGGGTGACGCCGTCGGAGTCCTCCGGATCCGTGGATGCCACATCCGGCACCGGCATCGCTCGGGCTTCACGGTCCGCGGCCCGCTCTCGAGCGTGCTCCGCTCGGATGGCCGCGAAAACGGGAGCGAGATGGCGCGGTGGGGGCAGGGAAGGTGTTCCTTTCATCGCCATCACCCATTCCTTCCACAACGCGATGTCCTCAGCGACGCCTTCGGCCGCGCCGGCGGCGATCTGCCACGGAGAACGCGACGGCGCGCCTGGAGCTGCGTCGGCGACTTCCATCTTCGCGAGATAGCTGGCGGATTCGACCTCGCGCCAGTCGAGGCCTTCCGGCATCGGGACGCACCTCGCACCGAGGAGCTTCTGCTTCTCTACCTGCTTCGACCAGCGGGCGAACACCTGCTGGACGACATCCTGTGACGGAGCGGCGCCCGGGCGAAGGAAGACGACGGCATGGACGTGCACGTGCCAGCCTCCCTCGCCGTGCGTGACGTCGAGCGTGCGGAGCACATGTGCGGCACCGAGACGACTCAGGATCTTCGTCCATGGATTGCCCCTGGTGAGTCCGCGCCAGGCACTGCGGACGCCCTTCACCGAGTCGTCGAGGGAGAGGGCAGCCCAGTGGCGGATGGTGAGCGTCACGAGCGCGAGGGTCCCGCCTTGCGCGGTCCACAGTGCCACGAGGGCCTCGAGCTCGCGACGCTGGTGGTAGCGCAGCCACCATGCGCACGACACGCACCCTGATGAGGATCCGCAGCGGACGACGCCGTCGAGGGTCGCCCACTTCGACTCGCCATCGGTGGTCACGTTGAGGCCTACCACGTCGGCGCACCGGAGACGCCCACAGAGGCGTGGCCCGGACGGCAACCCCTCGAGATGACGGAGACCCTCGGCGATCTTCTGGATCCGGGTGTTGACGCGCTGACCGGGCCGGGGGTGACAGCGTCCACTCAGAGGGTGAACACTGTGCGAGCGGGGCGACGTGTCCGCCCGGCGCGGGCGCTGGCGGCGCGCGGACGGGCGAGAGGACGAGGAGCGGGTGCTGGGCATGGAACCGGCGGCGTGGGGAGCGCGCGCCGGAGCCAGCGGAGAGCTGTCTCGGGGGGTGGCACGAGGCCGATGCGGCGCGCCACCACGGTCTAGGGGGGGCTGATCGCCGCGCGCCGGTCCGTAGAGGGGCCATTGTGAGAATCGGGAGGGAACGGTCCGTGGCTGGACCGTTCCCTCCCGATTCTCTCTGGCAGGTGAGGCGTCTGGTCGCCCGAGACACTCGTCGGCCGGGCGCCCCAGCCACCGCGCCCGTCAGCTCCGGTGCCCCGGCCCTTCCAGCGTCCAATGCGGGTGTACCAGGGGCGACGGAGGTCGTAGCTCCTCTCGGCCGTGGAGAGCCTTCCACTGGGGCAGAATCGGCTGCGGGGCGCCCCCGGGCGGAGGCGGACTCACTGACAAGACCACCCGGGACCGGGGGACGCGGAGAAACGTTGCTTGACAGATCAGAAACGTTGCTGCATTGTTGACGCAATCTTCACAGCGAGGTCTGTCGTGGACGGTGTGAGCGTGTTGTCCCTGGAGATCGGCCGTCGGTTGGCGCACGTACGAGAACTCGCCGGGCTCAAGCAGGCTGAGCTGGCACGGCGGGTGACATGGAGTCCAGCCGTACTCTCGCGGGTGGAGAGCGGCGAGCGGCCGCTCGCGCCGGAAGAGCTGGATACGGTGCTGGCGGCCATAGGCACCGCGGACGCGGAGCACCTCCGGGCGGCCCTGACGCGAGAGTGGCGTGTGCTCCCGCGTCCAGCCCTTGATCACCCGGATCAAGACGTGCTGTGGGACTGTGAACTGATCATCCGGGAGCTCGAAGAGCGTCGCGCCGATCCCGAGATCCGGAACGCTTTCGAGAGGCGGCTCGCGGCACTGTCCGCCGAGATCCGCGAGTCGTCCGCACTGCTCGCCGACCGGGAGTACCAAGTAGCGTTCGTCGGAAGCATCGGCATCGGCAAGTCGACCGCGATCTGCCGCCTGACCGGCCTCGAAGTGTCCGATCCCGATGGAGGTCCGGCTGCCCCCGTCCTCGAAGCCGGAGCGGGAGGGGTCACGATCTGCGAGGTACATCTTCGGTCCGGGCCGAGCCACGGCGTGCTCATCGAGCCGAGGAGCGAGGACGAGATTCGCAGCGACGTGACCGATTTCGCCGAGTATCTCATGGGTGGCGCGGAAGGTGGGCACGAGGATACGGAACGCTCCGAAGGCGATCAGCAGGGCGTCTCCAAGGAAATCGAGCGTGCGGTTCGCAACATGGCCGCCCTGCGGGTGAGGCGGGAGAAGGCGCCCGACGGAAAGACGATCCGTCGTGATGAGGCTCGTGAACTGGCGGCGAGCGTGGGGAGCGTACGTGAACTCGTGGTGGAGATCCTTTCGCGTATGGAGCTTCACCGCAGAGACAGGAGGGATGTCTGGTACGACCCGTTCGTCGGCCGTCCGCCGCTCGTGTGGCTCAAGGAGACGTTCGAGCAGATCAACAATGGTCGGCACCCCGACTTCACGCTTCCTCGCCGCATGGAGGTCGTCGTTCCGAGTCCGCTACTCGGCCTCGACGAGCTGACTGTGCGATTGGTGGATACGAAGGGAATAGACCGGACGGCAGCTCGAGCCGACCTTGAGGGGCTCTTGGACGATGCCCACACCATCACAATCCTGTGCTCCGGCTTCAACGGGGCGCCGACTACCGACACCCAACTCCTTCTTCAGCGAGCCTCGGAGGCCGGCGTGGGATCGCTCCAGACCCGGGCGGCTCTTCTGGTGCTCCCTCGGCCGAACGAGGCGCTCGCCGTCAAAGACGAGACGGGGACTCGAGTGGAGAGCGTGGAGGAAGGCTACGAGCTGAAGGGCGAGCAGGTCGCGATGGCGCTGCAGCCTCTCAGACTTGAGACCTTGGCAGTCGACTTCTTCAACGCGTACCAGGATTCGCCTGAGCGACTTCGCGGGTTTCTCGTAGAACGACTGCGGACTTCCCGAGACGATCTGCGGCGGCGGCTCCAGATGATCACGGAGAACGCGCGCTCCGTCCTCGCCAATCAGGAGCGTGAGCAAGCGCATGCTGTGATTCGCGACGCGGCGAGTCTCCTCTCGACTTGGATCCGTCGGAATCGGCAGCCGAAGCCGCTCGCAGCGCATGTGTACGACGGCCTCATGGAGCAGCTTGGGCAAGCATACCCGAGCACGATTCGGGCGACGATCCGTCGGGAGGGCGAGTGGCTGAATCTCAGCTACACTCACCATCTCGGCTATGGCGCCCGTCGAATCGCTGCCCTTACGCTCGGGCCGATGGTCCGGAGCTTTGCTGATCTGTGTGCGACTCTGGCAGCCGATCCGGCCTACGCGGAAGCCGGGAACCTGCTCGACCAAGCGGGGCGAGTATTGGCCTCCGCATACGAGGAGCTGCTACGGAAGGTGCAAGTGATGGGGCAGACCCTCTTTCGTGACGCGCTCCGGTCGGATATCGCGTTCTGGGTGGAGTGCGGAAGCGAATGGGGGCAGGGATCCGGCTACAGGGGTAGGATCGCAAGTCGGAACATCGCATGGTTCGGAGCGGAGCCACGACGTGAGCTGGAGGTAGAGCTCTGGAGCCTGATCACGAAGGAGTGGGAGTCGGCACTGCTCGGAGTGACGGAACTGTTCGATGCGGAGGCAGTGGAGGCCACTCTGTAGTATCCCTTCCCAACGACCGCTGGCTCGGCCTCGGCGATGCGCACGCATCGCCGGGGTGAGCAGCGGTCGGATACGGAGCATGAGACGCGCGTGCCTTCGGACGGGCCGGGCCCGAGAGCGGTACGGCAGCGCCGCACCGTTCGGCGATTGCGGTGGATCTTGCGGCTTCTTGCCGCCACCACGACTGCGTATGCTTACGCGGGTCTTCACCGAGGCCAGTGGCGCCGCGCGCGTCCCTGGTCTCTCCTACATCGCCGGTGGGATGGCTGCAGTGCGATTCGACGTCGAGGCGTGGCGCGCTGAGCGCACGGCCGGCCCGCTACTCAGCGGGACGGATAAGATCCTGAACGCCGTTGATCCGGCGGGGGAGATCAATGGGCCCCGTTGGGGGCAGCTTGTGCGCTATCACGGCAGCGCAGAGGTGTTCCAGCAGCTCTGGGTGCTCGGACGGCTGTGGCCGATCACATCGCGGATGCGCCTGTACGGGAGCTTCCTGCAGAGGCAGGATGTGGTCCTGCCGCTGTCGGTGCTTGCGGGTGCGGCCGCCGACCTTACGGCCGCGATGATTCGCACGCCGACGCGCGCCAGTAGCGACCACATTCGTTGGTTCGTACATGGTTGTCTCGAGTGGCACCTTCGCCGCCACCTCCCGGGCGCAGACGTCTTTGCTTCGGCGTACCTCGCCCTGTGGGACCGTGTCACGGAGGAGTCCTTCACGGACGCGGAGCACCTGCTGCTGTGGCGTATCCTTGCGCGCACGATCCAGCGGGCACCTGTCTACTGGCCTTCTGGTACCCGAGTGGCCATGATGCCGAGTATCTTGGCGTCCACGCTGGACGACGCCGATATGCCGCCGGCCCTCACAGCGGCGTTGCTGCTCGTGACCTCGTGGAACGTGGCAGCGGGAGTCGCCGTCGCGTCCCGCGTTCTTCCGCTGCTACGTCAGATATTCCTCGACTACACAGCGGCGCGCCCGACGTGGCGGATGGTTCTCGAGGACGCCCTCGAGGATGGGCCGTGGCCGAGTGGCATCCCGCGCCTCGAGGGGGCGGAGCGCAGGGCGGCGCAGGACGAGCTGTGGAGGCGGGACTTCCAGCCGGACGACGACTCGTGGAAGGAGGAGTTCGAGCTGGTCGACGTTGACTAGGCCCAGCGGCAACATCAGCTCCTTGGAGTGCCGAGCGGGGACGGTCGGGTACGTTTGGGGTACGATTCCTCTGCGGGGTACGATCCTTCTTCACGCTGGGGTGAATGGGATTCCCCTGATTCCATATCTTCAGGTGAGACAGGTCAACGAGTTACGCGGGGCCGTGAGTCTGGCTTCGTGATCCTGGCTCATGGGGTTCAGGGGGTCGCGGGTTCGAATCCCGCCGTCCCGATAGACGATTTTCGCTCTGTAGTCACTCTCGACTACGGGGCGATTTTCGCTTGTGGGGGGACCAGTCGAGGGGCCCAGTTCTATGCCTTTGGGGGGTTGCTTCCGCCGGTTGGCGCACAGGCAGGGCGGCGCGGACGTGTTGGCGCCCGGCGCGCCCGGAATATTCCGCCGCCACGAACCGACCAACGCAGGACTGGGGCGTCTTCCTTGGCGACGTGCCGGCGGCTACGGCGATTCTGGATCGCTTCCTCGCCCACACTGAGATCGTCGAGATGGTCGGGAAGAGCTATAGACTGCGCAGTCGCATGAAATCCGAACCCGGCAGCTGACCCCTCATGATGCTCCAATCTTGTGCGCGGAGCCGCAGCACGACCATCCTTGTCCGACTACTGAACCGCGCCGGGTATTCAGGAGACTTGTTTGGTTGAGTACCCCCACAGCCGCGTGAGTGGCGTGGGTGCGGAAGAACTGCTCCGCAAACTCCGCTGGCGGAACATAGCCCAGGGGTTCCGGCAGGTGCTGCTGATTGAAACACGCGACCCACTCCAACGTCGCGTACTCCACATAATCGAAGCCGCGCAAGGGGCCACGACGATGGATCACCTCAGCCTTGTGCAGTCCGATCACCGGCTCGGCGCGGGCGTTGTCGTACGCATCACCAACGCTCCCCACTGAAGGAGCGATGCCGGCGACGGCCAGCCGTTCCACGCCAGGTCGCAACGTACGTGAAGTCAGCCAGCCAGAGCTGATCGGGACGCTCAGCTGCGAACCGTCGCTGCACCAGGTCCTGCGGCAGCGCTGCCCGGTCCTCCGCCGGTCGTGTGGTGCGTACGCGCCCACCGAGGACTACGCCCTTGAGCCCCTCGGCCCTCATCAGCCGCTGCACAGTGCAGCGCGCGACGTCGGTGCCATCTCTCCTGAGCTGTCGCCATACCTTCCGCACACCATATACCTCGTGGTTCGCCCGCCACAAGTGCCGCACCTCCGCTCGTCCCTCAGCGCTCGTGCCCGACGGCGACAAGGGTCGGCCTGGCGAGCCCGATGCACGTAGTAGCCCGATGGGGCGATCTCCAGCAGTCGACAGATCGGCTCGACCCCGTACGCGTCGCGGTACGCATCTATGAAGGTGTACATCAGCGCATAGGGTGGTCGAGCTCCGCCTGTGCGAAATACGCGGATGCCTTGCGGAGGATATTGTTGGTCCGGCGCAGTTCGCGATTCTCGCGCTCCAGCGCCTTCACCCGGTCCTCGTCAGCACGTGTGGGCCCGGGCCGGTGGCCGGTCTCGCGCTCCGCCTCCCGTACCCACCGACGCAAGGTCTCCTTGGTACACCCGAGCTTCGGGGCCACCGCCGATATCGCCGCCTACTGCGAGGGATGCTCCTTGGCCTGCTCCAGCACCAGGCGCACGACCCGTTCCAGGACCTCAGGACTGAAACGATCTGGTCGTGACTTTGTCATGGCTCCAACTTCTCACAATGTTTAGCCTCCTGGAAACAGTGAATACTTCGTGGGCGTACGGTGGTGTCTGACTTACCTGAAAACTGACTCCGCTTTGCGGATGTCCTGCCCGAGACCGGTCGGCGCCACCGGACGCGCCTTTTTCTCGGAGCCGCAGGGCGATGCGCGTCGTGACC
>JACDJB010000054.1_pt1 | contig 174124 bp, 169 predicted proteins | sample 7454121 | NCBI WGS metagenome assembly JACDJB01 (sample SAMN14253290, study PRJNA609438) | sludge metagenome | isolation source: sludge after 25d culture with pyrite | collected 2018-12-20
TATATCAGTGTTCTTCACGCGGCCGATCAGCGGCGTGTGCATGGCCATCTGCATCCTGATGGTGCTGGCCGTGGCCTACAAGCGCCTCAGGGGCAATCCGCGGCCCGTCATCGAGGACACGCCGGGAAGCTGAGTGCAGGCCGGCGCCTCACACCGGGCTGTCGGGATCGAACGCCGCCGGACGTTTTTGCAGGAAGGCATCGATGCCTTCCTTGCCTTCCGGCCCGGCAAAGCCGATGAATTCGAGCGCCAGCGAAGCATCAAAAATCGGCAGCGCCTGGCGCACCCAGTGGTTGAGCATCATCTTGGTCCAGCGTTGCGCTGCGGGTGCGCCTTGCGCAAGCTTGCGCGCGACGTCCAGTGCGCGGGCCTGGACCTCTTCATCCGGCACGCACAGCGAGACCAGGTTCATGCGCTCGGCCTCTTCGCCGGTGATGGTGTCGGCGGTGAGCAGATAATACTTGGCTTTGGCCATACCGCAGAGCAGGGGCCAGATAATGGCGGCGTGATCGCCCGCGGCCACGCCGATCTTGAGGTGACCATCGGAAAACTTTGCATCGCTGGCGACGATGGAGACGTCCGCCAGCAGCACGGTGGCCAGCCCGGCGCCCACCGCCCAGCCGCGCGCGGCGGTGATGATGGGCTTGCGGCAGTCCAGCATGTTGGTGACCAGGTCGCGCGCCTCTTTCATGGCCTGCATGCGCAGGGTGTAGTCGTCGCAGACCTTGCGTTCGTGGTTCAGGTCGCCACCGGCGGAAAACGTCTTGCCTTCGCCAGTGAAAATGACGACATTGGTGGCTGGATCCGCGTCCACGTCGCGCCAGATCTGCGCGACCTCGTAATGCATGCGGGCATCCATGGCGCCCATTTTCAGCGGGCTTTTCATGGTGATGCGCAGCACGCCCGGCTCGGGGCGATCGAATGTCAGTCTTTCATAATGGGCATATGCCTGGGTCATGATTCCGGTTCCTTTTGTGGTGTGCCGCCCGACAGGATGGGGTGGCCTGCTTGGGATAGCATACGCAATTATCACGCCAAACCTTGTACGGCAGACAGTGGCATTAATGTATGGTGTTCTGTCTTGAATGTTCATGATCTGAATCAGACAATGCTATAGTGCGTCATGTGTGGCCGCCTCGTATTGCCGCAGCGGCGGCCATGAAGCAACAATCAGAATCGGCAACCACGACTGGAGGAGCATCATGAAATTCAGAAACACCTTGATCGGTGCGAGCCTGCTCGCCCTGGCCATGGCCTCGGGCAGCGCCTGGTCCGCCACGACGCTGCGTCTGTCCACGCTGGACAAGCCGGGCTCGGACGGGGCCACGGCGGTGGAAAGGCTGGCCCAGCGTGTGCAGGAACGCACCGATGGCCGCGTGGTCATCAAGGTTTATCCGGCCAGCCAGCTGGGCGATTGGGTCGAGGTACACGACCAGGTCGCCACCGGTGCCGTTGACATGGCCATGCAGCCGCTGTCCAGCACGTCCGACCGGCGCCTGGCCATCGGCTGGTTTCCTTACATGTTCCCCACTTACGAGGCGGTCGAGAAAGCCACGTCCCAGGGCGGCTTCGTTCATAACGTGGTCGACGAAATCATTGCCGAGCAAGGCATGACGCTGCTGGGCATCTTTGGCGTGGGCATGGGGGGTGCGGGGTTTTCCAAGGCGGTGAATGATCCCGCCAATCCGGATGCCAAACACAACATGAAAGTGCGCGTCTGGCCGGGCGGCATCACCCATCGCCACATGATGGAACGCTTTGGCTTCAGCGCCGCCACCATCCCCTGGGCCGAGCTGTTCACCGGCATGCAGACCGGCGTGGTCGATGGCCAGATCGGTGGCACGGCCGAGATGACCTACGACAACCTCAAGGAAGTCACCAAGACCTGGCTGCAATACAACGACCATTTCGAATGCAACTGGATCTTCGTCAACACCAACAGCCTGAACAAGCTGGATGAGGCGGATCGCAAGATACTGATGGACGCGGCCCAGGAAACCACGCGCGAGCGCTTCGAGCAGCTCAAGGTGCGCGATGCGGAGCACCTCGAACGCTTGCGAGACTTCGGCATCGAGATCGTGACCTTCTCGGATGAAGAACTGGAAAACTTCGCCCGCGTGGTCCGCGCCGATGTCTGGCCCAAGATTTCAGATGAGCTGGGTGACGACATCTATGCCCGGCTCAGGAAGGAAGTCGGCGCCGACTGACGCCAGCCATGCACGATTCGTCGCAGGCCGGGCAGGCGGGCACGGCAACGCTCTCGCGCCACGAGCGGGCGCGAGAGCGCATTGATGCCTTGCGCGCCCGGCGTGAGCAGCACCCTGGCTGGATCATCCGCCTGCTGCGCGCCATCATCGTGGTGACGGGGGTGCTCGTCACGCTGTTGATGTTTTTCCAGATCATCATCCGCTATCTGTTCGGGTTCAGCATCTATGGGCTGGAAGAGGCGATGAGTTTTTTCGCCGTGTGGATGTATTTCATGGGTAGCGTGCATGGCACCTGGGATCGGGGGCATATTTCCGCCAACCTGATCAACGTACTGCTCAAGCCGGGCTGGGCGCAGCAAAGCCTGCGCGTGCTGGCCTGCCTGTTGTCCGTCATCATCTCAGCCTGGGCCACGGTGTGGGCCTGGCAATACCTGATGAACAGCATCCATCGCCGCCTCAGCTCGCTGGAAGTGGGCATTTCCATGGCCTGGGTGAACGCCGCCATGCCGCTGGGGCTGGGCCTGATGACGGTGTACTTCCTCGTCGAGCTGGTGGAAGAGTGGCAGGTGTTGCGGGGGCGCACATGAGCGGCATCATCATCATGGATGTTCTGCTGCTGGTGGGCCTGCTGGTGATCGGCGTTCCCGTGCCGCTGTGTTTCGCCGGCGCCGTCATCTTCCTGCTCATGTTCGGCGACATCGGCAATGCGGCCTTCCTTGTGGGCGCGGGCTATGGCAAAGTGTCGTCCATCGTCATCATCGCCTTGCCGCTCTACATCCTTGCGGGCAACATCATGAGCCAGGGCGGCATTGCGGCGCGCCTCATCGACCTGGCGGACAGCATTTTCGGGCGCATGCGCGGCGGCCTGGGCGCGGTCGTCATCATCACCACTGCGGTGTTCGGCGCCATCTCAGGCATGGCATCTTCGGCCGTGGCCGCCATCGGCACCATCATGATCCCCCGCATGCACGCGCGCGGCTACGACAAGGCCTACGCCACCACGCTAGTGGCGTCGTCCTCGGTGCTGGCGCTGCTGATACCGCCCAGCGCCTCCATGATTCTCTATGGCTGGGTCACCGGTACCTCGATCGCCGCCTCTTTTCTGGCACCCGTGGTGCCCGGCCTGATCCTGATCTTGCTGTTCATGTTCTGGAACCGTGTGTTCGCCGGGCGCATGGCCATCAGCATGGGCGATCCCGAGGCAGACCTGGGGGGCGGCATCTGGGCCAATATCACACAGCGCACGCGCAAGGCGGGCTTTGCCCTGCTGATGCCGCTGATCATTCTGGGCTGCATCTACGGCGGCGTGACCACGCCCACCGAAGCGGCGGCCATTGCCGTCGTCTACGCCGTGCCAGTCAGTGCTTTCCTCTATCGCGAGCTGGGCTGGCGCGGCCTGTGGGAGGTGTTCTGGCGCAGCGGCCAGATTACCGGCGTGCTGCTGGTGCTGGTGTTCTTCGCCGCCATGTACAGCCGCATCCTCACCATGGAAAACGTGCCTCAGCAAATCCTCGAAGGCTTCTTGCTGATCAGCGAAAACCCCATCATCCTGCTGTTGCTGGTGAACCTGTTCCTCATCATCATCGGCATGCTGATGGAGGACGTGAGCGGTATTTTGCTGGCGGCGCCCATTCTCATGCCAGTGGTGCAACAGGTGGGCATAGACCCGGTGCATTTTGCCGCCATCGTGGCCACCAACCTGGGCATGGGCCTGATCACGCCGCCCACGGCACCCATCCTGTATTTTGCCGCGCTGATCGGCAAAACCAGCCTGGCGCCCATGCTCAAGTACACCCTGGTGTTCGTGTTCCTGGCCTACCTGCCCGTCGTTTTGCTGACGACCTTCATTCCTGGTCTGTCCTTGTTCCTGCCGCGCCTGTTGCTGGGTTAGGGCGTTGCAGGCGCAGTTTATTGCACGGCAAGTACGGCAATGCGTCCGGCCCCCGTACCGCTGCACGGGCGAATCATGATTTCTACATCGTGGTTGAGCGTTGTAAGAAACTTCATTAGACGCTCTACAGAAAACTGATCCAGGCGAAAATTCTTTAATGCCGATACCTTGGGCTGAGATATACCTAACAGCTCAGCAATCTCGCGTTGTTTCAGTTTACGGGCCTTCAATAACGTGTTGATGGTCAACGCGAGGCGGATTTTGGTCTGTCGTTCGGCGGCATCTGGAAAACCCAGATCGTTGAATACATTGTTTGTACCGTAGGTAATGTCGGAGTTTTTATTCAACATGGCTAGCTCCTGCCTTCATAGTCTTCCCGGGCGCGGATCAAGCGTTCCCTGATGAGTTTCATGTCTTCTGATGGCGTCTTGATACCTGTTTTGGATTTCTTCTGAAAAGCATGCAGGACATAGATTGCTCCAGCAAAGCGTACCGTGTATATCGAACGATAAGTATCGCCGATGTGGTTTTCGACAATTTCGAACACGCCTGGGCCATGAGTAATTATATCAAGTTTGGGATAAATAAGTGTCGTTTATTCTTCAACTTGGCGCAACCTGGGGTGTATGGGTTTGTCACTCTTTTTTCCCTGTCAGACCTGCTTGCAATGACAAAAGGTTTGTATGGTTGACATGCTGCGATGTATGGCGACATAATGCCATACATCTGTTTTAATGTTCCCAAACAAGATAGGAGACATCGCCATGCTGCCGCGCAAGAGAACCCTGGCCGCCATTTTGGCATCCACCTTCCTGGCCACCTCGGCCTGGGCCGGTACCGTTACCCTGTATACCTCGCTGGACGAGGACGAACTGCCCACCTATGTGGCCGCCGCCAAGAAGGCCATGCCGGATATCGACATCCGTGTGCTGCGCCTGTCCACCGGGGATATCGGCGCCCGCCTGATGGCCGAGGCCGAAAACCCGCAAAACGATGTCATCTGGTCCTGGGCGCTCACGTCCATGCTGGATGATCGCGTGCTGGACTTGCTGGAGCCCTACGCACCCAAGGGGGCGGAAGGTTTTCCGGCCCATTTCCGCAGCAAGGAAGACAAGTGGATCGCCACCACCGGCTATATGGAGGCTTTCTGCGTCAATACGGAACGGCTCAAGGCCAAGGGCCTGCCCATGCCCAAGGACTGGCAGGATCTGACCGCGCCCGGCTTCAAGGGCGAGGTGCTGATGCCCAACCCGATCTCGTCGGGCACGGGTTATGTGGCGATTTCCGCCTTGCTGCAACGCCTGGGCAAGGATGAAGGCTGGGCGCTGCTGGACGGGCTGGACAAGAACATGGCCGAATACACCAAGTCGGGGTCAGCGCCGTGCAAGCGCGCCGCGCGCGGCGAATACGCCGTGGGTGCGTCGCTGCTGTTCAGCGCCATGCAGGTGATGCGCGAAGGCTATCCCGTGAAGATGGTGGTGCCGGCTGGTGGCGCGGGCTTCGAGATCAGCGCGTCGGCGGTGATGAAGGGCTCCAAGAACAAGGAAGAGGCCAAGCGCGTGCTGGATTGGCTGGTGTCGCCCGAAGCGCGTGACCTGTACGGCCAGTTCAAGGAAATCGTTGCCGTGCCGGGCTTCAAGCCGCGCGCCGAGCTGATCGAGGCCGGCCTGCCGGAAAACGTCAGCGAAGCCTTGTTCACCATCGATTTCGAGCGCTCCACCAAAGAGAAGGCGGAAACGCTGGACGAATGGCGCAACCGCTACGCGCGCTGATCGGCGGATCGAAGGGCAACCACCGGGCAACCACAGGGCACATGAGGCGACGCTGATGCATTTGCGCGTTGAACACATCACCAAGAGCTTTGGCAGCAACGTGGCCCTGAAGGAGGTGTCCTTCGATGTGGGTGCGCAGGAGTTCGTCTGCCTGCTGGGGCCGTCGGGCTGCGGCAAGACGACCTTGCTGCGCCTGATCGCCGGCCTCATGCCCGCCGACAGCGGCCGCCTGATGCTCGATGGCGAAGATCTGTCGCGCTTGCCGGCGCGCAAGCGCGGCTTCGGCATCGTGTTCCAGTCGTATTCGCTGTTTCCCGCCATGACGGTGGCGGAAAACGTCGCCTTCGGGCTCAGCGTGCGCAAGATGGACGAGGCGGGCAAGCGGGCGCGCGTGGCGGAACTGCTCGACATGGTGGGGCTGCGCGATACGGCCGAGCGCTACCCCTGGCAGCTTTCAGGCGGCCAGCAGCAGCGCATCGCCATCGCCCGCGCGCTGGCCGTGCAGCCGCGCCTGCTGCTGCTGGACGAGCCGCTGTCCGCGCTGGATGCCAAGGTGCGCGGCCAGTTGCGCGAAGAAATCAAGCAGCTGCAGCGCGATCTCAAGATCCCCACCATCATGGTCACGCATGATCAGGAAGAGGCTTTGTTGCTGGCCGATCGCATCGTGTGCATGAATGACGGGGTGGTGGCGCAGATCGGCACGCCCGAAGCCTTGTATCGGGCGCCGGCGAGCCGTTTCGTGGCTGATTTCATGGGTACAAGCAACATCGTGCCGGCGGCCGACCTGGGGGGCATGCTGCCCGACCTGGGGCTGGCCGCAGGCGCGCCCGGTGCGCTGGTTTGCCTGCGCCCGGAAGACATCACGCTGCGCCGGGGCGGCAGCCTGGCCACGGTGCGCCAGCGTCATTTCCTGGGCAATACTTCGCGTCTGCAGGTGGAGACGCCCATCGGCGCGCTGTGGGCGGTCGAGCTGGGGCACAGCGCGCTTGACGTGGGCGATCGGGTCGATCTGTCTGTCGCGCCCGAGGCCTGCGTGATGCTGAGCGAGGGCTGAGCCATGTCGCTTGCCCCCGCGGTTCCGGCAGTGCCCGGCGGCCTGGACAGCGATCGCTTCTTCCGGGTGTTCTGCCTGATCATTCCGGCCGTCATCCTGCTGCTGTTCTTCCTTTATCCGCTGCTCATCATTGCGGCGCGCAGCTTCATCGCGCCCGATGGGCACTGGGGGCTGGACAATTACGCCACGGTGCTGGGCGCGTCCTACTTCTGGCGCGTGATGCGCAACAGCCTGGTGATGAGCGGCGCCACCACGCTGGTCAGTGTGACGCTGGGGCTGCTGGCGGCCTACACCTTTCATCGCTGTTACCTGCCGCGCTGGCTCAAGGGCCTGCTGCAGGTGCTGATCGCGCTGCCGCTGCTGTCGCCCTCGCTGGTGCAGGCGCTGGGCCTCATCTTCCTGCTGGGGCGCAGCGGGCTCGTCTCGCGCCTGCTGGGCACGGAAATAGAAATCTACGGCTTCTGGGGCTTGCTGATCGCCAACACCCTGTATGCCTTGCCGCAGGCCACGCTCATCATCGGCGTGGCGCTCAAGAATGCCGATGCGCGCATCTACGAGGCCGCCGACGTGCTGGGGGCCGGGCGCTGGACGCAGTTTTTCCGCGTCACCCTGCCCAGCATGAAGTTTGCCCTGCTCAGCACCGGCTTCGTCGTGTTCGCCATCACCATCACCGATTTCGGGAATGCCGCCACCATCGGCGGCAACTACTCGGTACTGGCCACCGAAATCTACAACCAGGTCGCGGGCCAGATGAATTTTCACCTGGGCGCCGTGGTGGGCATGGTGCTGCTGCTACCCACGGTGGCCGCCTTTTATATGGAAAAAGTGGCGTCGCGCCGCCAGGGTGCCAGCGTGAGCGAGTCCGCCGTGCCGCTGGTGCCCGTGCCCGTCCCGGCGCGCGACGTGCCCATGGGCCTGCTGACTGGCCTGGTCTCGCTGCTGCCCCTGGTCATCGTGCTTATCGTGGTGGGGGTAAGTTTCACGCATTTGTGGCCGTACAACTTCAGCTTCACGCTGCGCCACTACAACGTGTCCATCGACGGCGGCTACCGGCCGCTGTGGACCACCATACAGATCGCCCTGGTGGGCGGGCTGCTGGGGGTCTTCCTGCACTTCATCCTGAACGTGGGCCTGCTGCAGCTCAGCGGCCCCATGGCCAAGCTGCTCTACTTCCTGTGCCTGCTGCCCGCCGCCGTGCCGGGGCTGGTGCTGGGCCTGTCTTACATCCTGGCCTTCAACTCGCCCCGGTTCCCGCTGTATTTCATGTACGGTAGTGCGGCCTTGCTGATGCTGTGCAACATCATCCATTACTGGTCGCAATCTTTCATCGCCATGGCGACCGGCCTGCGCCAGTTTCCCCAGGCGCTGGATGACAGCGCCCTGTGTCTGGGCGCGGGCTTCATCTACCGCATCACGCGCATTATCGGCCCCTTCGCCCTGCCGACGCTGCTGACGGTATTCCTGTTCATTTTCATGCGCTCCATGGTCACGCTCTCGGGCATCATCTTCCTGATCACGCCCACGCTCAACGTCGCCTCGGTCTCCATCATGCGGCTGGAAGAAGCGGGCAATACCGGCCAGGCCGCGGCCTATGCCACGGTCACCATGCTGGTGGTGATGGCGGCCTCGGTGCTGATCTGGGGCATTCTGACGGTGGTCAAGGCCCGGCGCGCACGTCTGGGGCTGGATTAGAGGGAGTCCATCATGCAGCATGACAGCCAGGTCGCGACATGGCTTGAATTCGCACACGGCCTGGCCGATGCGGCCGGCGTGATCGCGCGGCAGTACTTCCGCCAGCCGCTCGACGTAGAGCGCAAGGCGGACGATTCGCCGGTGACGCTGGCGGATCGCGCCATCGAAGCCATGATGCGCGAGCGCATCCGCGCGCGCTGGCCGGCCCACGGCATCCTGGGCGAAGAGCAGGGGCAAGAACACCTGGAGCGCGAGTTCGTCTGGGTGCTGGATCCCATCGACGGCACCAAGAGTTTCATCAGCGGCAACCCCCTGTTCGGCACCATGATCTGCCTGTTGCGACAAGGCCGGGCGGTGCTCAGTCTGGTGGACATTCCCCTGCTGGGCGAGCGTTGGCAGGGCGTGGACGGGCAGGGCGCCCGCCTGAATGGCCAGCCGTGCCGCGTGCGCTCCTGTACCGACTTGTCCCAGGCCATGGTGATGGCGACGTCGCCGGATTCGTTTCCGGGCCCCTGGCGCGCTCCGTTCGAGGCGGCCAGCGGGCAGGCCGCCCTGCGCCGGTTCGGCGGTGATTGCTATGCCTATTGCCTGTTGGCGTCGGGCCATGTGGATGCCGTCTTCGGCGGGGCGCTCGAGCCCTACGATTACCTGCCGCTGGCGGCCCTGATCGAAAGCGCGGGCGGCATTCTGACCGACTGGTCGGGCCAGCGTCCGGGCATGAGCGGCCATGACGTGCGCGTGGTGGCCGCCGCCACGCCGGCGCTGCACGCGCAGCTGCTGGCCGCGCTGGCGGTCTGAAACCGCCCGTGCCGCCGCGTTCGGCCTAGAACACGCCGGGCCGCGCGGGCTGTTCCTTGCCCTGCTCCAGGGTTTCCCGTACCAGTTCGAGGGCGCGGCGCAAGTCCTCGCGCGAGCGCGGCGCGCCGATGTTCAGCCGCACGGCGGGCTCGGGCCGCTCGTCCAGCGCAAACAGATCGCTGCCCAGCACGGCCACGCCGCGCAAGTGGGCGGCCGAAACGAATTGCGTCGTGTTCCAGTGCGGTGGCAGGCGCAGCCAGGCGTGCGACGAGCTGGGGTGACTGGTCAGGGCAAAACCGTCCAGCACCGTGGTCAGCATGCGCTGGCGTTCGCGTAATTCCGCCTTTTGCGCCGCGATGATGTGACCCAGCGCGCCCGATTCCAGCAGGCGCATGGCCACCAGCATGTTTAGCGGGCTGATGCACCAGCTTTCGTTGCGGATCAGGGCCGACAGCGCAGCGCTGGCCGTGGCCGGCGCATGAATGAAGCCGATGCGCAAGCCCGGCGCCACGCACTTGGAAAACCCGCCCAGGTAGAAATGCTGTTCGGGTGCGTGCGCCGTCAGGCTGCGGATGGGCGCGTCGTACAGGCAGCGGTAGACATCGTCTTCGATGATGGGTACCTGGTATTTGCGCGCCACCTCGGCAAGCGCTTTGCGCCGCTGGGCCGACAGCGTAATGGCCGTGGGATTGTGCAAGGTCGGCACCAGGAACAGGGCCGCCGGACGCTGCTGGCGGCAATGCGCTTCCAGCGCTTCGGGGGCCATGCCCTGCGCATCCATGGCCACGCCGCGCACTTCCAGCCCCAGGGTGGGGCACAGGGCAATCACACCTTGGTAGGTAATGGCGTCGGCGAGAATGTGCTCACCCGGCTTGCACAGGGTACGCAGCACGCAATGCAAGGCATGCTGGGCGCCATTGGTGATGAGGATGTTTTGCGCATCCACCGCATCCAGCGCGCCGGCCGACGCCATCCAGCGCGCAATTTCCTGGCGCAGCCAGAGCGGGCCTTCGGGAACCTGGTAATCGGCCAGTTCGCCAAAGCGCGGGTCCGTGACCAGCCCCGCAAGGATTTCCGCCAGAGCGTCCATGTAGGCGCCGGAGGCGGGACGGTTCACGGTCAGATCGAGGATGGGGCCGGTCAGCGGTGCCGACGAATACTGCTCGGCCGCTGCGGCGCCCGGCGCGGGCACCAGGTTGACCGTGGTGCCGCGTCCCGCGCGCGTGCTGACCAGGCCTTTTTCCAGCAGAATGCGAAACGCCCGCGTGACCGTGGTGAGGTTGATGCCCAGGTGCTGGGCCAGGGCGCGCTGGGAGGGCAGGCGGCTGCCGGGGGCGATGCCGGCGCGGATCATGGTCTCGATCTGGTCCGCCAGTTCCACATACAAGGCGTTTTTGGCGTTGCGATCCAGTTGAAAGGCGCTCAGGTTGACATCTCTGTCCATGGCTTGCATCCTCAGGCGGCCGCGGCGGGCGCCGCAGCATCGTGGCGCAGCTGGCCCGCCACGTAGACGGCCCGCACGGCGCGCTCGTCGGCCAGCGTCATCTGCACGAACAGGGCCTGTTCCAGCGTGTCGCAGTGGCGCATGCGAAACGCCACCAGCGGGGTGGATTTCAGGTTCAGCACCTGCAGATCGGCCTCCATGCCGGGCGCGATGCGGCCGATGCGGGTCTCCAGGTGCAGCGCCTGCGCCGCACCCGCCGTGGCCAGCCAGAAGGCCTTGGGGGCCGACAGCGGGTAGCCCGCACACTGGCTGACTTTGTAGGCCTCGCCCATGATCCTGAGCATGGACAGCGAGGTGCCGCCGCCGATATCGCTGGCCAGGGCCGTGCGCACCGCGCGCGCCGGCGGCGCCGGATCGCAGGCGCGCCGGGCATCGAAGCAGCCGCTGCCCAGGAAGGCGTTGGAGCTGGGGCAGTGGATGACGGAAGACCCCGATTCGGCCAGCATCTGCCATTCGGCTTCCTCGAGATGCACGGCATGGCCGAACAGCGCGCGCGGCCCCGTCAGGCCATGATGCCGGTAGACGTCCATGTAGTTCGCGCGTTGCGGGTACAGCGCGCGCACCCAGGCCAGCTCGGCGCTGTTTTCCGCCACATGGGTCTGCATCCAGGCGTCGGGGTGGGCGCGCCACAGCGCTGCCGCCGCCTCCAGCTGCGCGGGTGTGCTGGTGGGCGCGAAGCGCGGGCTGATGGCGTACAGGAGCCGGTCGCGACCATGCCATTTTTCAAGCAGGGCAAGCGAATCGTCATAGCTGGATTGCGCCGTGTCGAGCAGCGCCGCCGGTGCATTGCGATCCATCATCACCTTGCCCGCGATCATGCGCCGGCCGCCGGCTTGTGCCGCCGTGAAAAATGCCTCGACAGATTCCGGATGCACGGTGCAGTACACCGCCGCCGTGGTGGTGCCCGCCGCCAGCGTCTGGGCGAGGAAAAATTCCGCGCGCACGCGGGCGTAGTCCGCATCGCCGAATTCCTGCTCGGCCACGAAAGTGTAGGTATTGAGCCAGTCGATCAGCTGCGCGCCGTAGGCGCCCATGATTTGCGTTTGCGGGTAGTGCGCGTGGGCGTCGATGAAGCCGGGCAGGATCAGGCCGTCCGGATAGTGCTGCGGCTGCAGGCCGTTCAGCGCGCAGCGCAGCGCGGCGTAGTCGCCAAAGTGCGTGATGCGCCCGTCGCGCATGAGGATCAGCGCATCCGGCTCGTAGTGCAGTGCTGCCGCATCGCCCACGATGAAGGGGTTGTCCCTGAAGGTGAGGGCGGGGCCGCGCAGGGCAGTGCACTCGGGGCGGGTGGGCATGGGCCAGGGCCTTAATGGGTTGATCGGAGCAGGGATGGATCGGAACCGGGGCTGGGTCTCAGGCGAAATCCCAAGCGAAGACATACAATTATCTGATTGTATGGGTTGACATTCCCCGATCGTAACACAATAATCTCATACAACGTCATACAATGGCCGGGGCCCTCCATGTCCAGTTTCGTTTCACTTCCCGCGCTCGAGCCCCTGCCGCTGGCAGACCGTCTGGACGTGGCCATCGTGGGGGCCGGCGTGGTGGGCTTGTCCTGCGCGCTGTGGCTGCAGCAGGCGGGGCATCGCGTCACGCTGGTCGATCGCCTGCCGCCCGCGCCCGGCAGCGACTACACCCACGCCAGCAGCTTTGGCAACGCTTGCTCCATCGCCTACGGTGCCGTGCTGCCCGTGGCCATGCCCGGTATTCTGGCACAAGTGCCCGGCATGCTGCTCGATCGCCAAGGGCCATTGTCCATCTTCTGGCGCGATCTGCCCGCCCTGGCGCCTTGGCTATGGTCGTTTCTTCAGGCCAGCACGCGCACCGAAGTCGAGCGCATCGTCGGCGTGCTGGGCGTGCTGGTGCGCCATGCCGAGGCCGGCCATGCGCCCCTCATCGACGCGGCGGGCGGGGCGGATCTGCTGCGCCGCACGGGCTGCTTGTATCTGTATCGCGATGAAAAACAGTTCCGCCAGGCGGCCGACGGCATCGCTCTGCGCGAGCGCGAAGGGGTCGACATGAGCGTGCTCGAACGCGAGGCCGTGGCCGAGCTGGAGCCCGGACTGGCGCCCCTCTATCACAAGGGGTTGATGTTCAACGCTGCCTACAGCCTGGACGATCCGCTGCGCTACGCCATGGGCATGGCGCAGGCCTTTCTTGCACGCGGCGGCCAGATGGTCACGGGCGAGGTCGCCGGCATCCGGCCGCAGGCCGATACGGTGGATCTGATGCTGGGCGCGCAAACGCTGCACGCACAGCGCGTGGTCGTGGCGGGCGGGGCCTGGTCGGCGCGCCTGGCGCGCACCGTGGGCGATCGCATCCGCCTGGATACCGAGCGGGGCTATCACGTGCTGTTCCCGGACGATGGCGCCCTGCTGAACCGGCCCACCTGCTATCCCGAATCCGGCTTCTACATGACCCCGCTGACCGAGGGCCTGCGCGCTGCCGGCACGGTCGAGCTGGGCGGCCTGGGCGCGCCGCCGCGCAAGGTGCGCAGCGACATCATCGAGCGGCGCGCGCGTACCTACGTGCCTGCCCTGGGTCGCGCCGGCCGGACCTGGCTGGGCTTCCGGCCGTCCATGCCGGATTCCCTGCCCGTCATCGGCGCATCGCCCCGCGACGCCCGCATTTTCTATGCCTTTGGCCACGGCCACGTCGGGCTCACGCTGGCCGGCATCACCGGGCGCGTCATCAGTGATCTCGTCAGCCGCCGCCCGGCGCCCTTCGATCTCTCGGCGCTGCGTCCCGACCGATTCTAGGCGGGCGCACAGCGCGTTTCCTCTTTTTGCGAGCATGCAATGACTGTGTTCACCGTACGCCGTCAGGCCGAAAGCTATGGCCATGACATCGGCATCATCCTGCTGGACTGCCGCACGCCCTTCATTCCCGGCGATGTGGGCAATGCCAGCACCTATGCCTACCCCGTGCTTTACCGGACCGTCCCCGGCCTGAGCCTGCAGCGCGTCATCGACGAAGGCGATGTCGGCCTGGCCGACGATGTCATCCGCGTCGCACGCGAGCTCGAAGCCCATGGCGTGCGCGCCATCACCAGCGACTGCGGCTACATGCTGTGGTTCCAGCAGCATGTGGCGCGTGCGGTGTCCGTGCCGGTGATGCTGTCCAGCCTGCTGCAGCTGCCTTTCATCGCCTCGCTCCTCAACCCGGCGCAGTCGGTGGGCATCTTGTGCGCCAACCGGGCCCGCCTGCCCGCCGAACTGCTGGCCCAGGCCTGGCCGCAGCCCACACACGCCGTACACATCATGGGTCTGGAAGACAAGCCGGCATTTCGCGGGCCTATCCTGGACGAAACGCCCGAGCTGGACCGCCCCGCCGTCGAAGCCGAAGTCGTGCAGGCGGCGCGCGATCTGGTGCGCGCCCATCCCGATATCGGCGCCATCCTGCTCGAGTGCTCCAACCTGCCGCCCTATGCCGCCGCCGTGGCGCAGGCCACAGGCCGGCCCGTGTTCGACTTCATCACCATGATCGACTACGTGCGCGGCGCCAGCCGGCGTCGGCCTTTCGTGGGGCATTACTGAGCGCTGGGCATTGTGGGGCCGTTCAGTACACGGGGGCGTTTTGCGTTTCCTGATCACATTTGACCCGGTGCGCGGTTGTATGCACGTGGTCGGCGCCTATGGTAGTATGGGTGGTGCAGTTCAAGGACACGGCTCCCGTCCTTGAGTACAGTGGTGCTACGAGATCGCTATTAGCGAAAACATAGATAATCTAGCGTCGGCATTACGCACAGCAGTCGTGAAAACCATGACCTATCTGACTTTATTCAATGAGAAACGCACTGCGCAGGCTGCGGCATTCATGCTGCATTGTGCCGGCGGGCATTTGCCTATTTTGAAGTTGATGAAACTTCTGTATCTGGCCGAGCGCGAATCTTTATCAAGGTTCGGTGAACCTATTTCAGGTGATAAGCTGGTTGCAATGCCATATGGGCCCGTGCTGTCCAAAACGCTTGATATGATGAATGGAATGGAAGGCCGGGCACAAGGCTATTGGAATACCTGGATAGGAAACAGATCAGGATACGATTTAGCGCTTCGTGATCCAAGCATGATACGTTCGCCAGAACAGGATTTGCTTGAGCTCAGTGATGATGATTTAGAAGTCTTGAAGTCAGTCTGGTCAAGATTTGGTCATTTGGGAAAATACGAGCTAACCGAGCTTACGCATTCGTCTGAATTTCCAGAATGGGAAGATCCTCACGGTTCTAGCGCGCCCATAAAACTCGATAAACTTCTAAAGGCGGTAGGCTATGAGGGAGTGGCATTACAGTCTGTTCTTGAGCATCTAAATGAGCAGGCACAATTAAATGCCGCGCTGGGTTAACCTAACCAATGGCAAGATGGAGGTGCGTGCCAGGTGCATGCCTAATGATTCCATCTGGCCCGAATGAACATTTATTTGTAGTCGCGCTTGGGCCTGTTGTTGTTAATTGCTACGGGCGAGAACCACAGGTTGTAATGGTTGGTCTTTCTTCCATTAAACCTGGTTTGCGCTACGATAAAGCATGTGAAATTCGCGCCGGAAGTCACCCATTTGTAATTCGTGATAGTTTTGTTTATTATCGCGAGCCACGAATAGCTTCAAGCTTATTCGTGGAGAACAATGTGAATTCGAATGTATGGCGCCCAAAACCGCCATGCTCGAATGATATGCTCCAGCGCATCTTGGCGGGTTTTCATCTGTCTGGGAGATTGCCGCGCTATGTGAAAGAAATGCTCGATCAATTGAGCATCTAAATTTTCTGTCCAATGGTGGGCAGAATAGATGATCTCTTATTCAGATCAGTATAAAGGGCGGTGTTGGCCTGCGTCGGAGCGGACACTGCCAGGTCGATTGCAAGTCGGTTGTGGCGTCGCCGTCGCCCTGAATGCGTTGCTGGTTTGTAAAATCTGGATACCCGGCATGTCGGAAACGTTCTCCTGCTGACTCATCGTGATCATCACCCTCGTCCTCACGTAGCGCCAACATGCACCATTATTTGCGACACAACAGGTTTACATGCTAAACTGCCCGACTTGGCTTTGTCTGTATTGACCGGGCCAGGGATGGTTTGTTTGCGCCGATGGGGCGCAACCGGATATTAGCCCCGACCAATCGCAGTCGGGAATGGAGAAAACAATGTCGAACTCGACACCTGCCGCGTGGCGGCTGGGGCTTGTTGGGCGCAAGCTGGGCATGACGCGCATCTTCACCGAAGATGGCGATTCTGTCCCGGTCACCGTGCTGGATGTGTCCAACAATCGCATCACCCAGGTCAAGTCGCCGGAAACCGATGGTTACGCCGCCGTTCAGGTTGCCTATGGCACGCGGCGTGCCTCGCGCGTCACCCGTCCTCTGGCCGGGCACTACGCCAAGGCCGGCACTGAAGCCGGCAGCATCCTCAAGGAATTCCGCCTCGCGCCCGACCAGGCCGCCCAATACACCGCGGGTGCCGCGCTGGCTGTGGACAGTCTGTTTCAGGCCGGCCAGCAGGTGGACGTCACCGGTACCACTATCGGCAAGGGCTTTGCCGGTACCATCAAGCGCCACAACTTCAGCGGCCAGCGCCGCAGTCACGGTAACTCGGTATCGCACCGCGTGCCAGGCTCCACCGGCATGGCGCAGGATCCGGGTCGCGTGTTTCCCGGCAAGAAGATGGCGGGCCACATGGGCAGCGTCACGCGCACCGTGCAGAACCTGGATATCGTGCGTGTCGACGCCGAGCGCGGTCTGCTGCTGGTAAAGGGCGCCGTCCCTGGCCACAAAAATGGCGACATCGTCGTGCGCCCGGCCTTCAAGTCATCGCACAAGGGAGACTGATCATGGAACTCAAGCTCCTGGACGAACAGGGCCAGTCCGCCCAGACCGTCAGCGCGCCGGCCACCATTTTCGGCCGCGATTTCAACGAAGCGCTGGTGCACCAGGTCGTGGTGGCCTACCAGGCCAACGCGCGCAGCGGCAACCGCGCCCAGAAGACGCGCGCCGAAGTCGCCTACAGCACGCGCAAACCCTGGCGTCAGAAAGGCACGGGCCGTGCCCGCGCCGGTGCCGCATCCTCGCCGCTGTGGCGGGGCGGTGGTCGCACCTTCCCCAACTCGCCCGACGAGAACTTCAGCCACAAGGTCAACAAGAAGATGTATCGCGCCGGCATGCGCGCGATCCTGTCGCAGCTGGCCCGTGAAGATCGTATCGCCGTGGTGGACTCCTTCTCGCTGGATGCGCCCAAGACGCGCCTGGCGGCACAGAAGATCAAGGGCATGGGGCTGGATTCCGTGCTCATCATTACCGATGCGGTGGACGAAAATGTCTATCTGGCCACGCGCAACCTGCCCCACGTTTCCGTGGTTGAGACGCGTTATGCCGATCCGCTGTCGCTGATCCACTACCGCAAGGTACTCATCACGCGCCCGGCCATCGCTCAACTCGAGGAGATTCTGGGATGAACGTCGAACGTCTGATGCAGGTCATCCTGGCGCCTGTGGTCACCGAAAAGGCCACCAACATCGCCGAGAAGAACCAGCAGATCGCCTTTCGCGTCGCTCCCGATGCGACCAAGCCCGAGATCAAGGCCGCGGTCGAACTGCTCTTCAAGGTGCAGGTGGCGTCCGTGCAGGTGCTCAACCAGAAAGGCAAGGCAAAGCGCTTTGGCCGTTTCATGGGCCGCCGGCGCGACGTGCGCAAGGCCTATGTCGCCCTGAAGGAAGGCCAGGAACTCGACTTTTCTGAGGTGAATTAAATGGCACTGGTCAAAGTCAAACCCACATCGCCCGGGCGCCGCGGCATGATCAAGGTCGTGCACCCGGAGCTCCACAAGGGGCCCGGTTTCGCCGGCCTGCTGGAGCCCAAGTCGCGCAGCTCCGGCCGCAACCACAACGGCCACATCACCGTGCGCCAGCGGGGCGGCGGTCACAAGCGTCACTACCGTGTCATCGATTTCCGTCGCAACAAGGACGGCATTCCGGCCCGCGTCGAGCGCCTCGAGTACGACCCCAACCGTACGGCCCACATCGCCCTGGTCTGCTATGCGGACGGCGAGCGGCGCTACATCATTGCGCCGCGCGGCCTGCAGGTGGGCGCCAGCATAGTGTCCGGCCAGGATGCGCCCATCCGCGCCGGCAACACGCTGCCCATTCGCAATATCCCCGTCGGTGCCACCATCCACTGCGTGGAAATGATCCCCGGCAAGGGCGCGCAGCTGGCGCGCTCGGCCGGTGCTTCGGCCGTGCTGCTGGCGCGTGAAGGCACTTACGCCCAGGTGCGGCTGCGCTCGGGTGAAGTGCGTCGCGTACACATCGATTGCCGCGCCACCATTGGTGAAGTCGGCAACGAAGACAACAGCCTGCGCCAGATCGGCAAGGCGGGCGCCATGCGCTGGCGCGGGGTGCGTCCCGGCGTGCGCGGCGTGGCCATGAACCCGATCGACCACCCGCACGGCGGGGGCGAGGGCAGAACGGGCGAGGGCCGCGAGCCGGTCAGCCCGTGGGGCACGCCCGCCAAGGGGTATCGCACGCGCCGCAACAAGCGTACCGACAACATGATTGTCTCGCGCCGCAAGCGCAAGTAAGGGGCAAAAGCTATGTCACGTTCTACCAAGAAAGGCCCATTCGTCGACGCCCACCTGATTGCCAAGGTGGAAGCGGCGATCGAGGGCAAAGATCGCCGGCCGATCCGTACCTGGTCGCGCCGCTCCACTATCCTGCCCGAATTCATCGGGCTCACGATTGCCGTGCACAATGGCCGTCAGCACGTTCCCGTCTACATCAACGAGAACATGGTCGGCCACAAGCTGGGCGAGTTTGCCCTGACGCGCACCTTCAAGGGGCACGCGGCAGACAAGAAGTCGCGGAGATAAGCCATGGAAACCCAAGCAAAAGTTCGCGGCGTTCCCATCTCGGCCCAGAAGGCGCGCCTGGTGGCGGATCTGGTCCGCGGCAAGCCGGTCGAGCAGGCCCTGAACATCCTCACGTTCACGCCCAAGAAGGCGGCCGGCATCATCAAGAAGGCACTGGAGTCGGCCATCGCCAACGCCGAACACAATGACGGCGCCGATATCGACGAGCTCAAGGTCACCACGATCTTCGTGGACAAGGGCCAGTCGATGAAGCGATTCCGCGCCCGCGCCAAGGGCCGCGGCAACCGCATAGAAAAGCAGACCTGCCACATCGTGGTCCGGGTCGGCGCGTAAGGAGCAACCATGGGACAGAAAATCCACCCGATTGGCTTTCGCCTTGCGGTCAACCGTAACTGGACGTCGCGCTGGTTTGCCAACAAGAAGGCATTCGGCGGCATGCTGCACGAAGACATCCAGGTGCGCGAGTACCTCAAGAAGAAGCTCAAGAACGCGTCCGTGGGCCGCGTGGTCATCGAGCGCCCGGCCAAGAATGCCCGCATCACCATCTACTCGGCACGTCCGGGTGTGGTCATCGGCAAACGCGGCGAAGACATCGAAAGCCTGAAGGGCGATCTGCAGCGTCTGCTGGGCGTGCCCGTACACGTCAACATCGAAGAGATCCGGCGTCCGGAAACCGATGCCCAGCTGATTGCGGATTCCATCGCCCAGCAACTGGAAAAGCGCATCATGTTCCGCCGCGCCATGAAGCGCGCCATGCAGAACGCCATGCGCCTGGGCGCCCAGGGCGTCAAGATCCAGAGTGCCGGCCGCCTGAACGGCATCGAAATCGCCCGCACCGAATGGTATCGCGAAGGCCGCGTGCCCCTGCATACCCTGCGCGCGAATATCGACTACGGCACGGCCGAAGCCCATACCACGTACGGGATCATCGGCATCAAGGTCTGGGTCTACAAGGGCGACATGCTGCCCAATGGCGAAATGCCGGCCGAACCCGCCGCGCCGCGCGACGAAGAACGCCGTGCGCGCCGTCCCCGTGGCGATCGCCCCGATGCGCGTCGTCCCGGCCGCAGCCGCGGTGCCCGCCGTTCAGAGGCCAGCGCCGCGTCCGATGGAGAATAAACATGCTGCAACCTTCACGCAGAAAGTATCGTAAAGAGCACAAGGGCCGCAACACCGGCCTGGCCACGCGTGGTGCCCAGGTCTCGTTCGGCGAGTTCGGCCTCAAGGCCACCGGCCGCGGCCGGCTCACCGCACGCCAGATCGAAGCCGCCCGTCGTGCCATCAACCGCCATATCAAGCGCGGTGGCCGCATCTGGATTCGCGTCTTCCCGGACAAGCCCATTTCCAAGAAACCGTTGGAAGTGCGCATGGGAAGCGGCAAGGGCAGTCCCGAGTTCTGGGTTGCCGAGATCCAGCCCGGCAAGGTCTTGTATGAAATGGAAGGGGTCAGCGAAGAGCTGGCGCGTGAGGCGTTCCGCTTGGCGGCCGCCAAGCTGCCCATGGCCACCACCTTCGTTTCCCGCCACATGGGCGCCTAGGAGCGCGTGATATGAAAGCCAGTGAACTGCGCGAGAAAAGCGCCACCGAGCTCCAGACCGAGCTCGAAAGCCTGCTCAAGGCACAATTCAACCTGCGCATGCAGCGTGCCACCCAGCAGCTCTCCAACACCAGCCAGATCCGCCAGGTGCGCCGCGACATTGCGCGCGTGCGCACCGTGATGGCCCAGAATGCAGGACAGTGACATGAGCGAAAATCAGACTCCGGCCGCCGAGCCCGTCCGGCGCAAGCGATCGCTGACCGGCAAGGTGGTCAGCAACAAGATGGACAAGACCGTCGTGGTGCGCGTCGACCGTCGCGTCAAGCACCCCGTGTTCGGCAAGTTCATCATGCGTTCGGCCAAATACAAGGCGCATGATGAAAACAACCAGTACAACGAGGGCGATACGGTGGAAATCACCGAAGGTCGTCCCCTGAGCCGCCACAAGTCCTGGACTGTGGTGCGCCTGGTGGAAGCCGCGCGCGTGATCTGATCCGCGCCCGCGCCCTGCCGCGCCTGCCCTGCCCGCCCCCGTGGCGCGCAGGGCATTTTGCTGTCCGCCCGCGGCATGCTCTGCTATCATTTCCGTAACGAATTCAAACCGGAGCATCCCTCATGAGCAGGCCCCAGGCGGTTCCCACGGTACAAATCGACAATGACAAGGTCAAGGTCACCGAATGGCGCTTCCCGCCCGGTGCCGAAACCGGTTGGCATACGCACGGCATGGACTACGTGGTGGTGCCCATGAGCACCGGCCCGCTGCTGCTGGAAACCGACGAGGGCGAGGTCAACGCCGCGCTGGTGGCCGGGCAATCCTATACACGCGGTGCCGGCGTGCGCCACAACGTCGTCAACCCGGGCACGGAAGAATTCGTGTTCGTGGAAATCGAAGTGCGCTGATCTCACCGGCGGCTAGACCGCATCCCTGAGCGCCCGTCGCAATATCTTGCCCACGTTGCTGCGCGGCAGGCTGTCGCGAAACACCACTTCGTGGGGGACTTTATAGCCCGCCAGCAGCGTGCGGCAATGGGCGATCACCGCCGCCGCGTCCAGTGCGGGATTGCGGCTCACCACCACCAGGCGTACGGCTTCGCCCGAGCGGGCGTCGGGAATGGCGACGGCGGCCGCCTCGACGATATCGGGGTGTTGCACGGCGGCCGCTTCGACCTCGTTGGGGTAGACGTTGAAGCCCGAGACCAGAATCATGTCCTTCTTGCGATCCAGCAGGGTGATGTAGCCCTGCTCGTCCATGACGCCCATGTCGCCGGTGCGAAAAAACCCGTCGGCATCGAAAGCGCGCGCGGTTTCGTCGGGCCGGTTCCAGTAACCGGGGCTGACCTGGGGGCCGCGCACGCAGATTTCACCGCTTTCGTGCAGGGCCAGATCGTGGTGGAAATCATCGCGCAGAACGACGTCGGTGGAAGGCACGGGCAGGCCGATGGAGCCGTTGAAGGTGGTGTCGTCCAGCGGGTTGATGGTGACGGCGGGCGAGGTTTCGGTAAGCCCATAGGCCTGGGCGATGGGCTTGCCGGTGGTTTCCAGCCAGCGCCGCGCGACGTCGGACTGTACCGCCATGCCACCGCCCAGCGTCAGGTGCAGCGCGGAAAAGTCCAGACGGGCGAAACGGGGGTGCGCCAGCAGCGCGTTGAACAAGGTGTTCACGCCCGTGAGCGCGGTGAAGCGCGTGCGGCCCAGAGCCTGAACCAGGCTGTTGATGTCGCGCGCGTTGGGGATGAGCAGGTTGCGCGCCCCGACGTGCAGAAAGACCAGGCAGTTCGCCGTGAAAGCAAAGATGTGGTAGAGCGGCAGCGCCGTCACCACGCATTCGCGCTCGCCGTCCAGGTGGGGGCGCACCCAGGCGTAGGCCTGGCACAGGTTGGCGACCAGATTGCGGTGGGTAAGCATGGCGCCCTTGGCTACGCCCGTGGTGCCGCCCGTGTATTGCAGGCAGGCGATATCGTCCAGCGACTGCTCCAGTGCCTGAAAAGGCAGGCGCCCGCCTTCGTGCAGGGCCGTGTGCCAGCGCACGTGGCCGGGCAGCCGCCAGGCCGGCACCTGGTGGCGGACATGGCGCAGCATCAGATTGGTGAGTGGGCCTTTCAGGCCGCCCAGCGCATCGCCCACGCCGGTCACCAGTACCTGGCGCACATCGGTGCGCCCGAGGATGGCCTGCAGGGTGTGGGCCATGTTTTCCAGCACGATGATGGCGCGGGCCCCCGAGTCGCGCAACTGGTGCTCCAGCTCCGCCGCCGTATACAGCGGGTTGGTGTTGACGATGACGGCGCCGGCGCGCAGCACGGCGTAGGCGGCCACCGGGTATTGCAGCAGATTGGGCAGCATGAGCGCCACGCGGTCGCCTTTGCCGATGCCCTGTGCCTGCAGCCAGGCGGCCAGGGCGCGTGATTGCGTTTCCAGCGCCTGATAGCTTAGTGCGGTGCCCAGGCACAGGTAGGCCGGCCGGGTGGCAAAGCGCGCGCACGCCTCGTCGAAGACCTGCGTGAGCGAGGCATAACGCGTGATTTCATCGTCGATGCTGGCCGGCACGCCCGGGGGGTAGTGCCTGAGCCAGATTCTGCCTGGCATGTTCATGGTGTCGCTGGTCAAGGCGTCCCCTCGTTTTCCTTGTCCCAATACAACGGCCCACCCCGAAACGGCGCGAATCCGGTGCCGAAGATGATGCCGGCGTCGGCCAGGTCGGCATCGGCCACGATGCCGTCGTCCACGCAGGCGCGGGCGCGCGCCACCATGGGTTGCAGCAGGCGCTCGGCCAGGCCGTCTGCCGCGACGGGGGCGGATGGCACCTGGGCTTTGCCGTCTTTCCAGGGGTAAAAGCCCTGGCCGGTCTTGCGGCCCAGATGGCCGTCACGCACGTTCGCGCGCAGGCATTGGGGGATGGGGTGACCGTCGGCCAGCATGGCCCCGACCATGCGCACGACGTCCAGACCGACGGTGTCGGCCAGTTCCAGCGGCCCCATGGGCATGCCCCAGGTGCGCAGGGCGGTGTCGATGGTGGCGGGGGCGATGCCGTCGTCCACGCTGCGCATGGCTTCGAGCAGATAGGGCGCGAGCACGGCGTTGACCAGAAAGCCGGGGCTGCTGCGCACCGGCAGGGGCAGTTTGCCCAGTTGGTGAACGAAGGCGCAGGCGGCGTCGCGCACGGCGGGGTCCAGTGCCGGAGTGGTGACGACTTCCACCAGCGGCATTTGCGCCACGGGGTTGAAGAAGTGGATGCCGACCAGCCGCTGCGGCGCCCGCAGGGCGTCGTTGAGCTGATCCAGCGGCAGGCTGGAGGTGTTGGTGGCGATGAAGGCGCCGGGCTTGAGGCGGGCTTCCACCTGTGCATACAGGGCGCGCTTGATCTCGGCGTTTTCCGGGACGGCCTCGATGACGATGTCGGCGTGCGCTACGCCATGGCCTTGCACGTCGGGAATGAGGCGGTCGAAAGCCTCTTGCACCGCGAGCGGGCGGCGCAGGCGGCGCTGGAACAGGCGGTTGGCCTGGGCCTGGGCACGGGCGATCTGTTGTGCATCGGCATCCTGAAGGCTGACGCGCAGGCCGCGCAGCGCGCACCACGCGGCGATGCCCGCGCCCATGGTGCCGGCGCCGATGACGTGTACCTGCCGTAGCGGTGCGGCGCTGGCTGCGCGGCCGAAGTCCTTGAGGCGTTCTTGCAGCTGAAAGACGCGCACGAGGCTGCGCGTGGCCGGCGCTGCCAGCAGTGCCGTCATGGCGTCGGGCGCGCGCAAGGGGTTGCCGTCGAATGGCTGCCATAGATCCAGAATGGCGCGCGGTGCCGGGTAATGCTGATGGGGGTCGCGAGCATCCACCGTGCGGTGGGCCTGGCGTGCCACCCAGCGCCGGGCCCAGCGGTGGTTGAGCACGGCCTGCCAGGGCTTGGGGCGGTGCGCCGGCGCGCCGGACTGCAGGTGCTGCTCGGCCGCCTGACGCGCCAGACGGGGCGGCACGGCGGCATCCACCAGGCCCAGCGCGGCGGCCTGACGCGCGTCCATGCTGCGTCCGTCCAACAGGCGGGGCAGGGCGGCCAGCGGCCCGATGAGGCGGGGCAGGCGCTGAATGCCGCCCCAGGCGGGCAGGATGCCCAGGCGCACTTCGGGCAGGCCCAGGCGGGTGTCGTCCTGATCGACGGCCAGGCGGTGGCGGCAGGCCAGGGCAAGTTCGAGCCCGCCGCCCAGGCAGTGGCCGTGGATGAGCGCCAGCGTGGGGTAGGGCGCGTCGGCGAGACGTTCGAACAGGCGCCAGCCGCGCGCGATGAAGGCCATGGTTGCGTCGCCCGGCGCCAGGGTGGCAAATTCGTCCACGCGAGCACCGGCGCAAAACCCGGCGCTTTTGGCTGAAAAAATGATCAGGCCGGTGGGCCGGTGCGCGCCGCCGAGCAGATCCAGCGCCTGGCCCAGCTCTTGCAACACGCTGTTGTCCAGGCGGTTCACCGCGCTGTCGGCCATGTCCAGGCCCAGCCAGGCGATGCCTTCGCGGCCCAGCGCCAGCGTAAGGTGGCGAAACCCCTGCAGGAATTCTTTGGGGGCGCTCATGGTGTGTTCTCCGGCTGGCCCGCCGGCGTTGCGGCGCAGGCCTCAAGCAGTAGGGCCCCGCCCTGGCCGCCGCCGATGCAGATGGTGGCCAGCCCCGTTTTCAGGCCGCGGTCGCGCAGCACGCGCAGGCAGTGCAGCACGATGCGCGCGCCCGAGGCGCCCACCGGGTGACCCAGGGCGATGGCGCCGCCGTCGACATTGAGGCGATCTTGATCGAGCGCGCCAAAGGCGGGCAGGCCCAGGTGGCTGCGGCACCAGTCGTCGTCCGTCCAGGCCTGCAGGCAGGCCAGTACCTGCGCGGCGAAGGCCTCGTTCAGCTCCCAGATGTCGATGTCGTCCAGCCCCAGGCCGTGGCGGTGCAGCAGCGGGCTGCTGGCATAGACCGGCCCCAGGCCCATGCAGGCGGGATCCAGCGCCGCCCACTGCACGTCTATCAGACGGCCCAGCGGTTGCAGGCCGTATTTATCCAGCGCGGCCTGCGAGGCGAGCAGCAGCAGCGCCGCGCCGTCGGTTACCTGGGAGCTGTTGCCGGCGGTGATGTTGCCCCAGGGCGGGTCGAACACGGGGCGCAGTCGGGCCAGGTTGCCGGGGGTGGAGTCTTCACGCACGCCGTCGTCCGCCGCGTACTGCCGGCCATCGGCCGCCGTGAGGGGCACGATTTCATCGTCGAACACATGACGGGTTTGCGCGCGCTGCGCCAGCACATGGCTGCGCGCGGCAAAGCGATCCATGGCCACGCGGTCGATGCCGAAGGCGTGCGCAAGGTTTTCCGCCGTCTGGCCCATGGACAGGCCCACGACGGGATCGCGCAAGCCTTTCACCAGCCCGGGAATGGGCGCCAGCATGCGCGGGCGCAGGCCGCGCAGCAGGGACAGGCGCTGGCGCAGCCCCTGCGCTTGCCGCCAGCGCGCCAGCCAGGCCACCATGGCGTCATCTACCACCACCGGGGCGCGCGACATGGCCTCGGTGCCACCGGCCAGCACCAGGTTGGCCCGCCCGGCGTGAATCATCTGCATGGCGTCGTCCAGCGCCTGCATGCCCGAGGCGCAGTTGCGCATGACGGTATAGCCCGGCACGCTGGGCCCGCAGCCCAGGCGCAGGCCCACGATACGGCCGATATTGGTTTCTTGCGGTGCGGGGGCGGCGCAGCCCAGGATGACGTGATCCAGCGCCGTGGGTGCGAACGGCTGGCGCAGCAACAGCGCGCGGCCGGTTTGCACAGCCAGATCGGCGGCCGCAAACGGGCCCGGCGCCCGGCGCGCCTTCAGGAAAGGGCTGCGCGCCCCATCGATGACGTAAACTGCCTGAGTGGACATGGCATTAGCCGCAAACCTGCGCATGAAAGCCTGATTCCACCTTACCGCAGATGGCGTCCGGCGTCACCCCCAGGTGGCGCAGGGTCTTGCGGCAATGGCTGGCGGCGGGTCAGGGGCGTCTTTGAAAATCCCTGAAAAACACTGGGACTTTCCCCTCAGTGGGCCCGACATCCGGCATAATAGACTATTGTAAATCTGCTATTCATAATCAGGAGCCCTGCATGCCATCCTACGTTGTTCCCGCTCCCGGCCGCCCCGCCATTCCCGTGGTGGGCGAAGCCGGCCTGTTTCCCGTGCGCCGCATCTATTGCGTGGGGCGCAATTACGCCGCGCACGCGCGTGAAATGGGCCATGATCCTGATCGCGATCCGCCATTCTTTTTCTGCAAGCCGGCGGATGCCATCCAGGTGGGCGCGCCCGGCACCGTCATCGACGTGGCCTATCCCAGTGCCACGGAAGATCTGCACCACGAGCTGGAAATGGTGGCCGCCATCGGTACGGGCGGGGTAGATATCCCTGAAGACCAGGCTTTGTCCCACGTTTACGGCTATGCCGTGGGCCTGGATCTCACCCGGCGCGACCGCCAGGCCGAAGCCAAGGCGCTGCGCCGGCCATGGGAAGTCAGCAAGGCCTTCGATGCCAGCGCACCCGTTGGCCACATCACGCCCGCCGCGCGCGCGGGCAATATGGCGCAGGCGGCCATGACGCTGGACGTGAACGGCCAGCGCCGGCAAAGCACCACCATCGCGCAGATGATCTGGTCCACCGCCGAGGTGATCAGCCACCTGTCGCGTTACTTCCGTCTGGAACCGGGCGACCTTATCTTCACCGGCACGCCCGAAGGCGTGGCCGCTGCGGTCAAGGGCGATCAGCTCGATGCGCGTCTGGACGGTGTGGAGGGCCTGAGCATCCGGCTGGTCTAGCCGGCTTTCGGGTATCCCGGCGGCAGATATTCAGCCGTCGGGCCGCCTGATTGTCAAGAATTGTCAAAACACTCCCGTCGGCATGCCACAGCAAAGCATTTGTTCGCTAGTATTCAAAACAGAAGCAGACGAAGGGGGTGGTCCCCGAGATTGCATGACAGGGGGGGTCGAAATGCCACTCAATAATTTGGCCACGGCAGGCCTGGAAGAAGGAAAAAAGCAGTGCATCGTAGTGGGCTCCACGCCGGAGCGCATGTCGCAGTACGTCAACAGCCTGCGGCCACTGCCGCTGGAATTTCACCTGTTCGCCAATCAGGCCATGCTGTTGTCCTCCAAAATGGGCAAGCAGCCGGATCTGGTGATTCTGGACGTGGTGGGCAAGAAGCAGGGCCTGCATAATGAGCTGGCGGGCCTGCTGGAAAAGATAGAGCGCCGCAGCGCCGTGGTGTTTGCCGTGGTGGATGGCAACCAGCGCCTGGCCGCGGCCGAAGCCCTGGCCCTGGGGCTGAGCGATTACGTGCAATACCCGTTTGCCGATGTGGAGTTGCTGTCGCGCGCGCGCATGCACCTGGGCGCGGACGAGAACCAGGTTTTCGATGCCGAGATCCAGGCCGTGGTGGAAACCATTTCCACGCACGAAGGCCGCGTCATCCTGCGCAACAGTTTGTGGCAGCTCAAGAACAACCTGAATGTGCTGCGTACCGTGAGCGATCTGGCCCTGACGGTGGGGTGCAGTGAAAAGGCGGTGAATGCGGTATTTCTGGAAGCGTTTGCATGTTCGGCGTTCGATTACATGCGGCGTACACGCATGGAACGCGCCCGCCATTTGCTGGCGCGCACGCGCATTCCCATCATCCAGATTGCCAGCGATCTGGCCTATTCCAGCGCGGCCAACTTTTCCACCGCCTTCAAGACAGTGGTGGGCGTGAACCCGCGCGCCTACCGCCAGGCGCAACAGCGCGCTGAAAAAGAACAAAACGGGGACTGATCCGCTTGCGCGACGGGTATTTGTGTCGCATAAGCACAATAACGTGGCACAGAAACGTCAACGATTGTCAAGATTCAGTGAAAATAAGTTTCTTCAAAAAATAACCAATCGTTTGCGAGGTATTTTCAAAAGCAATGTCCTGGTAGACATGCACAATGACCGTGAAATTTCAATTTTGCGGTCTTGCGTCTATCAGGAAGAGAGATGAACAAAGCGTATAAGAGTATTTACAACGAGAGAACCGGCACCTTCGTGGCCGTTGCGGAAAATGTGAATGCGCGCGGCAAGCGTTCGGGTAGTCGCATGAACCGCGTTGCTGCGGCGCTGGCCACGGTGGCCGCTGCGGGCCTGGTGGCCGGGACGGCGGTGGCGGCTGTGGATATCCCGAACAATGGTGCGGATAACAAGATTGATTTCACCACTTCAGGCGGGAGTATCAATTTTAGCAGCGGTGGGAGTATTACCGGTCTGGCGGGTTTGACGACTTCCGGCGCGCTTGATGCTGGCAGCATTAAATCAAGTGGGACGCTTGAGGTAACGGGCCAGACAACCTTGGGCAATGTGTCTGCTGGTGGCGGAAATACCACAGTTGACAGCACCGGCGTTACAACAAACAAAATGACGATTGGCGGGAGCGGTGGTCCGGAAATTTCCAGTTCAGGCTTTACCATGGGAACGACGGTTATTAACGGAAGCAGTGTCACGGCAAACCAGATGACGGTAACTGGCGGTCCGGTGATCTCGAGTACCGGCATTGCCATGGGATCCAAGAAGATCAGCGGCTTGGCAGATGGTACGGCAGCAGACGATGCGGTCAACAAGAGCCAGCTAGATGCAGTTGCCAACACGGCGAACGCAGGATGGAATCTTAAGGCCGGTACAGAAGCAACTGGGCAAAATATCAAGCCTGAAGACAGTGTTACATTTGCTGCTGGAAAAAATCTGGAAGTCAGCCGTAATAATGGTGAAATAACTTATAAAACCGCTGATGAGGTTGAGTTTGAAAAGGTAGAAGTTGCTGATACTACCGTTGATAGTAACGGCATTCAAACTAACAAGGTGGTTATTGGTTCCAGCGGCCCGGAGATCAGCAGTTCCGGTATCGATATGGGCAAGCAGAAGATTACCAACCTAGCCAATGGCGATATCACCGCTACTAGTACCGATGCGGTGACTGGCCAGCAAGTGCATGATTTGTTTTTTGAAAGTGGAACCGCAGAAGGTATTCGCTATTTTCATGCTAAATCAGCAGCAACGGATTCCACGGCATCGGGCCAGGAATCCATCGCTATAGGCCCCTACACCGTGTCGGGCGGCGTTAGCAGCTTTGCTGCGGGTGACGGTGCGATTACAACTGATGACGCTGAGGATTCTATCGCCCTTGGTACGCAGGCCAGGGCAGGTACTGAGGGGAGTGACGATGGCGAAGCCGCCATTGCCATTGGTCGCGAGGCCTTTGCCGCCGGCAAGAGCACCATCGCTATGGGGGATGGCGCAAAAATAGATGACTACCAAGTTGATGGTGCAACGGCGATTGGCAAGGGCGCGAAAGTTAGTGGTATTTATAGTAACAATGCACTGGCTATCGGCACCGAGGCGATTGCCAGTGCTGCTAGCGCCACGGCAGTGGGTCATAAGGCGCAGGCTGGCGGAGAGAGTGCTGCCGCGCTGGGCCAAGAGGCGCAGGCAACGGGTGACCATACCATTGCTCTGGGGCAGGCATTGGCAGAAGGCAGCAATGCGTTTGCTGCGGGTAAGGGTGCAGAAGCGCTGACTCAAAATAGCATTGCGCTGGGTGCTGGTGCTGGTGTGGACACATTCAGCGACCCTGGAGGCGACCGTCATTCTCACATCGCTATTGGTTTGAATGCCGGGCAAAATGTAAACGGCAATGAAACTATTGCTATCGGCTCGGGTGCCGGTAGTAACGTAGGTGTAGGGGTGGTAAACAGCTCCGGGGGCATCGCGATCGGTACAGACGCTGGTAGCGGCATCGGCGGGGAAAACAACATTTCCATTGGCTACTTGGCGAACAAAGACCAAGGAGCTATCACCCATACTACAGCAGTAGGAAATCAAGCGATTTCCGGGGATGATGCCGTCGCTATCGGTTCCTTATCCAAAGCTGGCGAGAAGGCGATTGCTGTGGGTGCCGATGCCGAGGCGCAACTTAATGCGACAGCGATAGGCCAGGGCGCGCAAGCAGATCAAGGCCAGGTTGCTATTGGTCGTGGTTCAAGGGCAGTCGCTACAGATGCGAACGGCAGCGGCTATCTTACCGGTAGCGCATTCACTGGTACCGTTGTGTCCGTAGGTGATACAAGCTCGGGGACACAGCGCCGTATTGTTAATGTCGCGGATGGCTCGAATCAATATGATGCCGTGAACGTAGGTCAATTGCATGCAGTGCAAGAGAATGTTGGAAATTTGATCGGGGGCTCGATCACGGTAGATACAGATGGAACTTATCAGGGTTACGTTGTTGAGCTCGAAGATACTGGTGGAACTACACATCAATATAAGACGGTCGCTGAAGCCATTAACGCAGTGTCCAGTGGGGCAATCAGCGTGCTTCCTGGGAATGCTGCGATTTACAATCCTGACGGAACGCTGGATGTGGAAGCGGCCAACCTTGCCGGTCAGGCGGTTAACCTGCAACAGATGAATGCTGCCATTGCTGAAAATATGGTCGAGTATTTCAGCGTTGATCCAAATAGCGATAGCGACAACAAAGATAATTTGGGCGCAAGCGGTGCAAATACCATGGCTATTGGGCCGGGAGCCAGTGCCAGCGGCGTATCTTCTCTTGCTCTTGGGCATACCGCGCAAGTACAGGATAGCAACCGTGCAATTGCCATCGGATTTGAAAGCCGCGCGCAGGCGGACAATAGCACTGTTGTGGGCGAACGAAGTCGCGCTCACGATATGGCGGGTGTCGCCATCGGGAGCAACGCAGTCAGTCATGGTCAGAACTCCATTGCCATGGGCTCGGGTGCGTTGACGGAAAAGAAGTATTCGAGTGCAACCGTGGATAATGCCATCGCGATTGGCACAGACGCGCGATCTACCGCAGATAGCGCAATCGCTATCGGGCATCATTCACGTGCAGCGGGTGAAAAATCTGTAGCGCAGGGCTTTACAGCAGAAGCATTGGCTGAAAGCGCCATGGCATTTGGCACAAATTCACTTGCCAATGCTGTTGATGCCCAGGCTAGCGGAACGAAGGCTCAGGCTACAGGTGCTAGCTCTCAGGCCTATGGCACCGATGCCCGCGCTTCTGCGGAAAATGCCCAGGCTAGCGGCACGAACGCAAGGGCTCAGGCATTGAACTCAATTGCTACGGGCACAGATGCGAACGCATTGGCTGTCAATGGCATCGCCATGGGAACAAATACCACGGCTGGCTTCGTGCCAATTAATCCGCTTGATTCTGCGGAGGTCGCACGTAATCAGAACAGCATCGCCATAGGTCATGGCGCTGCGGCAACGTATCTTGACGCGACTGCCATCGGTCGCAGCGCCGAGGCGGATGCTGAAAAAGCCGCTGCCTTTGGTGACGATGCCGAAGCGCGCGCAGAAAAAGCCTTGGCCGTCGGCGCCAGTGCGAGTGCCACAGGCGAGCAAGCTGCCGCATTCGGCGCTGGTGCCGAGGCAACGGCTTCCCAGGCATTGGCTTCCGGTGCGGGGGCGAAAGCCAGCCAGGCCAATGCCGCCGCCTTTGGTGCCGGCGCTGACGCTAGCGCCGCTAATGCATTGGCTGCGGGCGCCGGTGCGAAGGCGAGTGAGACCGGTGCCGTTGCCCTGGGCCAAGGTGCCAACGCAAAAGATGCGCGCTCCGTAGCTCTGGGAGATGGTGCAGAAACGGCAGCAGCCGTCAGTACGCCAGATATGACGGTCGATAAAAACACCTACGAATTTGCCGGCAAGGTGCCGGTGGGTACGGTCAGCGTGGGCAAGGCGGGCGAAGAGCGCACTATCACCAACGTGGCCGCCGGTCGCGTCTCTGATGGTAGCACCGACGCCATCAATGGCAGCCAGCTTTACGGTACTAACATGGCGCTGGAAGCCTTGGCGGGTGATCTGGATACGGCGGGTGGCAGCGTGGCAAGCGCCCTCGGCGGTGGATCAAAGTATGATCCGCAAACCCATACCGTTACCGCAGCTCTGACGGTCAACAGTAATTCCTATGGCAATGTCCAGGATGCCTTGACGTATGTCGGCCAGGGCTGGAAGCTGACAACGAACGATAGCACTAAGTCGTTGACACCCATTTTGCCGGGTGAAACGGTCAATATCCAGCAAGGCAAGAACGTCGTGGTCAGCCAGGATAGCCATGAAGTCACCATTGCGACGGCCGACAATGTTGCGTTTGACGAGGTCATCGTTGGCGATACCACCATCGACAAGGATGATGGCATCACGACCAACAAAGTGGTCGTGAACCATGGTGGCGGCGCCCCTATCGATGTCGGCGAGACACTCAGCAAGGGGATCACGTTCACGGATGACGATGGCGCTCAAACCGAACGCAAGCTGGGTGACGAGCTCAAGGTGGTGGGTGATGAAAACATCAACACGACAGTGACCGCAGGTCAGATCGAGGTGGCCCTGGATAAGGACTTGGCCAATCTGAACTCGGTGCAGACCAATGAGTTGAATGTCGGCGGCGGTGTGCTTGTGGTAAAGCCAGGCAGCACGGGCGATAACAACACTTTCACGATCCATCAGAATACCGATATTGATTTTGGCGGTAACCAGATCACTAACGTGGCTGCGGGCACGGAGGATGATCATGCCGTGAACCTGGGGCAGTTGAATGAGTTGAAGGACTCGCCGCTGACATTTGCGGGTGATAGTGGTACGGACGTTGCCCGCAAGCTTGGTGAGAAGCTCAGCATTACGGGTGGTGAAACGGATGCGGCCAAGCTGACCGATGGCAACATTGGCGTCGTGGCGGATGGTGACGATACGCTGGAGATCAAACTCGCCGAGAACATTGATCTGGGTGAGGATGGCAGTGTAGCGATCGGTGATACGTTGCTGGATAATGATGGGCTTAAAGTGGATGATGGTTCAGGCAATGTAGCCACCACCACAGCAACAGGTACAACCGTAACCGATGGCACGAGTACGACTACGGTGACGGCTGGAAATGTTACGGTTGTCGATGGTACGAACACGATCGTGATGGATGCGGGTGCAGGTACCATTGTCGGGTTGACCAATCTGGATTTGAAAGATCCTACGTTTGCTACCGCCGGCCGCGCCGCCACTGAAGAGCAGTTAAAGGAAGTCAACGAAACGGCCAACAAGGGCTGGTTTGTTGCGGTCGGTGGCGAAGGCAAGCAAACCGATAACAACGTCGCTCCGGATGGTGTGGTTGACTTCAGCAATGCCGACGGCAATATCGTCATCGAGCGTGACGGTACGGACTTGAGCTTCGATCTGGCCAACAATCTGAAACTGGGCCAGGAGGAAAGTGCGCCGGGCGCGGGTGATGGCGAAGATGGCAGCCTTGAAGTGACGGGCAACGACGGCAACAAGGTCGTGCTCGACGGCAAGGATGGCACGATCGGTCTGACGGGCGCAGATGGCAGCACTACGATAGGCGTCATGACGGGCGAGGGGTACGTGGGTCATCAACCGGGCGATACGCCACCCACGCGCATCTACTACAACGATGGTACGGGTGATGTGCAGGTGGCCACGCTGCAAGATGGCCTGACGTTTGCGGGCGACACCGGTACGGATGTGGATCGCCAGCTGAATCAGACGCTCAATATCATCGGTGGTGAAACGGATGTGGCCAAGCTGACCGATGGCAACATTGGCGTCGTGGCGGATGGTGACGATACGCTGGAGATCAAACTCGCCGAGAACATTGATCTGGGTGAAGACGGCAGCCTGACCATTGGTGACAGTCGTCTGAACGATCAGGGCCTGCGCGTCGAGGATGGCGACGATGTGACCCGTGTTACCGCTGTGGGCGTCACCGTCAAGAATGACGAGGGTGATCGCACAACCGTACGCGCCGACGGTCTGCGTGTCGTGGATGATGGATCGGACGCGCGCACGGTGGTGCAGGCCGGTCTGGTCCGTGTCGTCAGCGATGACGGGGAGAACACCATCCGCATGAACGCCAACCTCGGCACGATCGCTGGTCTGACGAATCAGACCATCGACTACCCCGGGTTCGCCAATGGTACCGGCCGTGCCGCCACTGAAGAGCAGTTGCAGGAAGTCAACGAAACGGCCAATAAGGGTTGGTTTGTTGCGGTCAGTGGCGAAGGTAAGCAAACGGATAACAACGTTGTTCCGGATGGTGTGGTTGACTTCAGCAATGCCGACGGCAATATTGTCATCGAGCGCGATGGTACGGACTTGAGCTTCGATCTGGCCAACAATTTGAAGCTGGGCCAGGAGGAAAGTGCGCCGGGCGCTGGTGATGGCGAAGATGGCAGCCTCGAGGTGACGGGCAACGACGGCAACAAGGTCGTGCTCGACGGCGCATCCGGCACCATTGGTCTGACGGGTGCGGATGGCGATGACAATACGGTTATCACCAACATTGGCGTGATGCCGGGAGACCCTGTGTTGGCAGGTGGGGATATTACCCGCATCTACTACAACGATGGCGGCGATGATGTCCAGGTCGCCACCATGCTGGATGGCCTGACTTTCGCCGGTGACTCCGGTACGAATGTGGATCGCCTGCTGAACCAGACCTTGAATATCCAGGGTGGTGCCACAGGCAACCTTACCGATGACAACATTGGCGTCGTGGCGAATGGTACCGATACGTTGGAGATCAAACTCGCCGAGAATATTGATCTGGGCAAGGATGGCAGCCTGAAGATTGGCGATTCCCGTTTGAACGACGACGGCCTGCGTGTGAAGGATGCGGACGGCAACGTCACACGGGTTGCCGCCATTGGCACTACGGTCAAGGATGACGAGGGCAATCGCACCGCAACGCGGGCCAAGGGCGTCACCGTCACCGACGACGATGGCAGGCGTACGCGGGTTCGCGCCGGGGATATCCGGGTTGCGGGTAACAGCGGCGAGGAGATTCGTCTGAATGGCGACAAGGGAGTCATCACCGGCTTGACCAACAAGACGTTTGATCCGGATGATTTCACGTCCGGTCAAGCAGCCACGGAAGATCAGCTCAAGCAGGTCAGCGATGTGGCCAACAAGGGCTGGCAGGTCAGCGTGAATGACAACGTGGGCGATAATCAGGATCAGGTCAAGCCGGGTGATCGCGTCGACTTCCAGAACACGGATGACAACATCGTGATCGACAAGGTGGCGACGGCTGATGGTTACGATATCGTCTTCAATCTGGATAAGGACATCGATCTGGGTGACGACGGCAGCCTCACCATCGGCCAGACCGTAGTCAACGATGACGGCGTCCAGGTGGGCGACCATGTGGCCCTGCACGACGAGGGCTTGACGGTCACCGACGATGACGGAAACGAGACCAATACCACGGCCAAGGGTGTTGAAGCCAAGGATGATGACGGCAACGTCACCACGCTGGCCGCCACCGGCACGACGGTTGAAGACAAGGATGGCAACAAGACCGAGACCACGGCCGGCGGGGTGGATATCACTGCGGGTGACGGCTCGGCCTCCAGCTCCTTGGGCGCCGGCTCGCTGACGCTGGAGGATACGGTCAGTGGCAACACGGTTGTGCTGGATGCCGGCACGGGCCATCTCACTGGTCTGACCAATACGACATGGGATCCCGACACCATCCCGGTGGTCATCGATCGCGCGGCGACCGAAGGGCAGCTCAAGCAGGTTCATGACATTGCCAGCGCCGGCTGGAATGCCACTGATGAGTATGGGGAATCCATCAACATCGGTCCTGATGGCACCATGAACTTCGCCAGCGGCAATGACAACATCAAGGTCGATCTGCATGGCAAGGATGACGATGGCGAGGTGCGGGTAACCCTGAACAAGGACATCGATCTGGGTGACGACGGCAGCCTCACCATCGGCCAGACCAAGGTCGATGACGACGGCGTCACCGTGGGCGATGATGTGGCCCTGCACGATGGCGGCCTGACCGTGGACGATGGCGCGGGCAATCGCACCGAGACCACGGCCCAGGGCACTACCGTCACGGGCGATGGCGGCACCACCACGGTGGGCGCGGGCACTGTCACCGTGGCCGGCGACGGCCCGGGGGCGCCTGAAGTGACCATCGATGGCGACAAGGGCACCATAGGCGGCCTGACCAACAAGACCTTCACGCCGGGCGATATCGTCTCCGGCCAGGCGGCCACGGAAGATCAGCTCCAGGCCTTGCACGATATGCCCCTCACCTTCGGCGGTGACTTCGGTCCCGACGTGGATCGCAAGCTCGGTGAAAAGCTCAACATCGTGGGCGGCGCCACCAACCCGGCGGATCTGACCAGCGGCAACATCGGCGTCGTGGCCAACGGCCAGAATCAGCTTGAAATCAAGCTGAACAAAGATGTCGACCTGGGTGCGGATGGCAGCCTGCAGGTGGGCCAGACGCGCGTCACCCATGGCGGCGTGCAGGTGGGCCGCGATGTTCACCTGGGTGAGAATGGCCTCGTCATCGACGGCGGGCCCAGCGTCACGCGCAACGGCATTTATGCCGGGGGCCAGCGCATCACGGGCGTCGCGCCCGGCGTGCTGGATGACGATGCGGCCAACGTGGGGCAACTCAAGAGTGGCCTGACCAATCTGGATCGCCAGTTGACGGCCAAGGGCTTGAACTTTGCCGGCGATGCGGGCGCCACCCACCGCGATCTGGGCCAGACCCTGCAGATCAAGGGTGCGGACAACAATATCCAGACCGTCGTCACGGCGCCGGGCATCATGGAAATTGTGCTCAATCCGAACCTGGAGGTGGAGAGCCTGACCGCGCAGGAGGTGGTTGCCGGCGAGGTGATCGCAGGCCAGGTGACCACGGATAGAGTCGTGGCCGGCGAGGTGATTGCAGGTGAGGTGACGGCCGATCAGGTCAACGCGGGTGAGGTCAACGCCGGCGATGTCAACGCCGACCGCGTCCGGGCGGGCGACGTGCAGGCCGACAGCATTCTGGCCCTGGATATCGTGTCCGGCAACATCGTGACCGACAACGTCACCATCAACAATGGTGGCCCCGTCATCAACGAGTACGGCATCGATATGTCGGGCCAGCGCATCGTCAACGTGGCGCCGGGTGTGAATCCGGGCGATGCCGTCAACATGGGCCAGCTGCAGGCGGTGCACAACAACCTGCAAGGGCAGATCAGCGACGTACGCCGCGATCTGCAGCGCACCGACCGGCGTCTGCGTGGCGGTGTGGCGGCGGCCATGGCCACGGCCGCGCTGCCCCAGGCCTATCTGCCGGGCAAGAGCATGATGTCGGTGGCCGGCGGTACCTGGAACGGTGAATCCGGCATGGCCGTGGGCTACTCCGGCATTTCGGACAACGGCAACTGGGTATTCAAGGTCTCGGGCAACGCCAGCTCGCGCGGGGATTACGGTGGTGCCGTAGGCGTGGGCTATCAGTGGTAAATCCCGCAGTGTGACGGGCGCCGGCGGAACGGATTCGCCGGCGTCATCCTCCCGGTCTTGCAAGGAATTCTGGAATGAACAGCAAAATGATTTTGGGTGCCGTCGCGGCGGCACTGGTGTTGGCGGGCTGCGGCTCGCTGAGCAAGGTGGATGGGCAGGGGCAGACCGATCAGCCGGTCTTCCCCCAGGTAGACAAGGTCAGCTTCGATGCGGGCTCGTTTCCCAATCTGGACAATCTGCGCAGCATCCGCGCCGGCATGACGCGCGACCAGCTCTACAATTTGATCGGCCGGCCCCACTTCGCCGAGGGCTTCAAGGTGCGCGAGTGGGACTACCTGTTCCACTTCGACACGGCGCAGGGCACGCAAACCTGTCAATACAAGATTCTTTTCGACAAGCATCGCATCGCCCAGAACTTTTACTGGCAGCCCGAAGCGTGTGCCGAAGTGCTCAACGCCGCGCCGGCGGCCAAGCACTTCTCGCTTTCGGGTGACGTGAGCTTTGCCTTTGGCAGTGCCGTGCTGTCGGCGGCCGGCACGCAAGAAGTGGCGCGCATTGCGCAGGCGCTGGAAGCGGCGCGCGATGTCGAGCGCATCACCGTTTCCGGCCATACCGACCGCATCGGCAGCGCGCAGGCCAACCAGCGCCTGTCCGAGCAGCGCGCCGCGGCCGTGCGCCAGGCGCTGATCGGTCACGGTCTGCCGGCCGCGCGCATCCAGGCCCAGGGCCATGGCGCCAGCCAGCCCGTGGTGCAGTGCGACCAGACGGTGCGCGCCGACCTGATCGCCTGCCTTGCGCCCAACCGCCGCGTGGATATCGCCGTCCAGGCGCGCCAATAAAGGCCCGGTTCACAACATTTGAGCGAGAATCCGATCGATGAAAACAGCCTTCCGAATCCTGGCCGCGGCGGCCGCCGCGCTGGCGCTCAGCGCCTGCGAAACGACGGCGCCCAGCCAGCAACCTGAACCGGTGGACCCCAAGCCGCCGGTGGTGAACAACCAGGGTCAGGCCGCGCCGCAGCGGCCCGCGCCAGCCGCCGCAGGCCAGCAGAATACCCAGCAACAGGTGGTGATTACCGTACACCTGGCGCAGGCCAAGGCCGAACCCACGCTGGTGGCCGTGGACGCCGGCGGCGAGGCGCCCCTGTATGCCCTGCCCCAGCCCGTGCTCACGCAGCAGGACATGGGCCGGGTATCGCCCGTGACCGCGCAGGACGGCCGCAGCTTCTTGCTGCTGGAGATGAACCAGAACGGCATCCCCAAGCTGAAGAATGTGACAGAAAAAGCGCGCGGCCACTACCTGCTGCTGAGCGTGGGGGGCCAGCTGGTGAGCGTGTCCCAGATCACCGAGCCCATCCTCGATGGCCGTCTGCTGGTCAGCACGCAGGGGCCGGAGCACAGCCGCGCCATCCTGCGCCGCATGCGCGGCAATTGAATGCGGGACGGTCAGTAAAGGATCAAGCCCGGCCAGCGCGCCGGGCTTTTTTTGACCGAACCAATGCAAAAACAGCATTGTTCGAGACGGTTTTTATATTTGCATGAATAGATGCTTGTGGCCATAATGCCCGAATCAGAATAGCCATGGGACGGAGGCAAGGGGAATGCAGGATCAGGCCAATCTGCGCGGCGGGTTTTACGGGCAGCTCACACTGGGTGCGCACCCGGCGCTGCTGGTCATCGATTTCCAGCGCGGCTTCACCGAGCCCGGTTTCTCGCCCCTGGCCTCGGACTGCGACAGCGCCATTGCCGCCACCAACCGCGTGATCGCGGCGATGCGCGCGCGCCGGGCGCCCGTCATCTTTACCACCGTGGGCTATCAGGCCAATTTGTCCGACGCCGGCAGCTGGCTGAAGAAATGCCCCTCGCTCGCCACGCAAATCCAGGGCTCGCCCCAGTGTGCGCTGGATCCCCGCCTGCAAAGGGATGCCGGCCAAGGCGATACGGTGCTGCACAAGACCCAGGCTTCGGCCTTTTTTGGCACGGCCCTGGCGGGCATCCTGGCCGCACAGAAAATCGATACGCTGGTCATCGCGGGCGCCACCACCAGTGGCTGCGTGCGGGCCAGCGCCGTGGATGCCATGCAATATGGCTACCTTCCTTTCGTGGTGCGCGACTGCGTGGCCGATCGCTCGCAGCAGCAGCACGACAGCAACCTGGTGGATCTGGCCAGCAAGTATGCGGAAGTCGTATCGGTGGACGATATGCTTGCGCTGCTTGCCGATGATCCGCCGCTTTGATTCTGATGAACGCTGAATTCCTTTTCTACGGAGACAAACCATGAAAAAGCACTGGTTGGTGGCAAGCCTGCTTGCCGGCATTCTGGGCCTGGGCACGGCCCACGCGCAAAAGCCCATAGAACTTACGTTTTCGACTTATCTGCCCCCGGCCTACGAATACATCTACAAGCCGGCCGAGAACTTCCTCAAGGCGGTCGAAGCCGAGAGCAACGGTCGCGTCAAGGTCAACATCTTCCACTCGGGTCAGTTGTTCGGCGGTTATGACGAGCTGGCGGCGCTGTCGCGCGGCGATATCGACATCACCAATATGACGGGCACCTACCCCGGCGGCACGGTGCCGGCGCTCAACATCTTTACCATGCCCTTCGTGTTCGATGACGTGCCCCACCTGCAGCGCGCGCTCAACGAAGGTCTGATGGAGTTGGGCATCAACAAGGAATTGTTCGAGAATCACAACACCGTAGTGCTGGGCGTGGCGCCGCTGGATCCTTACGAATTCTATGGCCGCAACGCGCCCATCCTGACGCCGGATGATTTCAAGGGCAAGGTCTGGGCCAGCACCGGCTCTTCCGATGCGCGCGCCCTGCAGCTGCTGGGCGGCTCGCCCACCATGATGTCTTCGGGCGATCTGTACCTGTCATTTGACCGCGGCGTGATCGACGGCACGCCGCGCCCCCTCATCACGGGGATCGGCCGCAGTCTGCACGAAGTGGCCAAGCATTTGTCGCTGGCCACCTTTGCCTTCGATACCTCCATTTTGTCCATCAATCGCCAGAAGTGGGAAGCCTTGCCCGAAGACATTCAGGCGATTTTCCGCGAACAGGCCAAAAAGCGCGACGCCGAGCAGTTTGACATGGTCAGCAAGTACATGGAAGAAGCGCTGGCCAAGTTCGAGTCCGAAGGCATGACCATCGCCCGCATCAGTCCCGAGAACCTGCAGGCCATGCGCGAGATCACGGCCCCGGCCATCGATGAGTGGGCCGCCGAAGTGCCCAACGGCCAGGAGTATCTGGATCTGATCGCCAAGACGCGCGCCCAGTAAGACCACCGGAGCCGCCGCATGCACGACGAACACAGCCGGCTGGCGCGCGCCGCCCTGGGCATCAACCGGGTCGCCATCCTCCTTGCCGAGGTGGCCCTGGTCAGCCTGATGGTGTTGACGGTGTATGCGGTGGTGGCGCGTTACTTCTTTCGCAGCCCCAGTATCTTCGGGGTCGAGATCAGCACCTATCTGCTGCTGGTGGTGGCCTGGCTGTCGGTGGGCTGGACTCACCACGTGGGCCGCCACGTCAGCATGGAGGCGCTCAATGAAAAGCTGGGGCCGCGCTGGAAGCGTTTCACCGACGTCGTGTCCCAGTGCGTCATCCTGACCTTCTGCGCCGTGCTGCTCTGGAGCGGCACGCAGTTCACTCTCACGGCGCTGGAACGCAACTACCGCTCCGGCTCCCTACTCAAATTCCCGCTCTGGATGGCCTACCTGCTGATTCCGGTGGGGGCGCTGTTGCTGGGCATGGTGGCCTTGCTGCGGCTGCGCCGCACCCGGTCTGTCACCGTCGCGGCGCAGCCGCAGGAAGGGGTCTGAGGTGGATCCGATCAGCATCTTCCTGGTGATCTGCGGCGTCTTTGCCGTGTTTCTGGTGCTGGGCGTGCCCATTTTCGCCGCGCTGGGCGTCTCCAGCATGCTGGGCATGTTCCTGCACGGCGGCGTGGGCGGCTTCCAGGCCATCCCGTCCGTGCTGCACCGGGGCCTGGCCAGTTATTCCATCATCTGTGTGCCGCTTTTCATCCTCATGGGCGAGGTGATGGCGCGCACCAGCATCGGCGGGCGCCTCTACAACCTGTTCTTCCTGTGGATGAACCGCGTGCCCGGCAGCCTGGCCATCGCCAGCGTGGGCAGCTCGGCCGTGTTCGGCGCCATGAGCGGCGTCAGCGTGGCGGGGGCGGCCACCATCGGCCGCTTTGCCATCCCCGAGATGCTCAAGCGCAATTACGACGCGGGCCTGGCGGGCGGCTCGGTGGCGGCGGCGGGCTCGCTCGCGCTGCTCATCCCGCCCAGCATCGGTTTCGTGCTCTACGGTGAGATGGCCGACCAGTCCATCGGCCGTTTGTTCACCGCCGCCATCATGCCCGGCATTCTGCTGACCGCGCTCATGATGCTTTACCTGTATGTCAGCATCCACCTGCGCCCGTCGCTGGCGCCGCGCGTGGATGTGCGCGTCACCTGGGCCCAGCGCAGGCGCGCCCTGCTCGACGTGTGGGCCTCGCTGCTCATCATTTTGCTGGTGCTGGGCAGCATCTATTTTGGCGTGGCCACCCCGACCGAAGCCTCGGGCGTGGGCGCGCTGTGCGCGCTGGCGGTGGCGCTGTTCTACCGCGAGCTGAGCTGGCGCATGCTGTTCGAGATCCTGCGCTCCACCATGGTCACCACCAGCATGATCCTGCTCATCATGGTGGCCGCGCTGCTGTTCGGCTATATCACCACACGACTGATGATCCCGCAAAAGCTGATCCTGTGGGTCGCGGCGCTGGACCAGCCCGGCTGGCTCATCCTGCTGGCCGTGTTGTTCTTCCTGCTCATCGTGGGCATGTTCCTGGACATCGTGTCCATCATCCTCATCACCACCCCCATCATCCTGCCGGTGATCCTGGCGCTGGGCTATCACCCCATCTGGTTCGGCGTCATCATGATCATCGCCTGCGAAATGGCGGTGATCACGCCCCCGGTGGGCCTGAACCTGTACGTCATCAAAGGCATCGCGCCGGATATTTCGCTCAACGACATCATCCGCGGCGCCCTGCCTTTCGTGCTGCTGGAGGCGGTGGCCATCGGCCTGCTCATCCTGTTTCCCGGCATCGCCCTGTGGCTGCCGGGACGCATGTAGGGCGCGGGGCGGGCCATGAACCTGCGCCAGCTGCAATACTTCGTCGTGCTGGCGCAGGAGCTGAATTTCACCCGCGCCGCCGAGCGCCTGCACATTTCCCAGCCGCCGCTGAGCCGCCAGATCGCCCAGCTCGAAGACACGCTGCGCCTCAAGCTGTTCACGCGCAACAGCCGCCGCGTGGCGTTGACGGAATCCGGCGCCGTATTCCTGGTCGAGGCCCAGCTCATCCTGGAGCGTCTGCAAAACGCCACGGCGCGCGCCCGCGCGGTGGACGAGGGCCTGCAGGGCGCGATAGAACTGGGGCTGTCCAGCTCGCACTTCATGGGGCCGCTGCCGGCGCTCATCGCGCGCTACGGCCAGGCCTACCCCGAGGTCAAGCTGCACCTGAACGAGATCCGGCCCGTGGAACAGCAGCACGCCTTGATGGAGCGGCGCATCGACCTGTCCATTTCGCGCCTGCCCGTCAACGACAGCCTGCTGCGCAGCGTCTCGCTGTGGTCCGATCCCACCGTCGTGGCCTGGCCGCGCGGCTGGCGCGACTGCGCGCCCGACGCCAAGCTGCGCATCCGCGACATCGCCCAGGAAAAACTCATACTGCTGCGTCCGGAAAGCTCCGGCTTCGCGCAGCTCGTCTACGAACGCTGCCGCGCCTTCGGCGCCGGGCGCAACATCGTCCAGATGGTCAGCGAGGTGCCCGCGCAAGTTCACCTCGTCGCCGCCGGCGTGGGCGTGGCCGTGGCGCCCCGCTCGGTCTGCCAGCGCCTGCCCGAAGTGGAATGGCGCTTCCTGGACGAGTTCGACATCCGTACCGACGTCTACGGCGTCATGCGCACCGACACGCACAAGCGCGCCATCGACACCTTCATCCAGCTGATCGTGCAAGCCCCCCATCGCCTATGACCGCCCCGACCCTGAAAGCCCGCCTCGCCGAAAACACCCTGCTCGTCGCCCCCGGCGTGTTCGATTTCATCTCCCTGAAGCTGGCCGAACAGGCCGGCTTCGAATGCCTGTACATGACCGGCTACGGTACCGTGGCCTCTTACCTGGGCCTGCCCGACGCCGGCCTGGCCACCTATACCGACATGGTCAACCGCGTGGCGGGCTTTTGCGCCGCCACGCCCCTGCCGCTGGTGTGCGACGCCGACACCGGCTACGGCGGCCTGCTCAACGTGGCCCATACCGTGGAAGGCTATGCACGCGCCGGCGCCGCCGCCATCCAGCTCGAAGACCAGGTGTTTCCCAAGAAGTGCGGCCACACGCGCGACCGGCGCGTCATCCCCGCCGCCGAGATGGTGGCCAAGATCCGCGTGGCGCGTGAAACCCTGGCCGGCACGCCCGGCACCCTGCTGGTGGCGCGCACCGACGCGCGCGGCAGCCTGGGCCTTGACGAAGCCTTGCGCCGCGGCGAGCAGTACGCCGCCGCCGGGGCCGACCTGATTTTCATTGAATCGCCCGAATCGCGCGACGAGCTTGAAACCGTGGCCCGCCGCCTGCACGGCCTGCCCCTGGTGGCCAACATGGTGGAAGGCGGACGCACGCCCCTGCCCAGCCGCGCCGAGCTTGAAGACATGGGCTTCGCCCTGGCCATCTACCCCGCCCTGGGCTTTCTGGCCATGGGCCAGGCCCTGCGCCAGGCCTATGCCGGCCTGAAGGCCCGCGGCGACACCCTGGACCAGACCAATGCGCTGATGGATTTCGAAGCGTTCAACCGTTTGATCGGTTTCGAGCGGGTATGGGAATTCGAGGGGCGGTGGCGGGAGGGCTGATTTATTTTCCCCATTGTTCAAGCATTGTTATCCAGCGGCCAAACCGAGGGCATTGCTGGCGAATTTTCGCCACCCCAATCGCACTGGAAATTACCGGGCCATGCTCGGTCTTGCTATAGCTTCCCGCAGGAAAGGCTGCCAGTATGCGCTTGGATGGCGCGGTCTGGCGGTTGTTATTGATATCTTCAGGCGTTGGAAATTGCGAGCGGATGTCGATCAGCGTTTGGCGGACATCGGCATCCCAGCCGTCAAGTACATGCCGGAATTGTTCGACATCGGAAAACAACAGCCCTTCAAATTCATACATCTGTATATATGGACGAAGAAATCGCGGATCAATGCTGGGGCTATGGTTTAGAGCATTGTCAATGATCTCCTGCTCCAGATCTTCTACAATCCGGCCTTCGGCACCTTGAAAGCCATAATAGTCTACCAACGTTGTCAGCCTGTCTGCCCTGTGATATTCGTGCGAAATAAAACGAGCCAGTCGCTCAACCGTGACACGGCCGCCGTGATGCCGTCCCGACGGTGCTTGAATAATGGAGGGGTATGCATTTATCCCATGATCGAACAGATGTGGGATCAAACAGACCCTGACAAACTCTACTTCAGTCGCACCTTCACAGACGATGCATATCCGGATCACGCCGGTACTCCAATGGGTGTTTTCAGCCAGATATCGGACAAGAGATAGTCATCGTCCAGCCATTGCTGGTATTGATCCTTGGGAAGACTGCGCAGCAGGGTTGCACCATCACGGGCTTCCGCAACAACAATGTTTTCCAGGTCGAAGCAATTCACCATATATGGGGATTGTGTCGCAATAAACACTTGCCGCGTTTTTGCTACGCGCTTGAGCATTTCTGAAACCAGTGTAATGGCATGTGGATGCAAGCCCAGCTCTGGTTCATCGAAGAACAGCATGTTCGGTAGACGCTCATCAGGCAGGCTGAGCAGGGTCAGCAGACAAAATAATCGCAGCGAGCCATCGGAGGTCAGGTGTGCGCCAAAGATTTTGTCACTGTAGTTGCTTTTCCAGCGGAGCAACACTTTTCCGGCTACTGGTTCCAGAACAAAATCATTTAATGTGGGAAATACGCGCTGAATTTGTTGCACGAGCTGCCGATAGCGCGGACTGTCGTTTTCACGCAAATCCAGCAGTACGGCAGCCAGATTCCCGCCATCGGACCGCAGGTGCGTGAAATCAGAAATGTCCCAACGTTGATGCAGGGATGCATTTGCCGACGTGTCGTGAAACTGATAGGTAGAGCACTGCCGCAGCAAGGCGCAGATTGTTTTTGCGGTCTTGTTATCCTGATCTGGCAGCACGGATTCCTTGCCGACACCGGATAAATTGCGCCAGCCTGCTTCGCCCGTTTTCTGGATATCTGAATAGCGATATGCTTCGTGCGTGAGCATCAGCGTGTCGCCGGCAGATAGATGCGCCATATCAAATCGGTAATCGTTGAATCCTTTATCGGTGGCGATGCGAATTTCCGCATTGATCTTAGGCGTCGTACGAGACCCCATGAAAAACTGGTCGTCGCCGCCGCCGTTTCGAATTACGAATTCCTGAAGATTGCGCGAGCGCATCATCCAGCCCAGCATTTCGAAAAAACGGATGAAGCTGGACTTGCCTACTCCGTTGGCACCAATCAATACCGCCAGTTGCGGAATTTGCAGTCGGTCGACGCGTTTCAGGCTACGGAAGCCTTGAATGGTAACTTCGGTGATACGGGCGGGTGCGCGATGCGGTTTGCGCTGCGTATTCATCGGATATCCTCAGTCTGAGGGCGCCGGCCCCTCTCTTTCCACCCGGCAATCGGCAAGCCTGAGCGAAAAGAAAGGGGCAACTTCGGCGCTGACCTTATACGTGCGTGACGAACTTGGTCACCAGATAGCCTTCGAAGGTTTCACTGCCGCCTTCGCTGCCGATGCCGCTGTCTTTCACGCCACCGAACGGCGTTTCGGGCAGGGCGCTGCCAAAATGGTTGATGTTGACCATGCCCGATTCCAGCTCGTTGGCGACGCGGGTGGCGGTTTGTAGCGAGTTGGTGAAGGCATAGGCCGACAGGCCGAAGGGCAGTGAGTTGGCGCGGCGCAGGACTTCGTCGGTTTCCTTGAAGCGCACGACCGGGGCGATGGGACCGAAGGGCTCTTCCGTCATCAGCAGCGCGTCTTCCGGCAGGTCGGTGACGATGGTGGGGGCGAAGAAATAGCCCTGTCGATCCATGGCCTGGCCGCCCAGCACGACCTTGCCGCCCAGCTTGACGGCATCGTCCACGAAGCGGTTCATGGTGGGAACGCGGCGTTCGTGCGCCAGCGGGCCCATTTCCGTGCCGGTCTCCAGGCCGTCGCCCACGCGGATGCCTTTCATGTTCTCGACGAAGATTTCCAGGAATTCGTCGTAGACGCTTTCCTGTACGTAAAAGCGCGTGGGCGAGACGCAGACCTGGCCCGCGTTGCGGCACTTGAAGCGCGCCAGCATCTTGGCGGCGCGGCCGATGTCGGCGTCGTCGAACACCAGCACGGGCGAGTGGCCGCCCAGCTCCATGGTGACGCGCTTCATGTGCGCACCGGCCAGGGCCGCCAGCTGCTTGCCCACGGGCACCGAGCCGGTGAACGAGACCTTGCGCACGATGGGCGAGCGGATCAGGTAGTCGGAAATGTCATGCGGCACGCCCCAGACGATGTTGAGCACGCCCGGAGGCAGGCCGGCGTCGTGGAACATGCGCGCAATGGCCATCACCGCGCTGGGGGAGTCTTCCGGCCCTTTCAGGATGATGGTGCAGCCCGCGCCGACGGCGGCGCAGATTTTGCGGATTGCCTGGTTGTAGGGGAAGTTCCAGGGGGTGAAGGCGGCGCACACGCCGATGGGCTCACGCAGCACCATCTGGCGCACGTCGGGGCTGCGCGGCGGGATGATGCGCCCGTAGATGCGCCGGCATTCTTCCGCATGCCAGTCGGCGTGGTCGGCACAGCCGGTGATTTCGCCCACGGATTCGGCCAGCGGCTTGCCCTGGTCCAGCGTCATGTTGCGCCCGATCTCCTGGGCGCGCTCGCGCGACAGGCGCGCCACTTCGCGCAGGATTTCCGAGCGCTGCATGGGCGAGCTGTGGCGCCAGCTCTGGAAGGCCCGCTGGGCGGCGGCCAGCGCGCGATCCAGGTCGGCCTGCGTGGCGTGGGGCAGCTGGCCCAGCACTTCCAGGGTAGAGGGGTTGGTGATGTCCTGCGTATTGCGGCCCTCGCCGGCCAGGAATTCACCATCGATATACAGCGCGAGATTTTCGTACATGCCTGCGTCCGTCCGTGAGTTGAGGTGGGGATAGGGGTCAGGGCTTCATTCTACCGCTTGTGTTCTGCCGCTTGTGCCGGGCGGGATCGCGACACGCCATGCGTGGCCGTGCGGGGGCGGGCCAGCCAGATCAGTCCGATCAGCAGCAGGAACAGGAAGGCCGAAGCGTAGAAGAAGTCCGTTGCCGAAAGCGTGTGCGCCTGCTGCGCCACCATGCGATCCAGCAGCGCCGCGCCCTGGCGCAGCGTCAGGCCCAGCGGTTGCAGCCGGTCCATGAAGTGATCGAAGGCGGGCGTGCCGGGGCGGGCGACTTCGACCAGGTGGGCGTGGTGCAGGGCGGCGCGGTCATCCCACAGCGTGGTGGTGATGGAGGTGCCGAAGGCGCCGCACACCAGGCGCACGAAATTGGTCAGGCCGGCGGCGGCCGGGATGCGCTCCGGGCTCAGGCCCGAGAGCGAGATGGTGGTCAGCGGCGTGAAGAACATGGCCATGGCCGCGCCCTGGATGATGGTGGGCAGCATGACGTTGAACAAGTCCACCTGGGTGTTGAAGCCGGCGCGCATGCAGCTGATCAGCGAGAAGATCAGAAAGGCGGTGGTGGCGAGGATGCGCGGGTCGTGGCGCGTGAGCAGCTTGCCCACCACGGGCGAGAGGATGATGGCCAGGATGCCCACCGGCGCCGCGGCGATGCCGGCCCAGGTGGCGGTATAGCCCAGGGTGTTCTGCAGCCACAGCGGCAGCAGCACCACGGTGCCGAAGAAGGCGCCGTAGGCCACCGACAGGGCGATGGTGCCGGCCGTGAAATTGCGCTGCAGGAACAGCGACAGGTCGATGACGGGGTGGTGCGCGGTCAGCTCCCAGATGACGAAGTAGACGAAGGTGACGAACGAGATCACCGCCAGCGTGATGATGACGGGGCTGGCGAACCAGTCCAGGTCTTTGCCTTTGTCGAGCATGATCTGCAGCGCCCCGACCCAGACGACCAGCAGCGCCAGCCCGATGCCGTCGATGGGCAGGCGCACGCGGCGCGATTCGCGGCTGCGGTAGACGCGCCACGAACCCCAGGCGGCCAGCAGGCCCACGGGCACGTTGATGTAGAAGATCCACGACCAGTGGTAATTGTCCGAGATGAGCCCGCCCAGCAGCGGCCCGGCGATGGGGCCCACCAGGATGGTCATGGACCACAGCGACAGCGCCATGCCCGCCTTGGCGCGCGGGTAGCTGGCCAGCATCAGGGCCTGGGACAGCGGGATCATGGGCCCGGCGACCGCGCCCTGCAGCACGCGAAACAGCACCAGGGATTCGAACGACCAGGCGAAGCCGCACAGCCAGGAGCTGAACACGAACAACAGCGTGGCGATGAGGAACAGGCGCACCTGGCCAAAGTACTGGGTGAGCCAGCCCGTGAGGGGCACGGTGATGGCGTTGGCCACGGCGAACGAGGTGATGACCCAGGTGCCCTGCGTGGTGCTCACGCCCAGGTCGCCCGCGATGGTGGGAATGGACACGTTGGCGATGGATGAATCCAGCACGTTCATGAACACCGCCGCCGAGACGGCGATGGTGCCCAGGGCGCGCGTGCTGCCTTCCAGCGGCGGATAGCCGCCGGGGGGCGGCGCCGGAGCGGCGCTGCTCATGAGGGCTGGTTCTCGGCGATGATGCGCCGGATGAGCGCGTCGACCGGGCCGGGGTCGGCATCGAAGACCGGGGTGCTCTGCAGCGGGGCCGGCGCCGCGCTGGCGGGCGCATCCGCCGTTTGCGGGCCCGAGGCCAGATCGACCTTGGCCGTCATGGACAGGCCTACGCGCAGCGGGTGGGCGCGCAGGTCTTCGGCGTCCAGCGCGATGCGCACCGGCACGCGCTGGATCACCTTGATCCAGTTGCCGCTGGCATTCTGCGGCGGCAGCAGGGCAAAGGCGCTGCCGCTGCCCGCCGACACCCCTTGCACGGTGCCGTGGTAGCGCACCGCCTTGCCGTACAGGTCGGACACCAGGGTCACCGACTGGCCGGGCTGCATGCGGCGCAGCTGCGTTTCCTTGAAGTTGGCTTCCACCCACAGGCGGTGCAGCGGCACCACGGTCATGAGCGGCGTGCCGGGCTGGATGCGCTGGCCCAGCTGCACCGAGCGCTGCGCCACCATGCCATCCACCGGCGCGGCAATCGTGGTGCGCGACTGCGCCAGCCACGCCTGGCGCAGCTGGTCGGCCGCCTGCAGCACGTCGGGGTGGTGCGCCACGTCGCTGCCCTGGGTGAGCGCCTGGTTGGTGGCCAGGCGGGCCTTTGCCGCCGAGACCTGGGCCTGCGCCTGCGCCAGCGCGGCCTGGGCCGACTTGACGGCCACTTCCGCATGCAGCACTTCTTCACCGCTGACCCCACCCGAGCCGCGCAGCGCCTTGCGTCGCTGCAAGTCGTTGCGCGCCTTGTCCAGCTGGGTTTGCGCCTGCTCGACGTTGGCTTCGCCCACGGCCACGTCCGCCGTCAGCGCGTCGTTCTGTACGTACAAAGTCTGGGTGCGGCGCACGGCCTGGGCCAGTGCGGCTTCGGCCTGCGCCAGCGTGATGGCGGTATCGCTGGGATCCAGGCGCACGAGCGGCGCGCCCTGGGCGACGGGATGATTGTCGTCGGCGCCGATGGCGATGACGGTGCCGGGGATGCGCGCGCTGATGGGCACCAGATCGCCGTGTACATAGGCGTCGTCGGTGGATTCGAAATGGGCGGCCACCAGCATCCACCAGGCGCCGTAGGCCGCGGCGATGAGGATGAAGGCGGCCGTGGCGGCCCACAGCAGGCGCCGGCGCGGCGAGCGCGGGGCAGGGACGGGTTCAGTCATGATGCGTCAAAGAGAGGAGTGAATCCGGGCTTCCGGCGCGGGGGCCGGAGAAAAATCGTGTCCGCCCCCCAGGGCGGTGGCCAGCTGGACGTCCAGCACATAGGCGCGCGCGTGCAGGTCGCTGGTCTGCACGGTTTGCTTGAGCACTTCGCTTTGCGCCATCAGCACCTGGATGAAGTCGCCCAGGCCCGCCTTGTAGCGCTGCAGCGCGATGTCGTAGGCGGAGGTGATGGCGCGCAGGCTGGCTTCCTGATGCACGATTTGTTCCTGCAGCGCCTCGATGGACGCCTGGGCATCGGCCACTTCGCGGAGGGCGCCGACCACGGTGTCGTTGTAGCGGGCGATGGCGGCGTCGCGCTGCGCGCGCTGGCCGGCCAGGCGCGCATTCAGGGCGCCGGCGTTGAAGATGGGCAGCGTCAGCACCGGGCCGGCGGCATAGTCGGCGCTGCCGCCGTGAAACAGGCGATCGGCGCCCAGCGCCACCAGGCCGATGGCCGCCGTCAGGTTGATGTTGGGCAGGAATTCGGCCCTGGCGGCCGAGACCTCGGCGCCGGCGGCCAGGGCCTGCAGGCGCGCCGCGGCGATATCGGCGCGCCGGCCCAGCACGGCCAGCGGGATGCCGGCGGGCGCGGGGGTGGCCAAAGCCTGGTAGGGCTGCGCGCGCAGTGCGGGGAATTGCCCGGGGGCGCGGCCCAGCAGGGCGGCGAGCCGGTGGTGTAGCAGATCCACGGTGTTGCGCACCTGGCCCAGCTGCACGCGGGCGGCGGACAGCGCGGAGTCGGCCTGGTCCACATCCACCTGCGTGCCCAGGCCATGCGTTTCACGCTCGCGCGTCACCGCCAGGACTTCGGCCAGCTTCTCGACGATGCGGGCGATGGCGTCGGACTGCGCACGCGCATTCTGCAGCTGGAAGTAGGCTTGCGCCACGGCCGAGACCAGCAGGCTGCGCGCCTGGGCCTGATCGGCCTGCGCCGCTTGTACGCGATACTGCGCCGCCTCGTGCAGCGCCGCCAGCCGGCCCCACAAATCCAGGTCGAAATTGAGCTGCAGGTTCAGCGCCGTATCGGTCTGGGCCGAGCCGCCCAGCGGCGGCGGGTAGATATAGTTTTCGCTCAGGCGCTCGCGCGTCAGATGATAGTGGGCGTTGACTTGCGGCCACTGCACGGCGCGCGCGCCCTGGGCGGCCGCCTGCGCCGCGCGCACGCGCGCAAGCGCGCCTTGCAGGCCGGGGTTGTCCTGCAGCGCGGTGTCGATGAGCGAATCCAGCTGCGCGTCGTGGTAGCGCGTCCACCACCGGTCTTGCGGCAGCGCGGCGGCGGCCGCTTCGGCATCCAGGCCCAGCTGCGCGCCGGTAAGCGCGGTCACGGCGGGGGCGTCGGGATCCATGGGGGCGCAGGCCGACAGGCTCAGAACCAGCAACAGACAGGACAGGGACTGGCAGGACAAGGGCTTCATCGTTGGCGCGGGCAGAGAGGAAACGGCGGATTATTCCCGGGCGGGGTCGCTGGCCTGCTGCAGGTAGTGCTCGCCGTTGGCGACCATGCGCGCGAGCAGCGTCAGCAGGGTGTGGAATTCATCTTCGGTAAACCCGGCCAGGTGCCGGTCGAGCGCTTCCGAGACGATGGGCAGGATGCGTTCGGCCAGCGCATTGCCGGCATCGGTCAGCACCACCTTGACGACGCGCCGGTCTTGCGGGATGCGCGCGCGGTGCAGGATGGCCTTGGCTTCCAGCCGGTCCAGCATGCGCGTGACGGCGCCGGTGTCTACCCCCATGCCGCGCGCCAGCTCGGCCGGCGTATCCATGCCTTTGTGCTTGATGAGCAGCAGCGGGCGCCACTGGCTGGCCGTGAGGCCCAGCGGCAGGGTGCCCAGATCGATGGCGCGGTGGATGAGCGTCGACAAATGGCGCGCCAGGATGCCGACATTGCGCTCGGCCGCCAGGCCGGCGACCGAGCCATCATAAAAGCCCCTGTGCGGGGCGGGTGGGGTGGGCGTTGCGGACGCGGGTTTTACCATAAAAAAAGTCTAACACGTCAGTATCTGCCCAGACAACTAAAAATTGAGCCGTCAGGCAGGACTGTCTTGCGCCCGCAGCGCCGTGCGCCAGGCCTGCGCGACCTGCTCCAGGCGTGTCGGGGGTTGCAGGATCAGGGGGCGGGCCACGCGACGCACGCAGGCCTTGTGCGCCTCGGCCGTGATGTATTCCACGGGCGACTTGCCATCCACGCGTGCCAGGAACAGCGCCGGCAGCAAGGCGGCGGCGCGCTGCTCCAGGTCCGCAGCCGGCTCCCAATCCACCTGTTCCAGATAGTGCTGTGTAAAGCTACTGAAACATTGTAGATACTCCTTCGTGCGATCCGGGCGATGGCGACACTTCAGCAGGAAGTGGTTCAGGCAAAACGCCAGGTCGAAGGCCGGGTCGCCGAACCAGGCGCATTCAGCATCCAGGAAGACCGGCCCGTCCGGCCCGACCAGGATGTTCTTGGGGCTGACGTCGCCGTGTACCAGCACCTTGTGCGTGGCCAGGGTGCGCGCGGCCAGCGCGTGCAGGCGCGGCGTCAGATCCGGATGGCGCGCGCCGGTGGCGATCAGGTAGGGCTCGAGGCGGATGGGGTAAAAAATGTGGTCGGTGGGAAAGCGCGCCGCCAGGCGGGGGTCGCGCGCCGATGCGGCGTGCAGCCGGCCCAGCGCGGTGCCGACCCCGGCCGCAACGCCGGCCTCGGCCTGCCCGGCCAGCAGCTGCGCCTTCCACACGGGGTGGCGCGCATCGTCCAGCCAGGCCATGGCAAAAGCGCCCGCCTGCGCGTCATGGGCGATGGGCCGGGGCACGATGCCGGGCAGGTGCTCGTGCGCAAAGCACAGCCAGGCCCACTCGTAGCGGTTGCGCTCGACCGGCGCCTGCCAGTCCATGGCCACTTTCAGGCGGGGCAGTGCGGCCTTCACGCACAGGCGGTCGGTGCCGGTATCCACGCGCCAGATGTCGGACGAAACGCCGCCGGTCAGCGGCGTCCAGCGCAGCGGCGCATCGGCCGTCGCCAGCCCCTGGTCGATCAGGAAGGCGCGCAGGCGCGGGTCGGGCTGGGCCGTCATGACAGCACCGCCAGGCCGGCGCAGGGCAGGGGGTGGTCGGCCGCGATGCGCAGCAACTGGTTGTATTTGCACACCGTGCTGGACGTGCGCAGCGAGCCGATCTTGATCTGCCCGGCCGCCGTGCCTACGGCCAGGTCGGCCATGAAGGGGTCTTCCGTCTCGCCCGAGCGCGCCGAGATGATGGTGGCGAAGCCCGCCGCGCGCGCCTGGGCGATGACGTCCAGCGTGCCGCTGAGCGTGCCGTTCTGGTTCAGCTTGACCAGCACGCCGTTGCCCGCGCCGTCGCGGATGCCGCGCGCCAGGCGCTGCGGGTGGGTGGTGAACAAATCGTCGCCCACCAGCTGCACCTGCGCGCCCAGGCGTTGCGTAAGCGCGCGCCAGCCGTCCCAGTCGTCCTCGTCCAGGCCGTCCTCGATCGACACCACGGGAAAGTCGCGCACCCAGTCGGCGAGCATGTCGATCATCTGCGCGGCGTCGCGGTGCAGACCTTCGCGCGCCAGATGGTACTGGCCATCGTCATCCTTCAATTCGCTGGCCGCGACGTCGATCGCGATGCGCATGTCTTCGCCCGGGCGCAGGCCCGCGTGTTCGATGGCCGTACACAGCAGCGCCAGCGCCTCGCGCCCGCTGCGACAGCCCGGACTCAGGCCGCCTTCGTCGGCCAGCAGCGTGGGCAGGCCGCGCGCCTGACAGACTTCCGTGGCCGCCTGGCGCACGCGCGAAAGCTGGTGGATGGCCTGGGGCAGGGTAGCGGCGCGGGCGGGAATGACGAGAAAATCCTGGACATCCATGCCGCCGCTGGCGTGGCGCCCGCCGCTGAAGATGTTGACCATGGGCAGGGGCAGGGTGGGCGCGCCCTGGCCGGCCAGATCCGCGATATGCGCGTGCAGGGGCCGGCGCGTGGCCTGCGCCGCTGCGCGGCAGGCGGCCAGCGACACGCCCAGGATGGCGTTGGCGCCCAGGCGCTGCAGCGCCGGCGTGCCGTCGGCCTCGCGCATGCGGGCGTCCAGCGTGCGCTGGTCCAGGGCGTCCAGGCCGGTGACGGCCTGCGCGAGGGCGCCTTCGACGTTGGCCACGGCGCGCGTCACGCCCAGGCCCCCGTAGCAGGCCGGATCGCCGTCGCGCAGCTCATGCGCTTCATGCGTGCCCGTCGAGGCGCCCGACGGCACGGCGGCCCGGCCCAGGCTGCCGTCGGCCAGGTGAACGTCGACTTCGACCGTGGGCCGGCCGCGCGAATCCAGGATCTGACGCGCCCGCAGCGCGCGGATGAGGGTTGGGGCTGTGCTCATGTCTGCAATCCGGTGTCTCTCTCTTTGTGATGGGAAATGGCACTGTTACAGGCGGCCCAGCAGGGCCATCAGGGTCAGTGCCAGGTTGTCGATGGGCCGCTGGCGGTATACGCCCGAGCGGCGCAGCGCGCGCCAGCGCGCCAGGGCCTGCGGCGCCGTCACGCCGGCGTAGTGATCCAGCGTGGCGCGCGCCTGCGGCGTGAGCGCGTCGCGCAGATCGGCCAGCGCGGCGAAGTGGATCGCGTTCCAGTCCTTCAGCGCGCCGCCCAGCAGGCCGTGCAGGCGCTGCCAGCGCGCCCGCAAGCCGCGGTTCATGCCCAGCTGGTTGCTGCCGTGCTGACGATACCGTACCGAGGGCCAGTCATCAAATACCATCTGCCCTCCGCAGCCGGTCACCAGCAGATAGGCCCACCAGTCGTGCATGACGATGGGCAGCCGGGGCGGCGTGCGCGCCAGCAGGTCGCGCGCGCGGCCGTTCAGGATCATGGTGTTGCCGCCCGCCATGCATTGCACCAGTGCGTTGGCGAATCCGGGCGGGCGCCGGAAGTCTCCCGAGAGCCCCAGCGCGCGCCCCTCGGCATCGATGTAGCGCGTGCGCGAGCCGTACAGCAGCGGCACGTCGCCCGTCCCTTCCCGACGGGCCTGCAGGGCCGCCAGCCCGCGGCGCAGGTGGTCGGGCTCCCAGACGTCGTCCTGGTCGCAAAAGGCGAAATACGCCGCCTGGATCTGCGGCAGGCGCAGCAGCGACATGAAGTTCGCGGCCGGGCCGCGCCGCGGGCCTTGCAGGCAGCTCAGGCGCTGTGCGCCCCAGCGCTGGCGATAGCGCGACAGCACGGCGCCGGTCGCGTCGTCGGAGCCGTCGTCGGAGGCCCAGACGCGCCAGTCCTTATGCGTTTGCTGTTCCAGCGAATCGAGTTGTGCGGCCAGGAAGCGCGCGCCGTTGTGGGTACACAAGAGGATGGCGACCGGGGTGCTCATGGCGCGGCTGCGGCGCGGCTCAGCGCAGGCGACGCATGAGCCAGCGCAGGGGGGCCGTCAGGCGCCAGCTGTGCGACTGCTGCATGGCCTGTAACTGCGCCCGCAGGGCCGCCAGCGCATCCTGGCTGGCGTGCAGGGCGTCGCGCAAGGCACTCGCCGCGATGTCGTTGTCGTGCAACCAGTCCTGCGTGTCGCGCCCGAGCGCATCGATGAAGGCACCCGGGGTCGCGCTGGGCTGCGCGGTCATGAGGATCTGATAGGCCCGGCCCGCCGGCAACTGCGCCAGCCACTGCGTCGTGCCCGTGGGCAGCGCCTGCCAGCAGGCCCTGAATTCTTCGTGCTCCGGGCCGGCATCGGCGGTATCTACCTGCGTGACCGCGAAACCACAGGCGTGCAGCATGCGGCCCAGCGTGGCGCTGGTGAAGAAGTGGATGTGGGTGCGATCCAGCAGGCCGGTCTCGCGGTAGGGGAAATCATTGTTCAGCAGGGCGGCCATCAGGCCCGCGTGGGCCACGTTGGGCACGGAGACTACCAGGCGCCCCTGTGGGTGCAGATGCGGTCTGAGGGCCTGCAGGCACTGTTGCGGGTCGCGCAGGTGCTCCAGCACGTCGGCGGCAAGAATGCAGTCGAACGGCGTGTCGGGCAGCCGGGTCAGCCATTGCGTGTCGTTCAGGTCGGCGTGTACGACGGCCTCGCACCACGGGCGGGCGTGCGCCAGCGCCGCCTGCGACTGATCCACGCCCACGACTGTGCAGTCGTAATGGCGCTGCAGTACGGCCGACATGGCGCCGGCGGCGCAGCCCAGCTCCAGCACGCGCAGGCCATGGCCCACCTGGCGGCAGATGCGCGCCGGCGTGGTGTCGCTGTCGGGGTCGAACGCGTAATCGTATTTGAGTGCGTCGTCGTTCATGATGGCTCGCCCTCGAGACGGACGTCCAGCATGGGAATGCCCACGATGCCCGTAGCCACCGCGCTGGTGTGCGAGCGGAACACCACCGCGTCGTGGACCCAGTGGTGCTGCACATGCTCTTGCTGCGTGCCTTCGGCAATGGCCGCCGCCAGTGAATAGTCACCCACCGGCAGATACGGCAGCGTGAAGCGAAAGCGCGCCGTGAAGCGCGCGCCCGTCGCCACGCCGAACGGGCGCTGCGCGTAGCTGAGATAGGTATTGTCCCCGAACAGCGTTTGCCCCAACCGGTCTTTCACATAAAAGCCCACGATGGGACGCTGCAGGTCTTGCTGCGCGGCCACGGTAATGGCCACCGTGACGATCTCGCCGCCCACCACCCAGTTCAGGGGCTGGCCGTCGTCCGTCTGGAAACGCACGTCGGTGATGCGCGCCTTGCCGCTGCCAAAGCCCGCCCGGGTTTCATCGAAGCGGAACACCTCCAGGTCATTGCGCAGTGTGCTGGCGTTGAGCAGGGTCTTGCGCAGGTCCACCCATTGGCTCGGGTCGGCGCGCGTGCTGGCGCGCGCTTCGCCACCGGCGTTCTCGCTGCCGAACAGCATGGCGAGATAGGCTTCGCAGACGGATTTTGCATCGCCCTGCTGGCGCACTTCTCCCTTGTCCAGCCAGATCGCGCGCTGGCACAGATTCATCACCGCCGCGCTGTCGTGGCTGACGAACAGGATGGTGCCGGTTTCGCGAAAGCGGCGCAGGTAGCGCATGCATTTCTGCGTGAAGAGGGCGTCGCCCACCGACAGGGCTTCGTCGATGATGAGGATGTCGGCGTCGACGTGGGCGATCACAGAAAACGCCAGCCGCACGTACATGCCCGAGGAATAGGTCTTGACGGGCTGGTCAACGAAGTCGCCGATTTCGGCAAAGTCGAACATGGCCTCCAAGCGCGCGTCGATCTCCTCGCGGCTCAGCCCCAGGATGGTGGCGTTCATGATGGCGTTCTCGCGCCCCGTGAACTCGGGGTTGAAGCCCGCGCCCAGCTCCAGCAGCGCCGCCACGCGCCCGTTCACGCCCACGCTGCCCGTGCTGGGCGTGAGCGTGCCGCAGATCAGCTGCAGCAGCGTGGATTTGCCCGAGCCGTTGCGCCCGATGATGCCGATGGTTTCGCCCTTGTTCACCCGGACGTTCACGTCGTGCAGGGCATGGAATTCGCGGAAATAGCGGCGCTTGGGGAAAAACCACTGCAGCAGGCGATCCTGGGGCCGTTGGTAGAGACGAAAGGTCTTGCCCAGGCCCTGGGTGACGACGGCGGTGTCAGAGGACATCGGCAAACCCTTTTTTCATGCGCTGGAAAGCGCTGTAGCCCAGCGCGGCCACCAGCGCGGCGAACACGGTATAGACCGCCAGCGCCGCCAGGTCGGGCGCCGTGCCTGCGATGACGACGGCGCGCGTCTGCTCGATGATGAGCGTGAGCGGATTGAGCTGGAACACGATCTGCAGCCGCGCGGGCAGGATGCTGGCCGGGTAAAAGACCGGCGACAGGAAGAGCAGAATGGTGGTGAGCAGGTTCATCATCTGCGCGATGTCGCGCAGGTACACGCCCAGACCGGACAGCAGCCAGCTGACGCCCGCCAGGAAAATCAGGTACGGCAGCAGCACCACGGGCAGCCATAGCAGGGTGGCGTGCAGATGATGGTGGATGGCCAGGTAGAACAGGATGAGGATGACGATGCTCATGAGCGCGTGGAACAGCGCCGAGAGGATGTTCACGATGGCCAGGGTTTCGAGCGGAAACACCACCCGCTTCACGTAGCTGGTGTTGCTGATCATGAGGCCGGGCGCGCGGCTCAGGCATTCGGCCACCAGCGCGTGGATGATCAGGCCGGCGAACAGCTGCAGCGCATAATCCATCGGGCTGCCGCTATCGCCCTGGCCCCAGCGCGCTTTGAAGATGCCGCTGAACACGGCGGTGTAGATGGCGAGCATCAACAGGGGCGTGATCAGCGACCAGAGCAGGCCGCCGGCCGAGCCCCGGTAGCGCCCCAGGACTTCGCGGCGCGTCAGCGTGAGGATGAGTTGGCGGTAGCGCCACAGGGAAGGAAGAGCGGTCTGCTGGCAGTTGGGAGTGTGCATGCCCGGATCCGGCCGGTCGGATTGAATGTGGCTGTGGGCTGCATTATAGTTTGCCGGCATTGGCGCATCGCGCCGGCGTTTCAGCGCGCATCGTGCGCAAGGATGGTCAATGAGCCGCATACCGCGGGCCGTTCGCCGCTGGCTGCGTCCCGTCTATTATCGCTTTCCCGTGCTGCAGCGCCTGCGGCTGCGCGGTGCCCGGGCGCGGACCGGTCTCAAGTCCCTGCTCCGGGGCGAGCGGCATTCGTCGGGCAATCTGCCGGCCTTGCAGGCTCTGGCGGCGCGCCGCGCCGAGCCCGGCGCCTGGCTGGGCATGGCGGGTCTGGCGCCGCCTGTTGCCTGGCCGCTGCTGGACGTCTCCATCGTGACCTACGACAGCCAGGAGTGGGTGGTGGCTTTCGTGCGCTCGCTGCTGCACCAGGATTATCCGCTGGCGCGCCTGCACCTGCGGCTGGTCGACCACGGCTCGCGGGACGATACGGTGGCGCAGTTGCGCGTGGCGTTGGAACCGCTGCGCGAGCGCTTTGCCGGCCTGTGCTTTCTGGCACAGGACAACCGGGGCTTCGGCGCCGGCCACGATCGCGCTATTCGCGCGGGCACGGCAGAATTCTGTCTGGTGACCAACATCGATCTGGAGTTTTACCCGGACGCCCTGACGACGGCCGTGGCTGCGGCGCTACAGGACACGGCGGCCACGGTGGCCAGCTGGGAGCTGCGCCAGGTGCCCTACGAGCACCCCAAGTACTACGATCCCGTGACGCTGGAAACCAACTGGTCTGCGCACGCCTGCATCCTGATGCGGCGCAGCGCTTACGAAAAGGTCGGCGGCTACGATGCGCGGATTTTCATGTACTGCGAGGACGTAGAGTTGTCCTACCGCTTCCGCTCCTACGGCTATTACCTGAAGTATCTGCCGCATGCCGTCGTGCAGCACCATAGCTATCGCAGCGCGGGCGAGATCAAGCCGCGCCAGTACACGGGCAGCACCATCGGCAACCTGTACCTGCGCTGGCGCTACGGCCGCCGCGCCGACCGCCTGGCGGGCGGCCTGCTGTATGCGGGGCTGCTGCTGCGCGCCCAGCCTTTTGCGGGCGCGCGCCGCGCCTTGCTGGGCAACGCGGGGCACTTGCTGCGCCATTGGCGCCATTTCCGCCAGGGGAAAGGGCCGGCGCCCGCCGCGTTTCCGTTCCGGGCCTGGGATTATGCGCTCACCCGCGCGGGTGCGTTTCAAACGGTCGCGCCGGTGCCCGCCGATGAGGCACCGCTGGTGTCCGTCATCACGCGCACCTACCGGGGGCGTGGCTGGCTGCTCGCGCAGGCCTTGCACAGCGTGCTGAACCAGACTTATCCGCGCCTGGAGCTGATCGTGGTTCAGGATGGCGGCGATTCCGAGCGCGTGACGCTGGACGCCCTGCGGCCGGCTGCGGCGGGTCTGCTCCCGCTCGTGCGCGACCTGCGTTTCGTGAGCCAGCCGCCACTGGGCCGCTCGGCGGCGGGCAATGCCGGGCTGGCGGCTGCGCGCGGGCGCTATCTGATGTTCCTGGACGACGATGATCTCCTGTTTGCCGACCATGTCGAAAGCCTGGTGCGCGTGCTGCAGGGTGATGCGGGCCTGGCGGCGGCCTACGCTTTGTCTTTCGAGGTGTTGACCGATATCGACGCCGAGGGGCAGCGCTACCGCGAAAAGGCGTACCAGACGCCGGCGGCATTCGAGCAGGAATGGGATTACGCCGTACTGCAACGCTACAACTTCATTCCCATCCAGGCCATCGTGTTCAGCCGCGCGCTGTACGAGGAACGCGGCGGTTTCGCGCCGACGCTCGACCAGCTGGAAGACTGGCATTTGTGGTTGCGCTACGGCTACCGTCGGCGCTTCGGCTTTCTGCCCAAAACCACGTCCCTGTTTCGTTCGCCGGCCGATGCCGAGGTGCGCGCCCGGCGCGCCCTGCTACTGCACCAGGCCTACGACGCCGCCAAATTCGACGCACTGCGCTGCCTGCGGGACATTGACGCCGGGGTGCGGCATGGATGACTGGGCCATTCGCTCGCGCCTGCGGCGCTTTTTCGCACGCGCCCGGCATGCGCTGCGCTGGCGCGCGCTGCGCGTGCCGGGGCTCTGCGCCCTGGCGCTGCCCGTGCGCGCCGGGGCTGCACCCCGTGTGCCGGCGCGGGCGCCGGCAATCCTGATCGTATATGCCGCGCAGGATGGGGAAGGTCTGCTGCCCTTGTGCCAGTCGCTCGTGTCCCAGTGCCGCCTGCTGTTGTGGATCGTCTCTTCCGAGGCGCCATGCGCCGAGGTCTCGCGGCAAGTGCATGCCATCGTGCATGCACCGGCGTCCTACGGCGAGGCGCCGGTGCTGGTCAAGGCCTTGCGCACGCGCACCCGCTTTGCGTTTGCGCTGACGCTGGGCACGCAAACGCGCATGGTCTTGCCGACCCTGGCCCGCAGCGGCCTGCCCGTGGTCAGCCTGCTGCGGTCCCGGCAAGTCGCCACGCTGCCGAAATTTGTGATGCAGGAGTTGCTGCTCTGGTCCCACGCCACTGCGCTGGATGCGCCGGCGGATCGCGCGCAGTTGTGCGCCGCCCGGCCGGGTCTGAATCCGGCCGTGCTCCATCCCCTGTCGCCGCCGAGCGCCGACCCGGCGTACGGGCAGGCGCTGCGCCGCCTGGGCGGCCACGCTCTGGCGGTGCGCCGGCAGGAAGTGGCGGATTTGGAAACCATCATGGACGCCGAAGTGCTGGCGCTGGCCTTCTGTGATCCGGCCCCGGAGCCGCGCGATACGCTCGCCGACCGGGTGCGGCGCTATCTGCACGGTTGGCGCAGCGGCCTGATCGCGCGCAAGCCCATGCCTGGTTTTCATCCTGGTGTTTACCGTGCTGCGCAAGGGCGCGACGCCGCCGGGGTCGACGCTTTGGCGCACTGGTTGCGGGCGGGGCGCCCGGCTGGACCCTGGTATCTGCCCGCCATCACCCCCGCAGCGCCAGACGACGCGGCATCCCTGCCCTCGTGCGCACTGCATATCCATGCCTATTACCCCGAGCTGGTCGAGGAAATGCTCGTACGCCTGGCGCTGAACCGCCTCAGGCCGGATCTGTTCGTGAGCGCCCCCAGCGATGCCGCCTGCGCGCAGCTGCGCGCGTTGCTGGCGCGCTATCCTGGACGCGTGATGGCGGTGCAGCGTGTGCCCAACGCGGGAAGGGACATCGGCCCTTTCCTGACGGCGTTTGGACCGCGCCTTTGCGCGGACTACGCCATCATCGGTCACCTGCACACCAAGCAAAGCCCGCATGTGGGCGACCGGGATGCCGTGGCGCGCTGGCGCCAGTATCTGCTGGACAACCTGCTCGGCACCGAAACCGCAGGGCCTATGGCCGATCGCATCGTTCAGGCGATGCAGGCCGATGCGTCGCTGGCCATGGTGTATCCGGATCATCCGCGCAGCATCGGCTGGGATGCCAACCGCGCGATTGCGCAGACGTTGGCGCCGCGCCTGGGCATCGCCGTCTTGCCGGATAGCTTCAACTTTCCAGCGGGCAATATGTTCTGGTTGCGCGCGCCCGTGCTGCAGGCCTTTGTCGATCTGGGCTTGGGCTGGGCCGATTATCCCGCCGAACCCCTAGGCACGGACGGCACCCTGCTGCACGCCATCGAGCGGCTGTTCGGCATCGTGCCCGCTGCGGCAGGGCTGCGTAGTGCCGTGGTCTGGGATGGCGGCCTGGGTTTGTAGGGTGTGCCGGGCAAGCACGTCCGTTCAGAAGCGATGCGGGCAGGGCCCCAGCCGCCCGCGTACGCCATCCACGCAGCCAACCAGCAGTGCTTTCAGTTTTCTGGCCTTGTCGCGTTCGTAACACAGGATGCCGATACCTTCGTGCGCCAGCCGGAGCAGGTTGAGCAGGAAGAAGGACGGCAGGCGCGCTCCGTGCCGGCAGGCCAGGAAGACGCCGTTGCGCGCAATGTAGTAGCGCCGCAGGGGCGAATGGTGGTTGGGCTTGAGGGTCACGAACAGCAGCCGGTGGCGCGTGCGCTGACCGATGCTGTGCGCGAGCAGGGCGTCGCGGTTGATGTGGATGGTCAGATCGGCCTGGCGCGCGCGCAGGCAGTAGTCCGTGTCGACGTGGTCGATGACGAGCCGCTCGTCGAAGCGCCCGATGCGCTGCCACGCCGCTGCGGACAGGTAGAATCCCGAGGAGATCGCGAAGTCCGTCGTCGGCCCCTGGGTTCTGCGATAGGTGAACCGCTTGAGCCGGATGAAGGTCGCGCGGGTGTTGGCGTTGCGGTCGATGAAGTCCGGACACACCAGCTGCGCTTGCGGGTGGGCCTGCAGGAAGGTTTCGAGCGTGTCGATGAAGCCGGGCGGCAGATCGCTGTCCTGATCCAGCGTGAGGTAGCCGGTACATCCTTGTGCTGCCAGGTAGGCTACGCCCTGGTTGAAGGCGCCGGCGATGCCGCCGCGGTTGCCGTTCTCGATGCGCTGGATGCCCTTGTCGTCCAGGCCCCGCAGCAGGGACGCCGGCGGCACGGTATTGTCCACCACGCACACGGGGCAGCCCGTCTGGCGCAGCGTGGCGATGCGGGCCAGCACCTGCGCGTCCGGCGCGAAGGTGACGATGATGATGCCCAGGCGCGCCCCGCGGGTCGCGTGGGTCGCAGCCAGGGGCGTTCGGCTGCCGTGGTCTGCCTTGGGGGCATGCCCGTTCTGGTGCAAGGCGGTCTCGACCTCAATCTCGGAAACCGGGATTCTAGCAAATGGCCGGCCCATCCATGAGCCGCAGGGCGTTGGGCGCTAGTCGCAGCTTGCATTTCCCCCTTGAATCGACTATAGTCACACACTTGTCTGCCCGGTTGCGTGTCTTTCGTGGCGGATCAAGTCGCCCGCCTGGCGGGTATTGGCAGGAATTCAACCCAGGGTCTTGACGGCGGCAGCACGTTGCCGGCAAGCCTGACGGGACCAAAACTGGTCGTGTGCAGTCACCAATGGGTGGTGGCGGGTGTCACGGTTAAGTTGGAACAGGACTAATCATGATTCAAATGCAGACCACGCTGGGCGTGGCCGATAACACCGGTGCACGGTCCGTCATGTGCATCAAGGTGTTGGGCGGCTCCAAGCGCCGTTACGCCGCCATCGGCGATGTGATCAAGGTTGCCGTGAAAGAGGCGGCCCCGCGCGGGCGCGTCAAAAAGGGCGAAATCTACAACGCGGTCGTCGTGCGTACCGCCAAGGGCGTACGCCGTCGCGACGGCTCGCTTATCAAGTTCGGCGGCAATGCCGCCGTGTTGCTCAATGCCAGGCTGGAGCCTATCGGCACCCGCATCTTCGGCCCGGTCACGCGTGAGCTGCGGACCGAGAAGTTCATGAAGATCGTGTCCCTGGCTCCCGAAGTACTGTAAGGGGCGCAGGCATGGAAAAAATTCGCAAGGGCGATGAGGTCATCGTGCTGGCCGGCCGCGACAAGTCGCGCCGCGGCGTGGTGCTGGCGCGCGTGGGTGCCGACCGCGTACTGGTCGAAGGCGTCAACCTCGTCAAGAAGCACAGCAAGGGCAATCCCATGACGGGTGTGGCGGGCGGCATCATCGACAAGACCATGCCCATCCACATCTCCAATGTGGCCGTGTTCAACCCTGCCACCGGCAAGGGCGGGCGCGTCATCATCCGCGAGGTCGACGGCAAGAAGGTACGCGTGTTCAGCGCCACCGGTGCCGTCGTCGGCGCCAAGGCGTAAGGGGTTCCCACATGGCACGTTTACAACAGTTTTATCGCGACAAGGTCGTTGCCGATCTGATGCAGAAGTTCGGCTACAAAAGCATCATGCAGGTGCCGCGCATCGAGAAGATCACGCTCAACATGGGCGTATCCGAAGCGGTGGCCGATCGCAAGGTCATGGACAATGCCACGGCCGACCTGGCCCGCATCGCGGGGCAGAAGCCCGTCGTCACGGTCAGCCGCAAGGCCATCGCCGGTTTCAAGATCCGCGAAGGCTATCCCATCGGCTGCAAGGTCACGCTGCGTGGCCGGCGCATGTACGAATTCCTCGATCGCCTCATCGCCGTGGCCCTGCCGCGCGTGCGCGACTTCCGCGGGGTATCGGGGCGCGCCTTCGATGGCCGGGGCAACTACAACCTCGGGGTGAAAGAGCAAATCATCTTCCCCGAGATCGAATACGACAAGATAGACGCTGTGCGCGGCCTGGATATCAGCATCACCACCACGGCCCGCACGGACGAGGAAGCCAAGGCGCTGCTCGGCGCCTTCCGCTTTCCTTTCCGCAACTGAAGGGGCGCAGACGTGGCGAAACTTTCACTCATCAATCGCGAAGTCAAACGCGCGAAACTGGTCCAGAAATACGCGGCACGCCGTGCGGCGCTTCAGGCCATCATCAACGATCAGTCCCGTTCGGACGAAGAGCGTTATCAGGCCCGGCTGCAGCTGCAGCGCCTGCCGCGCAATGCCAACCCCACGCGCCAGCGCAACCGCTGTGCCGTGACGGGGCGCGCGCGGGGCGTCTTCAGCAAGTTCGGGCTCACGCGCCACAAATTGCGTGAAATGTCCATGCGGGGCGAAGTGCCCGGCATGACCAAGGCCAGCTGGTAGGGGGAAACACATGAGCATGAGCGATCCCATCGCCGATATGCTGACGCGCGTGCGCAATGCGCAGCAGGTCAGCAAGCAGTCGGTCAGCATGCCCTCTTCCAGGCTGAAGGTTGCCATTGCAACCGTGCTCAAGGATGAAGGCTACATCGATGATTTCCAGATCACGGGCGGGCAGGTCAAGCCGGTGCTGGAAATCACTCTCAAGTACTACGCCGGGCGTCCCGTCATCGAACGACTCGATCGCGTGTCGCGTCCCGGGCTGCGCATCTACCGCGGCAGCAAGGCCATCCCCGCCGTCATGAACGGGCTGGGCGTGGCCATCGTCTCCACGCCGCGCGGCGTGATGACCGATCGCAAGGCGCGCGCAAACGGTGTGGGCGGCGAAGTGCTGTGCTACGTCGCCTGAGGAGTCACATATGTCACGCATAGCAAAGTATCCGGTTCCGGTCCCGCAGGGCGTGCAGGCGTCCATCGCCGACGGTCAGATTACGGTCAAGGGCCCGCTGGGCGCGCTGGTGCAGCCGCTCAACCCCGATGTCCAGATCCGTCTCGACGATGGCCAGCTCAGCTTCTCCGAGGCCAACGAAACGCGCCAGGCCCGTGCCATGGCCGGCACCATGCGTTCACTCGTGAACAACATGGTCACCGGTGTGAGCCAGGGCTTCGAGCGGCGCCTGAATCTGGTGGGCGTCGGTTTCCGTGCCCAGGTTCAGGGCAATACCCTGAAGATGCAACTGGGTTTCTCCCACGACGTCCTGCACGACATGCCGGAAGGCATCAAGATCGAGTGCCCCACACAGACGGAAATCATCGTCAAGGGCATCGACAAGCAGGTCGTGGGCCAGGTGGCTGCCGAGATCCGCGCCTACCGCCGTCCCGAGCCCTACAAGGGCAAGGGCGTGCGTTACGCCGACGAGCAGGTCATCCTCAAGGAAACCAAGAAGAAGTAAGGGCACAGGCAAGGACAAACCATGGACAAGAAACAAACCCGTTTGCGTCGTGCTGCGTCGACGCGCCGGAAAATCGCCGAACTGCGCGTACATCGCCTGTCGGTTTTCCGCTCGAATCAGCACATCTACGCCAACATCATTGCGCCGGAAGGCGATCGCGTGCTGGTCAGCGCCTCCACGCTCGAGCCCGAAGTGCGCCAGTCGCTGTCCGCCGACAATGGCAATGCCCGCAACGTGGCCGCCGCCAGCCTGGTGGGCACCCGCGTGGCGGAGAAGGCCAGGGCGGCCGGTATCGAGACCGTGGCCTTCGATCGTTCGGGCTTTCGTTATCATGGCCGTGTCAAGGCACTGGCCGAAGCCGCGCGTGAAGCCGGCCTCAAATTCTAGGCAGGAACTGTCATATGGCTAGAGCACAAAGCAGGCACGCCGCCGACGAACGCGATGACGGCATGCGTGAAAAGATGATTGCGGTGAACCGCGTCAGCAAGGTGGTCAAGGGCGGTCGCACCATGAGCTTCGCCGCGCTCAGCGTGGTGGGCGATGGCGACGGGCGCATCGGCATGGGCAAGGGCAAGGCCCGCGAAGTGCCCGTGGCCGTACAGAAGGCCATGGAGCAGGCGCGGCGCGGCATGGTCAAGGTGCCCCTGAAAGACGGCACGATCTTCCACTCCGTCGTCGGCCAGCATGGCGCCTCCAAGGTGCTGATCTCGCCCGCCGCGGAAGGGACGGGCGTGATCGCCGGTGGGCCGATGCGCGCCATCTTTGAAGTCATGGGCGTGCGAAACGTGGTGGCCAAGAGCCTGGGTTCCAGCAACCCCTACAACATGGTGCGCGCCACGCTCAACGGCTTGCGCGCCTGCCTCACCCCCGCCGAAGTTGCCGCCAAGCGTGGCAAGACGGTGGAAGAGATTCTGGGATAAGTCATGGCACAAAAGCAAATCAAGGTGACGCTGGTGCGCTCGGTGATCGGCACCCGCAAGTCGCACCGGGCCACCATTCGCGGCCTGGGTCTGGGCCGCATCAACAGCAGCCGGGTATTGGCTGACACGCCCGAAGTACGCGGCATGATCCACAAGGTGGATTATCTGGTTCGCGTCAGCGAGGCCTGAAGGATACCGTCATGGAAATCACGCAACTGAATACGATCAAGCCGGCCGAAGGCGCACGCCGTGACGCGCGTCGCGTGGGTCGCGGCGAAGGCTCCGGTCATGGCAAGACCTCGGGCCGCGGGCACAAGGGTCTGAAGGCGCGCTCCGGCGGCAGCCCCAAGATTGGTTTCGAGGGCGGCCAGATGCCGCTGCAGCGTCGTCTGCCCAAACGCGGTTTCACCGCCATGGGCCGCCACCTGCGCGCCGAAGTCCGTCTGTCGGATCTCGAACGTCTGCCGGTGGACGAGATCGACGTGCAGGTGCTCAAGCAGGCCGGTGTCATCGGCCAGATGGTGCGCCAGGTCAAGGTCATCAAGTCGGGCGAGATCACCCGGGGCGTCCAGCTGCGCGGCCTGGCGGCCACGGCAGGTGCGCGTGCGGCCATCGAGGCTGCCGGCGGTTCGCTGGCGTAAGGGGCAAGCGTGGCGAAAGCACAGGCCAGGGCTTCTTCCACCAACGCGGGAATGGGTGATCTGCGCCGGCGCGTGATCTTCCTGCTGATGGCGCTGGTGATCTACCGGCTCGGCACGCACATTCCGGTGCCGGGCATCAATCCGGATGCGCTGGCGGATCTGTTCCAGCAGAACCAGGGCGGCATCCTGGGCTTGTTCAACATGTTCTCGGGCGGCGCGCTGGAGCGTTTCTCCGTGTTCGCCCTGGGGATCATGCCCTACATCTCGGCGGCCATCATCATGCAGCTGATGTCGGTGGTGGTGCCCACGCTGGAAGCCATCAAGAAAGAGGGTCAGGCGGGCCAGCGCAAGATCACGCAGTACACGCGCTATGGCACGGTATTCCTGGCCCTATTCCAGGCCGTGGGCATTTCGGTGGCGCTGGAGTCCCAGCCGGGCCTGGTCATCGACCCGGGGCTGGTGTTCCGCTTCACCACCATCGTCACGCTGGTGACCGGCACCATGTTCATCATGTGGCTGGGCGAGCAGATCACCGAGCGCGGCGTCGGCAACGGTATCTCCATCCTGATTTTCGCCGGGATCGTCGCCGGCCTGCCCAGCGCGCTGGGCGGCATGCTCGATCTGGTGCGCACGGATTCCATGTCCATCCTCTCGGCGCTGTTCATCCTTGCGCTGGTGGTGGCGGTCACGTACTTCGTCGTGTTCGTCGAGCGCGGCCAGCGGCGTATCACGGTCAACTACGCCAAGCGCCAGGTGGGCAACAAGATCTACGGCGGCCAAAGCTCGCACCTGCCGCTGAAGCTGAACATGTCCGGGGTGATTCCGCCGATCTTCGCATCGTCCATCATCTTGCTTCCGGCCACGCTCACCAGCTGGTTCTCGGCCTCGCCCAGTATGCGCTGGCTGGGTGACCTGACCGCGGCGCTGCAGCCGCACCAGCCGCTGTACGTCACGCTGTTCTCGGCGCTCATCATCTTCTTCTGCTTCTTCTACACGGCGCTGGTGTTCAACAGCCGCGAGACGGCGGACAACCTGAAGAAGAGCGGCGCCTTCGTGCCCGGCATCCGGCCGGGACCGCAGACGGCGCGCTACATCGATCGCATCCTGATGCGCCTGACGCTGGCCGGTGCGCTCTACATCACGCTGGTGTGCCTGCTGCCCGAGTTCATGCAGATGCGCTGGAACGTGCCGTTTTACTTCGGCGGCACGTCCTTGCTGATCATCGTCGTGGTGGCGATGGACTTCATGGCGCAGACACAGACCTATCTGGTGTCGCATCAGTATGATTCCCTGCTCAGGAAGGCGAACTTCAAGGGCGCAGGCTTGCCGATGCGGTAAGAGACGATGGCTAAAGACGACGTCATACAGATGCAGGGCGAAGTAATCGAGAATTTGCCCAACGCAACATTTCGCATCCGTCTGGAAAACGGCCACAAGGTACTCGGCTACATTTCGGGCAAGATGCGCATGCATTACATCCGGATACTGCCCGGAGACAAGGTCACTGTGGAACTCACGCCCTATGACCTGTCGCGTGCAAGAATCGTTTTTCGCTCGAAGTGAGTGGCGGGATACAGGAAATTTGGAGTGGATCAATGAAGGTAATGGCATCGGTAAAGCGGATCTGCCGCAACTGCAAGATCATCAAACGTCACGGTGTGGTGCGCGTCATTTGCACCGACCCGCGTCACAAGCAGCGCCAGGGTTGAATCCCCGGCGCACCTGACTCAAAGGAAACATCATGGCCCGTATTGCTGGCATCAATATTCCGCCGCACCAGCACGCCGAGATCGGCCTGACTGCCATTTTTGGCATTGGCCGCAGCAGCGCCCGCAAGATTTGCGAGGCCGCCGGCGTGCAGGGGAGCACCAAGATCAAGGATCTGACCGACGCCGAACTGGAGCGCATCCGCGAGCAGATCAACACGCTCACGGTCGAAGGCGATCTTCGGCGCGAAGTGCAGTTGTCGATCAAGCGTCTCATGGACCTGGGTACCTACCGCGGCATGCGTCATCGTCGCGGCCTGCCCGTTCACGGGCAGCGCACGCGCACCAATGCGCGCACCCGCAAGGGGCCGCGTCGTGCGGCCGCGTCCCTGAAGAAATAACGAGGATTCAACACGATGGCGAAAGCATCCACCGGCGCGTCGCGCGCCCGCAAACGCATCCGCAAGAGCGTATCCGACGGCATTGCCCACGTACACGCCTCTTTCAACAACACCATCATCACGATTACGGACCGCCAGGGCAACGCGCTGGCCTGGGCCACATCGGGTGGTGCGGGCTTCAAGGGCTCGCGTAAATCGACGCCGTTCGCCGCCCAGGTGGCTGCGGAATCGGCCGGCCGTACGGCACAGGAATACGGCATCAAGACGCTGGAAGTGCGCATCAAGGGCCCTGGCCCAGGCCGTGAATCCTCGGTGCGCGCCCTGAACGCCCTGGGCATTCGCATCACCAGCATCGCCGACATCACGCCGGTGCCGCACAATGGCTGCCGGCCGCCCAAGCGTCGCCGTATTTAAGGGAAAGGACAATGGCACGTTATATTGGACCCAAATGCAAGCTTTCGCGTCGCGAGGGCACGGATCTGTTTCTCAAGAGCGCGCGTCGGGCGCTGGACGGCAAATGCAAGCTTGAGTCCCGTCCCGGCCAGCACGGGCGCACTTCCGGTGCCCGCACGTCGGACTACGGCCTGCAGCTGCGCGAGAAGCAAAAGCTCAAGCGCATGTATGGGGTGCTTGAAAAGCAGTTCCGGCGCTATTTCGCCGAGTCCGAGCGGCGCCGCGGCAACACGGGGGAAATCCTCATCCAGCTGCTCGAATGCCGCCTGGACAACGTCGTCTACCGCATGGGCTTTGGCTCCACGCGCGCCGAAGCGCGCCAGCTGGTGACGCACCGCGCCATCGAGATCAACGGCCGCACGGCGGACATCGCTTCGATGGCCGTGAAGCCGGGCGACGTGGTCGCCGTGCGTGAAAAGGCCCGCAAGCAGGGCCGCATCCGCGAATCGCTGGAGCTCGCCAAGGGCATCGGTCTGCCGCAATGGGTCGAAGTCGATGGCGACAAGCTCTCGGGCGTGTTCAAGCAGGCCCCCGAGCGCTCCGACATCGCCCAGGATGTGAACGAATCCATGATCGTGGAATTGTATTCGCGCTGATCCATTGCTTTCTTGCCGGGGCACCGGCGTATCCATCAGCCTTATCGGTGTAACGAGCCGAGGGTATTGAAAAGGACTGTTCTATGTCATCCTTGGGTTTTCTCAAGCCGCGCAACATCGAGGTCGAGCCGGTGGGCGACCACCACGCCCGCATCGTGATGGAGCCGTTCGAGCGGGGCTTTGGCCACACGCTGGGCAATGCCTTGCGCCGCATTCTGCTGTCTTCCATGACGGGGTATGCGCCGACCGAGGTGCAGATGACGGGCGTGGTGCATGAGTACTCCACCCTGGAAGGCGTGGGCGAGGATGTGGTCGACATCCTGCTCAACCTGAAAGGCGTGGTGTTTCGCCTGCACAACCGCACCGAAGTCACGCTCAGCCTGCGCAAGGAAGGCGAAGGCGCGGTGCTGGCCAGTGACATCGAGCTGCCGCACGACGTCGAGATCGTCAACCCGGATCACGTCATCGCCCATCTGACGGAAGACGGCAAGCTGGAAATGCAGATCAAGGTCGAGCAGGGCCGCGGCTATGTGCCCGGCAACGTGCGCGCGCTGTCCGAAGATCACGCCCACACCATCGGCCGCATCCTGCTGGACGCGTCCTACAGCCCGGTGCGCCGGGTCAGCTATCGCGTCGAAAGCGCCCGCGTCGAGCAGCGCACCGACCTGGACAAGCTGATCCTGGAAGTGCAGACCAACGGCGTGCTCTCGCCCGAAGAGGCGGTGCGTCAATCGGCCCGCATCCTGATGGACCAGATTTCGGTCTTCTCCTCGCTGGAAGGCGCGGGGGACAGCTTCGAGGCGCCCGCCCGTGGCGGTGCGGCACCGCAGATCGATCCCGTACTGCTGCGGCCCGTGGATGATCTGGAACTGACCGTTCGTTCGGCGAACTGCCTGAAGGCGGAAAACATCTACTACATCGGCGATCTGATCCAGCGCACCGAAAACGAGCTGCTGAAAACGCCCAATCTGGGCCGCAAATCGCTCAACGAGATCAAGGAAGTGCTGGCCGCACGCGGCCTCACGCTGGGCATGAAGCTGGACAACTGGCCGCCGCTGGGGCTGGAGCGTCCCTGACCGGTTCCGGCAAGCCCGTTTCAGAATTCTCATCCGGTCCGCAGCCTCGCTGATAGAAGAAACCGGACAACGTGCCCTTCGGGGCGCGTTCATAAACCAAGATTCACTCTCACAAGGAAAACACCATGCGTCATCGTCACGGACTGCGCAAACTCAACCGGACCAGCAGCCATCGCCTGGCCATGTTCCGCAATATGTCGGTCTCCCTCATCACGCACGAAGCGATCAAGACCACGCTGCCCAAGGCCAAAGAATTGCGCCGTGTCGTCGAGCCCCTGATCACGCTGGCCAAGACGCCCTCGGTGGCCAACCGCCGCCTGGCGTTTGCCCGCCTGCGCGACCGCGCTGCCGTGACCAAGCTGTTCGATGAACTGGGCCCGCGGTTTGCCCAGCGCAACGGCGGCTACACCCGCGTGCTGAAGATGGGCTTTCGCCAGGGCGACAATGCGCCCATGGCCTTCATGGAACTGGTCGACCGGCCCGAGGAAGACGCCGCCGCTGAAGAGTGATCTCGGTCGGCAGGAAGTGATTCTCGCAACGGGCCTGCAGGGGCCCGTTTTTTGTTTGTGCGGCGTCGCCACGCCGCCAGGAGGACGCGCATGACATCGGATCGCGCAGCCATCTCCCTCGTCTACGCGGGGTCGGTGCCCGCCCTGGACCAGGCCGTGCTGGTGCTTTGTACGGCCCCGGATGAAGCGCGCGCGCGACATCTCGGCCACGCCCTGGTCGAGGAAGGTCTGGCGGCCTGCGTGAACCTTGGCGCACCCTCGCTGTCCATCTACCAGTGGCAGGGCGCGCTGGAAAGCACGACGGAAATCGCGCTCACCATCAAAACGCGCGGGGCCTGCGTGCAAGCACTGGCGCACCGTCTGGGGCAGCTGCATCCATATACGGTGCCGGAGTTGCTCGTGGTGGACGTGGCCGGCGGGTCCGCTGCCTATCTGGACTGGCTCGCGCAGCATACGCAGGGCGCGTGAGCGGCGGGGCCGGGATGATTGTGTCGTAAAGGAGCCGGGGTGTCATCGAGCGCAGGAATGAAGCGGGCGGGCGAACGGGTATGGAGCCCCGCGCTGTGGTTGGGGCTGTGCCTTGCGGTGCTGCTCGCCCTGCTGGGCCGGCCGGCGTTGGCGCAGGAGGATTTTCTCGACCCCGAAGTGGCCTTCCTCTTTTCCGCCGCCATGGCGACGCCCGAGCGGCTGGATGTGCATTTCGAGATCGCGCCGCGCTACTACATGTATCGTGACCGTCTGGAGTTTGAGATCGAACCGGCGGATCAGGCCCACCGCCTGGGAGCGCCCGTGTTGCCGCCGGCGCGCATCCAGTACGATCCCACGTTCGACGAAGACATGCCGGTCTATTATGGCCAGTTCACGCTGCAGCTGCCCATTGCCGCAGGCGCCCTGCAACCGCTGCAATTGACGGTCATCAGCCAGGGCTGCGCCGATGCCGGGCTGTGCTATACCCCCATGGGGAACACGCTCACCCTCGTGCCCACGGATCAGGGCTATCGTGCCGAGGGCGACGGGGTGCGCGCCTCGGTGCCCGACATCAGCGCCTCCACGCCGCCAGACGCGCCGGCGGCGGTGACGGCATCAGGGGCTGCCACCGGGCTGGATCTGGACAGTGACCAGGGCCTGGCCGCCTGGCTCGCGGGCGCGGGCGGCTGGCAGGTGATTGGCCTGAGCGTGGTGCTGGGCGCGCTCCTGTCCTTCACGCCTTGCGTATTGCCCATGGTGCCCATCCTGCTGGCCATTCTCGCCGGTGGCAGCGCGGCGCGTGCGCGCCTGTCGCGTCGCCGCGGTCTGGCGCTGGCCGCCGTCTTCGTGCTTGGCATGTCGCTGGTGTATACGGCGCTTGGGGTGGCCGCCGGCCTGGTGGGCGCGAGCCTGGCGATCTGGCTCCAGAAGCCATGGGTGCTGGCGCTGTTCGCGGCGCTGCTGGCTTTATTTGCGCTGGCCATGTTCGATGTGTTCGCCTTGCAGGTACCCACCGCCCTGCAAGGCCGGCTGGGTGCCTGGCAGAATCGGCTTCCCGGCGGGCGCTTCGGCGGGGTCTTCCTGATGGGCATGGTGTCCGCCCTCATCGTGGGCCCTTGCGTGGCGGCCCCGCTTGCCGGCGTACTGTTGTTCATTTCGCAGACGGGCGATGTGGTGCTGGGCGGTGCGGCCCTGTTCGCCATGGCCTGGGGCGAAGGCCTGCTCTTGCTGGCGGTGGGCGCCTCCTCCGGCGCGCTGTTGCCACGCGCCGGCCCCTGGATGGAGGGCATCAAGCACGGCTTTGGCCTGCTGCTGCTGGCCACCGCCTGGTGGATGCTGGCGCCTGTTTTGCCCGGCGCCGCCCTCATGCTGGGCTGGGCCGTACTGGCCTTGTGGGCCGCCGTGCTGTCGGGTGCCTTCAGAGTGGCGCTGGCCGAAGGCGGCGTCTTCGTGCACCTGCGTCAGGCGCTGGGGCTGGCGCTCGCGGTATGGGCCGTCGTGCTGTTGCTTGGGCTGGCAGCGGGCGGGCGCGACGCCCTGCGGCCGCTGGCGCCGTTCACGGCCCCTGGCGGTGTGGCCGCCGGGACCGCGGCGGTGTTGGCCGATGCGCCTCGCCCTGTATTCACGGATATCGATTCCGTCGAAGCCCTGGACCAGGTGCTGGCGACGGCCCATCAGCCCGTCATGCTGGATTTCTATGCCGACTGGTGCGTCAGCTGCGTGCAGATGGAGCGCTTCACCTTCAGCGACCCCGACGTGGTGCGCCGCATGGCGCAATACACCCTGCTGCGCGCCGACGTCACCCAAAACCGGCCCGAGCACCGCGCCCTGCTGCGCCGCTTCCAGCTTTTCGGGCCGCCGGGCATTATCTTTTTCGATGCCCAGGGACGCGTGCGTGACGATGCGCGCGTCGTGGGCTTCATGGATGCTGCGGCGTTTTTGCGGCGGTTAGACAGTGGCTTGCGTGCCGGCCAGTGAGGGCGCTGCGGCTTTTACGAATAGTCAGGCGCCCTGAAGACGGCCATCATGGCGGGGTTCATTGTTTTGGGGCCACGCCATGCCCGAACCCACCCGTTCACGCCGCGCCACACAGGCGCCCCACTTCGACGGCATCTGGAAGGAAGCCGTGCAGCGCTGGCTGCCCGAATGCATGCAGCTGTTCTGGCCCAGCCTGCACGCGCAGATCGACTGGTCCACGCCGCCGCGCTTCGATATCCAAGAGCTGCAGGCGCTGCACCGCATCTACCGCCGGGGCCGGCGCAGCACCGACCTGATCGCCGTGTTGCAGCTGCGCGACGGCACGCCCGCGCTGCTGCTCATGCACCTGGAAATCCAGGCCGGGCGCGCCGGCAACGTCTTTTGCCAGCGCATGTTCCACTACCGCATACTGCTCCACGGCAAATACCCCAAGCGCCCCATTCTGTCTTGCGCCCTTTTGCTGGATCGCGTGCGGGGGCCGGACATGATGTCGTACACCTTGGGTGGTCATGGCGACCGGCTGACGTTTGAATTTCCGGTTGCCTACCTGGCCCGCTGGCGCGATCGTGTGGCAGAATTGGAGTTGCTTGCCGCGGGCAATCCATTTGCGGTGATCATGCTGGCGCAGCTGCACTACCGGGCCACCCCGCCCGATGCCACGCGCCTGGCGCACAAGCTGGCGCTGGTGCGTGCGCTCAAGCAATGGGGCTACGGCGCGCAGGCGCGGGCAACGCTGTTCTGGCTCATCGACAGCCTGCTGCTATTGCCCGAGCCATTGGACGCGCAGCTGTGGCAAACCCTGGACGAATCGGAGGATCCCGATATGTTGCAAAGACTCAGCAGTCTCGATCGCTATCTGCTCAAGAAGGAAAAGGATGCCGGGCTGGAGGAAGGTCTGGAGCGAGGCCTGGAACAGGGTCTGGAACGAGGTCGAATGGAAGGTCGATTGGAAGGCCGGTTGGAAGGCCAGCAGGCCGTTGCCGCCAATGTGCTGCAGGGCCTGCTGGAACACCGCTTCGGCGCCATCCCCGAATGGGCGGCGGCGCGCATCGCCCAGGCGGATGCCGATACGCTGCAGGGCTGGGCGCTCAAGGTGCTCGATGCGCCGCGGATCGAGAACGTGCTTGGCGGGGAATGAGGCGGTGCAGCCCCGCCTGCCCGGTTCAGTGCCCGTCGTTTGCGCGCAGCAGCCGCGCCGCTTCCAGCGCAAAATAAGTCAGTATGCCGTCCGCGCCCGCACGCTTGAAGGCCTGCAGTGCCTCCATCATGACTTTGTCGTGATCCAGCCAGCCGTTCGCGGCGGCGGCCTTGATCATGGCGTACTCGCCGCTGACCTGGTAGGCATAAGTCGGCATGCCAAACTGGTTCTTCACTTCGCGCAACACGTCCAGGTAGGGCAGGCCGGGTTTGACCATGACCATGTCGGCGCCTTCCTGGATGTCGGCCGCGACTTCGCGCAGGGCTTCCAGGCGGTTGGCCGGATCCATCTGGTAGGTAGCCTTGTTTGACTTGCCCAGGTTGGCGCTGGAACCGACGGCATCGCGAAACGGGCCGTAGAACGCGCTGGCATACTTGGCGGAATAGGCCATGATGCTGGTGAGCGCATGGCCCTTGTTTTCCAGTGCCTGGCGGATGGCGCCGATGCGGCCGTCCATCATATCGCTGGGTGCCACGATATCTACGCCCGCCCCGGCCTGCGCCAGCGCCTGGCGCACGAGGACGTCGACGGTGGGCTCGTTCAGGACATAGCCTTCGGCGTCGATGACGCCGTCCTGGCCATGGCTGGTATACGGATCCAGCGCCACGTCGGTCAGAATGCCCAGCTCGGGGAAGCGTTGCTTCAGGCTGGCCACCACGCGCGGCACCAGGCCGTCGGGATTCGCGGCTTCGCTGCCGTCCGGCGTCTTGAGCGCGGCGTCGATGACGGGGAACAGGGCCATGACGGGAATGCCCAGCTCGACGCAGGATGCGGCGGCATCGAGCACCGTATCGGGCGAGAAGCGGAGCACGCCGGGCATGGAGGGCACGGGCTCGCGCACGCCTTTGCCTTCCCTGACGAAGACCGGGTAGATGAGATCATCCACCGTGAGGGTGGATTCGCGCACCAGCCGGCGGAAAAATCCGGTCTGGCGCGTGCGTCGCGGGCGGCCGGTAGGAAACGGCGGGGTAATGAGAGTGGGTGTCATGGCACGACCTTGGGAGAAATCCAGTTTTCGATATGCGCCGTAGCCTCGTCCAGGCCCAGGCGCGTGGTGGCGGAAAAAGGCAGCGCGTGCAAAGCGCCGATGGCCACCAGTTCCTTGCGTACGGCGGCGACGGCCTTGAGCCGCTGCCCATAGGGGAGTTTGTCCGCCTTGGTAAGCAGTACCAGCACGGGCACGCCCGTGGGGGCCAGCCACTGCGCCAGGCGCTGATCCAGCGCCGTGACGCCGCGCCGGATGTCGATGAGCAGCACGACGCCGGCCAGGGACGAACGCGAATGCAGGTAATCGCCCAGCACGTCGGCCCATTCGCCGCGTGTTTTGCGATCTACCGCCGCGTACCCGTAGCCGGGCAGATCGACGAGAAAGCCCAGCGCCGCGTCCGCGTCCAGCGGATCGGGGATGCCGAACAGATTGATCAGGCGCGTGCGCCCCGGTGTTTTGCTCGAAAATGCCAGGCGCCGCTGGTTGGTGAGCACGTTGATGGCCGAGGATTTGCCCACGTTTGAGCGGCCCACGAAGCACACTTCTGGCGCGCCCGGTGCGGGCAGTTGCTCCAGCCGGGCGGCGGAGGTGGCGAAGGTGGCGCGATGCAACAGGGACACGGTTGGGCTTCCGGGGTTGGCAGATTGAAGCCTATTGTATAATCGCTGCTTTGAAACGGTGTTGCGGCGTTTGCCTGGCCGGCACCGGCAGCGAACAACAAGGGTCGAGGTCTTCATGAAGCGTGCGCTCTCAAAAATGGTGATTGCCGGCAGTATGCTGTTCGGGCTGTTCGGGGCCGGCATGGTCGTCGCGCAGGAAGGGGTGGCTGCGCCGGATGCTGACAGGGGTAAAACGCTCTTCGCCGATGGCGATCTGGCGCGTGGCATCCTGTCCTGTGCCAGTTGCCATGGCGACGCGGGCAACAGCAACCAGCAGGCCAATCCCAATCTGGCCGGCCAGTCGCGTGAGTACATCGTCAAGCAATTGCTGGACTTCACCAAGCGCGACGGGCACGACAAACCCGTGCGCCTGGGGCCTGAAGGGGCCGAAACGGTCATGACCATGTTCGCCACGCTCCTGACTGAAGAAGACCGCAACGATATTGCCTTTTATCTGTCGCAGCAGGCGCTGGATATGGACACGGCGGCCGCCGCCACGAACGAGGCCACCATGGAACGCGGCCAGAAAATCTGGCGCGGCGGGCTGGTCGAGCGTAAGGTGCCGGCCTGTGCGGCCTGCCACGGCGCCGCGGGCGCGGGCATCCCGGGCGAGTTTCCCCGCTTGGCGGGCCAGTTCCCGGATTACATCGCCGAGCAGCTCAAGCTGTTCCGCAGCGGTGATCGCCGCGATCCCGTCATGTTCGATATCGCAGACCGCATGTCGGATGCCGATATTGCCGCCGTGGCGGATTACGCGGCCGGCCTGCGCTAGCGTTGCACTGACGGCGTCAGTGCGCCGCATGCGGAACTTCTGCGTTTCGCATCGGTCTCATCGTGGGGTGCCGCCGGCCGGCGGCCACACCCCTTCTCATCCACCTGGGCCAGCGCAGTGAAATCACGCTCTTTCCCGCGACGCCTGGGGGCCGATGTCATCGAGCTCCTGGGTTCCATGCGCTTTGCGGTCAGCCTGCTCATGTTCATCTGCGTGGCCAGCCTGATCGGCACCGTGCTGCAGCAAAATGACGCGGCCGGCACTTATCTCGATCGCTTCGGCCCGTTCTGGTTTGCCGTCTTTGACCGCTTTTCCATCTGGCACGTCTACAACAGCTGGTGGTTCCTGCTCATCATGGCCTTTCTGGTCGTGTCCACCTCGCTGTGCGTGCTGCGCAACACGCCCAAGTTCATTCGCGATGCACGCTCGTTTCGTGAATACGTGCGCGGCACCAGCCTGCGCGCCTTTCCCCACCGCATAGAAACGGATTCGTCCGCCAGCCCCGAGCAGGCGCTGGAGCGGGTGCAGGAAGTGCTGCGCGCCCTGGGCTACCGCTACCGCCTGCGCCGCGACCCGGACGCCGTCATGGTCGCCGCCAAGAAGGGCAGCGCCAATCGCCTGGGCTATATCTTTGCGCACGTCGCCATCGTCGTCATCTGCGTGGGCGGCTTGCTCGACAGTGACCTGCCCCAGCGCATGCAGGTGTGGTTCGGCGGCAAGCAGCCCATCACGGAAAACATGCTGATCTCGCAGGTGCCGGATTCCGGCCGCCTGCCCATGAACAATCCCAGCTTCCGCGCCAACATGCTGGTGCCCGAGGGCGGGCAAAGCAGCCATGGCATCGTGAACGATCGCGATGGCGTCTTGCTGCAGCCGCTGCCGTTCAGCATCCGGCTCAAGCGTTTCATCGTGGATTACTACTCCACCGGCATGCCCAGCAGCTTCAAGAGCGAGGTGGTGGTCACCGACCATGAAACCGGGGAGTCGTTCGAGCGCCTGATCGAAGTGAACGAGCCGATGCACTATCGCGGTGTCACGGTTTATCAGTCCAGCCTGGATGACGGCGGCAGCAAGGTGGCGCTGCAGGGCTATCCACTCTCGGGCCCGGTGGGCAAGCCGTTCGACCTCGCCGGGACGGTGGGGCAGGCTTCGGAACTGCTGCTGGGGCCGGACAAGCAGCGGCGGCTGGAGCTGGATCTGACTGAATTGCGCGTCATCAATGTCGAGAACATGGCCAGCGGCCTGCCGCCGCAGCCGACGGCGCTGCTCGATCACGTTGCCGCAGTCACCGGCAGCGCCATGAGCGGGCGCAACGAGAATCTCACCAACGTCGGCCCCAGCGTGCGCTACCGCATCGTGGGCGAGGACGGCCAGTCCAACGAATTCACCAGCTACATGCTGCCCATGACGCTCGACGACAGCCTGGTGTTCCTGGTGGGCGTGCGCCCGGATGCCAGCGCGCCGTTCCGCTATTTGCGCATTCCGGCCGATGAAGACCGGTCGGTGGCCGAGTTCATGGATTTGCGCGCCGCGCTCGCCAATCCCGAGATGGTCCACAGCGCCAGCGCCCGCTTCGCCCGCCTGAATGCCAGCGACACACTGCAAGAGCCGTTACTGCAAAAAGCCGCACAGGGCGCATTGGAATCCTTTTACCGGTCCGGCTTTGATGGTATTGTCAAGGCGGTTCCCGAGCAGGAAAGGGAAAAAGTGCTCGAGTTCGCCGTACCCATGATCCAGCTCTCGCTGGGTGAATTACGGGACATCATGCGCAGCCAGACGGGTCGCAAGCCGCTGGTGCATATGGGGCCCCAGGGGCAGGAAGCCGAGCAATGGCTGCAAATGGCCTTGCTGGGCCTGGCCAATCTGCCGGATTATCCGGCGCCGGTGCTGATGACGCTGTCCGGCTTCGATCACATCCAGGCCAGCGTATTCCAGATCACGCGCAGCCCGGGCAAGCTCACGGTGTATCTGGGCAGCCTGTTCCTGGTTCTGGGCGTGTTCGCCATGTTCTATATTCGCGACCGGCGTGTCTGGGTGTGGATACGGCCGACAGAAAACAACGGGTCCCAGCTTGTTGCCGCGATGACCTCGCAAAGGCGCAATCTGGATTTCAACCAAGAGTTCCAACGTTTCCGCCAGGCATTTTTGCGCAAGCTCACCTGACGGGAACTTGAATTTTCAAAGGTTCAGTCATGACGGAATCCGTTCTCGCTTCCAGTACACAGGATTGGGATGCGCTGCTCAGCAGCAGCGGTGATGCCCGCGGTCGGCGTGGGCGTCCCGATGCCTCCGACATCGGCTTTTTTCTCCTGCTGGCGGTGGGGGCCGTCTATGCCCTGATGGCTTACGGGCAATTCATGGACTACTACGAGAAGCTCATTCTCGTGGCGGCCGTGCCTTTCTTTTCCTGGGTGTCCTGGCTGTGGCGGCCTTTGCGCGTGCTGGCCCTGGGCGCCTGTGCCACGGCCTTGCTCGCCATCTGGCTGTATGCGGACGGCGGGCCGCTGGTGCAGGGCGATATCGCCCGGGCGGATTCGGTCTTTCTGCTCAAGTACCTGATTTCCTCGCAGTCGGCGGTATTGTGGATGTGCGCCCTGTTCGTGCTGGCCACCGCGTGCTACTGGATCGGCTTTGCCAGCCAGACGGCGGCCTGGCTGGGCACCGTGCTCACCTGGGCCGCGGTGTTCTTCGGCACCACCGGGCTGCTGGTGCGCTGGCGTGAAGGCCACCTGCTGGGCCCCGACATCGGCCACATTCCCGTCAGCAACCTGTACGAAGTCTTCGTGCTGTTCTCGCTCATCACGGCGCTGTTCTACCTGTATTACGAGCGTCGCTACGCCACGCGCGCCCTGGGCGGCTTCGTGCTGCTGGTCATCAGCTCCACCGTCGTCTTCCTGCTGTGGTATTCGTTCACGCGCGATGCCTATCAGATTCAGCCGCTCGTGCCCGCGCTCAAAAGCTGGTGGATGAAGCTGCACGTGCCGGCCAACTTCATCGGCTACGGCACGTTCTCGCTCGCCGCCATGGTGGGCTTCGCCTACCTGGTCAAGGAGCACGGCAATACGCGCTCCACGGCGCGCCTGATACCCGTGTTCATCCTGGGGGCCATCCTGTGCGCGGAACCCATGATCTTCGGCTCGCGCGAACTGTCGGCCACCTGGATGCTGTATTTCGGCATCGGCGCCATCATCGTCGGTACCATCCTCGCCTTGCGCGGCCCCGTGGCGCGCCGCCTGCCGCCGCTGGAGGTGCTGGATGACATCATGTACCGCGCCATCGCCGTCGGCTTTGCGTTCTTCACCGTGGCCACCATACTGGGCGCCCTGTGGGCGGCCGATGCCTGGGGCACCTACTGGCAGTGGGATCCCAAGGAAACCTGGGCCCTCATCGTCTGGCTCAACTACGCCGCCTGGCTGCACATGCGGCTCATCAAGGGGCTGCGCGGTGCCATGGCGGCCTACTGGGCGCTGGGCGGGCTGCTCATCACCAGCTTTGCATTCCTGGGCGTGAACATGTTCCTCTCGGGGCTGCATTCCTATGGCGAACTCTAGGTTTGCTTGCCACATGGGCATGCGTTTACCATAAAGCGGGAAATCGACTATAATTCATTGTTAATCGGCTGTTTTCACGGCAACTTCAAATAAAAAACATGGTTTATTCTGGCCAGCGGGAAAATTCCCCGGCAGACCAAACGCTCCGGGAGGCACTGCGCGCGCAGCTGCATTGGCTGCACGCTGTATTTCCGTTGCCGTGCTGGATGGTGGTGTGCCGCCACGAGACGGGCGTGCGCGTACTCGCCAGCCACGCGGCGCCCGGTGCCGCCTGCCTGCCGCTGGAAGATGCCTCCCTGCACGGTGCGCAGTGGCGCGCCTGGCCGCATGCCTGCGGCTTCGAATACCTGCCGCCGTCCGGGGAAGGGGCGGTGGCGCACGCGGGCGGCCCCGGCGGCCAGCTGCTGCTGCGTCACGGGCTGCACACGCTCACGCGCGGCGGCCAGGTCGCCCTGCTCGGGCAGGTCAGCGTACAAGGTCTGGAGCGCATTCGTTCGGGCGGCTACCCGGCGCCGGAGCTGACACAGGCGCTCAACGCGCTCATCCATTGTCTGCGTCTCTTCGACGAGCTCGAGGTGCTGACGCAACGGCTCGGCGAATTGCAGCACAATGCCTTTACTGAGCCCCTCACGGGCGTGCTCAATCGCGCCGGCTGGATGAACCGCCTGCAGCACCTGGAAGCCCAGCTGGCGCGCAGCGGGGATGACGTCGCCATCATCATGCTGGATCTGGATCAGCTCAAGCTGGTCAACGATACGCACGGCCATTCGGCGGGCGACGAATTGCTGCAGCTCACGGCGCACACCATTCGTTCCACGCTGCGGCTGGGCGATATCGTCGGCCGGCTCGGCGGCGATGAATTCGGCGTCGCGGTGCAATGCACGGCCGCCGTCATGGTGTCCGTGCTGGCGGATCGTCTGCGTGGGGCGCTGGATGAAGTCGGGGTCGAGGTGTCCATGGGCCTGGCCCTGCGTTCCGAAGTCGGCAACCTGGATCAGGCCGTGGCGCTGGCCGACGAACGGATGTATGACCACAAGCGCTCCAAGCCCAAGTCCATCTGCGCCATGAAGTGGCGCCGCGGCAGTCTGTCAACCATGGCGGCCGGACTTTACACCGAGAACGCGGCGTCCAGCGCTTCTTCGGGCGAGAGCGCCGAAGACACGGCGAACCCCTGCACGTAATCCACCCCCATGCGCCTGAGCGCCTGCAGGGTGGGCTGGTCTTCGACCCATTCCGCGACGCTCTGCATGCCCAGATGGGTGGCCAGCTGCGCGATGCTGTGTACGATGGCGGCACTGCCGCTGTCCGTATGCAGGTGGCGGATCAGGCTGCCGTCGATCTTGAGCAGGTGCGCGCCCAGGGTGCGCAGGTGCGCGAACGAGGTGTAGCCGGCGCCGAAATCATCCAGGGCGATGCGCACGCCCAGCGCGCGCAGCCCGTCCAGCGTGCGCTGCGAGCGTGTCATGCTGTCCAGCGCCGTGCTTTCGATGATCTCCAGTACCAGCCGCGGCGCGAGCGCCGGGTGCCGGTTCAGGCGCTCGAACAGGTGGCGTGAGAATTCTTCCGAGTTCAGCGAGATGCGGCTGACATTCAGACTCACGAACTGGCCGGGGCCCAGGCGCGCCTTGTTCTCGCCCAGCCATCGCACCAGGGTGTCGCACATCCACATATCGAGCGCCACGATCATGCCGATGTCCTCGGCCGCGGCGATCAGCCGTCCGGTGGGCAGTGCTTCGCCTTGGGCGTTGAAGGCGCGCAGCAGCGCCTCAAAGCCCCAATGCGCGGGTGAGTGCAGCGACACGATGGGCTGCAGCGCGAGCTGCAGGCGGCCTGGCGCGGATCCTGCGCGGACCTGCTCCAGCAGGCGCAGCAGCTGGTGGTGTTCGCGCAGCGCCGGGTGGCCGTGGCCGTAGATGATGACTTCCTGGCCTTTGTCGCGCGCGTCGCGGCAGGCGCGCCGGGCCGTGAACAAGGCCTCGGCGGCATTGCTCGAATCCGGCCCCAGCGCGATGACCCCCAGGTTCAGCGTGATGGAGACCGGGTAGTTGCCCATGACGAAGTGGTGGCTGTTCAGGTGCCGCACCAGCGCGTGGATGGCCGGCGTCACCTCATCGGCGGTGCGGCCCGGAAACAGGATGGCGAACTCGTCGCCTTCCAGGCGCGCCAGATGGTGGGGCAAGGAGAGATGGGCCGTGATCTGCTGACTGATCTGCGCCAGCACGGCATCGCCCATGGCATAGCCGAGCAAGTGGTTGATGCCCTGGAAGCGACGCAGGTTCAGCCGCGCGAGGCAGGCGGGATAGCCGCGTTGCGCGCGCCGCAGCGCCTGGGCGACCGTCTTTTCCATGCTCTGGTGGTTCAGGCTGCCCGTGACGGGATCGAGGCTGGCCAGCCTGCGCTCGTGTTCGTCGCGGGCGTTGCGCAGGCGCTCCGCCACGGCCAGCACCATGGCGGTACTGGATCCGAGCAGCAGGGGCGTCGTGAAGGCGCTGTCCAGCGTATCGAGATTCGTGAGCCAGAGCAGCAGCGCGAGGCTGAGCAAAATGCCGTAGGCCAGCATCAGCGAGACCATCTGCCAGAACCAGCTCAGCAAACGCGTGTGCGTGCGCGTGCGCAAGCGGCTCAGCAAGGCCAGCCCCGAGAGCAGGCTCACCGCCGTGATCATGGCCGTCAGGGGCCAGAACCACTGGCCCGGCAGCTGCAGGGACGCGGCCACCAGCACGATGGACAGACCCATGCCGGCCTGGCGCAGGCGCGGCGAGCCGCGAAAGCGGTTCACCTGCAGCAGGCGCAGCAGCAGGGCTACCGTCAGCAGGTGATAGCTCGCCGCAGTGAACTGGCGCACTTTGGGCATGATGTCGATGGGCAGGATGTGGCCCAGCCACTGCGCGTCCCAGCCGATGGCGAAGGCGCCCAGACGCAGATTGGCCAGTAGCCAGACCGCCAGCAAGGCATAGCTGCTTTCCCGCGTGATTACCGCAATGATGAACACCAGCAGGGCCGGGGCGAGCAGGCCGCCTTCGAGCAGGCCCATGTCGTGGTCGAAGGCGCTGGTGGCCTGCTGGAAGTCCGGCAGCGTCCACAGGCTTGCCGTCACGTCGCTATCCTGCACGAAGGCGCCGTGGCACAGCACCGTGCGCGCCGCCGGCAGTGCGCCCACCTCTACGGTGAGGCCCAGGCGGGCCATGCGGCCGATGTGCGTCGGCAGGTTGCGGCTGACCATGCCCAGCAGGTGCATGCTGTCGGCGGCCCAGCACAGCATGCCGCTGATGTGGCGCGACGGGATCTCCAGCACATGCAAGGCCGTCGTGCGTTGCGCGGGGATGTCGATGGCGAGCCAGGCTTGCGCGCCGGTATGCCGGATGTCGCCGGCGGCGCTGACCGGCAGGATGTCCAGGGCGACCGGGGTGCCGGACACGGCAGGATAGGTTTTTTCGAGGCCAAGCAGGGCGAACAGCGAGGCCACTGCGACGAACAGCGGAAGCAGTCCCAGGGCAAAGCGCTGGAACAGGTCTTCCATTGGGACTGCATTACGGGAAACGGGCTGCTGCAATATGCCGGGTTTCATCTCGCCGCTGGGACGTTTGTTTTTAAACTTGTGCTGTGCAAGCCTTTCGATCTCGTAGCATGATAGCGGAAAGCCCAGGGTTTGTGTGTTTTCTTTTGATGTTCACAAAGCTGATGTGGTCTGCAGCTGGCTAGTGTGGCGGATGGTCAGCGCCTGTTCGAGCGCCAGCGCGGGCGCGATGGCATAGCCCTGCGCGTAGTCGATGCCCATGCGCCGCACGGCCTGCAGCGTGGCGTCGTCTTCGATCCATTCGGCCACGCAGCGCATGCCGAGTTCATGCGCAAGCTGCGCGATGCTGCGCACGATGGCCTGCTGGCGCGGGTGCGCCAGCATGTTGCGCACCAGGCGGCCGTCGATCTTGAGCACGTCCGTGTTCAGGGTATGAAGATAGGACAGCGAGGTGTGCCCCGCCCCGAAATCGTCCAGCGCCACGCGCAGGCCCATGTCCTGCAGGCGGGCGATGACGTGGCGCGAGCGATTCAGCTCTTCGAGCCCCACCCCTTCGGTGAGTTCGACCGTCAGCAGGTGGGCAAGCCCGGGGTATTGTTCGAGCTGATGGAAGAGCCACTCGATGAAGGGGGGCGAGCTGAGCGACAGCAGGCTCAGGTTGACATTGAAAAAACAGCGCTGGGGCACCCGTGCGCGATGCCGTTCCAGCCAGGGCAGAAAGGTCTTCAGCACCCAGCGATCCAGACTGGAGGCCATGCCCAGTTCTTCGGCGATGGTCACGATGCGCTCGGGCGAGATGGGCTGGTCCAGCGAATCCTGCGCGCGCAGCAGTACTTCATAGCCCCAGCAGTTAGCGTTGCGCAGGCACAGGATGGGCTGCAGCGCCAGGCTGAGGCTGTCCGGATCGGCGCCCGCCTCGAGCCGGTCGATCAGGGATAGGATTTCGCGGTGCTGGTGCAGCTCGGCCGAGCAGCGTTTGTAGACCACGACCTGGTGCTCGTCCTGGCGCGCGTCGCGGCAGGCGCGCCCGGCGGCGAACAGGACTTCGCCGCTATTGCCGAATTTCGGGCTCAGGTCGATCAGGCCGGTGGCGACGCGCACGTTCAGGTTGTGGGTGCCGGACAGAAAGACATACTGGTTGATGCTGTCGGTCAGGGCCTGCAGCTGCGGTGCGACCTCGCTGGCCTTGCGGCCCGGAAACAGGATGGCGAATTCGTCGCCCCCGAGGCGGCCCAGATGATGCGCTTCTTCCTGCAGGCCCGCCCGCAGGCGTTCGTGCAGCAGGCAGAGCAGGGCATTGCCGGTGGCGTAGCCAAACAGGCTGTTGATGCCCTTGAAGCGGCGCAGGTTCAGCCGCGCAAGACAGGCGGCCTCGGTATCGCTGCGTGCCAATGCCTCGGCCACCCGCACTTCCATGGCTGCCTGGCTCAGGCTGCCGGTCAGTGGGTCTGTCTCCTGGGCCTGCGCGGCCGCGGCGGGGCAGGGGGTTTGTGTCATGTTCTGGAATTACCTGCGCGGCGTGCTTTCTGGCGAGCCACCAAAGCACCTTTCTGCCTATGATAGCCGATACTTTCGAATCATGACAATTGCAAGTTTGAATCAATCGAAAGGCAGGGATTCCAGGGCGAACAGGCTGGCCAGGGTTTCGCGCTGCCGGATGACGTGGGCCTGCATGCCGTCTACCAGGATCTCGGCCGCCCGCGCTCGTGAGTTGTACTGGCTGGCCATGCTGAAGGCGTAGGCGCCGGCCGAGAAGATAGCCAGCAGATCGCCCGGCTGCAGGGCCAGGCTGCGGTCGCGCGCCAGCCAGTCACCGCTTTCACAGATGGGACCCACCACATCGTAAATGTGCGCCGGCCCCTGTGGCGTTTGCCGCACGGGCTCGACCGCATGCCAGGCGTCGTAGAGCGCGGGGCGCAGCAAATCATTCATGGCGGCATCGACGATGGCAAAGTTCTTGACGGTGCCGTGTTTGAGATACTCTACCCGCGTCAGCAGCAGCCCGGCGTTGCCGACCAGCGAGCGCCCCGGTTCGAAAACCAGCTGCAGATGGCCCAGGCCGGCGTCATCCAGGCGATCGAAGACCGGTGCCAGCAGGGCCTTCGGTGCCAGCGGCGTTTCGTCCGCGTAGCGGATGCCCAGGCCGCCGCCCAGATCCAGGTGCGACAGCGTGATGCCGTCGCGCGCCAGTTGGTGGATCAGGGCGATCAGCTTTTCCAGCGCATCCAGCCAGGGCGCGGTTTCGGTGATCTGCGAACCGATGTGGCAGTCTACGCCGATGACGTGAATGCCCGGCAGGCTTGCCGCGTGCCGGTATAGCGCCGGGGCGTCGTCGATGTCAATGCCGAACTTGTTCTCTTTCAGACCCGTGGAAATGTAAGGATGGGTATGCGCGTCCACGTCGGGGTTCACGCGCAGGGATACGGGGGCGCGCTGCTGCATAGCGCAGGCCAGCGCATTGATGCGTTCCAGCTCGCCCGCCGATTCCACGTTGAAGCAGCGGATGCCGGCCTGCAGCGCGGCGCGGATTTCCCAGGCCTGCTTGCCCACGCCGGAGAACACGACCTTGCGGGTGTCGCCGCCCGCGGCTTGCACGCGCGCCAGCTCGCCGCCCGAGACAATGTCGAAGCCGCAGCCCAGGCGGTGGAATTCCTGCAAAATGGCCAGGTTGGAATTGGCCTTCATGCCGTAGCAGACCAGTACATCGCGCCCGGCGGCGGCGTCGAGCCAGGCCCGGGCGGCGTCGTGCAACGCTTGCCGGGAATAGAGGTACAGGGGCGTGCCGTAGGCTTGCGCCAGGGATTCGAGCGACAGGCCTTCGGCGTGCAGCACGCCGTCGCGCCAGGCAAAATGGGGTGACACCGTCATCATGAACGCATCAGTCGTTGGGGGAAGGCTGGGGCGCCATGCCGGAAACGTCTGGCGGTACGGTCAGCTGGCTGTCGGGCGGCGCCGGCGGGGGCGGGCCCAGCGGCCCCTTGTAGCCGCAGGCGCCCAGCAACACGCCCGCCACCAGGGCGCACAGGGCGACGCGAGCGCCTCGCCTGTCGGGGTGTTTGAGCGAAGCGGGGCGGCAATGCGAACGGCGTGTGTTCATGGAAGCCTCAGAAAGGAACGGCATCGGGGCGGTTCAGGGGCGGCGGTTTGCCGATGCCCAGCTGTTGCAGCAGGCCGGCGATGCCGTCCTGCGCGTCATCGTCGGCGCGTTGATCGTCGAAGCGCTGATCCGAGGCGTGCGGCAGGCCCACGCGCGCCACGGCCTCGCCGGGCGGGAATTCCGCGTAGGTGAAGTCACCGTTCTCTTTGCTTAGGCCCGACGGCATGGCGCCGGGGCGGGATTCCGGCACGCCGTCCAGGGCCACCTGCATGTAATCGATCCACATGGGCAGGGCCAGGCCGCCGCCGGTTTCGTTCGCGCCCAGCGAGCGCGGCTGGTCGAAACCCATCCACGCCACCGTCACCAGCGCCGGCGTGAAGCCGGCAAACCAGGCATCGTGCGATTCATTCGTCGTGCCCGTCTTGCCGGCCAGATCGCCGCGCTTGAGCGCGGCCGAGGCGCGCGCGCCCGTGCCCTGGGTTGCGACGCCGTGCATCAGATCCGTCATCACGTAAACCGTGCGCGGGTCGATGGCGCGTGCCGCGGCGTCGCCCGCCAAGGTGGGCCGCGCCTGCATGATGAGCTTGCCGTCGCTGTCCGTGACGTGGTCGATGAGATAGGGCGGGACGCGATAACCGCCATTGGCGAACACCCCATAGGCGCTGGCCAGCTGCAGAGGCGTGACGCTGCCCGCGCCCAGCGCCAGCGGCAGGACGGCCGGCTGGCGTTCACGGTCGAAGCCGAAGCGTGTGACGTAATCCTGCACATAGTGCGGCCCGATGGCCTGCATGATGCGGATGGACACCATGTTCTTGGAGCGGTACAGCGCCTGGCGCAAGGTGAGCATGGGCTCGTAGTTGCCCCCGTAGTTCTTGGGCTTCCAGGCGCGCGAACCGGTTTGCGCGGCGGTCAGCTCGAAGGGCTCGTCCGAGACCTGGGTGGCGGGCGTGAGCCCGCGCTCCAGCGCGGCGGCGTAGATGAAGGGCTTGAACGCCGAGCCCGGCTGGCGCCAGGCCTGCGTGGCGCGGTTGAACTTGCCGCCCTCGAAATTGAAGCCGCCCACCAGCGCCTGGATGGCGCCGTCTTCCGGACGCAGGGAGATCAGCGCCGCCTGTACGGCGGGCTTGTTGAGCAGCTCCCAGTAGCTGCCCGTGTCGCGCACATAGACGACCGCGCCGCGTGCGATGCGCACGTCGCTGGCGGCATTCTTGACCAGGCCGCGCGCGATGACCTTGAGCGCGGCGGGCTCGGTGATGTCGATGATCTGGCGCGCACTGCGGGCCACGACCACCTTGTCGGGCGCGGCCCGCAGCACGACGCCGGTAAGCAGGTCGCCATTGTCGGGATGGCTGTCCTGAAGGCCGTCGAGCAGGGTGTCGAGCGCGTCGGGCTGCTGCTCGATATCGTCAGGAATGCGAATCGTTTCTTCCGGCCCCGTGTAGCGGGCGCGCCGCGTGTAGGCGAGGATATTGTTGCGCAGGGCTTGATAGGCGGCCTGCTGGCGCCGTGAATCCACCGTGGTGTAGATGTTGAAGCCGCGCGAATACACGTTGTCCTGGTATACGCCGTAGAGTAGCTGGCGCGCCAGCTCGGCCACGTATTCCCCGTGGATGGCGTAGCCGCCGGACGGTGAGCCCAGCCCCGATTTCAGCACGATGGGCTGGGCCACGGCGTCTTCGTATTCGGCCTGGGTCAGATAGCCCAGATTGCGCATGCGCGCCAGGACGTAGCGCTGGCGCTCGCTGGCGCGCTCGAAGTTGGCGATGGGGTTCAGGCGCGAGGGCGCCTTGGGGATGCCCGCCAGCATGGCTGCTTCCGCCGGGGTGACGTCGCCCAGCAGCTTGCCGAAATAAGTGCGCGCCGCCGAGGCGAAGCCGTAGGAGCGATGGCCCAGATAGATCTGGTTCATGTACAGATCCAGGATCTCATCCTTGCTGAGCGTGGCCTCGATCTTGAAGGTGAGCAGCAGCTCGTAGAACTTGCGCGTATAGGTTTTTTCGGACGACAGGTAGAAGTTGCGCGCCACCTGCATGGTGATGGTGCTGGCGCCCTGGCTTTTGGACATGCGCGTGAGGTTGGCCAGCGCGGCGCGTACCACGCCCGTCCAGTTGATGCCGCCATGCTGGTAAAAGCGGTCGTCTTCGGCTGATAGAATGGCAGACTTCATGACGTCGGGAATTTCGTCGAAACGCAGCACGTTGCGCCGTTCTTCGCCGAATTCCCCGATCAATACCTTGTCGGCCGTATAGATGCGCAGGGGTACGCGCGGCCGGTAGTCTATCATGGCACTCAGGTCGGGCAGATTGGGCCAGGCCAGCGCCAGCGCCAGACCCAGCAGCAGGGCGCCGCACAGGCCCAGGCCGCCAAGAAACAGCGCCGTCTTGAGCATGAAGCGCGCCAGCCATGATGCGGGCGCAGAAGTGGACGAAGGGCTGGAGGAACTCATCGACGACGTCAGTCAGGTTTGCAACTAGGATAATACACAATGGAAAATGCGTCAGATCCGGGCCTGGCACCCGCAAAGCCCTTGTTTCTGGTGGGCATGATGGGCGCCGGCAAGACCACCATCGGCCGCGCCCTGGCCCGCCGGCTGGGCTGGCCTTTCCTGGATCTGGATCATGAACTCGAAGCCCGCTGCGGCGTGCGCGTGACCGATATTTTCGACATCGAAGGTGAGCCGGGGTTTCGCAGACGCGAAACCGCGCTGCTGGACGAGTGTACGCAAAGGTCGTCCATTGTACTTGCAACCGGCGGCGGCGCGGTGCTGGCACCGGAAAACCGCCGTTTTCTGCGCGAGCGCGGCATTGTCATCTATCTGCGCGCCGGGGTCGACGAGCTGTTTCGCCGCGTCGGGCGCGATCCGGCCCGCCCGCTGTTGCAGGCGGACGATCCGCAGCAGCGCCTGCGCACGCTGCTGCAGCAGCGCGAGCCGCTCTATCAGGACGTGGCCAGCCTGGTGTTCGAGACCGGCGCGCTGCCGGTGGCGCAAACCGTGCGCAGCCTCTTGCGCCAGCTGCGCGAGCAGGGCTATCTTTGTAATTTCGGCCAGGGCCGGCTTACTTCAGAGGACACCAGTTCGCAGTCATGACAGCCACACAAGTGCAGGTCGCTACCGCCGGCGGTGCGTATCCCATCCATATCGGTCCGGGCCGCCTGGACCGGCTGGCCGACAGCCTGCCGGCCGACGCCACCGCCGTGGCGCTCATCACCAACACCACGGTGGGCCGGCTCTACGGTGCGCGCGCGCGCGCCGCGCTGGCCGCGCGCGGCCAGCGGCTGGTGTATGCCGAGCTGCCCGATGGCGAGGCCAGCAAGACCGCCGAGACCCTGAACCGGATCTACGACCTGCTGCTGGGCGAGCGCCTGGACCGCAAGGCGGTGCTCGTGGCTCTGGGCGGCGGCGTGGTGGGCGACATGGTGGGGTTTGCCGCTGCCACCTACATGCGCGGCGTGCGCTTCGTGCAGGTGCCTACCACCCTGCTGGCGCAGGTGGATTCTTCGGTGGGTGGCAAGACAGCCATCAATCATCCACTGGGCAAGAACATGATCGGCGCCTTCCATCAACCCGTGGCGGTCGAGATCGACACCACGGTGCTGGAAACCCTGCCCGCACGCGAGGTGTCCGCCGGGCTGGCCGAAGTCATCAAGTACGGCATGATCATGGATACCGGCTTTTTCGAGTGGTGCGAGGCGCATGTGGCGGATCTGCGCGCCCTGGACCCCGCCGCGCTCGCGCAGGCCATCGAACGCTCCTGCACGCTCAAGGCGCAGGTCGTGGGCCAGGACGAGCGCGAATCCGGCCTGCGCGCCATCCTCAACTTCGGCCATACTTTCGGCCACGCCATCGAAGCGGGCCTGGGCTACGGCCAGTGGCTGCACGGTGAGGCCGTCGGCTGCGGCATGCGCCTGGCGGCCGAGCTGTCACAGCGGGTGTGCGGTCTGGATGCGTCCAGCGTGGCGCGCATCCTGGCCCTGACGGCGGCCACGGGCTGCCCGCTGGTGGCGCCCGACCTGGGGCTGGCGCGCTGGCGCGCGCTCATGCTGGGCGACAAGAAAACGCAGGGCGGCGGCTTGCGCTTCGTGCTGCTGCCCGCGCTGGGCCGCGCGCAGGTGATGCCCGCGCCGGACGACGCGCTGGATGCCGTGCTTGCCGGCGCCCCCCACGCACCGGCGGCGCTGCCGTCGCTGCCATGACCGCGCTGGCACCCTACGCCTGCGATCCCGCGCAGTCGCGCGGACGCCGCCATGCCGAAGTCGCGCCAGCCTGCCGCAGCGAATTCCAGCGCGATCGCGACCGCATCGTCCACTGCAACGCCTTTCGCCGGCTGGAATACAAGACCCAGGTCTTCGTCAACCACGAGGGTGACCTGTTTCGCACCCGCCTGACGCACAGTCTGGAAGTGGCCCAGATTGCGCGCACCCTGGCACGCAACCTGCGGGTCAGCGAAGACCTGGTCGAAGCCATTTCCCTGGCGCACGACTTGGGGCATACGCCGTTCGGCCACGCCGGCCAGGATGAATTGCACGCCTGCATGCGCGAATGGGCGCCCGAATCCGGCGGCTTCGAGCACAACCTGCAAAGCCTGCGCGTGGTCGACAAGCTCGAAGAGCGCTATGCCGACTTCGACGGCCTGAACCTGTGCTTTGAAACCCGTGAAGGCATACTCAAACACTGCTCGCTGCGCAATGCGCGCCGGCTGGGCGACGTGGGCCTGCGCTTCATCGCGCGCACCCGCCCATCGATCGAGGCGCAGATCGCCAATCTGGCCGACCAGATCGCTTACAACAATCACGATATCGACGACGGCCTGCGCTCCGGCCTGCTGCGGCTGGAGCAGCTGCACGAGCTGGAACTGTTTGCCACCCATCACGCGCAGGTGCTGGCGCGCCATCCCGGCCTGCAGGGGCGCCGCCTGGTGTGCGAAGTCATCCGGGCCATGATCAATACCCTGGTGATGGACGTGACCGTGGCCACGCGCGAACGCCTGGCGGCCTTGCGGCCGGCCAACGTGGACGACATCCGCGCGGCGCCGGTACAGGTGGCGTTCTCACCCGCCATCCGGGCGCAGGCGGACGCCATGAAAGCGTTCCTGATGGCCAATCTGTATCGCCACTACCGCGTGCTGCGCATGATGGGCAAGGCGCAGCGCATCGTGCGCGAGCTGTTCGTCGCCTTCGTGCAGGAACCCGCGCTGCTGGCGGCGGAATACCGACGCGAGGACAGCGCGGCGCAGGCGCGTGCCGTGGCCGACTACATCGCCGGCATGACGGACCGCTACGCCATCCGCACCCACCGTCAGCTGTTCGAGATGTGACGCCGGTGGCGGGCCAGATAATGGCCCGTGTGGCTGCCGGGCTGGGCGGCGACGTCTTCCGGACTGCCCTGGGCGATGACGCGCCCGCCGCCGCTGCCGCCTTCGGGGCCCAGGTCGACGATCCAGTCGGCCGCGCGGATCACGTCCAGATTGTGCTCGATGATGACGACGGTGTTGCCCGCATCGACCAGCTGGCCGAGCACGTCGAGCAGCAGGGCGATATCGTGGAAATGCAGTCCGGTCGTGGGTTCATCCAGAATGTAGAGCGTGCGCCCCGTGCTGCGCCGCGACAGCTCCAGCGACAGCTTGATGCGCTGCGCTTCGCCTCCGGACAGCGTGGTCGCGCTTTGCCCCAGGCGCACGTAGCCCAGGCCCACGTCCATCAGCGTGTGCAGGCGGCGCGCCACGGCAGGCACGGCCTCGAAGCATTCCAGCGCCTGTGCCACCGTCAGATCCAGCACGTCGGCGATGGAGCGGCCACGGTAGCGGATTTCCAGCGTCTCGCGGTTGTAGCGCTTGCCGTGGCAGACGTCGCAGGGCACATACATGTCGGGCAGGAAATGCATGGCCACGCGCAACACGCCGTCGCCCTGGCAGGCCTCGCAGCGCCCGCCCTTGACGTTGAATGAGAAGCGTCCCGGATCGTAACCGCGCGCACGCGCCTCGGGCACGCCGGCAAACAGCTCGCGGATGGGGGTGAACAGGCCGGTGTAGGTGGCCGGATTGCTGCGCGGCGTGCGCCCGATGGGGTTCTGGTCCACTTCGATCAGCTTGTCGAAGTGCTCCAGGCCGTCCAGCGTGTCGAACGGCGCAGGGGTCTCCTGGGCGCGGTGCAGCCGCTGGGCCACGGCGCGCGCCAGGGTTTCGTTGATCAGCGTGGATTTGCCCGAGCCCGAGACGCCCGTGATGCAGCACAGGCGGCCGACCGGCAGCGCAAGCGTGACCGCCTGCAGGTTGTGGCCGCGGCAACCGGTGATCGTGAGGCGGGGCACGGCGTCGTTGACCGGCCGGCGTCGGGGGATGGCGATTTCGCGCGCGCCCGACAGATACTGGCCCGTGAGTGAATCCGGATGGGCGATGATCTCGGCCGGCGTGCCGCTGGCCACCACTTCGCCGCCCTGTTCGCCCGCGCCCGGGCCCATGTCGACCAGGAAATCCGCCGCGCGGATCATGTCCTCGTCGTGCTCGACCACGATGACGCTGTTGCCCAGGTCGCGCAAGTCCTGCAGCGTGCGGATGAGGCGCTGGTTGTCGCGCTGGTGCAAGCCGATGGACGGCTCGTCCAGCACGTACATCACGCCGGTCAGCCCCGAGCCGATCTGGCTCGCCAGGCGGATGCGCTGCGCCTCGCCGCCCGACAGCGTATCGGCGCTGCGGTCCAGCGACAGGTAGTTCAGGCCTACGTTGTTGAGGAATTGCAGGCGGGCCGAGATTTCATGGATGATGCGGCTGGCGATCTCTTTGCGCGCACCTTGTAGCTGCAACGCCTGGAACCAGTGCAGGCAGGCGTCCAGCGCCAGGGCTTCGATCTCGAAGATGGCCTTGCCCGGCGCGTCCGGTGCCGCCGCGCTTTCCAGCAGGACGTGGCGGGCCTCGGTGCGCAGACGCGCGCCGCCGCAGTCCGGGCAGGGCTGACTGTGGCGCAGCTTGTTCAGTTCCTCGCGCACGGCGCTGGAATCCGTTTCGCGCCAGCGCCGCTCCAGGTTGGGGATGATGCCTTCGAACGGGTGCTGGCGCACCGTACTGCGGCCCTTGTCGTTCAGGTACAGAAAGGCGATTGCTTCGCTGCCCGAGCCGTACAGCAGGCGTTGGCGCAGCGTTTCAGGCAGCGCTTCGAAGGGCGTCTCGATGTCGAAACCATAGTGCGCCGCGAGGCTGGTGAGCAGGGTGAAGGTGAAGGCGTTGCGCCGATCCCAGCCGTGTACGGCGCCGCTGGCCAGGCTGAGCTCCGGGAACGCCACGACGCGCTGCGCGTCGAACACATCGACGCGGCCCAGGCCGTCGCAGGTCGGACAGGCGCCCACGGGGTTGTTGAAGCTGAACAGGCGCGGCTCGAGCTCGGTCAGGCGGTACTGGCACACGGGGCAGGCGTAGTGGCGTGAGAACGCCAGCGTGTCGTCGCTGTCCATGTCCAGCACGAGCACGCGGCCATCGGCCAGATCCAGCGCCGTCTCCAGGCTTTCCGCCAGACGTTGCGCGGCATCCGGGCGCACCCGCAGGCGGTCGACCACCACGTCCAGGTCGTGGGCCTGCGCGGCATCGGGCGTGGCCATTTCATCCAGCGTGATTTGCACGCCGTCCAGGCGCACGCGGATGAAGCCCTGCGCCTGCAGATGCTTGCGCTCATGCGCCAGATCGCCCGTGTGCGCGCGCAGCAGGGGCGCGAGAATGGCCAGGCGGTTTGCGGCCGGGCGCGCCAGCAGCAGGTCGGTGATCTGGCTCACGCTGTGCGCCTGCAGCGGCAGCCGGTGTTCCGGGCAATAGGGGGTGCCCACACGCGCGTACAATAGGCGCAGGTAATCGTGGATTTCCGTGATGGTGCCCACGGTCGAACGCGGGTTGCTGCCCGCCGCCTTTTGCTCGATGGAAATGGCGGGCGACAAGCCCTCGATCAGGTCGACATCGGGTTTTGCCATCAGCTGCAGGAATTGCCGGGCGTAGGCCGACAGGCTTTCCACGTAGCGGCGCTGGCCCTCGGCATATAGTGTGTCGAAGGCGAGCGAGGACTTCCCCGAGCCCGACAGGCCGGTCAGGACGACCAGGCGGTGGCGGGGCAGGTCGATGGAGATGTTTTTCAGGTTGTGCGTGCGCGCACCCCGAATGCGGATGGTGTCCATCAAACTCCGGTAACGATATGCCCGTGGGCAAACCGTTTACTATAGCGCGGGGCAGCCCTGCGTGTCAGGTTTCGCGGCGCCTGGGCCGCACAAGGACTTTGTACGATTGGGTTTTTATGGCGAATTCTTCCTATCCGGCGGGTGCAAGTGACGCGGTCCGACTGCGCTTGACGCCGGCCGAGCGCAAGGCCAGCATCTCGCTGGCCTTGCTGTTTGCAGTCAGAATGCTGGGGCTGTTTCTTCTGACGCCCATCTTCGCCGTCGCGGCGCCCACGCTGGCCGGTGGGAATGATCCGTTTCGCGTCGGCCTGGCGCTGGGCGCCTACGGCCTGACCCAGGCCTTCATGCAGATTCCCCTGGGCATCGCGTCGGATCGCTGGGGGCGTCGGCCCGTGATCGTGGCCGGGCTGGTGGCGTTTGTCGCTGGCGGCGTCATCTGCGCGCTGGCCACGCATGTGGACTGGATCATCGTGGGTCGCATCATCCAGGGCCTGGGCGCCATCTCGGCCGCCATCACCGCCTGGATCGCCGACGCCACGCGGCCCGAGGTGCGCACGCGCGCCATGGCCATGGTGGGCGCGTCCATCGGCCTGTCGTTCGCCCTCTCGCTGGTGCTCTCGCCGTTGCTGGTGGGCGAATTCGGCCTCTCGGGCCTGTTCTGGGTCATCAGCCTGCTGGGTTTCGGCTGCCTGCTCATCGCCACCTTCGGCGTGCCGTCGGTGCCGCGCGCACCCCTGCCGGGCAGCCAGGCGCGCATGGGCGATGTTCTGCGCCATGGCGACCTGCTGCGTCTGAACCTGGGTGTGTTCTGCCTGCATTTCATCCTCATGGCGATGTTCATCGTCGTACCGGGTCTGCTCAGTACCTTGGGCGGGTTTGATTCGTCCACCTTGTGGAAGGTCTACCTGCCCGTGATCCTGGCGTCCTTCCTGTTCATGGTGCCCGCCGTCTTCCTGACCGAAACGCGGCACGCCTACAAACAGGCGCTGGATGTCTCCGTGCTGGTGCTCGTCCTCATGCTGGCGCTCATGGCCGCGCTCACGCAGAGCTTCTACGGCGTGGTCGCCACCCTGATCGGGTTCTTCGTGGCCTTCAATATCCTGGAAGCCTTGCAGCCGTCGCTGGTCTCGCGCGTGGCGCCGCCAGAATACAAAGGCCTGGCCCTGGGTTTGTACAATACGGCGCAGTCGCTGGGCATCTTCATGGGCGGCGCCATCGGCGGGCTGCTCGCCTCCGCCGGCCATAGTGCCCTGGTGCTGCTCGCCTCGGCCGGGCTGGCCCTGTTCTGGTACGTGGCCGCGCGCGGCTTCCAGGCATCGGCGCCGGCTGCGTAATGAGCCCAATAGGCGCGGCGCAGGCGATGTTCCATAATGCTCCAGGCATTCCATTGTTCAGAATTCTAACGGGGGGTAGTCATGGCCTCAGTCAATAAAGTCATTCTCGTCGGCAACCTGGGGCGCGACCCCGAAGTGCGCTACAGCGCCGACGGTGCCGCCATCTGCAATCTTTCCCTGGCCACCACGTTCACGCGGCGCGACCGCAACACGGGTGACCGCATCGAAGAAACCGAATGGCACCGCATCGCGCTGTTCGGCCGCCTGGCGGAAATCGCCGGCGAATACCTGCGCAAGGGGCGCGCGGTATACATCGAAGGCCGCTTGCGCACGCGTAAATGGCAAGACAAAGAAGGCATGGATCGCTACACGACGGAAATCGTGGGCGAGCAGATGCAAATGCTGGGTGGCCGCGACAGCGGCGGCAGCGGGCCCGATCCGGACGATTACGGCAGCCAGGACATGCCGGCGGCGCGCCGGCAGTCCGCACCCGCGCCCCGGCCCCAGGCCGCGCCGCAACCGGCGCAAGATGCCGACTTTCTGGATGGGGACGATATTCCGTTCTAGCCTGGTTGCAGTCAGCAGGGCGTATGCCGCCCTGCTGTATTCAAGGTGCCGGGCGCGGGCTGCTTGTGACATATTTTTTTGAAATGGGGCTAATTGAAAAATTGCACCGTCAGGTTTTTGCATGCTTATAATAAATAGTGGACGATAATCAATTATCGTAGGGCGATACTGTTTAATCACATATTGGGTGAGAGCATGAAAAACGACGTGCAATTCAAACCGGGTCGGCGCCGTTTGCTTGGTGCCGGCAGCGCAACAGCGATTCTTGGCCTGACCGGCGTGCCAGTAGGCAGCAGCTTCGCGCAGCAAAGCAGGAATACCGTGGTCGTAGGCCATACAACGGTGCGACATCTCAATCCTGCCATTCAATCCGGTCAGGCTACTGGAGTGCCTGGGGTTCAATTGTTTGCCGGATTGATTCAACTGGATGACAATTTCGAGCCGCAGCCGTATCTGGCCCGGTCCTGGACAGTCTCTGAGGATGGTTTGCAGTATGAATTTCAACTGGTCGAAAATGCCGTGTTTCACGACGGTCGCCCGATCACTGTCGATGATGTTGCTTTTTCGTTGGATATCGTGCGTGCGAATCATCCATTTGGCCGTTCCATGTTCGATGCTGTCGCGAATGTCGAAACACCGGATGCTCACCGTCTGCGCCTGACCTTGTCCTATCCTCAGCCTGCATTGCTGGCGGCCATGTCTCCTTTGTTGCTGCCGGTATTGCCACGCCATGTCTATTCGACCGAGCCGATCCAAAGTCATCCTGCCAACCTGAACGTCATTGGCTCAGGACCTTTTCGTCTGGTCGAATTCAAACCTGGCGAACATATCATCATGGAGCGCCATGAAGCCTTCTTTCGTGAAAGCCGTCCGTACCTCGACCGCCTGGTGTTTGTCATCAATAAAGAATCAGTGATCAGCATTCTGGCAGTTGAGCGGGGTGACATTCATTATTTGCCTTTTGCCGGAATGCGTCTGTCGGACCTTCCGCGTCTGGAGTCGAATACGCGCCTCAAAGTCACCAGCGACGGTTATGAAGCACTGGGTGCCACCAACTATCTTGAAATCAACCACCGCAAAGCGCCACTGAATGATGTCCGCGTGCGTCAGGCATTGGCATATGCGATGGACAAGGATTTCATCATAAACAAACTGCAATTGGGGAAAACGGTGCGGATGGACGGTCCGCTCACGCAGTCTCACCCCTTTTACAGCGGGCCCGATCTGCAGGTATATCCACATGATCTGGACAAGGCCAAAGCCTTGCTGGACGAAGCCGGACTGGCGCCGGATGCCAAAGGCGTACGCGTGACACTCACGCTGGAATGGCTTCCCGACGTCAATGTGAATAGTCAGCAGCCGGTGGCACAAGTTTTGAAGAGTCAGCTCGCCAAGGCGGGTATCAATATTGAACTGCGCGCCAATTCAGATTTTCCGTCCTGGGCAGCAAGAATCAGTAATTGGGAATATGATCTGTCGATGAATGGCATGTGGAATTATCCTGATCCCATCATCGGAGTGAATCGCGCTTATCTCAGTACAAATCAGAAAAAGGGTGTGATCTATTCCAATACGGAAGGTTATGAGAATCCACGTGTGGATGAGATCCTGCTGGAAGCCGCACGTGAACCGAGTTTCGATAAACGCAAGCGCTTGTATGCGGAGTTTCAATCTATCGTGACGCGAGAGTTGCCGCTCATCTGGACCAATGAAGAACCTTTACTCACCGTTTATGACGCCCGGTTGAAAGGGGTTCCCATGACGGTATGGGGGCCGCTGGGGCCGTTTGACGAAATGCGCTGGGACGACTGATGCTGGCCCTGATGCGGATGTAAAGGAGATTGTCATGCTGACGCCGGTCTGGCCTGATGGCGCGCAATGCGCCGTGATTCTGAGTTTCGATTTCGATTCGGAAACCAACTGGATTTCCCGTGATTCGGCCAACTGGCGCCGGCCCGGCACGCTGTCACAGGGCACTTACGGGGCAAAGGTGGGCGTGCCACGCGTGCTTGAGCTATTGCGGAACGAGGGCCTCAAGGGGAGTTTCTTTGTCCCTGGCTGGGTGGCGGAGCACCGCACGGAGCGGGTCGAGCAGATTCTGGCACAGGGGCATGAGATCGGCCATCACGGCTACTTGCACAAGTGGGTCGACCCAGAGCGACCGCAAGACGAAGTTGAAGAGCTTGAAAAGGGGCTGGCTGCCTTGAAAATCCGATTGGGCGTTCACCCTGTCGGCTACCGTTCTCCGGCTGGTGAAACATCGCCGAATATCATCCGTTTGTTGGCTGAGCACGGCTTTTTGTACGACAGTTCGCTGATGGATGACGTTAACCCCTACGACCATGTGCTTCCTGATGGGCGTGTCGGACCGGTAGAGATTCCCTGGCATTGGAGTCTGGACGATGCTCCTTTTCTGCTGTCATCCATCAAAGTCCATCGGCCGATCTTCACAAATGAGCATATTCTCAGCATCTGGTCCGCCGAGTTCCGCGCCATCTATGAGTGGGGTGGGCTGTTTACCCTGGTCATGCATCCGCAGGCCATCGGTCGGCCGTCCCGTCTGGCATTGCTGCGCGAATTTATTGCCTACACTCGCGGCTTTGATCGGGTCTGGTACGCCACCGCAGAACAGGTGGCCCGGGTATGGCGCGCCCAATCCAGCGAGGCTGGCATCCAGGCGCAGGCCATCAGTCCATTCTTGTCGCCGCCGGGAGCGTGAAAATACAGGTGGGCAACAGCGGCACACATATTTTGCCGCCTCATCCGGACGTCTTTCCTTTCTCTAGTCGCGATGCACGACGCGGCAGTCGAGCCAGCCCCCATCGACGGCAATGACTTGCGCTGTGACAAAAGAAGCATCGCTGGAACATAAGAATGCGATTACGCTTGCAACTTCGTCAGGATCAGCCGGGCGGCGCAGCGGGGTAGCTTCGACCATGGCTTGCCAATAGGCGCGGTCGTGATTCAGGCGTTCCTGGGTCATGGCGGTGCGTATGATACCGGGTGCTACGGCATTCACTCGAATGCCACGTGATGCCAGATCACTTGCCAGCTGCCGCGTGAGCTGCGAGATGGCGCCTTTGCTCGCAGCATAGGGTGCCGAGCCGGGATAGCCGGTTTCTCCGAAAACCGAGGCGACGTTCACGATGCTGGCATTGTCAGTGGTGAACAACGGCAGGAGGTCGCGTGTGAGCCGCAGCACTGCGCGTAGATTTACGGCCAGTACGCGATCGATGAAGGCGTCATCACTGTTTTCGAGTGTGCGCGCGCCGCCAATCCCTGCATTATTGATGAGAATGTCCACATGCCCCAATTGTTCGCGGGCGGCGGCTGCCACGCGCGCGGGCGCATCGTCGTCAGCCAGATCAAGTGCCAGCGTCGCGAGATCGGCATCGTCGACGAGTTGGCTGCAATCCAGGTCCACTGCCAGAAGACGAATGCCGGAAGCACGCAGGCGGTGCACTGTCGCCATGCCGATGCCGCTGTTGGCCCCGGTAACGATCGCGCACGGGGCATCCTGGCTGGCGGCGCTCATGCGAGCAACCCGCCATCGACCGGGAGACATACGCCGGTCATATAGGACGCTCCCGGACTGGCGAGAAACAGCACGGCTTCGCTGACTTCTTCGGGGCGCCCGAAGCGCCCCATGGGGTAGCGCGCCAAGTATCGTTCGCGTCGTGCTTGAGCGGCAACCGCATCGCCAGCGGCGTCAAACGTCGCTTGCAGCATTGGCGTATCGATGGAAGCCGGGCAAACACAGTTGGCGCGCAGGCCTTCATGGGCGTGTGCGAGCGCCAGGCTTCGCGTCAGAGTCGTAATGGCGCCTTTTGATGCCGAGTATGGCCCCAGTGCCAGACTGCCGACCAGGCCGGCAATGGAGCCGAGGGTCACGATATTGCCCTTGCGCTGACGCAACCGTGGCAGTGCGGCCTGTACGGTAAGATAGGTCCCGCGTACATTAATGGCAAAGATGCGGTCCCATTCTTCGGGTGGGCAATGCTCGATGTCAGCACCGGAACCAATGGTCCCCGCCGCTGTCACCAGCACGTCCAGCCCGTCATTCAGTGCCGCTGCCTGCCAGGCGCGCGCCACGGCGGCAGGATTGGAAACATCACAGACAATGGGGCATGCCGTCCGACCGATTTCTTGTGCCAGCGCGCTCAGGGCATCCTCATCCACGTCCAGGAGCACGATTCTAGCGGCACCTTCCTGATGAATCCGTTTCGCAATGTCGCGTCCCAGACCCGAGGCGGCACCGGTGATTGCCACGTTAAAATCCTTGAACCGCATGACGGGATCTCCCAGAAGCAAGCTTTGAATAGTGTACATCGATACTTGAGTATTATTGCAATGAAGGTGCGCAGCTGTGAATGCTGAAAAAACATCATCAGGACGACGGCGGGCGCAATCCGCAGGCCAGAGCAGCCTTTTCGTGCAGTCGGTCGCCCGTGCATTGGCTGTGCTGGAGGCATTTGCCGATAGTCCTGGCGTATTCAGCCTGAATGAACTGGCCCGGCATACCGGTCTGGATCGCAGTGCCGTGCAGCGCCTGGCCTATACACTGATTGCGCTGGGATACCTGGAGCGCGGCCCGGGGGGGAAGGGTTACCAGCTGGGCAAGCTTGTTCTGGATCGTTGCTTTGATTTTCTGCGCGGCCATCCGCTGATAGAACGGGCAACACCGATACTGCTTGAATTGCACAAAGAATGCGCTGAACGCGTCGACCTGAGCCTGTTTGATGATTTGTCCATCATCTATGCCTTGCGGCACCAGGGCAAGCGCCTGTCGTTTTATTCGACGCTTCCGGGGCGGCGCATGCCGACCTGGCTGACTTCAGGCGGACGTGCCATCATGGCGCATCTCGATGATGCCATTGTCGACGATATCCTGGCGCGCTCCCAATTCATACCGGTAACGCCTAAGACCTTGGTCGATGCCGATGCCATTCGTGAAAAGATTGACGAAGCACGCCGATATCGTTATTCGCTTTCAGTGGAAGAATCGTTGCTGGGGGAAATCGTGCTGGCCAGTGCGATCGTGCATGAAGGGCTGCCTGTAGGAGCGATCCATATTGCGGGTTCGCGTGCCGACTGGGAGCCCGATGTTTTTTGTCGGCGCTTCAGCCCCCTGGCCATTGCGGCTGCGCATGCGCTGAGTGTTTGATGCGCCCCCTCTCCGACGAGACGCGCGGTCTGTGGCTGGGCCTGCTGGGCGTCGTGCTTTTTGCCATCACCCTGCCCATGACGCGGCTGGCCGTCGGCTCGGCCGAACATCCGCAGCTCGATCCCGTCTTCGTGACGGCGGGCCGGGCGGCCATCGCCGGCCTGCTCAGCCTGGCCTACCTGCGCTGGCGGTATGCGCCGATTTGTGCAAATATCAATGATTCAGGTATAAACCCCCGGGTGTGCGAACGCGAATGCGCATTGCCCGCCGTTCACTGGATGGTCTGGAGAAATGAGGATGGACAAGCCCGAATTCCTGCAAGGGGACTGTGTGTGGACCGGTAGCGAGATGGCCGGGCATTCCCGCTGGGTGAAAGTCATGCCCGATGCGCTGCTCGAGGAAATCGACGCGGCGATCGCGGCGACCGACGGCATGGACTGGCAGCTGATGAATCGCAGCCGCTTTCCCTTGCCGTCGGGCGAAGCGTTTTTCGATGCGGTGCGTGAAGAGCTGGAAAATGGCTCGGGCATGGTGAAGATCCGCGGCCTGCAGGTCGAGCGCTACGATGAGGCGGCCTTGCGCCGCTTCTGGTACGGCCTGGGCTGCCATGTGGGCACGCCCATGTTCCAGAACCGGCGCGGCGAGCGCATGCGCGACATCCGCGATGCCGGTGGCCAGGGCGTACAGTTGTACGGTGAAACCCGCGACGCCGCCGGCAATGAGTTCCTGTCCTCGGGGGCGCGCACGCTCTCGCCGGGGCAGTTGCGCTTCCACACGGACCGCTGCGACGTGGTGGGCCTGCTGTGCGTGCGCCAGGCCATGGAGGGCGGGGTCAGCAAGCTGGCCAGCAGTGCGGCGGTCTACAACGAGATCCTGCGCCGGCGCCCCGACTTGCACGCGTTACTGTGCCAGCCCATCCCGCGCAGCCGCTTCGGTGAAGAGGCGGGGGGCGAGTACATCACTTATGATCTGCCGATCTTCGCCGTGCGCGACGCACGCCTGAGCAGTCATTTTTCCATGACCTACATCGAGAACGCCCAGTTGCTGCCGGGTGTGCGCCGCCTGAGCCCGGCCGAATACGAGGCCATCGCGATGTTGCTGGACGTGTCCGAGGAATTGTGCTTCGAGATGCGCTTTGCGCCCGGCGACATTCAGCTGCTGAACAATCACGTGGTGTATCACGGCCGCACGGCGTTCACGGACGAGGCGGCCTCGGGCCACGACCGCATGTTGATGCGACTGTGGCTCTCGCTGCCCAACTCGCACGCGCTGGCCGAATCGCTGGCCGTCCTGTGGGGCGATGTGCGCGCAGGCATGCCGCGCGGCGGGATCGCCCAGCCGGCGGTGGCCGTGGCATAAACGATACCGGCGATACCGGCGGCCAGAATTTTCAACCCAGAGGTGGAGTCAACACAATGACAAACAATATCAATCGTGCCGGCCGCGGGCTGCGCAAGGGCGTGCTGCTGGCGGGACTGACGCTGGCCTGTGGCCTGGCGCAGGCGGCGCAGTATGGTAATTGCGAGGTGACCGGCGAGCGGGGCAGCATCCAGCTGCAGACGGTCACGCCGAACACCCTGACGGTGCGCCCGACCATCGGCAACCCGGGTTTCTGGAACGGTGATTCGCCCGATACCATCAAAGATGGCATGGAATACTGCCTGGCGGCCAATATCGCGTGGCGCGCCGGGCTGGACAATCTGAAGCTGATCACCATGTCCTTCCCGCAGTTGCTGGCGGGCCAGACGCGCAACTTCGATATTGCGCTGAGCCAGGTCACCATCACCGACGAGCGCAAGAAAACGGTCGATTTCACCATCCCCTACTATCAGGTCAATCAAGGCCTGCTGGTACGCAAGGGCACGGCGGTGGCCGATGGCGCCATCCGCAGCCTGCAGCTGGGGGCCCAGCAGGGTACGACGTCGCTGCACTTCCTCGAAGATCGCGTGCGCCCGGAAAAGCCCGTCAAGGTCTTCAACGATGCGGCGGCCATGTATGCCGCCCTGGCGGCGCGCCAGATCGACGTCGCGATCTATGACGATGGCAATGTCCTCACGCGCGCCGCCAATTCCGGCGGTCGCCTGGAGGTGGCCGGCCAGTACGTCACGGGCGAACAGATCGGGGCGCTGATGAACAAGGGCTCCCCCAATCTGGAGGCCTTCAATACCGTGCTGGCCCAGCTCAGGGACGACGGCACCATCGATGCGCTGATCCACAAGTACCTCACGCCCATCTGGGGTGTTGATCCCGAGGCCATTCCCGTGCTCGAGCCCTGACCCCGCCCACAATGGCTGATCCGATGAAGGCGCTGGCGCCGCAGCGCCGGCTGGACATGGGCGGCATGCCGCAGGCGCCGGCGCTGCTGCTGTCCGTGGCCGCGCTGCTGGTGCTGTTCGCCGTGGCTGGCGGCATCCATACGCTGGTGGTCTTGCGCCCTTTGTTGGCCGATCTGCCGGGGTCGGCCTGGTGGTTCGATAGTCTGGTGGCGGCGTTGATGCTGCTCGCGCTGGCGATCTTGCGGCCTCTGGTGGCGGCAGGATCGCGCGTCCGGCGCCTGCGCGCGGCGGCGCGGCGCGCGGATATGGCCAGCGCACGCGTGGCACGGGCCGAGTGCGATGAAAAAGCCTGGGTGGCCATGTCCTGGGCCGTCGCGCAGATGATCGTGATTGTGCTGGTGCAGTTCCTGATCGCCAACGACATGGCGGTCGCCAACACTTTTTTCTACCTGCCGCTCATCGTCAAGACGTTCCCGCTCATCCTGTCGGCATTCTGGCTCAACGTGAAGCTGTTCATGATCAGCGAAGTGTTCGTGCTGATCTGGGGGCTGGTGCTGGCCCTGGCCTCGCTGGCGCCGGGCCCGGCGGGCCGGCCGCTGCGCTTCCTGGCCACGCTGTACATCGACGTTTTTCGGGCTATTCCCGTCGTGCTCATCATTTTCCTGGTGGGCTTCGGCATCCCGCTCACGGAAGTGCCCGTGCTGCGCGACCTGTCGCAGAACACCTTCGTCATCATCGCCCTGACGCTGACGGTCTCGGCCTATGTGGCGGAGATCTATCGCGCTGGCATCATGAGCATCCACTGGAGCCAGACGGCGGCGGCGCGTTCGCTGGGCCTGAGCCACTTCCAGACGCTGCGCTTCGTCATCGTGCCCCAGGGCGTGCGCCAGATCATTCCGCCGCTGCTGAACTCGTTCATTGCGCTGCAAAAAGATACTGCCCTGGTGAGCGTAGTGGGCGCCATCGACGCCTTCAACCAGTCCATGATCGTGGCGAGCAATTATTACAACCTGTCCGCGGTCTCCACCGTGGCGGTGCTGTTCGTGATCATTTCCATTCCGCAGACCCGCCTGGTCGAGCGCATGATGCAGCGCGACCGCGCGCGCATGCGCGCGCAGGCCTGAACGGGCGGCGCGCAGGAGCTTGCATGGCTTTTCTGGAAATCCGCAACATCAGCAAGTCCTACGGTGAGGGCGAGCCGGTCATCGACGGCCTGAGCCTGAAGGTGGAGGAGCACCAGGTGGTGTGCCTGATCGGCCCGTCAGGCTCGGGCAAGTCCACGCTGTTGCGCTGCATCAACGGTCTCGAATCGATCGATGCGGGCGAGATCTGCATCCACGGCGAGCGCATCAGCGGCCCAGGCGTGAACGTGGACGCCCTGCGCCGCGAGATCGGCATCGTCTTCCAGGGCTACAACCTGTTCCCGCACATGACGGTGCTGCACAACATCACGCTTGCGCCCGTGCAGGTGCTGGGGCTGAGCCGCGCGCAGGCCAATGAGCGCGGGATGGCGCTGCTGGACCGGGTTGGGCTGGCGCACAAGGCCGGCGAGTATCCCGATCGCCTCTCGGGTGGCCAGCAGCAGCGCGTGGCCATCGTGCGCGCCATGGCCATGGACCCCATGGTTTTGCTGCTGGATGAAATCACCTCGGCGCTGGATCCCGAGCTGGTCTCTGAAGTGCTGGGCATGGTGCAAGACCTGGCCAATGACGGCATGACCATGCTGCTGGCCACGCATGAAATGGGCTTTGCGCGCGAAGTAGCCTCCAAGGTGTGCTTTCTGTGCGATGGCGCCGTACACGAAGAGGGCGCGCCCGAGCAGATTTTCCGGGCGCCGCGTCACGAACGCACGCAGGCTTTCCTGCACAGCATCACCGCAGCCCGCCGGCTGTGAGCCGCGCCTGCGCTCAGAAGTCCAGCGCGTCCTGAATGCTGGCGATGCCCGCCTGGCCGCAGGCGTCATCGGCATCGCCGCCCGGCGCGCCGGATACGCCGATGGCGCCGACCAGTGCCCCGGCCGCTTCAATGGGCAGGCCGCCGCCCAGCGCCAGTACCCGGCTGACCTGCCGGATGCCCGAAGCGGGCTGGCCGGCCCGCGTGGCCTCGGCGAGCTGGCCCGAGGGCATGCGGAAGCTGGCCGCCGTATACGCCTTGCGCGTTGCGGTTTCCGGCGTGTGCGCGCCGGCGAAGCGGTCGCGCAGCAGGGCGATGGGAATGCCCGCCTTGTCGGTGACGGCAACGGCCACCTGATAGCCGGTGTCGCGGCAGGATGTGAGTGCCGCCTGCGCCGCTTGCAGGGCCGCTTCGGGCGTCAGGGTGGCGCTGCTGAAGGTGGCGTCGGCGGCGAAGGCGGTGCTGCAGGCCAGCGCCAGTGCGCCGCCGGCAAGCCGGAATGAACGTGGCATAACAGTCTCCCGAGTCGGTGGTATCATCGTTTATTATCAGTCTGCATATAATATGCCAAGATCCGCCCGGGGTCACCCCGGGGCACGTCAGGGCCGGCGCCCGGCGCGGGGCGGCACAATCATGGAGGAAGGGGTCATGCGCAAATTCCTGAAAAGCCTGCGGGCCGGCCTGTTGCTGCTGGCGGCCTGGATGGCGTTTCCGCTGGCGCAGGCGGCGCCGGACGCCATTGTGCTCGAACCCACGCAGGTGGGCCCGCACAGCTATTATTTTGCCGGGGAATCGGGCATGGCCAGCCAGGCCAACAAGGGCTTCATGTCCAACGCCGGCTTCGTCGTCACGCCGGCGGGCGTGGTGGTTTTCGATGCCCTGGCCACGCCGCCCCTGGCGCAGGCCATGCTCGACGCCATCGCCTGGGTGACCGATCAGCCGGTGCGCCTGGTGGTCGTGAGCCATTATCATGCCGACCACATCTACGGCTTGCAGGTGCTCAAGGCTGCCGGCGCCGAGATCTGGGCCAACGGCAAGGCGCGCGCCTACCTGAATTCGGACGAAGCCCAGGCGCGCCTGGAGCAGCGCCGTGCGGATCTCGCCCCCTGGGTCGATGCGCACACGCACCTCGTGCCGGCGGATCGCTGGCTCACGTTCACCGACGATACGCCGCTGGAATTTGAGCTGGGCGGCATGGCTTTCAGCATCATCGACGTGAGCGGCGCGCACTCGCCGGAAGACATCATGCTCTACGTGCCGGACGATAAAGTGCTGTTTTCAGGAGACCTTTATTTCAGCGGCCGCATTCCCTTCGTGGGGGATGCCGACAGCAAGGCCTGGCTGGCCGTGATGGATCGCATGCTCGACATCGGCCCCGATGTCGTCGTGCCCGGCCATGGGCCGTCGTCCACCAACACCGTGGCCGACATGCAGCTCACGCGGGATTACCTGCTTTATCTGCGCGAGCAGATGGGGGCGGCGGTGGACGACATGACGGATTTCGAGGAAGCCTATGCCAATACCGACTGGAGCCGCTTTTCGCAGTATCCGGCGTTCGAAGAGGCCAACCGCATCAATGCCTACGGCCAGTACCTGGTGCTCGAGCGCGAAAGCCTGGAAGCGCAATAGGGGAGACGCGGCATGACAACGGGGGAATGGATCGTCATTGCGATCTTCGTGGTGGCGCTGGGGTGTTCGTTGTCGCTGTTCCTGTGGCTGCGGCGTCAGATCCGGCGCCAGGATAGCGGGCGGCGCTGAAAAACCGCGCAAAAATTGCGGTAAGCTAGAAGCCTGAACCCCCTTTCACGCGTTCTTCGACGCTTACTTCGGCCCGCCTCATGTCCAGCATCACGTTTTCGCAGCGCGCGCAGCGCATTACCAGTTCGGCGATTCGCGAGATCCTCAAGATCACGGCCCAGCCTGACATCATCTCGTTCGGCGGCGGCCTGCCCGCGCCCCAGGGCTTTCCCGTACAGGCCATGAAGGCCGCCTTCGATCGCGTGCTCGACAGCGCGCCGGACACCGCCCTGCAATACGGCCCGACCGAAGGCTATCTGCCGCTGCGCGAATGGGTGGCGCGCACGGTGGCCACGCCCGAAGCGCCCGTGGGCCCTGAGAACGTCCTCATCGTGTCGGGCTCGCAACAGGCGCTGGACATGCTGGGCAAGCTCTTCATCGATCCGGGCAGTACGGTCGTGGTGGAAGCGCCCAGCTACCTGGGGGCAATCCAGTCGTTCTCACTCTACGAGCCGGTCTATCACACGGTGGCCACGGACGAGGCCGGCCTGATACCCGAAGCGCTGGATGAGTCCGCGCGCGGCGCACGCTTCATCTACGTTCTGCCCAATTTCCAGAATCCCACCGGGTGCAGCCTGAGCCTGGAGCGCCGTCTGGCGCTGCTCACGCGCTGCGCGCAGCTGGGCATCCCCGTGGTGGAAGACGATCCCTATGGCGAGCTGCGCTACGCCGGCGCGCCCCAGCCCTCGCTGTTCAGCCTGGCGCCGCGCACCGGCGCCACCGTGCTGCGGCTGGGCACCTTCTCCAAGGTACTGGCGCCGGGCCTGCGCCTGGGCTACATCGTGGCGCCGGCGCCGGTCATCAGCAAGCTGGCGGAAATCAAGCAGGCCACCGACCTGCATACCGCCATGGTGTCGCAAATGGCGGTCTACGAAGCGGTGCGCGACGGTTTCCTCGAGCAACACCTGCCCGTCGTGCGCGAGCTCTACCGCCAACAGTGCCACTTCATGCTGGATGCGATGGCGGAACACTTTCCACCGTCGGTGCGCTGGACGCGGCCCGAGGGCGGCATGTTCATCTGGGTCACCCTGCCCGAAGGCATGGACGCCAGCGTGCTGCTCGCCGACGCCATCGCGCAGAAAGTGGCCTTCGTGCCGGGTGCGCCCTTCTATGCGGGCGACACGGCGCCCGCCAATACCCTGCGGCTCAGTTTTGTGACGGTGCCGGAAGATCGTATCCGGCGCGGCATCGCCATCCTGGGGACGCTCATCCGCGCGCACCTGGCGGCGGCGCCAATCCCTGAAGCGCCGCTGCGGGTCAGCGGCATGCCCTTGCCGGGTGCAGTGCCGGCGGACGCGCCGCGTCCCGCCGCCCACTGATGGCGCAGGGCGACGCCGCGCACACGCCGTCCGGGGCCGCAAGGGCGGACGGCCTGCCTTTGCCCGATTTGTCGGACATGCGCTTCGACGATTGGGTCGAGCGCTGGCTGCCGGCATCCTGGGGGCCGTATGCGCGCCTGTGCCGGCTCGATCGGCCGGTAGGTACCTGGCTTACCCTGCTGCCGTGCCTGGCCGCGCTGGTGCAGGCCGCCGATGGCCTGCCCACCCTGTTCCGGCTCTTCATTTTTTCTCTGGGCGCGCTGCTGATGCGCGGCATCGGCTGCTGCTTCAACGACATCTTCGATCGCAACTTCGACCTCAAGGTTGAACGCACGCGCTTTCGCCCGCTCACCAGCGGCCAGATCACGCTGCGCCAGGCGCTGTGGTTCGTCTTCTGGCAGCTGGCGGTCTGCGCCTTGCTGCTGTTTGCGCTCAACCCTTACAGCCGCTGGCTGGCCGTGGCGCTGGTGCCCATCGTCATCATCTACCCCCTGTGCAAGCGCTTCACCTACTGGCCGCAGATCGTGCTGGGCATCGGCTTTAACTGGGGCATGCTGATGGCCTGGTCGGATACGCAGAACAGCGTGCCGCCGGCCGCCGTGGCCATGTGGCTGGGTGCCGTGCTCTGGCAGGTCGGCTACGATTCCATCTATGCCTACGTCGACATGCGCGACGATACCTTTCTGGGCCTGAAATCCACCGCCTTGCGGTTTCGCGATCGGGGCAAGGCCTGGATCAGCGGCTTTTACGTCGCCACCGTGGCGCTCTGGGCGTATGCTGGCGTGGCGCTGGCGCTGTCCTGGCCGTATTTCGGGGTGCTGGCGCTCATCGGCCTGCACTTCGCGTGGCAGATGTGGGTGTTCGACGTGGGCCGGCCGGATCGCAGTTTCCGGCTGTTTCGCAGCAATATGACCGTGGGCGTGCTCATGGTGGTGGCGGCGCTGGGGGGCACGCTGATCTGAATCATGCGACAATCTGACGTCGAAAGGGCCGGCGGCCGCCCCCCGGTCGCGCCCTGTGCAGTGTCACTGTCGAAGACGACGTTGAAGAACAAGGTGAAGGGAAAAGCATGCACAGTCCAATCGAATACCTGTCCACCGGCTTGTTCGCCATCGCGATTGTCCATACATTTTCAGTGCCCGTGTTTGCGCGCCTGGCCAACAAGGGCGGGCCGCATGCCGGTCTGTGGCACCTGCTGTCCGAGGTCGAAGCCGTGTTCGGCGTCTGGGCCTGCGTCATGCTGGCCTGCATGGCGCTGCTCTCGGGGCTGGACGACGCGGTCAGCTACATGGACACGCGCAATTTCGCCGAACCGGCCTTCGTGTTCGCCATCATGGTGGTCGCGGCCAGCCGCCCCATCCTCGAGCTGGTCAACCTGCTCGTGCGCAACATCGCGCGCTTCCTGCCCGTCCGCCGCGAGCTGGCGCTGTTCTTCGTCACTATGGCCTTCGTGCCGCTGGCGGGTTCCTTCATCACCGAGCCGGCGGCCATGACGCTGGCGGCGCTGCTGCTGCGCGACGCCTATTTCAACCGTCCGGGACAGGCGGGCTTCAAGTATCTGACCATTGGCGTGCTGTTCGTGAACGTGTCCATCGGCGGCGTGCTGACCGCCTATGCCGCGCCGCCCGTGCTCATGGTGGCCCAGACCTTCGGCTGGGATACGGCCTATATGGCCACTCACTTCGGCTGGCGCGCAATTGTCGCCGTCATCTTCAATGCCGGGCTGCTGACCTTCATCACGCGCTCGCACCTGCTCGATGGCAGCATTGGCGGGGCCAAGGACGACGGCCGTCCCGTGCGTCCGCCCGTCCCCGCAGCGGTCATCGCCATCCATACCTTCTTTCTCGTCAGCATCGTGCTGTCGTCGCACCATCCGGTCATCTTCCTGGGCTTTCTGATGCTGTTCATCGGCTACGCCCATGCTTACAGCCGTCACCAGAGCCCGCTCATCATGCGCGAAGGGCTCATGGTGGGTTTCTTCCTGGCCGGCCTGGTGCTGCTGGGCGGGTTGCAGCAGTGGTGGCTGCAAGAGCTGTTGGGCGGCCTCTCGCCCCTGGTGCTGTTCATCGGCGCCACGCTGCTGACGGCCGTGACGGACAACGCGGCGCTCACCTATCTCGGCTCGCTGGTCGAGGGCACGAGCGAGATGTGGCGTTACATGCTGGTTGCCGGCGCGGTCACGGGCGGCGGGCTTACCGTCATCGCCAATGCGCCCAATCCGGCCGGCTTCGCCATTCTCAAGGGCTGTTTCCCCGACGGGGCGATTTCACCGCTCAAGCTGCTGCTCTCGGCCCTGGTGCCCACGCTGGTCTCGTCGGGCCTGTTTCTGCTTCCCAAGACCTTCTAGCGGCGCAAGCGGCGCGCAACACCGCCTGAAAACGGCTAAAATTCTGTATTGTCGCGGGCTTGCGCAATCAAGCCCTGGTTTTGTCTGTAGGAATGATGGCGTGCCAATTTATGCCTATAAATGCTCGGCCTGCGGCCACGAGCAGGATGTGCTGCAAAAAATATCCGATCCCCTGCTGACCGACTGCCCCCAGTGCGGCCAGGCAACGCTGGTGAAGCAGGTCACGGCGGCGGGCTTCCAGCTCAAGGGCACGGGGTGGTATGTGACGGATTTTCGCGATGGCGGCAAGGCGGCTGCACGGTCTGCGCCTGAGGCTGCCGCCAAGGCCGATGCCGGGGCCGATGCCGGCGCCGCCAAGGCCGATACCATTGGGGCCGGCGCGCCCGCCAGCACGTCGGCGGGGGCCGATTAGTTCAATGTCGATGCGCTTGCCGGCGCATGGGGGTCATGCGGTTCTTCAAGCGATACCTCATTACGGGCCTGCTGATCTGGGTACCCCTGGTCATCACCCTGTGGGTCTTGACGCTGTTGGTCAATACCCTGGAAGGCGTCGTGCCCGAGTTCCTGTCGCCCAAGGCTTTGCTCGGTGTGGATTTTCCCGGCCTGCGCATGCTGCTGGTCGTGGTCGTGGTCTGGTTTTCCGGCCTGTTGGCGGCCAATTTCATCGGCCAGGCGCTGGTCGACCGCTGGGAAAGCCTGCTCGGGCGCATCCCGCTGGTGCGCTCCATCTACCACTCGGTCAAGCAGGTCAGCGACACGGTGCTGGCCCCCGGAGGGCAGGCATTTCGCCATGCCGTGCTGCTGCAATACCCGCGCCGGGGCCTCTGGACCATTGCCTTCGTCACGGGGGCGCCCGCAGGTGAGCTGGCGCAACATCTCGGGCCGGACGTCATCACGGTTTTCGTGCCGACCACACCCAACCCCACGTCGGGTTTTTTCCTCATGGTGCCGCGCGAAGACGTGCGCTGGCTGGACATGAATGTGGATGCGGCCCTGAAGTATATTGTTTCGATGGGCCTGTCCGAACCTGGGGGCCACCCGGATGCCCCGTCGGAGCACGAAGCTCGTTTTCATCAACCCTAGGGAGTGCTTTTCGATGCGTACCTGCTATAGCGGCGAGGTAAACAAGAACCATCTGGACCAGAATGTGACCCTGTTCGGCTGGGTCCATCGTCGCCGTGACCATGGGGGTGTCATTTTCATCGATCTGCGCGACCGCGCCGGTCTGGCGCAGCTGGTGTTCGATCCTGCCAATGCGTCGGCGTTCGCCACGGCTGAGCGCCTGCGCAACGAGTACTGCCTGAAGGTGAGCGGGCGCGTGCGCCTGCGGCCCGAAGGCACGGTCAATCCCGACCTGGCCTCGGGCGAGGTCGAGGTCGTCTGCGATCAGGTCGAGATCCTCAACGCCTCCGTCACGCCGGCCTTCCAGCTCGATGACGACAACCTGTCCGAGACGACGCGCCTGACGCACCGCGTGCTGGATCTGCGCCGCCCGCAGATGCAGCGCAACCTCATGCTGCGCTACCGCGTTTCGATGGCGGTGCGCAACTACCTGGACGCCCAGGGCTTCATCGACATCGAAACGCCCATGCTCACACGCAGCACGCCCGAAGGCGCGCGCGACTACCTGGTGCCTTCGCGCGTGCATGCAGGCCAGTTTTTTGCCCTGCCGCAATCGCCGCAGCTGTTCAAGCAGATGCTGATGGTGGCCGGCTTCGATCGCTACTACCAGATCACCAAGTGTTTTCGTGACGAAGACCTGCGCGCCGACCGTCAGCCCGAATTCACCCAGATCGATTGCGAAACCTCGTTCCTGGGCGAGGAAGAGATCCGCGGCATTTTCGAAGGCATGGTGCGCCAGGTGTTTGCCGACGTCATGCAGGTGGATCTGCCCGCGCCCCTGCCCACGCTGAGCTGGGAAGACGCCATGCGGCGCTACGGGTCGGACAAGCCGGACTTGCGCGTGAAGCTTGAACTGGTCGATGTGGACGACGTCTTGCGCGACGTGGATTTCAAGGTGTTTTCTGGCCCGGCCAATGATCCGGCCTGCCGCGTCGTGGCCTTGCGCGTGCCGGGCGGCGGTGCCTTGCCGCGCAGCGAGATCGATGCCTGCACGCGCTTCGTCGGCATTTATGGCGCCAAGGGGCTGGCCTACATCAAGGTCAACCAGGTGGCCGACGTGCCCGGCGGGCTGCAATCGCCCATCGTGAAGAACATCCATGCCGACGCCTTGCGCGCCATTCTCGAGCGCACCGGCGCGCAGGATGGCGATCTGATCTTTTTCGGCGCCGACAAGGCGCGCATCGTGAACGACGCCATGGGCGCGCTGCGCGTGCGCCTGGGCCATAGCGAATTCGGCCAGGCCAACGGCCTGTTCGAGGCGGGCTGGAAGCCGCTGTGGGTGGTGGATTTCCCCATGTTCGAGTACGACGAAGAGGCCGGGCGCTGGTTTGCCGCCCACCACCCGTTCACCAGCCCCAAGGACGGCCACGAAGACTGGCTGCAGGATCAGCCCGGGCGCGTGCGCGCCAAGGCCTACGACATGGTGCTCAACGGCTGGGAAGTCGGCGGCGGCTCGGTGCGTATCCATCGCGCCGACGTGCAGGCCAAGGTGTTCCAGGCGCTCGGTATCGATGACGCGCAGGCGCGCGAAAAATTCGGCTTCCTGCTCGATGCCTTGCAGTACGGCGCCCCGCCCCACGGCGGCGTGGCGTTCGGGCTGGATCGCCTGGTCACGCTGATGGCCGGCGCCGATTCCATCCGCGATGTCATCGCTTTCCCCAAGACGCAGCGCGCCCAGTGCCTGCTCACGCACGCGCCCTCGCCCGTGGACGAGACGCAGCTGCGCGAGCTGCATATCCGGGTGCGGGCCGCGGCGCCGCGCGCGGAACAGGCCTAGGCATGTCGGGCATACGGGTCGTCAGCTACAACATCCACAAGGGGCGTTCCGCAACGGGCAGTCGCGAGTCCCTGGCGGATTTGCGGCTGGGCCTGTACGGCCTGCGGCCCGACCTTTTGTTCCTGCAAGAGGTGCAGGGCCGCAACGAGCGCCGCTTCAGCCTGCACGCCCAGCACGAATCGCTCGGGGCGGCGCTGGGCATGGAAGCGGTCTACGGCTGCAACGCCGTGCGCGAGCAGACCGATCACGGCAATGCCTTGCTGAGCCGCTTTCCCGTGCTGCACCAAGAGAACCTGGATATCTCCGATCATCGGCTGGAGCAGCGTGGCCTGCTGCATGTGGTGATCGAGATGGACGGGCGGCCGGTACACTGCATCGTGGTGCACCTGGGCCTGTTCGGTGGCGGGCGTTCGCGCCAGATCGCGGCGCTGGTGGAGCGCATCCGGCTCTGGGTGCCGGATGACGAGCCCCTGCTCATCGCGGGCGATTTCAACGACTGGAAGAACCAGCTCGCACCCCTGTTCGTGCGTCAGCTGCAGCTCTATGAGGTCTTCGCCGTGGCCCCGCAAAGCGGGCTGGCGGTGCCGGCCTACGGCGGGGCCATGCGGCGCATCCGCAGCAGCCTGCGCCGCCCTTCGCGCGCGCCCTCGAAAATGGGGGTGCCGCACGAGCTGGGCCACCAGGGCGCGGCGCGCCTGACGCCGCCGCCGCGCACCTTTCCGGCGGCATTCCCGTGGCTGCGCCTGGACCGCATCTACCAGCGCGGCTTTGCCGTGCGCCAGGCCCAGGTGCTGCACGGCGCGCCCTGGCGCCAGCTGTCCGACCACGTTCCCTTGCTCACCGAGCTGGAATTGCCCTGAGCCGGTGCCGCCATGGCCTTGCTGCCCGTGAATCTGGACTGGCGTGAAGGCAATGAGATCACATTGCTGAACAGCGGCGCCGAATTTTTCCCCGCTCTGTGCGCGGCGCTCGCGGCCGCACGCCACAGCGTGCATCTGGAAACCTATATCTTCAATCTGGATGACACTGGTTGCCGCGTGCTGGATGCGCTGGCCGCCGCCTGCGCGCGCAAGGTGCGCGTGCGCGTGGTGGTGGACGGTTTCGGCAGCCAGGCGCAGGCCGCCGCCCTGGGGCAGCGCCTGCATGCCATGGGGGCGGGCTACCGCATCTACAAGCCGCTACCGCCGGGCGGCTGGCGCCGCCGCCTTTCCCCGTCGCATCTGCGCCGCCTGCACCGCAAGACCGCCGTAATCGATCGGCGCATCGGCTTCGTGGGCGGCATCAACATGCTGGACGACACCTTCGACGTGCCCGATGACGGCCTGGGCCCGCTGCCGCGCTTCGACTTTGCCGTGCGCCTGCGCGGGCCGCTCGTCGACGATGTGCTGCGGGCCCAGCGTACCTTGTGGCTGCGCCTGGGTTGGCGCCATCCCGATGATCAGGAAGGTTTCCAGCGCCGCCTGGCCCGTCTCATGCAGCAACGCGCCCGCCGCCGCCCCGTGACGCCGGCGGCGGCGCATCCGGGCCGTCGCGCGGCGCTGGTGCTGCGCGACAATCTGCGCTTCGTGCGCAAGATCGAGCGCGTCTACCTGGCCGCGCTGCGCGCGGCGCGCGACGACGTGCTCATCGCCAATGCCTACTTCTTTCCCGGCCGGCGCCTGCGCATCGCCATGATGGACGCCGCGCGCCGCGGCGTGCGGGTGCGCCTCATGCTGCAGGGGCGCCCCGAGTACCGGCTGCAGCACTGGGCCAGCCGCCATATGTATGCCGAACTGCTGGCGGGCGGTATAGTCCTGTATGAATACCAGCCCAGCTACCTGCACGCCAAGGTGGCCGTCATCGACGACAAGGCCATGGTGGGCTCGGCCAATCTGGATCCCTTCAGCCTGTTCCTGGCGCGCGAGGCCAATGTCTGGATCGACGACGCCGGCTTTGCCGGCGAACTGCGCGCCGCCCTGGACACGGCGCTGGCGCAGCACTGCCGGCGCATCACCGATCAGGCATGGAATGCGCGCCGGGTCTGGCAGCGTGCGTTGGATGCCGTGGGCTACCTGGTGCTGCGCGCCGGCGTGGCCTTGACGGGAAAGTCATCGGAATATTGAATCTTGAACGGAGAATCAGGACGTGAACGACACCGCTCTCAATCTTGTCAGCCAGCATCGCTGCTTTGATGGCAGCCAGCGCTTTTATCGCCACGACTCCGCCGTGATCGGCCTGCCCATGCAGTTTTCCGTCTACGTGCCGGCCCAGGCGCAGCACGGCCGCGTTCCCGTGCTGTTCTTCCTGGCCGGGCTGACCTGCACGGAAGAAACCTTCATGATCAAAGCGGGCGCCCAGCGCATGGCGGCCCATCACGGCCTGATGCTGGTGACACCCGATACCAGCCCGCGCGGCGCCGGCCTGCCGGGCGAGGACGATGACTGGGATTTCGGCACCGGCGCCGGGTTTTATCTGGACGCCACGCAGGCGCCCTGGTCGCGCCACTACCGCATGGAAAGCTATGTGACGCAAGAATTGTTCGACCTGGTGACCGGCGCGCTGCCGGGTGACGCGGCGCGCGTGGGCGTGTGCGGCCATTCCATGGGCGGGCATGGGGCGCTGGTGCTGGCGCAACGCCATCGCGCGCGCTTTCAGTCCGTCTCGGCCTTCGCGCCCATTGCCGCGCCCACGCGCTGCCCCTGGGGCGAGAAAGCCTTCAGCCAATACCTGGGGCCGGATCGCAAAACCTGGACGGCGTACGATGCCAGCCGGCTCATGGCGGCGTCACACCAGCCTTTTCCGGGCGGCATCCTGATCGACCAGGGCCTGGCCGATGGCTTTTTGGCCGAACAGCTGTATCCCGAAGCCTTCGAGCAGGCCTGCCGGCAGGCGGGCCAGCCGCTCACCCTGCGCCGCCACGCGGGCTACGACCATGGCTATTACTTCATCGCCACCTTCATGGCCGACCACCTGGCCTTTCATGCGCGCCAGCTGGGCCTGTCAGCGTAGCCGGCGCCACTGGCCGTCGCGCACGGTGATCAGTTCGCGCCCGCGCTCGTCGAAACCGCTGTGGTCTTGCGGGCTCAGGTTGTAGACGCCCTGGGTCGCCACCAGCTCGCGCGTTTGCTCCAGCGCATCGCGCAGGGCGCTGCGAAAAGCGGGCGTGCCCGGCTGCGCCTGCTGCGCGGCGATGGGAACGGCGTGTTCGAGCAGCAGGCCGGCGTCATACACATTGGCGCCGAAAGTGGCCGGCGTTTCCCCGTAGCGGGCCCGATAGCGGTCTATGTAATCCTGCGCGATGGCCTTGGAGGGATTGGCGTCGTCGATTTCGGGCAGCACCAGCATCAGGCTGGCCGCCAGTACCGTGCCTTCGACCGCCTTGCCACCCAGCTTGAGGAAGGCATCCAGCGCGGCGCCGTGCGTCTGGTAGAACTGCCCTTTGTAGCCTTGGCCCGCCAGCGTGGCCTGCGGCAATACGGCGGCCGCCCCGGTGGCGGCCACCAGCACGGCATCGGGCCGCGCGGCGAGCAGCTTGAGCGCCTGGCCCGTGACCGACTGGTCGGAGCGCTGGAAGCGCTCGGTGGCGATGATGCGGATGTCGTTCTGCGCGGCCAGGTCGCTGATGATCTTGAGCCAGTTCTCGCCATAGGCATCGTTCATGCCAATGAAGCCCAGCGTGGCAACGCCGTTTTGCACCATGTGGCCCATCAGGGCGCGCGCGATGATGTCGTCATTCTGCGTGGTCTTGAAGACCCAGCGCTTTTCCGGTGTCATGGGCAATACCACGGCCGCCGAACCCGTGGGGGCCAGCATGGGCGTGCCTGATTCCGCCACGAAGGCGAGTACACTCATGGCATTGGGCGAACCCGTGGGGCCGATGATGGCGTCCACCTTGTCTTCCGCAATCAGCTTGCGCACGCTGGTCACGGTTTGGGTGGGGTCGCTGGCATCGTCCAGCGACAGGTATTCCACCCGCAGCGCGCCGATGCTGCGCGGCAGCAGGGGAACGGTGTTGCGCTGCGGGATGCCGACCAGCGCCGTGGGGCCGGTGGCCGAGGTGACGACGCCGATGCGCACCTGGGCCTGGGCCAGGCCGGCGGCAAGCAGCCCGGTGGCGGCCAGCATCAGCGCGGCGGTGAACGGGGTGCGGAAAAGCGATGCAGGCAGCATGGGGGCGCTCCGGGACAAGGGCTGGAATCCGAGTATACCGCCGCCGTACGCAAGCGCCGAGGGGAACTTCTCGGCCGCGCAAGCGTCTTATTAGCAGTCTATGATGCCGAGTGCTAAAATAACACCAGATCGACTCTTTCGAGTCAAGGAATCGTGCCGATGACACCATCTTCAAACGCTTTGGCCCTGACGGGCAATTCGCTTGCCACGGCCATCACCAACCCCGGCGCACTGGGTACGCTGGATGCCTACATCAGCGCCACGTATCGCATTCCCATGCTCAGCCCCGAACAAGAGCGTGAACTGGGCGAGCGCCTGCACGAGCAGGGCGATCTGGATGCGGCGCGCCAGCTCATCCTGTCGCACCTGCGCCTGGTCGTCTCCATTTCGCGCCAATATCTGGGCTACGGCCTGGCCCATGCCGACCTGATCCAAGAGGGCAACATCGGCCTGATGAAGGCCGTGCGCCGTTTCGACCCGACGCGCGGGGTGCGTCTGGTCTCGTTCGCCGTCCACTGGATCAAGGCGGAAATCCACGAATACATCATTCGCAACTGGCGCCTGGTCAAGGTCGCCACAACCAAGGCGCAGCGCAAGCTGTTCTTCAATCTGCGCCGCATGCGCCCCGACGGGCAAACGCTGGATCCGGCGCAAATCGACGCCATCGCGCGCGAGCTCGACGTGCGTCCCCAGGACGTCAGCGAGATGGAAGTGCGCCTGTCCGGGCGCGACCTGGCCTTCGAGGCGCCGCTGGACGATGACGACAGCTACGCACCCATCGCCTGGCTTTCGGACGAAGGGGCGCAAGAGCCTACGCAGGTGCTGGAGCGCCGCGAGCAAGACCATCTGCACGGCAGCGGGCTCAGCAACGCGCTGGCGACGCTGGATCCGCGCTCACGGCGCATCGTCCAGGCGCGCTGGCTGCAAGACGAGGGCGGCGCCACGCTGCACGAGCTGGCGGCAGAGTTCGGCGTGTCGGCCGAGCGCATCCGCCAGATCGAGGCGGCGGCGTTCAAGAAGCTGCGCGTGCAGTTGGCGCAATAATTGGTTTCAAATTATCCACCCGGATCGGGTGGCAGCGGCGGAACCAAATGCCAGCGCCACTGCCCAACACAGTACAGCGCAAGCATGGGTTTGTCATGATTCCCATTTGCTGGTTCGCCCGCTTCGATTTCTCCTCTTCCCCTCCCTTATGAAGTGGGCTTTTTCAGGGCACCGGGTCTCCCTCGGTGCTTTTTTTTAGCCCGCCCCTTCTTCAGCCGCCCTCACTTTGCATCGATCAGCTGACGCAGGTCGCTGGCCATCGCCTCGGCGTCGCTGTTGCCCGGCAGCAGCACGCGCACGGCGGCATTCTTGTCGAACACATAGAACGAGGCCGAATGGTCCATGGTGTAATCGCCTGGCGTGGCACCCGGCGCCTTGGCGTAGAAAGCCTTGAAGGATTGCGCCGTTTTGTGCAGCTGCTCGGGCGTGCCGCGCAAGGCCTGGAAGCGCGGGTCGAACGCCTTGACGTATTCCTTGAGGATTTCCGGCGTGTCGCGCTCCGGATCCACGCTGATCAGTAGAACCTGTACCTGATCGGCGGCATCGCCCAGCAGCTCCATGGCGTGCGCCAGCTCGGCCAGCGCGGTGGGGCAGACGTCGGGACACTGCGTGAAACCGAAGAAGACCACGGTCACCTTGCCCTTGTAATCCGCCATGCGGCGCGGCTGGCCCGACGTATCATTCATGAGCATGTCGGCGCCCAGGCCGGTGCCGGTGATGTCGGAGCCCTTGAATTCCAGCGGCTTGGGTGAGCACGCGGCCAGCACACCGGCCAGCAGCAGCAGACCCAGGGCACGCCAGGAGAATAACGGGAAAACACGGGAACGCAGGCTAGACATCATGTTCGCAGCAGGACGGCCCAGTGGTCGAGCAGCAGGGCAGCGAACAGCAGGGCCAGGTAGATGATGGAATAACGGAACAGCTTGCGCGCCAGCTGGTCGGAATAGGCGCGGTACAGCTGCCAGGCGTAGGCGAGGAACAGCCCGCTCAGGATCACGGCCGAGATCAGGTAAAAAACCCCGCTCATGCGGATGATGAAAGGCAGCAGGGTGGCGGCGAACAGCACGATGCTGTAGAGCAGGATGTGCAGGCGCGTGAAGGCGTTGCCGTGCGTGACCGTAAGCATGGGCAGGCCGGACTTGACGTAGTCGGTCTCGCGGTACAGCGCCAGCGCCCAGAAGTGGGGCGGCGTCCAGATGAAGATGATGAGCACCAGCAGCCAGGCTTCCGCCGGCACGGCGTCGGCGATGGCGGCCCAGCCCAGCGCGGGCGGCATGGCCCCGGAGAAGCCGCCGATGACGATGTTCTGTGGCGTGCGCGGCTTGAGCATCATGGTGTAGATGATGGCGTAGCCCACAAAGGTGGCGAAGGTGAGCCACATGGTGAGCGTGTTCACCAGCAGGTGCAGCACCAGCATGCCGGCGCCGCACAGCAGGCCCGAGAACACCACGACCTGGGTGTTGCTGATGACGCCGCGCGCCGTGGCGCGCCGGGCCGTGCGCAGCATGCGCGCATCGATCTCGCGCTCGATCAGGCAGTTCACGGCGAAGGCGGCGGCGGCCATGAGCCAGATGCCCAGCGTAGCCGCGGCGACCCGCGCCGGATCCGGCAGACCGGGGGCGGCCAGGAACATGCCGATGACCGCGCAGAATACCGCGAGCTGCGTCACGCGCGGCTTGGTGAGCACCAGATACTGGCGCCACAGGCTGGTGGTGGGAGTGATGAGTGTCGTCATGATCGAATCCTGCCGGTGATCGGTTCGGCCAAGCGTACCTGCAGGGTAACCCCGGCCAGCACGAGACCGGCTGCCCCTCCATTATGCAACACGGCGATCAGCAATGGCCACTGGAAGAAAATCGTCGTCAGGCCGGTGAGCAGCTGGGCCAGCAACAAGAGCAGCATCAGGCGCGCCGGCCCGGCCAACCCCTCGAAGCGGCGCAGTTGCCAGGCCAGCAGGCCGAGCCAGAGGAACACCAGGAAGGCCACGTTGCGGTGTACCCAGTGAATGGCCGTCAGCGCCTCCTGGGAGATCATCTCGCCCGATGGCAGCAGGCCCAGGCCGCGCACGAAGGAAAACCCGCCGTGCAGATCCATGGGCGGGATCCACTGCCCGTGGCATTGCGGAAAATCCATGCAGGCCAGGGCGGCGTAGTTGGTGCTGACCCAGCCGCCCAGGCCGATCTGCAGGAACAGCAGCGCCAGGCCGCCCGCCATCCAGGGGCGCCAGCGCAGGACGTCGTCGGGCAGCGGCGCGTGGGATTTTTCCCGGGCGGCCAGCCAGGTCATGAGCGCCAGCAGCAGCATGCCGCCCAGCAGGTGCGTGGTGACGATGAGCGGCATGAGCTTGTGCGTGACGGTCCAGGCGCCGAATGCGCCCTGGATGCATACGGTCACGAAGATCACGATGGCCAGCGTGGGGGTTGCCTTCAGCGTGGCGCGCCAGCGCCAGGCCATGACCATGATGGCGATGATGAGCAGCCCCAGGATCGAGCCGGCGTAACGGTGGATCATCTCGATCCAGGCCTTGCCGTGGCTCACCGGCCCGTAAGGCATGGTCTGCAAGGCGTCTTCGATATGCGCGCTGGCGCCCAGTGGCGTGATCTGGCCGTAGCAGCCGGGCCAGTCGGGGCAGCCCAGGCCGGAATCCGTCAGGCGCACGAAAGCGCCGAACATGATCAGATCCAGGGTCAGGAACCAGGTCAGGAAAACGATGCGGCGCCAGCGGGCGCGCCGGCGTGCATCGAGGCTGTTCTCGGCGGGGGAAAGAGAGGGGGCCATCGGGGAAGCAGAGTTCATGTCAAGACGGGTGATGGGGCCGGGACTAGCCGATGCGCGAGTTGCGCAGCAGTTTGCGGATGTCGTCGCGCACCTTGATGGGATCGGCATCGGCGGGGAAGCGCATCATCAGGTTGCCCAAGGGGTCGATGATCCACATGGGCGCGCGCAAGGCGGCATCCTGCTCGGCGGCCGACGCCGCCGGGGCGAGGAATTCGCGCAGCGCATCGGGTGGCGTGCGCAGCAGGTAAGTGCCTTTGTAGGCTTCTTGAATCTGTGCATCGACCGGCCCATCGTCCAGGATGAACCACACGCGCCGCAGGCGATCGACTTCCTTGCCTTGGCTGGCGTGCGAATTACGCAGGATGAACAGCTTGCGCACGCAGGATTCCGGGCAGGCGGCCTCGTCGGCGCTGACCAGCAGCCAGTGGCCGTGCAGGCTTTCCAGATCGAACGGCGCACCGTCCAGCGTGCGCAGCGGCAATGCGGCGGGCGCGGGGATGGGCCGCTGGGGCGTGATGAGCGTGCCGTAATTCGTGCTGCCCGCGGGACGCAGGCCGGAGGCGGGGATGAAATAGGCGATCAGGGCGAAAAGGACGGGCGCCAGGGCAATCAGCAGGATGAGGACGACGGGTGTAATCGAGCGGGGAGGCCGGGTTGCGTGAGTCATGAATGTTCCCGATGGCGGGGGTGCAGGCTGCGCCAGGCGATGGCCAGAAAAGCCAGCGTGGCGATGGCGCAAAATGAGAACCACTGCAAAGCATAGCCTCGATTCCGGTCGGCATCCAGCGGCGGGTGCGGCCAGTCGTGCGCCAGAGGGCCGTTTTCTTGTGCCAGCACCATGGGCATCAGCGTCAGGCCGGTGTCTTGCGCGTAGTCCGCGAGTTCGATGTTCTGCAGCATGGGCAGGTGGGCGTCGGTGTGCGCATCTTCTTCACCGGACAGGGACCATAGCTCCAGGTTGCGCGGCACGTGGGCGAACAGCTCGCCGCTGACCTGCACCGGCTCGCGCTCCTGGGCCAGCGCCTGCGCCAGCCCGGCAGCTTGCGTCAACCCCGTGCTGCCGGAAGTGACGACGCGCTCGTTGGGCAGCCAGCCGCGCAATACCGCCAGCGCCGTGGCCGAGCCCGCCAGCTGCAGCGGCGTGAGCACCCAGTAACCGGGCCGGCCCTGCAGATTGCGGCTGCCGATCAGCCGGGTGTGGGCATGCAGCCAGTAGCCTTGCGCGCTGGCCTTGCGCCAGGCCTGCAAGGCGTCGGGGCGGGTGTCGGCGTTCAGGGGAACGGGCGGCAGCGCGGCCGCCTGGGCCAGCGTGGCGGCCAGCGTGTCACGTTCGACCGCGCGGCGCAACTGCCAGCGGCCCAACCCCGCGAACAAAGGAATCAGGGCCGCGAGCAGAAACAGGGCGGCCACTGTGCGAAAATGAAGCCTCGGTATTGCCATTGTCAATCCCATTGCCACGGTTGGAGGCCGTCATGCGAATCATAGTCATCCTGGCCTTCCTGGGCATTCTGGGCAGTCTGGCGTCGGCGCTGTTCTATCTGATGCGCGACAGGGGCGGCAGCAACCGTACCGTCAATGCCCTGACCTGGCGTATCGGGCTGTCCATACTGCTGTTTGCCTTTGTGCTGTTCGCGCATCACATGGGCTGGATACACAGCACGGGTGTTGCATTCTACCCGACCTGAGCGGCGCGAGCCCCGCAGGGCCGCCAGGGCCGTGCGGGGCGTCGCGGGCCCGGACCGCTGCGGTCCGGGCGGGCGTTTGCGAAACCTCAGAACCAATAGACGAACAGGTACAGGCCCAGCCACACGACGTCGACGAAGTGCCAGTACCAGGCCGCGCCTTCAAAGCCGAAATGATGCGTGGCGGTGAAGTGGCCGCGGATCATGCGCAGCAGGATGACCGTCAGGAAGACCGAACCCAGGATGACGTGAAAGCCGTGGAAGCCGGTCAGCATGTAGAAGATGGACCCGTAGGCGCCCGAGTCGAAGCGCAGGTTCAGGTCGGCATAGGCGTGCGCGTACTCATACGCCTGGCAGAAGACGAAGGTGAAGCCCAGGACGACGGTGGCGGCGAGCCAGAAGATGGCCTTGCCGCGACGGTCGGCGCGCAGCGCGTGGTGCGAGATCGTCAGCGTGAGCCCCGAGGTCAGCAGCAGGGCGGTGTTGATGGTGGGCAGCCAGAAGGGGCCGACCGTCTTGAACTCGGGTACCACGCCGGCGGGCCCCAGATTGGGCCAGGTACCGGCAAAGCCGGGCCAGAGCAGGTTCTGGTGATCCAGGTCGGAGAGCCAAGGCGTGGTGACTTCGCGCATGTACCAGAGCGAGAAGAAGAAGGCCGAGAAGAACATCACCTCGGAGAAAATGAACCAGGCCATGCTCCAGCGATAGGCGGAATCCACGCGCTTGCTGTTGAGCCCGGTTTCGGACTCGCCGATGGCATCGCGAAACCACAGGAAGACCGAAGTGAACAGCCCGCCCACGCCCAGCAGGAACATGACGTAGCCCACCGTGGATTCGTTGATCCACAGGGCGGCACCCAGCAGCGTGATCAGCAGCGACAGGCTGGTGCGTATCGGGTGCGGCGACAGGCCCGGCACGTAATAATAAGGCGCCTCCTTGCCCCGGACCGCTTGACTTGCACTCATTGTGTTTCTCCTGCGAATTGATGGTTTTGATTTGGGCGTCAGCCAAGGTAATAGGAAACCAGCCAGCGGGCGGCGAGGATCAGGCCGATGACCAGGCCCGCAGCCGCCAGCGCGCCGGCCAGGATGAGATGAACGGGGTTCAGGGCGGCAATATCCTGATGGTAGCCCTTGCCCTTGCGTACCCCGAACAGGCCCCAGGCCACTGCTTTCAGGGTCTGGAAAAAATTGAGCTTGCGTTGTGCCAGTTGCTGGATGTCGTTACTCATGCTACTCGTGCCTCAGAGCAGCGCCGAGCCACGCCAGAACGTCCAGGCCATGATGAGGACGACCGCCACCAGCAGGGCCAGGCCCAGGCGGCGGTTCTTGCGGCGTTGCTCTGGCGTCATGCCAAACCTCTTACTTGACTTCGGGTGGGGTTTCGAACGTGTGGTGCGGAGCCGGCGAGGGGATGGTCCACTCCAGGCCCGTCGCGCCGTCCCAGGGCTTGGCCGGAGCCGCTTCGCCCTGCCCGCGCACGCACTTGATGACGACCCAGACCAGAACCAACTGGGACAGGCCGAACCAGAAGGCACCGATGGTGGCCATCATGTTGAAATCCGTAAACTGGGCGGCGTAGTCCGCGTAGCGGCGCGGCATGCCGGCCAGGCCCAGGAAGTGCATGGGGAAGAAAGTGATGTTGAACGAGATCATGCTGCTCCAGAAGTGCAGCTTGCCCAGTTTTTCATCGTACATGCGTCCCGTCCACTTGGGCAGCCAGTAGTAGGCCCCGGCGTACATGGCGAACAGCGAGCCGGCCACCATGACGTAGTGGAAGTGGGCGATGATGTAGTAGGTGTCGTGTACGGCGATGTCGACCGGCGCCACGGCCACGATCAGGCCGGTGAAGCCGCCGATGACGAACACGAACAGGAAGCCGATGCCCCACAGCATGGGCGTTTCGAACGTGAGCGAACCGCGCCACATGGTAGCCACCCAGTTGAAGATCTTCACCCCGGTGGGAATGGAGATCAGCATGGTGGCATACATGAAGTAGAGCTGGCCGGTAATAGGCATGCCCGTGGTGAACATGTGGTGCGCCCACACCAGGAAGGACAGGATGGCGATGGCGGCCGTGGCGTACACCATGGAGGGGTAGCCGAACAGCGGCTTGCGCGAGAATGCCGGGATCACCGCCGAGATGATGCCGAAGGCCGGCAGGATCATGACATAGACTTCGGGGTGGCCGAAGAACCAGAAGACGTGCTGGTACAGCACCGGGTCGCCGCCGGCGGCGGCATTGAAGAAGGCGGTGCCGAAGTGGCGGTCGGTGAGCAGCATGGTCACGGCCGCGGCCAGCACCGGCATGATGGCCAGCAACAGGTAGGCGGTGATCAGCCAGGTCCAGCAGAACAGCGGCATTTTCATCATCGTCATGCCGGGCGCGCGCATGTTGAGCACCGTGACGATGATGTTGATAGCGCCCATGATGGACGAGGCCCCCAGGATGTGTACGGCAAAGATGGTGAAATCCATGCCCGGACCCATCTGCAGGGTGAGCGGGGCATACATGGTCCAGCCCGCAGCGTTCGCGCCGCCGGGCACGAAGAAGGACACCGTGAACAGCGTGGCGCCGATGGGCAGCAGCCAGAAGCTGAAGTTGTTCATGCGCGCGAAAGCCATGTCGGACGCGCCGATTTGCAGCGGGATCATCCAGTTCGCAAACCCCACGAACGCCGGCATGATGGAGCCGAAGATCATGATCAGGCCGTGCATGGTGGTGAACTGGTTGAACAGCTCGGGCTGGAAGAACTGCAGCCCGGGCGAAAACAGCTCGGTACGCAGCAACAGGGCCAGCACGCCGCCTTCGAACAGCATGGCCAGGGAGAACACCAGGTACATGGTCCCGATGTCCTTGTGGTTGGTGGCGAACAGCCAGCGGCGCCAGCCCCTGGGCGTATCGTGCGCGTGGCCGTGGCTGGCCGGGATGTGATCAACGGTGACGCTGCTCATGGTGAACTCCTTCCTGCTTTACCGGGGCGCAGGGCCTGGTCCGGCGGATACCTGTGAATGGGTGATGCGTAGTACTGCCGGACGCTAGCGCAAGGCCAGCACGTCGGACGGCTGTACGACAGGGTCTTCGCCCTTGCCCGCATTGCCCCAGGCATTGCGCGTATAGGTGATGACCGACGCGATTTCGGTGTCGTTCAACTGGTCGCGGAACGCCGCCATGGCGGTGCCCGGATGGCCGTTCAGCACGGTGAGGATCTGGTCCTTCATCGGGCCCACGACGTAGGAATCGCCATCCAGCCCCGGGAAGGCGCCGGGCAATCCCTGGCCGTTGGCCTGGTGACAGGCGACGCAATGGCCAGCATAGATCTTTTCCCCACTGGCAACCAGGGCATCGGCCTCCCATACCTTGGACGGGTCATCGGCGCTGCCGGCCAGCGCCTGGGCCTGGGCCGCCGTCCATTCGTCATATTCGTTTTGGTCGACCACCTTCACGACGATGGGCATGAAGGCGTGATCCTTGCCGCACAGCTCGGCACACTGGCCGCGGAAAGTACCGGTTTCTTCGGCGCGAAACCAGGTGTCGCGCAGGAAGCCGGGTACGGCATCTTGCTTGACACCGAAATGCGGCACCATCCAGGCGTGGATGACGTCATTCGAGGTGAGCACGATGCGCACTTTCTTGTTCACCGGCACGACCAGGGGGTTGTCCACTTCCATCAGGTAGTGCGGGCCGCGCGGCTCTTTGCCTTCGATCTGGGCGCGCGGCGTGGACAGCGTGGAGAGGAATTTCACGCCCTGCGCCGGGCCGTCGACGTATTCGTAGCCCCATTTCCACTGGTAGCCGGTGACCTTGACGGTGAGATCGGCATTGGTGGTGTCTTTCATGGCGACCACCGTGCGGGTGGCCGGCAGGGCCATGCCGACCACGATCAGGAAGGGCACGACCGTCCAGGCGATTTCCACGCCGAGGTGCTCGTGAAAGGTGGCCGGCTTGGGGTTGCGCGAGCGGCGGTGCATGATGATGCTGTAGATGACCGTGCCGAACACGCCCACGAAGATGACCGCACAGACGATCATCAGCATCCAGTGCAGCCATTCGATGCTGCGCGCGATCTCGGTGACCCCTTGGGGCAGATTGAGCTGATTGACTCGTGGCCCGCCGGGCATGTCTTCCACCCGCGCACAGGCAAGACCCGACCACATTGCCAGTATCCCCGTGCCCAGAATCCCTCTCAACGTCTTCATGCTGACCTCTTTCCTGATGCGTGTGGCAACTTGCTTGATAAACGTCAAGCAAATCCCTTTTTGGAACGTTGCGAAACGCTCGAATTGTCGAATGGCAGGTTTATGATGTCTGGTTGGGAGACTACCTGCTCGAATTTGCTCGGTGTTGAAGGATTATAGCGGACCGAGAAACTGTTTGTACCTCAACCTTTGGCATTATGCTGCAAAAGCCGGCTGCGATACACTGAGGGAAAGCCCCAGTCCTGCCTGCACGCGCCGCCCGCTTCCCGCCCATGCCCCGCCTCTCCCTGCCCGCCATTGCCCGCCGCCGCCGGCAGCTCGTTCCCCGTCTGCAACAACTCCCGCCCGCTGGTTCTCGTCCGCTCACCGTTGCGGGCCGCGTGGCGGGCTGGGTCACGGCGCAGGCCAGCCGGCACGTGCGCGGCCTGCCGGGCGTCGGCCTGACCGCAGAAGCCGTCCATGTCACTGCATCGGCACGCCACGGCCTGTCGCTGGACCAGGTGCTGGCCGGCATGGCGCGTCATCTGGCGGCCCAGGGCGTGCTGCCGGCCTGGCGTGACGAGGCGCTCGACGTCGTGGGTGAAGGCGTGCGTCTCGCCAGTATCGAACGCGCCGCCGTGCGCCCGCTGGGTCTGCTGACGCGCGCCGTTCACCTGAATGCCTGGTCGCCGCAAGGCGATCTGTGGGTGGCGCGCCGCGCCAAGGACAAGGCGACGGATCCGGGCATGTGGGATACGTTGGCGGGTGGCCTGGTGAGCGCCGGTGAAGGCCTGGATCTGGCATTGTTGCGTGAAAGCAACGAAGAGGCCGGCCTCGTCCCGGACGATCTGCGCGGTCGCGAAGCCTTGCGCCTGCTGTTGCGCATGCATCGCTGCGTGCCGCAAGGCTATCAGGTGGAAGAGGTCTGGGTGTCCGACTGCGTGCTGCCGTCGGCGTGCCGCCCGCACAACCAGGATGGCGAGGTGAGCGAGATCCGCCGGCTGTCGCTGGATGCGCTCTGGGCCCTGATCCTGGAAAACGCCTTCACGCTTGAGGCCGAGCTGAGCATTCTCGACAGCCTCGCGCGCGTCGTGCCGGCATTAGACGCTGGGCAGGGTTCAGTTTAAGCTAGGCGGTGCGTCAGGGCAGATCGTCTGCCCATCCCTTATCCAGGAGGCTGACATGGCAACATCAAACCCCAATCCTTTCGTTTTGCCGGGCTTCGGGCAAGCCGGCGAAATGGGGGCCAATCCGCTGCTTGCCAGCATGGAAATGATGCGCAAGGCCTGGGAAGGCATGTCTGGCGCCGCAATGCCGGGTGCGCCGCTGGCCGGCGCGGCGCTGTCGCCGGAAGATTTCGAGCGCCGCATCGCCGAGCTACGCACGGTAGAAAACTGGCTGCGCATGAATCTGTCCATGCTGGGCAGCACCATCCAGGCGATGGAAGTACAACGCGCCACCATCGCCACGCTGCGCGCCTTCGTCGATTCCGCCGGCAGCATGGCCAGGGCGTCCGCCGCCGATGCGGCCGGGTTTGCCAGCGTGTCGGGGGACAGCAGTGGTTTGTTCGAGTCGGACGTGGCTGCGTCAGAGACGACGGCAGCCGACGCGCCGCCGGACTCGCAGGAGGGCGATGCGGCGCCGGCCAATCCGGCGCAGGCGGCCATGCACGCCTGGTGGGACATGCTGCAATCCCAGTTCGATACGATCGCGACGGCGGCTGCTGCCACCGGCGCGGTAAGCCCGGCACCCGGGACGGACGCTGAAAAGAAGGCGGGCAAGCCCGCCGCCGCGAAGAAAACGCCGGCCAGGAAACCGGCCGCGCGTAAAGCGGCCGCAAAAAAGACCGCGGCCCGCAAATCCTCCGCATCCTGAGGTGGGCCGCGCATGCTGAATGTCGTGATCCTGGCGGCCGGCCAGGGCAAGCGCATGGCTTCCGGGCTGCCCAAGGTCCTGCATCCGCTCGCCGGGCGGCCCATGCTGTTTCATGTGCTGGATACGGCGCGTGCCCTGTCGCCCGCGCGCATCGTCGTCGTCGTCGGGAAAGGGGGCGAGGCCGTTCGGGCAGCCTGCGCGGGGCAGGCGGATCTGGCCTTTGCCGTGCAGGCGCCGCCGCAGGGCACGGGCCACGCCGTGCAGCAGGCACTGCCGGCCCTGGCGCAGGGGCCGGGCAGCCATACGCTGGTGCTGTATGGCGATGTGCCGCTGGTGCAGGCATCCAGCCTGCGGGCCTTGCTGAGCGCGCACCAGGGCGGGCTCAGCCTGCTGACGCAAACGCTGGACGACCCGGCCGCATATGGGCGCATCGTGCGCGATGCGCAGGGGGGCATCCGGGCGATCGTCGAGCATCGCGACGCCAGCGCGGCGCAGCGCGCCATCACCGAAGTCAATACCGGCATCCTGGTGGCCGACTCGGCGCGCCTGGCCGACTGGCTGGGTCGCATCGGCAATCAGAACGCGCAACAGGAGTACTACCTGACCGACATCGCGGCGCTGGCGGTGGCCGACGGCGTGGCCGTGCAGGCCGCGCAGCCTGCGACCGACTGGGAAACGCTGGGCGTGAACAGCCGCGCCGAGCAGGCGCGCCTGGAGCGCGTCTGGCAGGGCGAGCAGGCGGCGCGCCTGATGGCGCAAGGGGTGAGCCTGGCCGATCCGGCCCGCTTCGACCTGCGCGGCCATCTGCAGTGCGGGCCCGACGTCTTCATCGACGTGGGCTGCGTGTTCGAGGGCGAGGTCAGCCTTGCCGAAGGCGTGCACATCGGGCCGCACTGCGTGCTGCGCAACGCCCGGCTGGAGGCAGGTGCGCGCCTGGAAGCCTTCAGCCACGTGGATGGCGCCCGCATGGGGCCGGGCAGTCAGGCCGGGCCGTACGCGCGCCTGCGCCCCGGAGCGCAGCTCGACGAAGGGGCGCACGTGGGCAACTTCGTCGAGATCAAGAATGCGCGGCTGGGCCCGGGCAGCAAGGCCAGTCACCTGTCCTATCTGGGCGACGCGCAGATCGGCGCGCGCGTGAACATCGGTGCCGGCACCATCACCTGCAACTATGACGGTGTCCACAAGCACGTGACGCGCATCGAGGACGACGCCTTTATCGGTTCCGACAGCCAGCTCGTGGCGCCGGTCACCGTGGGGCGCGGTGCGACGCTGGGCGCCGGCACGACGCTGGTGCGCGATGCCCCCGCAGGTCAGCTCACGCTCTCGCGCAGCGCGCAGAAAACCATCCCCGGCTGGAGCAGGCCCAAACCGGCTTCATGACAGCGACAGAAACACCCCGGCGGCCTACGCCGCCCCGCAACCGGACCGAATTCCCCGACGGCCTGCCGCGACCGCGCCGCTACTGGGCCGTGCTGACGATCATGACGGTGCTCGTCATCACCGTGCTGGATTCCACCATGGTGAACGTGGCGCTGCCCAACATCGCGGTATCGCTGGACACGTCCGCCTCGCTGATTGTGCGCGTGGTCATCGCCTACAACATCACCGTCGTCGTCACGCTGCTGCCGTTCTCGTCGGTGGCCGAGCGCATCGGATTCCGGCGCATGTTCGCCCTGGGCCTGGTGCTGTTCGGCCTGGCATCCTTCGGCTCTTCCCAGGCGGCCAGCCTGGAAGGTCTGTTGCTGTCGCGCATCATCCAGGGGCTGGGGGCGTCCATGCTCATGTGCCTGTATGGCGGGCTGCTGCGCAACATCTATCCGCTGCGGCGCCTGGCCGTGGGCATCAGCCTGAACGCGACCGTCGTCGGCCTGACCGCCGTCATGGGGCCGACCATCGGCGCCTGGATTCTGGCGCTGGCGTCCTGGCCCTGGATTTTTCTGGTCAACCTGCCGATCTGCGCCCTGTGCTGTCTGGGCGTGCGTTTCCTGCCCGAGGTGCCCCGCGTGCCCGCCCGCTTCGACTGGCTGGCCGCCGCCCTCACCCTGCCCGCTTTCGGGCTGGCCATCCTGGGCCTGGATATCCTGGGGCATCGCCCGTTCACGGCGCTGGCCTGCCTGGCCGTGTCCGGGCTGGCCGCCTGGGGCTTGCTGCGCCGCTCGCGCGGCCAGGTCGCCCCCTTGGTGCCGTTCGACCTGCTGCGCATCACCGCCATCGGCTATGCGGTCGCAGCCTCGCTCATGCTGTTTGCTGCGCAAATGGCGGCACTGGTCAGCCTGCCCTTTTTCTTCGACCGCATCCTGCATTATTCCTATGCCGAAATCGGTGTGGTGCTGGGCGCGTGGTCGCTGGGTACCGCCGGCATGGCGCCGCTGGCGGCGTATTTTTCCGGGCGCTATCCCGTGGCCATCCTGTGCGCCATCGGCGGCTGCGGCGTGGCCGCCGGCATGCTCGTCATCCTGCTCCTGCCGCACGACGCCGCCTTCCTGTGGTTCTTCCTCGCCCTGTTGCTGGGTGGCGTCGGCTTCGGTTTTTTCCAGACGCCCAACAATCGTGCCATGCTGGCCGGCGCGCCGCGCAACCGCAGCGGTGCGGCGGGCGCCATGCAGGCCACGACGCGGGTATTCGGCCAGGGCGTCGGCACCGGGCTGGTCGCCATGGTGTTTGCCGTCGGGGGCGATTACGGTCCCATGCTGGGGCTGGGCGTGTCCATGGGTTGCGCGCTGACCGCCGTCATTGTCAATATTGCGCGGCACCGGAATCCCGTGGCGGATCCGGCGCTGATGTGAAGGCGGTGGAGGCCTTGTCTTGCGAATCCTGATGTTGAATACGGAAAAGGGCTGGCGCGGCGGCGAGCGCCAGACGTTGCTGTGTCTGGAAGAATTGCTGCGCGCCGGGCATGAGGTGGCGCTGGTCGCGCGTCGGGATGAGGCCCTGGCGCGCGCGGCGCAGGCGGCGGACATCCCTGTGTTCGCGGTGGACGGGCCCGCAGCACTGTGTCGCGTGCTGTGGCGCCAGCGCCAGCGCTTCGACGTCATGCATGCGCAGACCGCCGCCACCATGACCTGGCTGGCGCTGCTGCGCCCCTGGCTGCGCGCGCGCATCGTCTTCACGCGACGGACCGCGTTTGGCGTGACGCGGCGCGCGCGTCTCACGGCCTGGAAATGGCGCCGGGCCGATGCGCTCGTCGCCATCAGCGAGGCGGCGGCGCAGGAACCGCGCCGCCTGGGCCTGGACGTCAGTGCCATCATTCCCAGCGCCGTTCCTTTCGTGCCGGTGAACGAGGCGGCCTTGGTGGCCTTGCAGGAGCGGCATGCACAAATGAACGGATACATTGTTGCTACATCCGCTGCCCTGACGCAGGAAAAAGACCCGCTCACCCTGATTCGTGCCGTCCATGCCTTGCGCCAGCAGCGCGATGACTTCGTTTTCCTGCACTTCGGTGCGGAAGGCGACATGGCGCCGGCTGCGCGCGCCGAAGTCGCCCGCCTCGGACTGGAGGCGCACTATGTTTTTGCGGGCTTCACGGCGCACATCACTGACGCCTATCGGCTCATGGACGTGTTCGTCCTGGCTTCGCGCGAAGAAGCCCTGGGCAGCAGCGTGCTCGATGCCTTCATCTATGGCGTGCCGGTGGTCGCAACGCAGGCGGGCGGGCTGGCCACGCTAGTGGACGGTGCGCGCGGCCTGGCCTGCCCCGTTGGCGATGCTGCCTGTCTGGCGGCGGGCATGGCCCGGCTGTTGGATGATGTGGCCCTGCGTGAGCGCCTGGTGATGCAAGCCCTGGCCTACGTCCAGGCCGAGCACGCGCCGGACGTGATGGCGCGGCGGTATTTGGGGGTGTATGACAACGGCTGAACGCCAGGGCTACGAGAGACTTTCAAGAAGATCGTTTATAGAATCCGCGTCATCCAGAGAATCGACTACTCCTATCAATCGGTCAGGAATCGGATCAACGAATCCGCATTCCTTCAAGACGCGAGCGGCTTTATCTTGGGCTTCCCTAAGGAAAAGGCCTGGATCTTGTTGGTAGGCTTGCCCTCGAGGGTCACCCGATGGACAGTGGCTATGCAAAACCATGCTGCTCCCATCAGTGAGCACTAGCGTCATGTCGACATGATACTGATCTGGGTACGCTTGCGTGTATTCAGGGCATGCGCTTACCTGGATCTTCTGGCATAAATCCAGGGTTGATGGTCTGGTCAGGCTAGTTTCTTCATAGTCGGATAAATTAAGCGCACCCTGCAGAAGTGCGCAAGCCACACCATAGGGAACATTGAATTGAGCATCAACAGCGTTGCGAGGCACTTGATGGTAAGTGAGCACGTGCGTTTCATAAATGCGGATTTGAATACGTTCTAGCGTATCTACCTGAATGCCTCGTCGAAACACTTCTATTGCCAGATCGATCGCACCATGCATAAACCGGCAGCACGGGTAGGGTTTGATTGCCGTATCCAAACCATGGAAATATACGCCTAGTTTGTCTGTTATCGCCTCAATATCAATATCCCGCCCATGTCCCATGGTTTTGAAAAATCCGCCAGCTCCTTCCAGAATGCTGGCCGGCCCGGTAAATCCTGCTTTTGCCAGGCACGCCGATAAAAGACCAGATTGTGCCGCTCTGCCAGGATGCAGCCGCTTGATCCATGAACCATCAGAACGCCACTCGGTCAGCCCACTGGCCTGCGTGCCGGCAATACCGATGGCGTTGCTCGCTTGTTCAGCATTCAATTTCAGTGCGACACACGCTGCGGCAACCGCACCAAACACACCGAATATCGCGGTTGGATGAAATCCGTGGTTGAAATGGCTACCGCGATAGGCCATACCCAGGCGGCACATAATTTCGTAGCCTGCCACTACCGCTGTAAGAAACTCCCGCCCATTGCAACCAGATATCGTACTGGCCGAGAGCGCGCTGGGTACGACGACCGCACCCGGATGCAAGACAGCGACCGCATGGTCGTCATCGAGTTCCAATGCATGCGCATAGGCGCCATTGAGCAGTGCGGAATGGCTGGGATCAGTAATTTTTCCGCCACCGGCCACTACGCTGGTATGCGCATTGGTCAGCGCTTTGATCGCGCGCACCATGATTTTGCTCGATTCAGCAGTCGATCCAGCCATCATGACAGCGGATGTATCAAGTACGTAGGGTTTCATGTTACATAGCGTGGAGTGCGCGATCGTCGATGAAATCTGGCTGATAAAGTTTCCAAAAACCGTACCTAGATGTAGCTGTGTCGACATTTTGTTCACACTAACGTTGTGGCGTAGGATGTTTTGCGTACACTAATGGTTGCGAGTGTTTCAAGGGCGTTTTCAAGCCGATGACGGTCTTGGCATGCACCCAGACTGATCCGATAAGCGTTTTGCGGTTTGCTACCATCATCAGCGACAGTAAAATGTTTTGCAGGAGAGATCCGAATCCCATATCGTAAGGCTTGCATTGCGATCGCATCGCTATTATCACCGTGCGAGCATTCTACCCATGCATGATAACCAGGGTTTTCGATTTTTCTTATACCCTTGATCATGGTCCGTGCTAACTCGTACCTCTCTCTTGCCTCGTTTCGGTGGGTCGATATTATTTCCTCTATGGCGCCATTTCTCAGCATGGTTTCTGCAAGCTGAGGGTATAGACAGGGCCCGATCCAGTGATTTCCAACCAATGCTTCCAGATAGTCGTGACGAAGCTTCTCTGGCACCACTGCATAACCTAGGCGGAAAGCGGAAGCTATGCATTTGGAGTAGCCAGTAAGAAAAATAGATTGATCTTTTAATAACGAGCTGATCGATGGCAAATGGTTACCCACCATGGGCATGTTGATACCATCCTCAATAACAAATATTTCGTGTTTACGGCAGAGTTCAGCAATAGCCTGCCGCCGCGCCAAAGGCAATGTGCTCGTCGTAGGATTATGTAACACAGGCGTTGTGATCAGTACCTTGGCATGGCTTGTCCGTAGTTTTTCTTCTAAATCTTCTACGAGCATTCCTTGCCGATCGCACTGTACACCTTTCAGGTGCACTCCCCGGTGCTGGGCAATGCGCCGCATCCCGGCATACGTCAGTGTTTCGCATAGCGCTGTGTCGCCGGGTGCAAGCAGGAGCTGAAACGCTGCGACAAGCCCTTGGTGTGCGCCTGATGTCAGCAAGATCGTGTTGTTACTGCACTCTATATCGAAACTTTTCATCCAGCGCATCGCGAGATGGGCATGATTTTCTGTAGGCACGTATCCGCGAAAAGCAAAGAGACTTTCCGACGAGGAAACGCTGATTTGTTCTTGCAAAACTTGTCGAAGATGCGTTTCGACCAGGGTATGGGGCAGGATGTTCAGAGATAGATCCATGACCTCGTTTTCAGATGGCAAGCCGGTGGACTCACGGACATAAGTGCCACTGCCAACTCTGGCGGTGATCAATCCTCTGCGCGCGGCTACGGTCATTGCCTTGGTCACGGTTGCAATGGTTACGTTGAACAAGCGACTGAGCTCGCGGTTTGTTGGCAGGCGCTCGTGTGGTTTGAGTGTGCCGCTACCGATGGCTGCTTCCAGTGTTTCTACGATGGCCATGTACTTTGGGGTATTGCCGTCGGAAGCGATCGCTCTCCAGGGGTCATTGGACATAGCTAGTCTAGTGGAAGTTAGAAAGTATTGTACTGCTTAAATTTATCATAAATATAGTAATGTACTAGTTTTTTTCGACAAAATAGATGATTAGAATAGTACTGTGATTCGAATTTTACATGTGTCTGACTTGTTTTTCTATGGGGTTAAGAAATGCTTCAAACATTGCATGAGGTGACGCCGAGCAACACACATCTTGTTGATGGCGAGGTGTATGTTCCTGGTTTGTCAGCAGAGTATGTCTCGGCTAGGTATGGCATAGCGCTGGGCGAGGTGGCAAAGCTCGGGTCAGCCGAAAACCCGCATGGTGCCTCGCCGCGCGCGGTTGCTGCGGTGACAGAGGCCCAGTTGAGCTTGTCTTTGTATCCAAATTGGACTGCCGATACATTACGCGAAGCGATCGCTGCCAAATATGGTTTCGACGCGGAAGGGGTCATGTGCGGGTCTGGGGAGACGGAAGTAATCTCGTTGATCATTCGTGCGTTCGCGAGGCCTGACGATGCGGTGCTGATGCATGCTCCGTGTTTTCCTTTGTACCGTATTTATAGCAACTGCGAAGGCCGCGCCCCTGTTTTTGCGCCGATGGGCAAGGACTTCGACCCAGATGTCGAGCGTTATATCGAGATCATGCGGAAAATCAAGCCGCGTATCGCCTTCATGACGAATCCGCATAACCCTAGCGGGCGCTTGATGAGCGAGGCGCAGGTGCGTGCGATCTGCCAGGCGTCGGACCCATCAATGTTGCTTGTCCTGGACGAAGCTTATGTGCACTACAGCAGCGCTACGTTTGGAATGCAACTGCTGCGCGAGTATGACAATCTTGTCGTCCTGCGGACCATGTCCAAGGCCTATGGGTTGGCCGGGCTGCGGGTTGGCTTTGCCATATCGGCAAACGCGCGCCTCATCCGTCCGCTCACTTTGATCAAACCGACGTGGAATCTGGGGCAGCTCCAGATTGCCGGCGGGGTGGCTGCGATTGATGATGACGACCATGTGGCCAAGGCGGTCGCGACTATACGGGAGATGCGCCCCTATGTGATGCAAGGTGTCGATGCGATCGATGGATTTCGCGCAGTACCGGGTTCCGAAGCGAATTTCTTCCTCACGGAAATCGTTGACCCAGCCTTGAACTCGACGCAGGTGTTCACCGAATTGCTGGCTCGAGGTGTGATTGTCAAGGATGGATCGGATATTGAAGGGCTGGGGGCTCGCTACCTGCGAGTCGATGTGAATTTGAAGCGTCATATGGACCATTTCTTGTCTGCGCTGGCGGATATTTCGAGCCAGTGGGCCAAGTGAAGCCGTAGCCCTCGAACCCTAGGGTATTCCATAGTGTTTCGGCCGAGATTCCTTACGTACTATTGTGTTGCAGTACAAACAATTAATGCCCTAGTGCGTTCAGTCGCTTGCCCTAGCATTATTAGCTAGGCTCGTGAGGATCATCTTGGTGCGCGGCCCACCGGCCAGCTTCCCTTTATCCAGAGGGCTCGGGGTAGTTCATTCCTGATAGTAGAAGGAGGTTGCAATGTTGATGAAAAAACGAATTTCAGTGGCCTTGTTGGCTTGCGGTGCATTCACTTTTTCGACCGCAGCACTCGCCGATGCGCCGAATAAACCGGATCGAATCGTCGTGAATGCGTCAGGCGGCACGCAGGCTGAGACTTTACGAAAAGCTTATTGGGACGGGTTTACAGAATTGACTGGTATCAATGTCATTGATACCAGTCCCGTTGATTTCAGTAAGCTACGCGCGATGGTCATGAGCCACAATATTCAGTGGGCGATGACCGAGATCGGTGGGCAGGATGCGTTGCGTGCGGTCGATTTGGGCCTTACAGAGGCGATCGACGAGAAAGTGGTGGATAGAAGTGAATTCTTCGAACGGGCGCGCCACCCCAACGTCTTTGCATCCAATGTGTTTGCAACGGCCAAAGCGTTTCGTACGGATGCGTTTACGGGTGATACCCCAGAAACCTGGAAAGATTTCTGGGATGTCCAGAAATTCCCTGGACCACGCGCCATGCGGAATCACCCAATAGCAAATCTTGAAGCAGCTCTGATGGCGGATGGTGTTGCGAAAGACCAAATCTATCCGATCGACTATGACCGGGCTTTCAAGAAGCTCGATGAAATCTATCCTCATGTCGCGGTTTGGTGGACTACGGGCCAGCAGCCGGCTCAGTTGCTTGCGGATAAGGAAGTTGTGATGGCAACTGGGTGGACGTCGCGCTTCTACGGATTGATCCGAAAAGGCGCGCCGATCACCGTAAAATGGGATGGCGCGTTGCTTCATCAGACGAGCTGGGTAATCCCCAAAGGCGCGAAGGATGCACAGTGGGCGCAGCAGTTGTTTGCCATCATGACAGATCCCAAGCGGCAGGCGCTATATGCAATCACGCATGGTTCTTCCGGAACGAACAAGAGGTCCAACGACTATGTGCCGGAAGATATCCGCCCCCTGCTGCCATTGAGTCCCGAAAATGAAAAGCAAAGTGTGTGGGCTGATGTCGAGTGGTGGACCGAGCACGGCGCTGAAGCCTCCAAACGATGGAACGAATGGATGCTGTCCAAGCAATAAATCGTCGCCGAAAATCAGCCATTAGTTGTTATGTCCAGAACAGAAATGATTGGAGATCACGTTGAGTAGTTCGAATTCAGCCGTTTTGAGTGTGAATAATCTTCACAAAGAATTCGGAGCGGTTCAGGCCCTGACCGATGTCAACTTGGCCGTCCAAAGTGGTGAGTTCTTGACAATATTGGGCCCAAGCGGTTCTGGAAAAACAACACTCTTGAAGTTAATTGCTGGCTTCGAGGCGCCTTCCAGCGGGTCTATATTTGTAGAAGAAGTCGATATTACAGGTATAGACCCGAGTAAGCGTGATATTGGAATGGTTTTCCAGAATTATGCGCTTTTCCCGCACATGACTGTATGGGAGAACATCGCATTTCCATTAAAAATGAGGGCTTTATCGAGAAATGATATCGAGCGTGCTGTCAATGACGCTCTGGATCTCGTTGAGCTGTCCTCGTACGGCAATAGAAAACCTAAGCAACTTTCTGGAGGGCAGCAGCAGCGCGTGGCGCTCGCTCGGGCGATTGTATTTCGACCGAAACTTCTGCTCCTGGACGAGCCGTTTGGTGCGTTAGATAGAAAATTAAGAGAGCAGATGCAGCTTGAGGTTCGGCGGCTACAACGCAAACTAAAACTGACCACCATATTTATTACCCATGATCAAGAAGAAGCCTTGATGATGTCCGACAGGATCGCGGTCATGAGCGACGGGCGCATCCAACAAATCGCGATGCCCTACGATCTCTACGAGGCCCCCAACAATGAGTTCGTGGCAAGCTTTATTGGCGAATCGAATATTGTCGAAGGCAAAGTAATCAGTACGCCAGAGGGCATGGCTGTTGCGATCAACCAAAGTGTCGTTGTTCTGCCCAAATTTTTGCAGGATACGTACAGACAGGGTGACGGCATCCGAATGATGATCAGACCCGAGCGGTTTGTCGATCATGAGTCACTGAAAGCGGATGCCGTGTATTTTGAAGGCACCGTGCATGAGTCGGTTTATTTGGGGACCTCGTATAAATATAGAATCAAGCTGCATGATAGCGACAAAAGTATCCTGATGCGTGCCAATATTAAAGGTAGTCGAACGCCATACAATGTAGGGGAAACCGTTTCATTGGCGTGTGCTGCTGAGGATATTTGGTATATTAGTGATGGTCATAACTATGATCAATAATCTTAAATCGGGCGACGTTAATCCCACGAAATACAAACAGTTCCTGCTGACCGTTCCTGCGCAGCTGTTTCTGTTGCTACTATTCGTGTACCCATTAGTGAAATTGATCACGACGGGGCTGGTGGATAGCGGGCTGAACGAATATGTCACGGTATTCAGAGAGTCGTATTATCTAAAAATTCTGTATCAAACCTTCGAGATTTCGCTGCTCGTAACGTTGCTCTGCCTGGTGCTCGGATATCCGCTTGCTTATTTCCTGGCGACGACGACGCCGTTTTGGCGTCTTCTAGGTTTTTCTTTTGTCATTCTACCATTGTGGGTCAGTGTGTTGGTGCGGACTTATGCATGGATGATACTTCTAGGCAGAAATGGTGTCATCAACAAAGCATTAATGGGTCTGAATTTGATCGACACGCCCATCGGCCTATTGAATAGCTATTTCGCGGTCGTTATCGGCATGGTTCATGTGTTAATGCCATTTATGGTGCTGCCCATCTACGGGGCTTTTGCAAGATTGGATTTTTCACTATCTGAGGCGGCGCGCGGCCTTGGTGCACCGCCTCGCCAGGTGTTTCTGAAAATACTTGTTCCACTGACCATGCGTGGCGTCGTGTCTGGGGTCCTGCTGGTGTTCGTGCTTTGCCTTGGGTTCTTCATCACTCCAGCTTTACTCGGTGGCGGAAAAGTATCCATGATTGCCATGGTTATAGAACAGCAGGTTCGGGAATTCCTCGCGTGGGATTTTGCTGCTGCACTCACGTTGATCCTTTTGGTCATGACCCTGGTCGGGGTGTTCTTAATACGGCTTTATGCGCGCCGTTTTGTTAACGACGAGTGAACGGCATAATGAAAAAACATGAAAAGCTGTATCGATGGGCGTTGCTAATTATTGTGGCGGCACTGTATGTCTTTCTTATTGGACCGATTGTTGTTGTATTCATCGTTTCGTTCAGCGGAGATAAGTACCTGACATTTCCTCCCACAGCTTACTCCTTCCAGTGGTATTTCCGTTATTTCGGAGATGCAGGTTGGGTGGAGGCAACGTTTCGTAGTCTGAAAATTGGGTTCACGACAACGATACTATCACTGATCTTGGGTATTCCGCTGTCATTTGGGTTGGTGAGAGGTGCTTTTGCCAGTGGGAAGTATATTGAGAATTTCGTACTGGCACCAATCATTGTTCCTCATATCGCGTTATCGATTGCAGTTTATTCGCTTTTTGCGCACCTACGATTGATTGGTGAATGGTATGGGCTGGCGATTGCTCATACTGTAATTGCACTTCCATTCGTTACCGTAATACTGTTGGCGGCATTGAGAGATTTTGATCAGAATATTGAAATGGCGGCACGCAGCCTGGGAGCGAGTAAACTCAAGGCAATTCGCTATGTGACATTGCCGCTTTTAGGGCCGGCGATGGCATCCGCGGCATTTCTAGCGTTTATCACCTCTTTTGATGAACTCATCATCGCGATGTTTTTGGCTGGGGCAAATTTGACTTTACCAAAAAAAATATTTGATAGTATTCTCACGGAAATAGACCCGACCGTTGCAGCGGTTGCTGTGGTTCAGATTTCAGTTGTGTACGTTTTGCTATTCATATCAGCGTATTTTAGATTGCCTGGGATAACATTGCGGCATGGCAAATAGGGTTTTGATTGTGCTCATGATGAGGATTGGAACGTGAAACGGGACAAACATATAGCACTGGATTTCAAAAACGAGCCGTATTGGTGGGAAAACTACCGCCCAACGTTGGAAGATACGGATGATATTCCCCAGAGTGCGGATGTGGTGATTGTTGGTGCCGGCTATGCCGGGATATCTTGCGCACTCGAGTTGCGGCGATTAGGCGTAGATGTTTGCGTTCTGGATGAAGATGCCCCTGGGAGCGGTGGGAGTACGCGAAACGGGGGCTGCGTCATGGGCGGCTTTCGCGTCGGGAAGGTGCTCGACAATCCCCGTGACCAGGCCTTCGTTGATCGGGCGCGTAACACCGTCTCCGCTGGCTATGACTTCCTCGATGCGTTGATTACGCGAGAGAAGATTCATTGCTATTGGGAGCAGCATGGACGCTTCGTGGGTGCCTGGACCCCGCAAGATAGGGCGCTGCAGCTCCGAGCGCTAGAGCGTTTGCCGGAGGCGGAAAAGGCCGGTTTGCGCGTAATTTCACGTGATGAACAAAAACAGGTTATAGATTCTGATTTTTATTTCGGCGGTTTGCTCGCAGATCGCTCCGGCAAGCTGGATCCTGCATTGCTTTTCAAGGGTATGCTGGATGCTGCGCGTCGCTCGCAGGCCACGATTTGCGGGAACGCGCGTGTGAAAAAAATCGCGGGTAAGCCGGGTAATTGGCTGATCGACACGGTACGAGGGAAAGTAAAAGCTAATCGACTCGTGATTGCAACCAATGGCTATACGCCAAAATCGGTACAACAGCTTCGACGTAAGCTGATACCAATTGCAAGTCACGTTATTGCGACCGAACCGCTCCCAGACTCGCTGAGCAATTCCCTTCTGCCCACAGGCAGAACGATTGCAGAGACGCAGCGGATACTTTGCTACTACCGTACCTCAGGAGACGGGCGCCGCCTGATTTTTGGAGGTCGGGCGCGGTTCACCCCCGTTGATCCTATTCAGTCGGCTGTGCTGGTCCGGCGCATGATGGTAAAGCGTTTTCCGCAATTATCTAATGTGTCGATCACGCACGGCTGGAGTGGGCTGGTCGCCAAAACATTTGATGGATTACCGCACATGGGCGTCATGGGTGGTATGCACTATGTTTTGGGATGCAATGGCAGCGGAATTGTTGTTATGACATATCTCGGAATGAAGATTGCCAGGAAGATGGAGCGACGAGAGGATGGCGAGGATAATGCATTTGATTCATCGTATTTTCCTGGTAGACCGCTTTATTCCGGTAATCCAAATTTTGTGCTGCCATTTATCGGTAGCTATTATCGATTTCGGGACTACTTGGACAGGCTCCGGGCTGGCATGTCCTGATGTTGACTGACTGTTTATAAAATCAAGGCGGATCCAAATTCCGGGTCTGCGGATCGCGATGCGCCTATTAGTACCTTCCCTAGTATTGCGTTTCACTATTGCCTTGAATGCAACAATGCAAAACTAATTATGTTTTTTCGATACTACTGATCTTGCTGGTAACTCACTGATTAAAAGAGAATTATCATCATCCAAGATATTGTTAAGGTGCATAAAGCATAATTATCTCTTTTAAAAATATATAACAGTCAGTTTTATTCTCTTTTGTGTTGGCAAGATTCTGTGCATCATGAATCCCATCGAGGAGCTTATTCATGACGCAACTGACCCATTCTTTTGAAATCAATGCCGCGCCGCCCGTGCTGAGCGCGGAGCAGACTAGGGCGCTGCAGGAAATCGTCACCCCTTTCATCAGCGACAATCTCCATCGTCAAGTTGGCCCTGTCGGTTTCACGCGTTACAACAGGGCAGGGAAGCTGGTTGGAAGCGCGCTGACCGTCAAAACCCGGCCCGGGGACAATCTGTTCATCTATAAAGCCATGACGCTGATCCGGCCGGGGCATGTCCTGGTGGTGGACGCCGGCGGTGAAACCCGCAATGCCTGCGTTGGCGAGATCATGAAGCGCTATCTCCAGCAACAAGGGTGCGTCGGCCTGATCGTCGATGGGGCGATTCGCGACGTTGCCGCTTTCGAGCAGGATGATTTTCCGTGCTATGCGCGCGGCCATATTCATCGGGGGCCCTACAAGGACGGCCCTGGCGCAGTCAACGTACCGGTATGTGTGGGAGGGCAGGTCGTCAACCCTGGCGACATTGTGGTCGGCGATGAGGACGGCATTGCCGTATTCCCGCCTGAATTGATTGATGAACTCATCCAGGCCTGTCAGGCGCAAGCCTTGCGCGAGACGGCCATCATGGAAGAAATTGCCACCGGACGCGCCGAACAGAGCTGGTTGCAGCGCGTCCTGCAGGCAAAGGGGCTGTAAGGATGTCTATCGAGTATCTGGCCGCAAAAATGCGGCACATCAAACCTTCGGCCAGCATGATGGCCAAGAAACGGGCCGATGCCCTGCGCAGTGAAGGCAGGCATATCGTGGATTTCACGCTGGGTGAACCCGACCTGCGCACGCCGGAGCATATCGCGCGCGCCGGCGTGCAGGCGATCGAATCCGGTTTCACGAAATACACGCCACCCGCCGGCATTCAGAGCCTGCTGAAGGCCATCCAGACAAAATATCGGCGGGAGCAGCAGCTGGATTTCGCGCTCGACGAACTGGTCGTGGGTTCGGGGGCCAAGCAGCTGATTTTCTGCGCCTTGTCCGCGACCTTGAACGAAGGTGATGAGGTCATCATCCCGGCACCCTACTGGGTTTCCTATCCCGATATGGTGCAGCTCAATGATGGTACGCCCGTAATCTTGCCGACAAGTGGTGAAAACGGCTTCAAGATCACGGCGGACCAGCTTGAAAGCGCGATCACCCGCAAGACCAAATGGGTGCTGCTGAACAGTCCCAACAATCCGTCGGGCGCACTTTATACTGAGGCCGAGCTGACGGCCATCCTGGATGTGCTGATGGCGCATCCCCAGGTGCTGCTCATGGTTGACGAGATCTACGAGCATTTCAGCTACGAAGGGCATTATGTATCGCCGCTGAACCTGCGCGCGGACATGCGCGCTCGAACGTTGCTGGTCAACGGGGTGTCCAAGGCGTATGCCATGACGGGTTGGCGCATCGGGTATGCGGCGGGCCCCTCGTTCCTGATCAAGGCCATCACCACGCTCATTTCGCAAACGACTTCCTGCGCGAGCGAGATTGCGCAAAGGGCCGCCGAAACGGCGCTGTCGGGCGACCAGGCCAGCGTGCACGAGACGACCGCCTTGTACAGGACTCGCCGCGACACGATGGTGGATCTGATCCGTCGGGTGCCCGGCTTGACGTGCGAGCGGCCGGCCGGCGCGTTTTATGCCTTTCCTGGTGTGTCCGGTCTCATCGGCAAGAAGACGCCTGAAGGGAAGGTGCTGCAGTCCGATCGGGATGTTGCCGATTATTTTCTGGAGTCCGCCGGTGTCGCCGTCGTCGATGGCACAGCGTACGGCGTACCCGACCATGTACGCCTGAGCTTTGCGACAAGCCTGGACGCCATCGAGGATGGCTGCGCCAGGCTGGCGCGGGCGTGCGAGCAACTTGTGTAGACCCTTTTGTAATGGAGACATTCAAATGCAATTGAAATCATTGGCCATGGCGTTGGCCTTCATGCTGCCGCTGGGCGTTGGGAGTGTCAGCCACGCCGATGTTCTGGACGATGTAAAGGCGCGCGGCTCGCTGGTGTGCGGTACGCTGGGCACGTCGGAGCCCTTCAGCTTCCAGGATCCCGCAACGCGGCAAGTAGTGGGCTATGAAGTCGATCTCTGCCAGAAGATTGCGGACCACCTGAACGTGAAGCTTGACATCAAGATGATCGCCGTTGCCGCACGGATTCCGGAACTGGCGGCGGGCGGGGTCGATGTCGTGGCGGCCAACCTGGGCTGGTCCCCGGATCGTGCCGAACAGATCGATTACAGCTATGCCGACTACGTGAGCCCGCAGAAGATTTTGATCCGTCGTGCCGATGCAGACAAGTTCAAGGAGCCGGTGGATCTGGCCGGACAGCGCGTCAGTGCCGTGAACGGATCGTCTTCCGAGGCCGGTGCCAAGCGCCTGATTCCCAATGTGACGACCGTAACGTTCAAGGACCCGCCAACGGCGTTTCTCGCGGTACAGCAAAGAAAGGTATCGGGCTTCGTGGGTTCTGAGCTGATGCTGCTGAAATTCAAGCAGCAAGCCGAAGACTCCCCGATGCAGTTCGACATAATCAGCAAGGCGCTGTTTACCGAGCCCTGGGGCATCGGAGTACGCAAGGGTGAATCCGCATTGCTTGCCGAGGTCAATCAGGCGCTGTCCGATCTGGAAGCGTCCGGCGAAGGCCTGAAGATCTTCGAAAAATGGTTTGGCAAGGACACCAACTTCTATACTGAACGCGAGTTCAAGTTTGAAGAAATCAAGGGCTGAACAGACCGTGCCAGGCAATGAATTACACGCTTGACTTTTCTTCCTTGCTTGGCAATGGCTATCCAGGCCTCATACTCCAGGGCGTGATCACGACCCTGGAGATGACTGCGGCGGCGTGGGTGCTGGCGTTTGCGCTGGGCAGCGTGCTGACCATCCTCAGGACGCTCAAGATCACCGTTTTGAATTACGCCATCATGGCGTACATCGCGTTTCACCGAAACGTACCGATGCTGGTGCATATCCTGCTGTGGTATTTCGGTGTGGCCGCCATCATTCCGTCCGCCATCGATGAGCAGATCAACATCTGGGGCGGCGAGTTCATCTACGCCACCATTGCCATCGGACTGGTCACTGCTGCCTATGTGTCGGAGGATTTGCGTAGTGCCATTCGCTCCATTCCCGATGGGCAGATGGAAGCCGCCAGAACCCTGGGCCTGAATTACCTGCAATCCATGCGCAAGGTGATTTTGCCGCAGGCCTTCATCGTGTCCATTCCGACCTTGACCAATCAGACGCTTTTGCTGTTCAAGAATACCAGTCTGGCGATGGCGATCGGGCTGATCGAGCTGACCGGTGCCGGTCGCGAGATCGAGTCGGCCACTTTCAAGACGTTCGAGATCTATCTGATCGTGACGATTCTCTATCTGGCGCTGTCGCTGGTTCTGATGTTCGTCGGGGCATACCTGTCCAAACGTTTTGCGTACAGCGGCAGGTGAGCGGCCATGTGGGAAATCCTGTCGAACAACTGGTTGCTGCTACTGGTCGGCCAATACCCGTCCGGCGCGATGGGCGGTCTGGTGGCGACCGTCGGGCTGGCGATCGCGAGCCTGCTGCTTGCTTTTCCCTTTGGCATTCTCCTGGCTTTGGGACGCATCAGCACGCACCGGATATTTTACGTGCCGGCGACGGCCATCGTCTATATCGTGCGCGGCCTGCCGCTGCTGATGTTCATTTTTTGGGCCTATTTTGCCGTGCCGCTGGTGATCGGCCGTTCTGTTGCGGGCAGCACGACGATGGTGGTGGCGCTGGTGTTTTACGAGAGCGCATACATGGCGGAGATCATCCGCAGCGGCATCCAGGCATTGCCGGCCGGACAATTGGAGGCGGGCCGATCGCTGGGGCTGAACTATGTGCAGACCATGCGCAAGATTATTTTGCCGCAGGCATTGTTCAATACCATTCCCAGTATCCTGAGCCAGTTCATTTCCACGGTCAAGGAAACCTCCCTGGGATTTGTCATCAGCGTGCACGAGCTCACGTTTGCGGCGGCGCAGATCAACAACATTCTGCTGACCCGGCCATTCGAGGTATTCGGCCTGCTGGCGCTGACTTATTTCGTGCTGAATTTGATGCTGACCGGCCTGGTGAAGTGGGTCGAAACAAATATCGCGAATCGTCGCATGCAGCTGGCGTGAGGATGGGCCATGATCGAGTTCAGGCACGTAAGCAAGTGGTATGGTGACTATCAGGCGCTGGTGAACATCACGGCACGGGTGGCCAAAGGAGAGGTGCTGGTGGTGTGTGGCCCATCGGGTTCGGGTAAGTCGACGCTGATCCGCACCATCAACCGGCTCGAACCGATCCAGCAAGGCCAGATCCTGGTGGATGGTGCCGATGTCCATGCGTGCGAATCCATTGACCAGATGCGCAGCCACATCGGCTTCGTGTTTCAGCAGTTCAATCTGTTTCCACACATGAATGTCTTGGGGAATTTGACCATGGCGCCCATCATGCTGAAGCGCGCCAGTCGAACGGATGCCGAAGCCGCTGCCCATGCCTTGCTGGAACGGGTTGGCCTGGCGCACAAGGCGGGCGCATTTCCCGGCGAACTCTCAGGCGGCCAGCAGCAGCGCGTTGCCATTGCGCGCGCCCTGGCGATGAAACCCAGGATCATGCTGTTTGATGAACCGACCAGTGCGCTGGATCCGGAAATGGTCAACGAGGTGTTGCAGGTCATGAAAGGCCTGGCCGGGGAAGGCATGACCATGATTTGCGTGACGCACGAGATGGGTTTCGCGAAGGATGTCGCGGACCGGGTCTGGTTCATGGATGCCGGACAGATCGTCGAGGAATCAGACCCCCTGACGTTTTTTGCACAGCCCCGCACCGATCGCGCCCAGAAGTTTCTTGCGGATATCAGACATTGATCAACCGGCCATAAGGCCTGGAGAAATCGCAGGTCTTGCGCGCGAGGTCTGCGACTTCATCGTAGAAGAAATCATTGTCGTCTTTCATGTGCATGGCGCAGTACACGGATTCCGGCAGGGCCTTGGTTGTTTTCAGGACCAGCAGCGTCCCTGCATCGATCAGATTGCGAAAGTAGTCGATCGGCACGCAGGATACGCCAAATCCGGCGACGGTCAGGCCCACCATGGCCAGAAGGCTGTTGATCGTGAACAGATTGGATTTTGCTTTCCAGGGGTGCAGCCATTCATCGTAGATGGGGTTGAGGCCCGACTCCAGATCCTGGCGAATGAGTGACATGTTAGAAATGTCTTCCGGGCTGTAGATAATGTCGGCCGAGATCAATTGCGGGCTGCCCACCCAGGCGAACTGCACCGTTCCCAATGGGCGGAATTCGACCGCCGGATGACGCTGCTCGGCATGCAATATGGCCATGTCCAGACGTCCGCCGAGAAGGTCGCGTTGCAGTTCTGCCGCCATGCCGATTTTTGGACTGACGATCACATGAGGGAACAGCAGGCGCAGCTGGTGCATCATGTCGGGCAGCCAGGTCATGGCGGTTATTTCGGTGATCCCCAGACGCAAACTGCCCGAGAACGCATGAAAGCCCTTGATCTTCATCAGCATCTTGTCGCGCTGCGCGAGCAGTTGGCTGGCCATGTCCAGAACTTCCTGCCCTTTGCGGGTCAGCATGGCGCGCTGCTTCGAGCGGTCGAAAATGGTGACGTTGAAGTTGTTCTCGAGCTCCTGGACCCGCTTGGTAATGGCAGATTGGCTCGTGTTGAGTTTTTGCGCCGCCTTGGAAAAGCTGCCCAGCTGCACGACCCAATAAAGCGCTTCAATTTGTTTGAAAGTAATCATTTCGGCGAAATCGACGATGATTCGATCCATTCAGGCCATTCGAATCCAGATGCTGAAAATCATATTACATCAGGACTATGGGCGCCCGTCGCAAACCGTATCCGTCTCTATTTGAGCGGTGTATATCAGGGCTGTGGCAACCGATCTGATATTCAATGTTTTAATTCACAGTAGTCAATGTCTCAACAAATGCGCTATGCTTTTCCCCAGGAAGGGGGGACGATCGCCGTGGCGTTGCGCCCTGCCCGGTTGATTGTGCGTCTGCGTGGGAGACATCGCCTTGCAAAAGAGAACATTGGCATCCCTGGCCCTGCTGGCCGGAACGAGCTTGATCCTTGCGGGTTGTGACAGCGGCAGCGATGGCGGCAGTGATCGCGCGGACGATGATACGTCCCCGCACCCGAATATTCTTTTCGTCATCATGGATGACGTCGGTATCGACCAGATGCGCTCGTTCGGCTACGGCGGGACGCAAGCGCCGGCCATGCCCAATATGGACGCCGTGGCGCAGGCGGGCCTGCGGTTTCGCAATGCCTGGTCCATGCCGGAATGCTCGCCGGGCCGCGCCGCGTTCTTTGCCGGGCGCTACCCCTTGCGTACCGGGATTTATCAGGCCATCGGCCCGCAGGACCTGGCCAATTCCCAGCTTTCGCCGCATGAGGTGACCACGCCGCGCATTCTGCGCCAGGCGGGTTATGAGAGCGCCATGTTCGGCAAGTTCCATCTGGCCGGGCCGGATTACAACGAGGCCGGCAACGCGACGCCGCACACGCTGGGTTGGGATTATTTCTACGGCTGGATCGACGGGCTGCCCGGCTCGCGCGATACGACGGCCGGCGGCATTGCCAGTAAAGACACCTACGTCTGCGGGTTCGTGCCCGGTCCCGCAGCGCCCGGGGGCGCGAGCTGGGGGGCCTGTCACCAGCCCGACGGCAGTTGTACCGAACTTCAGGCCGGCGGGCCTGGCCAGGATTCCGTGGGCCTGCAATGCCTGGATTCGGGCGGTATCCTGGTGCCCGAGGCGCGCTGCGGCGCGGCGCCGGCGCGCCTGAATTTCACCGAAGTCAATGGCTATTACGTGTCGCCGCTGGTGATCGTGCGCGATGGCGCGCTAGAGGAAGTGCCGCTGGACGATGCGCGCGCCCGCGGCTATCGCACGCGTATCGAGACCGATGCCGCGATCGACTGGATCAAGGCGCGACCCGCCAACCGGCCCTGGATGGCAACGCTCAGCTTCACGGCAGCGCATACGCCTTGGCAGCAGCCGCCGGGCAGCCTGACGCGCGGCGCGTCGCTCGACGGGCTGGATTGCACCGCAACGGGGCCGGGTCGCCTGATCCAGGACCGCATGACGGAAGCCATGGATACCGAATTCGGCCGCCTGCTGGTGGAAACCGGCCTGGCCACGCGCCGCGATGACGGCAGCCTGAACTACGATCCGTCGGCGTCCAATACCGTCATCGTCATCATGGGCGATAACGGCAGCCTGGGCACGGCGGTGAAGGCGCCCTTCATCGCTTCCCAGGCCAAGGGTACGGCCTACCAGACCGGGGTCTGGGACCCGCTCATCGTCGCCGGGCCGCAGGTCGTGCAGCCGGGCCGGGAGGTGGGCCACATGGTGAATGCGGTGGACTTGTATCAGTTCTTCGGCGAGCTGGCGGGCCTGAACGTGCACGAGCTGGCGCCGCGCACGGTGGATTCCGTGAGCATGTTGCCCTATCTCACCACTCCGGATCAGGCCAGCCTGCGTGAGACCAACTTCACCATGAGCGGCATGAACCATCAGACCAACGGCGGGCGCAACGGGCCCTGCCTGATTCCCGGGCCCACGGGCAATACCTGCACGCAGATTCCCACCACCAAGGCCGTGTGCCAGGATAACCAGGGGGTCTGGTGGGGGCCGGATTACGATGATGCGGACGTCGTGGACAACGGCGGCGTGGGCTATCCCACCTGCGCGGCGGTCAACCAGGCCTTGTTCCTCAATGGCCGGGCGCAGATCAACATCCTGCCCGAAAGCTCGGCCGCCATCCGCAATGCGGACTACAAGCTGGTGCGTAATACCACCATCGTCTATGTACCGGAGACCGATGACTTCACCACCAAGGTGACGGAAGAAATGTTCCGCATCGACGAAGCCGTGCCCACGCCCTTGCTGGATACGCACGATCGCAACCTCCTGCCCCCGGCCACGCCGGAATTGCAGGAGCAGTACACCTGGTTGCTGGGCAAGCTCGATGCCCTGCTGGCCTCCCAGCCGGAATGCCCGGGCGATGGCAACCAGGACGGCGTGGTCGATGGCGAGGATGTGCGCCAGTGGCAGCGTATCGCGCGCGAGTGGGGTGGCTCCAGCGTGTATGACATGGTCATCGGCGGTGTGCGCGATGGCCTGACCAATCAGCAGGATGGCGAGGTGATCCAGGCCAATCTGGGGACGACCTGCCGGCCCAGCCATGGCGTCTATTAGGCGCCAGCACGGCGGTGGCCTGCACGGCCTTGCGCTGGCCACGGCGCTGCTGGTGGCCTGCGCCGCGCTCGTGGCCTGGCTGGCGGTGTCCTGGGGTCGGGTGACCCCGGCGGCGCCGCAGGTTCACATCGTGGATGGCATGGCCTGGATTGCGCCGGGCAGCTTTCGCATGGGCAGTGACAGCCGCATGGCGCAGCCCAATGAAAAGCCCACCCATGTGGTTGTGGTCGACGGGTTCTGGATGGACGTCACCCACGTCACCAACGATCAGTTCGCGCGCTTCGTCGCGGAAACGGGGTATGTGACCACGGCTGAACGCGCGCCCGACTGGGAGACCTTGCGCGTGCAGCTGCCCGCGGGCACGCCGCGCCCGCCCGATGCCCTGCTGGTTCCCGGCGCCATGGTGTTCACGGGCACGGCCGCGCCCGTGCGTCTGGACGATTACAGCCAATGGTGGCGCTATGTGCCCGGGGCCGACTGGCGTCACCCGCGCGGCCCCGGCAGCAGCATCGAGGGCAAGGGGGATCACCCGGTGGTGCAGGTGAGCTATGTCGATGCGCAGGCCTATGCGGCGTGGGCCGGCAAGCGTTTGCCCACCGAGGCCGAATGGGAATACGCGGCGCGCGGCGGCCTGGAGCAGGCGACCTGGGCCTGGGGCGATACGCTGGCACCCGATGGCGAGCGCATGGCGAATTACTGGGACACGCAACAGACCCCTTTCCCGGTGGCGAACACGGCGGCGGATACGGTGCCGGTGGGACGCTTCCCGGCCAATGGCTATGGCCTGCGCGACATGACGGGCAACGCCTGGCAGTGGGTGGCGGACTGGTACGATGCGCACTATTTTGCACACCAGGCCAAGCGTCGCGCGCGCGCCGGGCGGCTGCACAATCCGCGCGGGCCGCAGGCCAGTTTCGATCCCGATGAGCCGGGCGTGCCCGTGCATGCGCCCAAGCGCGTCATCCGCGGCGGCTCCTTTTTGTGCAATGAGGATTACTGCCTGTCCTACCGCCCCAGCGCGCGGCGCGGCACCGATCCTTTCAATCCCATGTCCCACATCGGCTTTCGCCTCGTGCGTGATGGGCCGGCACCCGGGGGCCAGGGATGAGTGCCGGCCTGCTCGGCGCGCTCGCCGTTGCGCTGGCCATGCTGGTGGCGCTGGCCTGGATCGACGCGCGTCGCGGCCTGCTGCCGGATCGGCTCACCCTGCCTTTGCTGTGGCTGGGGCTGCTGGTGAACCTGGACGGGGCGCTCGTGCCCCTGCGCGATGCCGTGCTGGGTGCGGTGGCGGGCTATGCCTTTTTGGCGGGCATCGCCGCGGGTTTTCGCCTGCTCACTGGGCGTGAGGGCATGGGTGGGGGCGATGTCAAGCTGCTCGCGGCTTTGGGGGCCTGGCTGGGCTGGGCCGCCCTGCCGCAGGTGGTGCTGGCGGCGTCCGCGCTAGCGCTGGCGGTGGCCGTGCTGCGCCGCCTGGCGGGCGGTTTGCAGCCGGGTCAGGCGTTCAGTTTCGGGCCGTTCCTGGCGCTGGCGGGTGCGCTGGGCCTGCTGGTGGTCTAGGGTCGTCGGCATGCGTGCGCGCAACCGCAATCTCTTGCACCTGACCATCCTGGACAATGCTGATGGCGGCGGCGTGGACGGCCTCCAGCCGCAGGCCTTGCGCAATGTCCTGGCCGACGCGAAAGGCGCGTGGCCGATCCTGGCCGAGCGCCAGCAGGGCGACGCCATCCGCGCCGCTGGAAATCAGGCCGATGATGCGGATGTCGGGCCGGGCGGGCTCGCCGCCGAACCAGGCCAGCACGTCCTGCGTGCCCGTCGGGGCGGGCGGTGCCGGCAGCAGCAGGGGCGGCGCCGGCGGTGTGGCGGGCGCGAACACCAGGGCCGCGCCGCCGCCCACGCCGGCGGCCAGGGCCAGGCCGGCCAGGGCCTTGAGCAGCAGCGAGCCCTGGGTCGACCAACGGAGAAGCGGGCGTGAACGAGGTATTGGCATGATGCGCTCACTATATCGCAGTCGCGCCTCGCGCGAGGCCGGATTTTCACTCATCGAGATCATGGTCGTGGTCGTCATCATGGGCGTGCTGGCCTCGCTGATCGTGCCGCGCGTCATGGACCGGCCGGATCAGGCGCGGCGCGTGGCGGCGCGCCAGGATATCGGCGTCATCATGCAGGCCCTGCGCCTGTATCGCCTGGATCACGGCCAGTATCCGCCGGCGGATGCGGGACTGGCGGCCCTGCTGGGTGCTGCGCAGCAGGGCGGGGCGCCGTCGGGCGAAGGCTATCTCGACCGCCTGCCGGTCGATCCCTGGGGTACGCCCTACCAATACCTCAATCCGGGCGTACACGAGGCCGTGGACGTTTTGTCGCTGGGCGCGGACGGGGCGCCGGGCGGGGAAGGGCACGATGCGGACCTCGGTTCCTGGGCCCAGTGAAGGCCAGCGCGGCTTCAGCCTGCTGGAAGTGATGGTGGTGCTGCTGATCATCGGCATCACCGCGTCGCTGGCCGTGCTGTCCGGGCGCACGCAGCCGCAGGCCCGTGCCCTGCGCGAGGACGCGCTGCGCCTGGCGCAGGGGTTCACGCTGGCGCAGGCCAGTGCGCACGCCAGCGGACGCACCATCGTCTGGCAGCCGGACGAGCATAGCTATCGTTTCGTCGCGTTGCCCGGGCTGCTGCAATTGCCGCCCCATCTGGCGGCCCGCCTGCCGGCCGACCCGCAAGCGGCGGTCGCGCAAGACTTGTGGCAGCCGCGCGTCTGGCGCGCCGCGCCTCCGGTGCAGGTCGACGGCGTGCCGGTCGGCGGCTTGCATTTCAGCGGCGACTGGCTGGCGCCGCCGCTGACGCTGGCGCTGAGCGCGGGCGGGCGCCATCAGACCGTGCAGCGGCTGGCCGATGGCCGTTTCGTGGTGGCGCCATGATGGCGGCGCAGCGCGGTTTCACGCTCATCGAGGTGCTGGTGGCGCTGACCATCATCGCCGTCGCGCTGGGCGCGGCGATCCGCGCCATGGGCTCGGGGGCGCGCAACGTGGGCGCCCTGCACCAGCGCGCGCTGGCGCAGCAGGCGGCGCGCAATCTGCTGGCCGAGCTGCGCCTCTCGGGCCAGATGCCCAACCTGGGGCGTCAGGTCGTGCCGTGTGCGCAGGGGCCGCTGGCCCTGCGCTGCGAACAATGGGTGCAGGCCACGCCCAATCCGCGGTTCCGGCGCATCAGCGTGCGCGTGCGTCTTGGGGAGGGGCCGGTGCTGGCGCGCCTGGACGGGCTGGCCTCGCGGCTGCCATGAGCGGCGCCTGCCCGGACGAGCGCGGTTTTACGCTCATCGAAGTGATGGTGGCGCTGCTGCTGCTGGCGCTGGTGAGCGTGATGGCCTGGCGCGGTCTGGACGCCGTGGCGGCGGCCGGCGTGCGTCTGGAGGCGCGCGGCGAGGAAACCCTGGTGCTGCTGCGCGTGCTGGGGCAGCTCGAGCGCGATGCGCACCAGCGCCAGACCTTGGAATGGGCGCCGGATGCCGGCCTGTCGCTCACGCGCGCCGCCGATCCGGGCCGCGCGCAGATCGTCCACTGGTTCGTGCGCGACGGGCGCCTGTGGCGCGCCACCGGGGCGCCGGGCTGGGCGCTGCCGCTGGCGTTGCCGGGGCCGGCGCAGGCCGTGCTGGACCGGGTCAGTTCGTGGCGGGTACGCGGCTGGCATCCGGGCCAGGGCTGGGGCGTCCCGGACGCCGCCGTGACGGGCCTGGAGTTCCGCCTGGGCCGTGACGGCCAGGTCTATCGCAGCGTGGTGGTGTTGCCATGAGTGCGGCCCGTCTGCACCACGAACGCGGCATGGCGGTCATTGCCGCCCTGGTCATCGTGTTTGCCGCGGCGGCGCTGGCGGCGGCCGCCTTGCAGCGCCAGTCCACGCTCACGGAAGTTCTGCGCCTGGAGCGCGATCACGCCCAGGCGAGCTGGCTGCTGCAAGGCGGGCTCGACTGGGCGCAGGTCGTGCTCTTCGACGATGCGCGCCGCAACAGCGTCACGCACGCTGCGGCGCTGTGGACGCAGCCCATCGCCGGCCTGCCCGTCGGCCCGGCGCACGATCCGCAGCGCTGGCTGTTTTCCGGGGTGATTGAGGACGAGCAGGGAAAGTTCAACCTGACCCATCTGGTGCAGGGCGGGCGCGTGCAGGCGGACGCGGTTGCCGTCCTGGAGCGCCTGCTGCCGTTCCTGGCCCACGATGGGGCCTTGCTGAGCGCCCTGAGTGCGCGCCTGCTTGCCCAGGCGCGCGGTGAGGCGATCGCGCTGCGCGGCATCGATGATCTCGCCGCCCTGGCCGTATTTACGCCGGCGCAGCTGCAGGCCATGCGCGCCGTGCTCACCGTGCTGCCGCGCACGACGCTGGTGAACGTCAACACCGCACGCCCCGAAGTGCTGGCGGCCGTGCTGCCGGATCTGGGGCTGGCGCAGGCGCGCCGGCTGGTGGCGCAGCGTGATGCCGGCCAGTGGTTCGTGAATCCGGGCGATTTCATGCGCCGTGCCCGCCTGACGCGCACGGCCCGGGGGGCGCGCATTGGCGTACACAGCGACTGGTTTCGTGTCACGGGTGAAGTGCGGGCCGGCGACGTGAGCGCCAGCCTGCAGGCCTTGCTGCAGCGGGATGCGCAAGGACGGGGCCATGTGCAATGGGTGCTGCGGCCATGAAAGCGCACATTCGTCTGCATTTGCCGCCCCTGGCCGAGTTCGGCCCGCAGTCGCGCCTGCCCTTCGAGCGCGTGGCGCGCGACGGCGGGGTGGCGCAGTCGGGCTGCCTGAGCGTGGCCGAACTGGCGCAGGCCAGCGGGCGTCATCCCGTGATCGCCATTTTGCATGCGCAGGACGCGGTGGTCGCGCGCGTGGCGGTGCCGCCGCTGTCGCGCGCCCGCCTGGATGCCGCCGTTCCCGGCATCGTGGAGGGCATGGCGTTGTCCCCGCTGGCCAGCCTGGCGGTGGGCCATGGCCCGCGTGAGGCCGACGGCCAGGTCGTGATTGCCTGGGCCGAACGCGCGGCGCTGCAGGACGCCGCTGCGCGGCTCGGCGCCGCCGGCCTGCGGCTGTCGGCCGTTCTGCCCCAGGCCGTGCTCGCCGCCGTGGATGACGATGTGGCCAACGACGTGGGGCCCGCCCCGGCGCTGCCGGCCTGGTCTTTGCCCTGGGCGCCGTCGGCGTCGGCGCGCAGCGGATATGGCGGGCTGGCCGCCCTGGCCTGGTTGGGACTGGCGCTGGCCGTCTGGACCCTGGTACTGAACCTGGAGGCGCGCCGTCTGGCCGCCGAAGCCCAGCAGCTGGAGCGCGCGCTACGCGCGCAGGTGCAGGCCGCGTTCCCGCAAGTGTCCGTGGTCATCGCGCCGCTTGCGCAGGCGCGCGCGCAGCGCGATGCCTTGCGGCGCGACCGGGCCGCCGGAGCGCAGGATTTCCTGCCGCTGGCGCAGGCCGTGGCGCACGCCGTGCCGGCGCTGGCCGGGCAGGTCGATGCGCTGGAATACCGCGATGGCGTGCTGAGCCTGCGCCTGCGCTCCGCGGACTGGGCCGGCCCCGCCGCCGCGCCCGCCGGGGTAGGGGCCGAATGGCAGTTGCTGCGCGACCCGGCCGATCCGGCGCTGTGGCATGTCCGGCCCGCCGGGACGGGGAAGGACGCCTCATGACCGCGCGCCTGGACAATCTGCTGCGGTTCTGGCGCGCGCGCAGCCGCCGTGAACAGCGTTTATTGTGCGCCGCAGCATGCTGCCTTGGCCTGGTGCTCTGGCTGCAATGGGCGATCCTGCCCGCCTGGCACCAATGGCGCGATGCGCGCGAACGCCTGCCCGCCCTGCGCCTGGAAGCCGTCGCGCTGGAAACCGTGCTGGCCGAAGCCGCCGAGCTGGCGCGCGCGCCGCAGGCCCGCGCCACACCGGCCGAACGCGCGGCGGCCCTGGAAAACAGCCTGGATGCGCTGGGCCAGGACGGCGTGTACTTGCAGACGCTGCCACAAACCGCGTCGCAGGAGTCGGCCGCGCGCTGGGTCGTGGAATGGAAAGATGCCCCTGCCGCCGTTGTGCTCGACTGGCTGAGTACCGATGTGCCCGTCCTGGGTTTGCAGGTGCAGTCGCTGGATCTGGCGCGCAGCCGGCAAGGGGCGCGCACGCAGATCGACCGCCTGGGCGGGCGCGTGGTGCTGGCCTTGCCGGGGGAGGCCGCACCATGAAGCGCGGCGCTTTCGTGCTGGCAGGTGCGCTGGTCTGGCTCTCCATCGCCGTGACGGCCGCGCTGTGGCTGCTGCCGGCGCGCTGGCTCATGGCCTGGGTGCCCGCCGTCGCACCCGTACGGGTGGTCGCCGCCGAAGGGTCGATGTGGCAGGCCACGGCCTGGCTTGCCATCGGTGCGCCCGGCCTGCAGCGGCGCTTGCCGCAGCCGGCGCACTGGACTCTGGGCTGGCAGGCCGGCCCCCGGCTACAGCTCACGCATCCCTGGTTGCAGGGCCCGCTCGTGCTGCGTCTGGACTGGCGCGGCCTGAACGTCTCGGCCCAGCACCTGCGCCTGCCCGCCACCGCGCTCACCACGCTGCACAGCGTGTTCAACACCCTGGATCCGGGCGGCACGCTGGCGCTGAGCTGGCCGGCGCAGCACCTGTCCTGGCGCGGCCAGCGCGCGCATTCGGCGCAGCCCGTGCTGGCGCTGGTATGGCACGAGGCCAGTTCGGGCCTGAGCCGTGTGCAGCCGCTGGGTCGCTACCGGCTAAGCGTGGGCGCGCCAGCCGACCCGGCGCAGCCCGCCTACCCCTTGCAGCTGGCGACCGAAACGGGGGCGCTGCGCCTGCAGGGAGAGGGAACACTTGGGCCCGCGCATGCGCTACAGTTCGAAGCGTGGGCGTGGGCCGACGCGCAGGCGCCGGCGTCGCAGCAGGCCGGCTTGGTGCCGCTGCTCCAGACGCTGGGCCCCGCCGCCGATGCACAAGACCGGCGCCACCTGCGCTGGCCCCCCTGATGTCCGGAACGATGATGCCAATGACGATGACCCGCGTTTCCTTTGCCGCCTGCTTGACTGTGCTGCTGGCGGCCTGCGCCCAGCCGGAGCCGCCGCGCACCGATGTGCCCGGGCCGCTGGTGGGCGCCACGCGCACGGGCTCGGGCGCGGCGCTGCGCACGCGCAGTTTCGCCGATCAGCCGCCGGCCCGCGTGCGGCGTGCCCCCTTGCCGCCCATCGCGCAACGCCCGCCCGCGGATGCCGGCACGGCGGCGAAGGACAGCGCCGCGGGACGCGACGCGCAGGCCCGCATCACGCTCAATTTCCATGAGGCCGAGCTGCAGGGCGTGCTGCGCAGCCTGGCCCAGTTCACCGGCCGCAACATCGTCGTCGATCCCCGCGTGCGCGGCGAACTCAGCCTGGTCTCCGATGCGCCCGTGGATGCCGATACCGCCTACGCCATGCTGCTCTCGGCGCTGCGCATGCGCGGCTTTGCCGTGGTCGAAGTGGGCGGTGTGGCCCGTGTCCTGCCGGAAGCGGATGCGCGCCTGCAGGGCGGCCCCGTCGTGGATGGCGGCGCGCCGGCGGCCTCGGGCGAACTGGCCACGCGCGTGTTTCCCCTGCGCTATGAAAGCGCCACCGCACTGTTACCCGTGCTGCGACCCATGGTGGCGCCCGACAACGGCATCGCGGCGCACGCGGGCAACAACAGCCTCGTCATCACCGATTACGCCGACAACCTGGCCCGCCTCGCCCAGGTGATCGCGCGGCTGGATACGCCGCAGGCACTGAATACCGACGTCATCCCGATCCAGTACGGCGTCGCCCTGGACGTGGCCGCGCTGGCGCGCCAGATGCTGCGCGCACCGGGCGGCGATCCGGTCCAGGCCATCACCATCGTGGCCGATGCACGCAGCAACGCCGTGCTCGTGCGCGCCAGCACGCCCGAGCGGCTCAAGCTCGCGCGCGACCTGATTCTGCGCATCGACAGCCCCGAATCGCGCGCCGGCAACCTGCACGTGGTGTATCTGCGCAACGCGCAGGCCACGCGCCTGGCCGAAGTCCTGCGCAAGGCCTTGACGGGGCAGGAGGGCGGTGGGGCGGATGCGACGGCCTTGTCGTCTTCCCTGGGCGCCCTGCCCGATGCGGACCAGGGGGACGGTGACGGCATGCCTGCCGGCATGATGGACGGCAGCACGGCCCTCTCGCCACTGGCCGCGTCCGGCACCGGCCAGCAGCAGACCGGCTTCACGGCGCGCGGCGCCACCATTCAGGCGGATCCCAGCACCAATACCCTGATCATCTCGGCGCCCGACCCCCTGTACCGCAGCCTGCGCGAAGTCATCGACCAGCTCGACCAGCGCCGCGCCCAGGTGCTGGTCGAGAGTCTGATCGTGGAATTGAGCGCCGACGATGCGGCGGAGTTCGGCATTCAGTGGATGACCGGGGCGGACAGCATCGGCAGCGGCCATTCGTCCTTTTTCGGGGGGGCGAACCTGGCCGGCAGCGGCCTGGGCGGCAATCTGGGCGATGCGCGCAGCACTATCGATGCCCTGGGCAGCGGCCTGAGCCTGGGCGTCGTGCGCGACACCGTCAACGTGCTGGGCACAGAGCTGCTCGACCTGCGCCTGCTGGCCCGCGCCATGCAGCGCCGGGGCGGCGTCAACATCCTGTCCACGCCCAATCTGATGACGCTGGACAACGAAGAGGCCAGCATCATCGTGGGCCAGACCGTGCCCTTCGTGACCGGCAGCTACACCACCACGGGCGACGGCGCCAGCAATCCTTTCCAGACCGTGCAGCGCGAAGACGTCGGCTTGACCTTGCGCATCCGGCCCCAGATCTCTGAGGGTGGCACGGTCAAGCTCGCCCTGTACCAAGAGGTGAGCAGCCTGGATCCGACCTCCGACATCGCCGGCGCGGCCATCATCACGCGCAAGCGCGCGCTGGAAACCAATGTGCTGGTCGACGACGGCCAGATCCTCGTGCTCGGCGGGTTGCTGGAAGACTCCCACAGCGACACCACGGCGTCCGTTCCCCTGCTGGGTGACATCCCCGTGCTGGGCGAGCTGTTCCGCTATCAGAAGCGCGGCCGCATGAAGACCAACCTGATGGTCTTTTTGCGGCCCCACATCGTGCGCGATGCCGACGACGGCGCGCGCCTGACGCTGGACCGCTACCAGTACATGCAGGCGGCGCAGGCGGGCCTGCCGCAGCGGGATTCCTGGCTGCTGCCCGACGTGCAGGCGGCCACCTTGCCGGCGCTGGAACGCGATGCCGACACCGGGCTGCTGGACCTGCGCGCAGCGCCACAGCCATGAACACGCGCCTGCCCTACGCCTGGGCGCGCAGCCAGCGCATCCTGCTGGCGCCGGGGCCGCAGGGCCTGACGCTGACCGTCTCGCCGCAAACGCCCGACTGGGCGCTGGCGGAAGTGCGGCGCTGCCATGGCGATGTGAGCGTACGCAGCGTCGGCGACGATGTGCTGGACACGCTCATCGCCACCGCCTATGCGCATGTCGAGGATGCCGCCGCCGTGGTCGATGCCGCGGCCAACGAGATCGACCTCGACCGCCTGCTGCAGGACATGCCGCCGGTGGAGGATTTGCTCGACGCGCACGACGAGGCGCCGGTGATCCGCATGATCAACGCCCTGTTCAGCCAGGCGCTGCGCGACGGCGCCAGCGACATCCACATCGAAGCCTTTGAAACCCACTCCGTGGTGCGCTACCGCATCGATGGCCGGCTGCGCGACATCGTCAGCCCGCGCCGCGCGCTGCACAACGCCCTGGTGTCGCGCATCAAGATCATGGCCAGCCTGGACATCGCCGAAAAACGCCTGCCCCAGGATGGCCGCATCGCCCTGCGCCTGGGCGGGCGCGCCGTGGACGTGCGCGTCTCCACCCTGCCCACCGGGCATGGCGAGCGCACCGTGCTGCGCCTGCTCGACAAGCGTGACGGCCGCCTGGATCTGGATGCGCTGGGCATGTCGCCCGCCATTCGCGAACAGCTCGATGCGCTCATCCGCCAGCCGCACGGCATCGTGCTGGTGACCGGCCCCACCGGCAGCGGCAAGACCACCACCCTGTATGCCGCGCTGGGTCGCCTGGATGCCGCCAGCACCAACATCCTCACGGTCGAAGACCCCATCGAGGTCGACCTGCCCGGCATCGGCCAGACGCAGGTGAATTCGCGCATCGCCCTGGGTTTTGCCACTGCCCTGCGCGCCATCCTGCGCCAGGATCCCGACGTGATCATGATCGGCGAGATCCGCGACCTGGAAACGGCGCGCATCGCGGTACAGGCATCGCTGACGGGCCACCTGGTGCTGGCCACCTTGCACACCAACGACGCCATTTCCGCCGTCACGCGGCTGACCGACATGGGCATAGAGCCCTTCCTGCTGGCCTCCACGCTGCGCGGCGTGCTGGCCCAGCGCCTGGTGCGCAAGCTGTGCCCGGATTGCCGCGAGCCCCTGCCCGACGGTAGGTCACAGGCGCATGACGCCGGCTGCGCCGCCTGCGGCCATACCGGCTATCGCGGCCGCACCGGCATTTATGAACTGTTCGTGCCCGATGCCGCCATGGTGGCGCTGATCCACGCCGGGCAGGGCGAGCCGGCCCTGCGCGCCGCCGCCCGTGAATGCGGCCTGGCCACGCTGGAAGAGGACGGCGCGCGCTGGCTGCGCGCCGGCGTCACCTCGGCCCAGGAAGTGGCGCGCGTCACGCGCGCGAGCTGAGCGGGGGCCGCAAATCATGGCCGGTTTCCGTTACGACGCCGTGGACGACAGGGGGCGCAGCCACAAGGGGCGCCTCGACGCCGACAACGTCCACCACGCCCGCCAGCTGCTGCGCGCCCGTGGCCTGCTGCCCATTCGCGTGCAGGAAACGCGCGCTCGCAACGGCACGGACTGGCCGGTGCGCCGCATGAGCGATGCCGAGGTGGGTTGGGTGGCGCGCCAGCTGGCCAGCCTGCTGGCGGCCGGACTACCGCTGGACGAAAGCCTGCGCGCCGCCCAGGAGCAGGCCGAACGCGCCCACGTGGCGCGCGTGCTGGGCAAGGTGCTGGACGACGTGCGCGCCGGCCATCGCCTGGGCAGGGCGCTGGCCGCCCATCCGCGCGATTTCCCCGCCCTGTGCTGCGCGCTCGTGGACGCGGGCGAGCAGTCGGGCGAGCTGGCGCGCGTGCTCGAACGGCTGGCGAGCTATATCGAAACCCGCGGCGCGCTGCGCAACACCGTGTTGACCGCGCTCATCTACCCCGCCATCGTGCTGGTCGTGTCGACGGCCATCGTGATTTTCCTGCTCAGCCACGTTGTGCCGCAAGTCGTCGGCGCTTTTGCACAGGCGCACCAGACCCTGCCGCTGCTCACGCGCGCCATGCTGTTTCTGGGCGATGCCATCCAGGCCTGGGGCGGCATCGCGTTTGCCGGGCTGCTGCTGGCCGTCGTGCTGTGGCGCCTGCACTTGCGCCGCCCCGCCGCCCGCCTCGCCTGGCATGGCCGGCTGCTGCGCCTGCCCGTGCTGGGCCGCTATCTGCGCGGCACCGACGTGACGCGCTTTGCGGCGACCCTGGCCATCCTCGTGGACAGCCGCGTCGCCCTGCTGGCCGCGCTGGAAGGGGCGCGCCAGACCCTGGACAACCTGCGCCTGCAAGCCGCCGTGGCCCAGGCCGGCGCGCGGGTGCGGGAGGGCAGCACCCTGGCCCTGGCCCTGCGCGAACAAGGCGTGTTTCCGCCGTTGCTCATTCAGCTCGTGGCCAGCGGCGAGCGCACCGGCGCCTTGTCGACCATGCTGCAGCACGCGGCCGGCGTCATGGCTGGCGAGCTGGAGCGTCGCGCCCTGCGCCTGACCGCCGTGCTCGAGCCGTTCATGATTCTGGTGATGGGCGGCGTCGTGCTGCTCATCGTCCTGGCGGTGATGCTGCCCATCATCGAGATCAATCAGATGGTGTTTTGAGGTAGCCTCTTGATGCCGGCCTGCGCAGATCGGGTTGCCCGTCGCATGTCAGGCCAGGGCATTTCGCAAGGCTTCCAGTATGCGCATCAGTACCGGTGCCGGCACATTACTGCCGCTGGTTCGTTGAATCAGGCCGACATGACGGTAGACATTGTTACGCGTGATCGGCACGATTACCAGAGAAGTATCCTTTGGCAATTCAAAACCTTTCAGGAGCGGAATGATGGCGACGCCGACGTTCTGCCGAACCAGCTCCACGATGGATGGCAAAGAGTTCAGCTCCAGCGTATTGGGTGAGGCGGATTCGAATCTCTGGTAGAGGCGTTGAATGCGCATCCCGGTGTGGCTGGTGCGATCGTAGCCGATGAAACGATGATTGCGAATCAGTTCGGCAGGGGTCATGTGCGCGTCCGCATAGCGTGCACTGGCGATCAACCGCAGCGGTTCTCGGTAAAGTGGCGTCCAGTTCAATTTAGCAGTGCGCCGGGTCTCAGGCGTACCAACGACAACGCCCAAGGCGAATCGGCCTGCTGTAACACCGCTTGCGATCTCGTGCGTGCGCAGGCCTTCAAGGCGAATCTGCAGGTGGGGATGTTCGGCTTCCAATGACAAGAGCGCATTGGAGGCGACTGGCAATGCAGAACTCACAACCCCAAGACTGACTTGACCTTGGAGAGGGTGCGTATCTCCCTTGTATATGAGCGCATCGTATTGCGCGATTAGTGTCTGGATACGTGGCAGTAGGTATTGACCTTGATTGCTTAGCCGCAGCTGCCGTCCTGACCGCTCGAAGAGTGGTTGGTTGAGATCGGCTTCGAGCGTGCGCATTTGCTGGCTGACTGCAGGCACGGTCAGCGCCACCATGTCTGCCGCCGCCGTGAAGGACCCTGCACGGGCAACGGCGACGAAGGTCTTCAGAAAGCGAATATTGCTCATGTCGTCATCATAAACAATTTGTTTTCGGTTAGTGAATGAAATTCAAATAGTTTTTTTATGATGCGTGTGGAACACTGCCATGCATGGGACGTGCGCCGGCCATTGGTGAGGCGGCGTTTTACGACATACCCGATTTCCAACTTTTTGATGGAGGCGTTCATCATGTCCGAACAAAAGCCTGTACAGGGAAAGCGCAGGCAAATACTGAAGCTGATGGCGGCAGCAGGCCTGGGTTACGGTACTCATGCCTGGGCCAGTGCTTTGTCCGACCGGCCGATCGTTCTTGTTTGCCCGTACGCAGCGGGTGGCACGACTGATCAGTACCTGCGCGCCCTGGGTCGGGCGGCGGAGAAGGTGCTTGGTCGTACGGTTGTCATCGAAAACAAGCCGGGAGCAGGGGGTGCGCTGGCGACGGACTACATCACCCGCGTTGCGCCTGACGGCCATACGCTGCTTTTTCTGCCGGGCGGTGCGTTTCGCGCGCCCTGGCTGCAGGCAAGCATTCGTTTTGATCCGACGCAGGATTTCAGCTACATCATTGGCCTGACGAATCTGGCATTTTGCCTGTGCGTGAGACAGGATTCGCCGCTGGCCAATTTCGAGGATTTCATCCGAATCGGCAAGGAGAAGCCAGGCAGTCTGCAATATGCGGCCGGTTCGCCGGTTACGCTGGCGCCGATAGCCATGGCCAGTTTCCAGAAGAAATACGGCGCAGAGTACCAGCATATTCCCTATAACAGCGGTGTAGAAATCACCACAGCCTTGCTGGGTGGGCATGTCGATGCCTTGATGGATTCAGTGGGGGCAAATGTTCCTTATATCGACGATGGCCAGTTTCGGCTGCTCGCGGCCCTGAGCCGGGAGCGCTTCAAGCCCTGGCCCGAGGTTCCGACGGCGCTGGAGCAAGGCTACGATCTCGTACTGGAAGGGCCAATGGGTCTTGTCGGTCCTAAAGGGATGGATGAAGGCCTGGTTTCCGAATTGCATCAAGCATTCCATGAAGCGATGCAGGCGCCCGAAATCGGAAAAATACTTGACGCGATCGTACAACCTGCCTGGTATCGTGATCCCGCCGCCTATACCGCTTATGCCGTCGAGGCCTACGCGGAGGCCGGCCGGATGGTGAAGGCAGCAGGTTTGTCGGTGAAATAGGGGTAATGCCATGGGGGTGACCCTCTCGTGCGATGAAATGATGCAGTCGGTTCAGAGCTTGTCTGATCTGGGCCAGAAACTTTCCGGTAGTCCGGAAGAGCTGAAGGCGTGTGATTACATCACTGGCAAGCTCACGGAATATGGCTTGGACTTCGACGTGCAAGCGTTTGATGGTTTCATCAGCCATGGCGTATTGGGGCTGGTGCGCGCAGATTCCGCAGCGACCGCAGTTACCGTGCAAGCCGAGCCAGCGGGATTTTCCGCCAGCACTCCCGATAAAGGTGTGGATGGTCGTCTGGTTTGTTTGATTGGCCCGCAAAAAAGTCGGGTGGCCGATGAGGATTTGACCGATGCGGTTGTGCTCGTGGACGGCACGCCCAACTACGGTCTGGGCATGCAGGCCGCAGCGGCAGGTGCCGTCGCAATGCTGTTTGTGTCGAGTGGTGTGCAGCGGCACAAGACGCAGGCAACAAGCTTGTGGGGATCGCCTTGCGCACCCGCACAGCTGGACCGCCTGCTGCCTATCCCATTGTTGTCGATCAGTCAGCATGACGGGCGGCAGCTGGCCGCCATGGGCGATGGCGTTCGCGTGAACGTCATTGCACAGCTGGAGACTCGCTGGCAACACATGCACTTGCCCGTGACTCATATTGCCGGGGCGGAGCCTGGGTTTTTGCTTGCCGGCGCACATTACTGTACCTGGGACAAGGGTTCGACCGACAATGTGGCGGGTGCCGCGCTATTGCTGGAAATGGCGCGTCTTTTCCACGCCCGGCGAGAGGCATTGCGTTACGGTCTGCGTCTGGCGTGGTGGCCGGGGCATGAGCAGGGTGGCTACGCAGGTTCTTCGGGGTACGCGGATCGTCATTGGCTTGAGCTGCACCGACATTGCATTGCGTATCTCAACGTCGATATTGTTGGCTCCCGCGGTGCGACGCTCAAGGTAATGCGAAATCATACGGGTGAGCTGGTACAGTTCAGCGAGGGGATATTGAAGCGCCTGGCATCGCCAATGAGCGAAGAGGACGCCGTGTTCGCTGCGGGTGCCTTGCGCCGTGAGGACAAATACCTGCCCGCGAACCGCCTGGCCCGAAATTCTGATCAAAGTTTTGCGGGCATTGGCGCAAGCGCGCTTCAGATCAGCAGTTTTCTGCCCAAAAGCAGTCCGGATCATCTGCCGAACCATGGGCTCGCCTGGTGGTGGCAAACAGCGCATGACGATGTGGATCGTGTCGATCCTGAAGAGCTGCTGTTGGATGCCAGAATTCACGAAGCATTGATTGAAGGGCTGATTGCAGGCCCGCGTCTGCCTTGGCGCTTGTTGACCGTGGCTGAAGATCTGGCGGCGAGCTTGCGTGAATATCGGGAGGCCTGGCCAGACAATGCTGCGATGGCGCGCCTGGAGCAGACCTTCGCCCGCTTTCGAGAGCTTGCCCAACAATGGGACGCTCTGATTCATGAGGTGCCAGAAACGGCAAGTCGTTCTCATGATGCCTTGGCGGATGAGGTTGCCTTGGCTGTAACGCGTCGTTTGAATCCTGTGCTTTATCACCGTGATAGTGCGTACGACTACGATCATACGCGGCGGAATCGAAGCTTTCCGGGGTTGGCTGAGGCGTTGACGGTCGGCGATTTATCTGAGGACCAGCGGCGTATGCTGACCATTGCTGTCCAACGTGCCTGCAATCGGATAGAGCACGCCGTACAAGATGCGCTTGATTCGCTCAATGCCGGATTGACGCGCTTGCAGGCGAATGACGATACAACACGAGCGGAAAGGGGTATGGCGTGAGTTTGTCCCGGTATGAATTAGGGCACAGCGGTGTGATCGCCTGCCAGCAGGATCAGAGGTTTGGTTATGCGTTGTACGTTCCCACCCGTTATCAATCGGGTGCCAAGGCAGCGTACCCGACAGATTTGATCATTTCAATGCACGGCTCGGCACGTCAGATCGAGAGCTACCGTAATCTATTTGTCACGCTGGCTGAAGCCCTGAACAGTTTCATTCTGGCGCCGTTGTTCCCGATCGGGATCGGAGAGCCAGGCAACATCGACAGTTTCAAAGCGATCGCCTACCGTGATATCCGATTTGATCAAATTCTGATCTCGATGGCGGAGGAGGTCGCACAGCGCTACCATCTGCAATTGGGTCGCAAGGTTTTGTACGGTTTTTCCGGAGGCGGTCAATTTGCCCATCGGTTTGCTTATTTGCATCCGGAATTCCTCGACGCAGTCGCCGTCGGCGCGCCCGGCAAAGTAACCATGCTCGACGATGCGTACCCTTGGTGGCGGGGAACGGCCGATGTGCAACAGCGTTTTGGCCAACGTATCGATATTGATGCCTTGCGCCGCCTACGGTTTTTGTTGCTTGTTGGTGCAGAGGATACGGATACTGAAGAAATTCATATTGATCCTGATAGCCCCCTCTGGATGCCAGGCGCGAATGCGGCCGGCGCAACCCGCATCGAACGGCTGGCCAGCCTTGAGCGCAATTTGCGCAGCCACAATATTCCGGTGTCGATGAGTCTTGTTCCAGGCGTCGCTCATCAGGGGGTTCAGGGGCCTTTGCCATTGCAGGCGGAGGTGTTTTTCCAGGACGTGCTTCGCCAGTGATTTCCGGTTTGCTGGTATCCTATAAGCGCTTGGGCCGCGCGGTCCGGGCACGTCCATCGATCCCATCCACAGGAGATTTTTCATGGCCCAGGAAAACAGCTTCGGGGCGCGCGGCGTCCTGAAAGTCGGCAACAAGTCCTATCAGATCTATCGCCTGAAGGCGCTGGCTGCGGCTGGCCTGGACGTGACCCGCCTGCCCTACGGCTTGAAGATTCTGCTCGAAAATCTCCTGCGCACCGAAGACGGCGTCCACATTACCGCCGATGATGTGCGCGCCCTGGCGGGCTGGGATCCCGACGCGCAGCCCAGTCGTGAAATTGCTTTCACCCCGGCGCGCGTGATCCTACAGGATTTCACCGGCGTGCCCGCCGTGGTGGATCTGGCCGCAATGCGCGAGGCCATGCAGGCGCTGGGGGGCGATGCGCGCAAGATCAATCCGCTCGCCCCGGTAGAGCTGGTCATCGACCACTCGGTCATCGTGGATGACTTCGGCAGCAATGCCTCGTTCCGGCGCAATGTGGAAATAGAATACCAGCGCAATATCGAGCGCTATCAGTTCCTGCGCTGGGGCCAGAGCGCGTTCGATGATTTCAAGGTCGTGCCCCCGGGCACGGGCATCGTGCACCAGGTCAACCTGGAACACCTCTCGCGCGTCGTGTTCACGCGTGAAAGCAATGGCGAGCTGCTGGCCTACCCGGATTCCTGTGTGGGTACGGACTCGCACACGCCCATGGTCAACGGCCTGGGCGTGGTGGCCTGGGGCGTGGGCGGCATCGAGGCCGAAGCCGCCATGCTGGGCCAGCCCATTTCCATGCTGATTCCGCGCGTGGTGGGCTTCAAGCTCACTGGTAGCCTGCCCGAAGGCACGACGGCGACGGACCTGGTCCTGACCATCACCGAACGGCTGCGCGAGCATCGTGTGGTGGGCAAGTTCGTTGAATTCTACGGGCCGGGCGTGAGCGCCGTGCCGCTGGCCAACCGGGCCACCATCGGCAACATGAGCCCGGAATACGGTTCCACCATTTCCATCTTCCCCATCGATCAGGTCACGCTGGACTACATGGCGCTCACGGGGCGCAGTGCCGAGCAGATCGCCCTGGTCGAAGCCTATGCGCGCGAGCAGGGTCTGTGGCACGATGCCGACCACGAGCCGCACTATTCTGAAACGCTGGAGCTGGATTTGTCCACCGTCGTGCCGTCCATCGCCGGCCCGAAGCGGCCCCAGGACCGCATCGCGCTCACCGACGCCAAGACGGCGTTTCGCGGCGCGCTGGCCTCTTACGTCGATCTGGGCAACAACAAAAAGGGCTATGACAAGGCCGTGGACGAAAGCTTCCCCGCGTCCGATGCGCCGGCCTATACGGATTCGGCCGTGCGCTCGGCCTTGCCGACGGATCACGTGGCGGATGCGCCCGAGGTCTGTAGCCGCTGCGGCGAGCCCATCGTGGTCGATTTCGCCGACGGCAGCAAGGGCAGCGTGAACCATGGCTCCGTGGCCATTGCCGCCATCACGTCCTGCACCAATACGTCCAATCCGTCGGTCATGATGGCCGCCGCCCTGCTGGCGAAAAATGCGGTCGAGAAGGGCCTGAAGCGCAAGCCCTGGGTCAAGACCAGCCTGGCGCCCGGATCCCGCGTCGTCACGGATTACTTCGAGCGCGCCGACCTGACGCGCTACCTGGATGCGCTGGGCTTCAATCTGGTGGGCTACGGCTGCACCACCTGCATCGGCAACTCCGGTCCGCTCATCCCCGAAGTCAGCGCTGCGGTGAAGAAGCACGACCTTTCCGTCGTATCGGTGCTGTCGGGCAACCGCAACTTCGAGGGTCGCATCCACTCCGAAGTGAAGATGAACTACCTGATGTCGCCGCCGCTGGTGGTCGCCTACGCGCTGGCGGGCAGCATGGATTTTGACCTTTATGCCCAGCCCCTGGGCAAGGGCAAGGATGGCGAGCCGGTTTACCTGCGCGACATCTGGCCCAGCGCCGCGCAGGTGCAGGCGGTGGTCGAGTCCTGCATCGAGGCCGATATGTTCACCAAGGGCTATGCCGACGTGTTTGCCGGCGACGAGCGCTGGCGCAACCTGCCCACGCCCGAGGGCGACATTTTCGAGTGGGACGCGCAGTCCACCTATGTACGCCAGCCGCCGTATTTCGTCGGCATGGGCCGCGAGCCCGAGCCGGTGACCGACATCGCCGGCGCACGCGTGCTGGCGCTGCTGGGTGATTCGGTCACCACCGACCACATCAGCCCGGCCGGTTCCATCGCGCCCGATTCGCCCGCGGCCCAATACTTGATGAGCCACGGCGTGCAGCAGAAGGACTTCAACTCTTATGGTTCGCGTCGCGGCAACCACGAGGTGATGATTCGCGGCACCTTTGCCAATGTCCGGCTGCGCAACCAGATCGCCCCGGGTACCGAGGGCGGCTATACGCGCGACTTCACCCAGGCCGATGCGCCCGTCACCACGATTTACGAGGCTTCGCGCAGCTATCTGGCTGCCGGTACGCCGCTGGTCATCCTGGCGGGCAAGGAGTACGGTTCCGGCTCATCGCGCGACTGGGCGGCCAAGGGTACGGTATTGCTCGGCGTGCGCGCCGTCATTGCCGAATCCTTCGAACGCATCCACCGGTCCAACCTGCTTGGCATGGGCGTGCTGCCCTTGCAGTTCCCGGAAGGGCAGAACGCGCAGTCGCTGGGTCTTTCTGGGGAAGAAACCTTCGCCATCAGCGGCATCACGGCGCTGAACGACGGTGGCATTCCCAAGACCGTGCGGGTTCAGGCCGGTGACGTCGCTTTCGATGCCATCGTGCGCATCGACACACCGTCCGAGGCGGCCTATTACCGCCATGGCGGCATCATGCAGTACGTATTACGCAACCTGCTCTAGGAGCGTGGGCGGTAGAAGCTTTTCACCTATTCATATCGACGACATAGCTCCAGAGCGGGAAAGCCTCATTCGTTTGATGGTAACCAAAGCCGTCCTGCAGCGGTCTGAACATGCCGGTGCAGGCCTGTTTTGCCGCA